>OLOW01000192.1_pt1 | contig 37076 bp, 32 predicted proteins | sample 1672801 | NCBI WGS metagenome assembly OLOW01 (sample SAMEA3136725, study PRJEB25190) | human gut metagenome | biome: human gut; feature: human-associated habitat; material: faeces | place: Austria | collected 2013 | reverse complement strand
TGTTTGACGTTTCAGTTGACCAGTTTATTCATGCGGACGGAGGGGCAAGGTCAAGTTCTTGCAGAAAGCACATTGATGTGCTCCTAAATTCTATGAATGAAAAAGAGCTTGTTGTAATAGAAGCCACAGCCGAGGGCATTAAGAAAGTTAAGGGCTGTCGCTAAGTGGCAAGCAGGGCTTTTGTCTATACAAACGCCATTTTTGCGTTGCAAAATGCTTGTTGGGCTGTGCCCAATCCCCTTTATTCTGCACCGTTCCGATGCAGGCTACGCGTTTTTTCGAAACGCTTCTATTTATATAAGGTAGAGCTTCAAGACATTTGCACTCTGCAATTTTGATGGAAACATCTCAAACCAAACGAACAGCCAGCAACGGCCTCAACGGTAAGTGAGGTCATGATGCTGGCTGTTCTTCGTTCAGAACGGAAAACATTCGACATTTCCGCTGGTTCATGGTACACTACATCCAATCCATGCGAATCCGTTGGAGGTGACCGGAAGGCTGCATGGACCCTTGCTGTGGCGCAGATGACCAGTTCCCTTGCAACGCTGCTGTCCAGCGGGATCGATGAAGATGCTGCCATGGGACTGTGTCTGGAACAGATCGGCCACGAGAAGCTCAAAAGCGTGCTGGGACAATGTCGTGAGGAGATGCAGCAGGGAAAAGGACTTGCGGACACACTGATGCGCCACGGCGTCCTTCCGGGACTTTACGGCAGAATGCTGGTGAGCGCTGCGGAGACCGGAAACCTGTCGTCGGCTATGGAACGAATCGCCCAGCAGATGGAAGAGGATGCGGAGGCGCAGCTCAGCGACCTGATCGATCGGATCGAACCGATCCTTATTGGCTTTTTGACGGTATCGGTGGGATTGACGCTGCTGAGCGTGATGCTGCCGCTGCTGGGGATCCTCAGCGCCATATAATATAATGTAGAGGTATGGTATGAAAAGACGTAAAAAATGGGGCCTGCTGCTTTTGCTGGTGGTTCTGGCGGCGGCGGGATGCGCACTGGCCCCACGGGTTCAAAAGGATATCCGGGAATCCGGGCGGGAAGCGGTCCGGGAGGCGGTGATCCACAGTGCGGTGGAATGCTATACCGTGGAGGGCGCCTACCCCGAAAGCCTTTCCTATTTGGAGGAACACTACGGTCTGGTCATCAACCACCGGGATTATATTGTTGCCTATGAAGTATTTGCGGAGAACCAGCCGCCGGTGGTGCAGGTTCTGGTGCGTGGGGAGGAGTAAGCATGGAAGGACGTCGGAGTACATCACTGATGCTGCTGCTCCTTTATGCGCTGCTGATTCTGGCCCTGCTGATTTTGGTGGTATCCGGTGCGAGGCTTTATACCAATGCGCTGGAGATGAAGGAGCTGCATTCCGAGCAGAGAGGTGCGCTGGCCTTCGTGCAAAGTCAGGTGGCGGCCAACGGCGGAGCGGGAAATATTTCTATTCGGGAGACAACGAATGGAACCATGCTGTGCCTGAAGGAACAGGAGACGGCGTATGAAACCAGAATTTATGCGTCAGAGGGCTGGCTCTATGCAGAGTTTACAAAGACGGATGCGGAAACGCAGCCGGATCGTGCGGTACAGATTTGTGCGGTGTCCGGCTTTGAAGTGAGCTGGCAGACAGACCGGCTTCTGCGAATCACGGCAGACGGCAGAACGGCATATGCCTGTAGCGACGGAGGTGGCGGAAATGCGGCATAATAAAAGCGTCAGCGTTTCCGGGCGGATGGGCTTTATGACACCAATCCTGCTGTTTGTGCTGCTGTTTGTGATCTGCTGTGGTGTGGTGGCCGGGATCTTCCTGCGTGCGTTTGTCATTACAGAAGATGCGGAGACCTGCCATGCAGGGGTTGTCGATCTCGCCGATCAGGTGCAGCGTGAGCTTGCTCATGCGCGCTTCGGTATAACGCATGGCGGCCGCCCCGTCGCCGTCGACGGAGCCGAAGTTGCCCTGGCCCTCCACGAGGGGATAGCGGATATTGAAGTCCTGCGCCAGACGCACCATCGCGTCATAGACGGAGCTGTCGCCGTGGGGATGGTATTTGCCCAGCACGTCGCCCACGATGCGGGCGCTCTTGCGAAACGGCTTGTCGGGCGTCATGCCCAGTTCGTTCATGGCGTACAGGATGCGCCGGTGCACGGGCTTGAGGCCGTCGCGCACATCCGGCAGGGCACGGTTGATGATAACCGCCATCGCGTAGCTGATGAACGATTTTTTCATCTCATGCTCAAGGTCGATGGGGATGAGCTTGTCGTTGATGGTGGAAGCCATGGGGGTGGTCCCTCCTTACTGTGATGGGGCAAGAGGAAGCGTCAGATATCCAGGTCGGTGACCAGCTTGGCGTTTTCCTCGATAAACTCCTTGCGGGGCTCCACCTTGTCGCCCATCAGGAGGCTCATGATCTCGTCGGCAGCCATGGCGTCCTCCACGGACACCTGCATCATGGTGCGGGTTTCGGGGTTCATGGTGGTCTGCCAGAGCTGCTCGCTGCTCATCTCGCCCAGACCTTTGTAGCGCTGAATCTCCGGCTTGGGGTCGCGGCCGATTTCCTGCAGCAGCTTTTCCAGCTCGTTGTCGTCGTAGACGTAGTATTCCTTCTTGGCCTTGGTCACCTTATAAAGCGGCGGCATGGCGATGTAGACATAGCCCTTTTCAATAAGGGGCCGCATGTAGCGGTAGAAGAAGGTCAGCATCAGAATGCGGATGTGCGCGCCGTCCACGTCCGCGTCCGTCATGCACACGATACGGTGGTAGCGCAGCTTTTCGATGTTGAACTCGTCCCCGTAGCCGCAGCCGAAGGCGGTAATCATGGCCTTGATCTCGTTGTTGGACAGCGCGCGGTCGATGCGCACCTTCTCCACGTTCAGAATCTTGCCGCGCAGGGGCAAAATGGCCTGGAAGAAGCGGTCGCGGCCGGTCTTGGCGCTGCCGCCGGCGCTGTCGCCTTCCACGAGGAAGATTTCGCACTTCTCCGGGTCGCGCTCCGTGCAGTCGGCCAGCTTGCCCGGCAGGCTTGCGCTTTCCAGCACGGTCTTGCGCCGGGTCAGCTCGCGTGCCTTGCGCGCCGCCTCGCGGGCGCGCGCCGCGCCCACGCAGCGTTCCAGGATAATGCGCGCGATGGCCGGATTTTCGCCGAGGAATGTGGAAAGCCTGTCATAGACCAGGCCGTCCACGATGCCGCGCACCTCGCTGTTGCCCAGCTTGGACTTGGTCTGCCCCTCAAACTGCGGCTCCACGAGCTTGACGCTGATGACGGCGGCCAGGCTTTCGCGCACGTCCTCGCTCTTGAGGTTGGCGTCGGAGGCCTTGAGGAAGCCGAACTGGCGGCCATATTCGTTGATGCTGCGGGTGAGCGCGGAGGAAAAGCCGGTCAGGTGCGTGCCGCCCTCGGGGGTATGGATGTTGTTGGCAAAGGTGTAGATGTTCTCCTGATAGGTGTCGTTGTACTGCAGAGCGACCTCCACCGTGGTCCCCTTGATGACGCCCTCCATGTAGATGGGGTCAGGGAACAGGACCTCTTTGTTTTTGTTGAGATAGCGGACAAATTCGATGATGCCGCCCTCGTAATGGTAGATACGCTCGATGGGGGGCTCCACGCGCTCATCGGTCAGGGTGATGCGCACGCCCTTGTTGAGAAACGCCATCTCGCGCAGCCGGGCCTTGAGAATATTAAACTGAAAATCGCCCGTTTCAAATACGCCGTCGGGATTGTCCGCACTGCGCGCATCGGGCCAGAACTGCACGGTGGTGCCTGTGCGGTCGGTGGTGCCGATCACCTTCAGGTCATAGAGCACCTTGCCGCGCGCGTATTCCTGCTGGTAGATGTTTCCGTCCTGATACACGGTCACCTTCATGTGGCGGCTGAGGGCGTTGACCACGCTGGCACCCACGCCATGCAGGCCGCCGGATACCTTGTAGCCCTCGCCTCCGAACTTGCCGCCCGCATGCAGCACCGTCAGGCATACTTCCACCGCGGGACGGCCCAGCTTGGGGTGAATCCCCACAGGAAAGCCGCGGCCGTTGTCGCGCACTTCGCAACTGCCGTCCTTGTGCAAAAAGACGTTGATATCGGTGCAATAGCCGGCCAGCGCCTCATCGATGGCGTTGTCCACGATTTCATACACGCAGTGATGCAGGCCGCGAAAATCCGTGGAGCCAATGTACATGCCGGGACGCTTGCGCACTGCCTCCAGACCTTCGAGCACCTGAATCTGCGTTTCATCATACACGTTTTTATCCACGGCGGTCGCGCTGGTCGCGGAGGCGTGCGGCTCGGTCTGATCGTTGGGCAGCTCAGTATCGCCCGGCTGGTTGTAATTGATTTCCGGAGTCTGATCGGTCACCAAATTCCACTCCCTTTGGCGCGTGCCGCGCCGGATGCTTCCGCCATGGCGGACATGGAAAACCGCCTCGCGCCCGCACAGAGCATGAGGCGGTTTTTCATACCTTTATTATATCATTTTTTTTGCCGAATGAAAAGGGGTTGCTTCCTTAATATATATAAGGAAAAGGCGCTTCCCGTCCCTTTTGGGACAAGAAGCGTAAAAAGATCACTTTTTCTGCGTGTTTTTGCGCAGGCTGGACAGGGTTTTGCTTCCGGCCATGCCGTCGGCATGAAGCCCCTTCTGGTACTGGTACTTCTTGACCGCCTCATAGGTCAGATCGCCGTATACGCCGTCAATGGCGCCCTTGTAGCAGCCGACCTTCTTGAGCATTTGCTGGAGGGACTTGACCTTGGTGCCCTCGCATCCATAGTACAAAGTGTTGGGATTTTTGGGCTTTGAAGTATCGATGCGTTCACGGTCACGGGTGCCATTGATGGCGCTGGTGCCTTCGTAAAGCGCGGTGAGGGTGCGATTGCCGGGCTTGCCGTCCACCGTGATGCCGATGGCCTCCTGGAACTTACGCACGGCGCGCCGCGTTTCAGGACCGAACTTGCCGTCCACCTTGCCCTTGTAGTACCCCTTGCTCTTAAGCTTGGACTGCATATCGCGCACATCCTGGCTTTCTTCTCCATAGGGAATGGTGTTATAGGCCAGTGCGGTTGCCACCACCGACAGGCAAAGGATCAACGCCATCAGAAATGCGACAAAACGCACAAAGGACATTCTCATACCCCTTCCTCCTTTCCTTTGTTTCAGTATACCGCAAGTGGAACGTCTTGCCAAGAGGAAAAAGAAGCAGAGGAAAAACCTTTATAATATCTTTACAAAGCCCGGCGTGTTTTGATATAATCACGTAAGATGTGCGCCTGTAGCTCAGCAGGATAGAGCGGCCGCCTCCTAAGCGGCAGGCCGTGGGTTCGAATCCCGCCAGGCGCGCCAGTTTGAAGAGAGGGCCTCCCGGTTTTGAAACAAAACGCTTTTGGTGGCGTTTTGCTTTCAAAACCGGGAGGCTGTCTTTTTTGGATGCCTTTCTGCCTCCGGAACTTTCAGAAAAGGCTTGGGAAGCTGTGATAGGATGGCCGTTGTGGTGCGTTTGCAAGGCGGCACTAGGATTTATTGTGATGCTGCATGCTGAGAAACTGCATGTGGCTACAGGTGATGCGGCAGGCGAGCAAATGGATATAGTATGTTGATATTTGAAATAAATCACATATTTTAAAATAGAAGTAAATGAAAAATACAAATATTTAAAAGGAAATATATAATAATATAAGGTTGAGAATATAAATTATAACAGAAATTCAATATGATAGAAATAGAGACGGATCGAAAGGAAAAAACGTCGCATCCCCTTTAAAATACTGAATTATCCATTTGTCATAATATATATAATTTCATCAAATCTCTATGATATGTCAATTTTGTAGGACATACTGTTTTGCACGAAAAATTGATTTTTATATTAAAATATTTCAAAAAAAGAATGTCATAACTTGATATTCAAAAAAAACTACAATATAATTTGTAATGACCGGGAGCGAGAGCTTCCCGGTCTTATCCACATTAGGCCGGTCGCTGGCCAAAGGCATTTTAGTGAGATGTCTGACGGAGGCCTGATTTTCATGCGGATATTCATGTGTGCTGAAAAAGCAAATCCTTGCATGTACAGAAAGAAGATGTTGCGCATTTAGAAGCAAATGGGTTCATGGCTTGCCCCTGGTTGGCGCAGCCTTAGGAAAGACAAAAGGGTTAATTGTGAGTTTTGTACATATGAGGATGGAGGAATGCAGGGTGAGCTACAGGAACAAATGCATGCGGGGGATCTGGGTGCTGACTCTGGCAGCGCTTGTTTTTGCGTTTGCCGGATATTTGGCGATGGCGGTGGCAGAGGAAACAACCTCCCTTACGCTTACGATGAATGACGATAACAAGACGGTTACCAGCACCATTGGTTCCAGTGGCTCGGCGGCTATTTCGTGGGAGACTGAGAACATTGTTTCCAAGACATACCGTCTTGAGATCAGCGGTGTGGTCCCCGGCAATGCTTCCGCTTCTCAGCTGACCGTTAAGCTGGCGGAGGGCATGCGGTTCGCAGAGGATGCGGCCGATCTGTCCGATGTTGTTACCCTGGTGGGCAGCAGCCCCAATACCCTGCCCGAAGGCTATACGATCAGCAATGAAGAGACTGAATTTAAGAATACCGGTTCTCGTACCTATGCCATTCAGGAGGGCATTACATCGTTTACGGTAAGCGTTCCTGTTGCGCAGCACGAGCTGTTCCGTTTCAACAAAATAGACAATGCCATGGAAGTCACTCTGACCTATCAGCAGGGTGGCCAGCCTGTTTCAACCAAAGCCGTCATGCATGTGAGCACCATCAATATGATTGATGGCGTTGACAAGCAGCCCGGGCTGATTATGTATTATGGCAATAATCGTCATGAAAACGTTGCCGTGCGACCTGGAGAGGCCTTCAACTCTAAGACGGGAGGATATTATTTCTTATTGAACAATAGAATATCAGGCGGTAACTCTACACAGAACAGGCAGCAGCTTGTGAAGAAAATCACTTTCACAATCTCTTCAAATACTCCTGAGCTTGTCACAACTTCAGTCCCCTCAGGGAGCGGATGGAAAGAAGTGAGTAATCCGGGAAACGCCAATGTGGTCGCGGTTTATGAAACCGAAAACCCGATGGCCGTCGTCTCGCTTACCTGTCCGGTGGAAATATTCCTTCAGAAAAGTGAAACATATCCGGTAGAGATCACTCTGCTGTATCATACGGAGTATTATGACAACGGCACCCCATCTACCTACGACTCCAGCGATACGCCAAATTTCTACCAGCTGCCGGAAGGTGAAAAGTTGTTTGTCAACTGGTGGTACACCTATGCGGTGGCTGCTGTGGACAACGACCAATTGTGGGGAGGCTCCAGAGATGTTTCTGCTTATGTGTCAAACTGTGGTCAGGGCATAAGAACAGGTCAATTGGGCTATGTCCGTTTTGGAAACGTGGGTTCACAAGACAGCGCCCCCAAATATATCGAAGTGGACTTCTCTCAAGCCGAAGGCCGCATCGGCGTCAGCCATCTGCAGCTTCAAACAATTGATATTGGAGATTCGGTGACGGTTTACTACAAAACGACCGATCAAAAGGATGATGAGTGGCAGGAGGCGACGCTCAATACCAGTCTCCTGGGAAGCGGGTGGTTTGACCGCGAGCATTTGGGCATTACGGTGAACCCGGATACCAATGAGCCTTATATACGGGCGGTGAAATATCCCGCTGTCATACCAGCCAAGGCACAGGAGTTTTATGTATATTATAACGGGTCCATTCTGGACGAAAGGGAAGACCCGTATTCGGTCATGTTCAAAATATATGACCGTGGCAGCAACTGGAATCAGGATACCGATCCATGGGTTGACTCGATAGTCACACGAGGGACAGTGCCGAAGGCGGCAGAATTGGGCATCACAAATATACCGACCAGTCAGCGCGTCATGGCGGGCGAGCAGATTCATCTTTTTGCAAGTGTGGGTCCCGCAGACACCTCATGGATGGCTCAGGTTCCCGAACGGATCATATACCTGATCAGCGATCAGGGACTGCCCTTTGCAACCAATTCGCTGAAAATCTATTCCGACGCCTACGGCACCTATCTGCAAGAGGGCGTAGATTATACCGTTCAAACCGGAAATGGGGTATTCAAGAGCGGGGGAAGCTCCGTTCCCTATATGAAAATCACTATGCAGGATACGCTTCCGGCTGTTCCGGGCATTGCTCTGATCCGCAACGAGAGCACGGGTAAAGTGGAACAAAAGTATAATTCCTTGAACTTCTCCTGGGCGCTGCAAACAGAGCCTACAACCAAAAGCATGATTGGCCACTGTGAAGACGCCATACTGGTCGATCTGCCCTATGCGGATGGAAGCGTAACCTGTTACCTTCGTGCCTGCGAGGAAGCCACCGATACCGGAGATATAAAGTCCACTACGCAGCATGGCGCTTTGATCAAACCGCTCGCCTCCGGCACCTATGAGGTGGTCGGCCTGCAGGGCGTGGGCGTTGTGCTCAATGTCAAAGCGGCCGGGGAAAACGACTATGACGCCGCCACGGCGAACAATACGCCTGTTGTAAAGGTGGGTTCAATTACAAACAGTCCCTCCAACACCATGGATATGAAGCTGGTGGCCGTAAACAACAATACCCATGCGCTTACCCAAAGCGCCTCCATCTATTTCCCCATCCCCAAAAAGGGTCAGAAATGGGAGGCGTTGGGCAACAGCGAAGCCTTTGACTTTAACATGGAGCTGGCAGGCGCCGTTACCGCCACGTCCAGTGTGGGCAACATGGGCTATCAGGTGCAATATAGCACATCAACCAATCTGCATACCCTGAACTATGACGAACTGGCAAAAGATTCTACTTTCTCTGCCACGCCGCCGCAGGATCTCTCCAGCGTTACCTGCCTGAAACTGATGACGGCAGACGATCTGCCCGTCAAGGCAACGCAGGAATTCTCCTTCAAACTCCTGGCCTCCGATGGGGAAGCAACCGGCATAAATACATTGAGCGCTGTGTATTTCCAGGTGGCGGACACCTTTACCGGTTGGACAAACAGCTATCCCGTGCAGGCCGCCGCCATGACGGGGGCGCTCAGCGGCAGCCTGTTTGCCGATACGCACCCGCTCAACGGCCTGAAGGACAGCACGGAATCCGCACCGGCCAACGCCGCCGACTGGACCATTTCCATTGTGGACAGAAGCAATGGCGAAACCGAGGTGGCAACAGCACATCCGGCGGAGAATGGCGCCTTTGCCTTTGATCTGCTGGCTTATGACGCGACGGGTAGCCGCTACCGCCTGAAAGCCACCAATCCCACTGCGGACAAGAGCTGGTACTTCGCTCCCGTTGCCCAAGGGGGGAATGTGGTCGTTGCCTCCAGCGACCACTCCACCGCACAAACGAATGACGCCTTTGCCCTTAAAACCGATGGGAGCGCAACCTATCTGGTTGGCGTTGTGGAAAACACGGATGCGAACAAAACCACCGTCACGTTCGTAACCGATGAAAAATATGGCTTGATTCAAAATGGCGCGTCTACGGTAGCCAGCCTGTCACAAACCGGAATCTATACCGATCCGCTTGCTGTCCCGGCGGTGAATGCGGCCAGCGATCCCAAAATTATTGAGAAGCCGGGCTACACCTTCTCGTATTGGGCGGACGCCAATAACCAGGATGCGACTTCCTCCCTGCAAAATGCTACGCTGGGCGTGCAAAATGCAACCTATACCGCTGTATGGACAACCAACGGAGGGTATACGGTTGTGTATGACACGGCTGGCGGTACGCCGGCCAGCATTTCGTCCAAAACGAATGTGAGCTGGACGGATGCAAATCTGTTACCCGCGGAAACGGTTACCAGGGATGGCTATACCTTGCTCGGATGGTTCTGCGGCGCAGGTGATACCGCGGTAGAAGTAAAGGACGCAACAACGTATGCTGCACTGGCCGGAGACAACGATGCGGCCGGAAGCTCCATTACGCTGGTGGCAAAATGGCGGAAAAATGCGTCTTCCGGCAGCGATGACATTTCAAATGCCGGCGCGTTTGCCTCTGTAACCGTGAACCTTACGGGCATCAATCCCCCTGCCACCAATGCGGAAAAGTTTGGCTTCACGATTACGCCGGAAGGCAATTCTCCGGTTCCGTCGGTTGAGACGGTGTATGTCAGTACCCTCGCCAGCGGCACAGATGCGAATACGGTGTATGGACTTTCTGTCGAAAACGCTGTGCAGGTGGGCTTTGGTTCGATCACCTTTACCGAACCGGGAATGTATGTTTATACCATTCGCCAAGCCGTTCCGGCCGATGCTGACAAACAGGCCGGCTACGGGTATGATACCAGCACCTGTACCCTCACCGTAACGGCGACTCCCGGTGAAAACGCCGCCGGTGAAGCCGAGCTGGAACTGTCCTATGCTACGACGCCGGGTACCGGCCTGTCCTTCACCAACAGCTATCAGCCTTCCATGACGGGTGATGACGCAGCGCTGCCGCTGGTGGAGAAAGTGGTGACAGGCAAGCCAACGCAGACGCTGGACTTCACCTTTACGCTGACTGCGGTATCGGCTGTCGATGAAAATGGCAATAAGATCATGGATGCAAGCAAAATGCCCATGCCTGCCGATACCACGTTAACCCTTACAAGAACGTCCGCACCTGTCGGCTTTGGTGCAATTGAGTACGCCCGTCCCGGTATTTACACCTATACCGTTACGGAAGATGTTCCTGCTGTGCCGTACGCTGGCTATACCTACGACAAAACGGTTTATACCATTGTGGATACCATAACCGACGATAATGGCGCCAACAAACTCACCTCCCGTGTGGTATCCAAGGGAATGGAAAAGCTGTCGGATGAGGATGCAAAGATCCTGTCCTTTACCAATTCCTTTGACCTGGCTGCCGTGGTGAACTATTTCCTGGCTGAAGATGATACGAAAGCCTGGAAGACGGTAAACACCACCTGGGCCAGCTCCGGCCTGATTCCTTCGGAGGCGCCCGCGCGGGAAAACCATACATTCCTGTGCTGGTACTACAAGGATGGAGCCGGAAACAAACATGCGGTCACAGAATCGACGCTTTATTCCGATCTGGTTGCCAGCGATGACATGCTGACTGCCAACCTGTACGCGCTGTGGCGCAAGAACGCGGAATTTGGCGATGAAGGGACCGGGGGGGACGTATCAGATCCCAACGGCGAAGGAAAGAAGCTGGCTCTGGTGCGCAAAGTGCTGGTGGGCAACAAGCCGGTCGGGAGCGTACAAGCTGACTTTGCGTTTACGATTGAGGCCGGGACGTATACCGCACCTGCCGGAAGTACCGTGAGCGCAACGGTTCCCATGCCGGCTGCCACTACGGTTTATGTCTCGACCCGGGAGGGCACGAACACTGAGACCATGACATTTGGTCTGTCCGAAACGACGCCGCAGGAAGTGCGCTTTGGTTCCATTGGCTTTAGCCAGCCGGGAACGTACACCTATCTCATCAAGGAACAACCGGGGAACGATCCGCATTATGTCTACGATCCGACCACCTACACCATGACGGTCATGGTGGATGAAAAAGAGGATCAGAACGGCGATTTGTTCCTGCAGCTCCAAACGGTTCAGTACAGCGCGGACGGCAAGAGCGATGGAGCATTGGCTGCTGCAGTGTTTACGAACGAATATTCTCCTGAAGTAGCTACTGCGCCGCTGCTGCAAGTGCAACATGTGATAGAGGGGGAATGGAGCGAGCAGACGCCCTTCCAATTCCAACTGGTGCCTGTGGCGGATGGCGACGGTAAATTGCCCCCGATGCCGGAAAACGACACCGTTACCATCAATGGACAGGGCACGGCCATGTTTGACCAATGGCGGTATCGTGCGCCCGGGACATACGTTTATACGGTTAAGGCGCTTCCCAGCGGTGTTGCGGCGCTTGCCACGGACACACGGCAATATACGGTTATTGATACCGTAAGCGACAATGCCGGTTCCCTGGTGGTTTCCCGTGAAATCAAAGGCCTGAAACAGGGGCAGAACGTTATGGTGTTTACCACCATAGCGCCGGCAAATCTTCCCGCGACCGGCGACAAAAACGAACCTCTTCTCTGGTTTGCCATGATGGTCATAAGCTTTGGCACAATCTTTGTGGCACTGAGGAAAAAGAGGGCATAACCACAAGGCATAATTGACATATACGCAGCAAACAGCAGGGGCGTTGGCGATTGCAACGCCCCTGCATTCTGTCCGTCGCTCAATGTGGCGACAGACAGTTTCCGTGAGCGTACAGCTGCACGGGCGGCCGGTCTGTGCCACAGGTTTTGCCATACCGGCAAGCCGTTTCTGTTGGAGAGACTCAACCCGGCGCCGTACGCAAAGCCCTCCGGCCGTGCGTCCCACGTGGTACTTGACGCCCATGGGCCGGATTGCTATAATACCCCCGTGAATCGGCCCAATTGGGCTTGGAATGGTGGAAGCGAAGGAGTGGATAGCAGGATGATCATGCGTGCAAGAAATGTGCTGTGCCTTGTCATGGCGCTGATGATGGCCGTTTCCGTCTGCCTGGCGGAGGAGACGCCCAGCCTGAAGGATGACTTTTATGCGGCGGTGAACGCCGAATGGCTGGCGCAGACGGAAATCCCCTCGGACGCCCCGGAAGTGAGCGTCTTTTCCGAACTGGGGGACCAGGTCCAGGAGGTGCTCAAGGCGGACTTCCAGGCCATGCTCGACGGCGAGAAGGCTGTGCCGGAAGAACTGACAGACTTCATCGAGCTCTACCGGCTGGCGGCGGACTATGACACCCGTAACGCCCTGGGCGCGGAGCCGCTCAAGCCGTACCTTGAGAGGATCGAAGCGCTGGACGGTATGGACGCGCTGCGGGAAAACCTGGCAGACCTGGTTATGGCGGGCATGCCCCTGCCCTTTGGCGTGACAGTGATGGCGGACATGGCCGATGCTTCCGTCAACGCGCTGTATATGGGGCCCTGCTCGCTCTTCCTGTCGGTTAAGGACTATTATCTCGATGATACCACCCGCACCACGCTGCAGGGCGTTTACGGCCAGATGTCCAAGAACCTGCTGGTGATGGCGGGCAAGACCGAGGAGCAGGCCGAGGAGATCGTATCTCAGGCGCTGGCCTTTGACGAAAGTCTCGCGGCCTATAACCGCACTGCCGAGGAGAGCAGCGATGCCACCGTCAGCTACAACCCGCAGCCTCTTGCGCAGCTGGACGAGCAGGTGGAGAATTTTGACCTGACCGCCCTGCTGGGAGACCTGATGAAAGAGGTTCCCGAAACCGTCGTGGTGACCGACCCCGCCTATTTTGAGGCCCTGGATGAGCTGGTCAACGACGAGACCTTCCCCCAGATGAAGAGCTGGATGCTGGTGGCGATGGTCAACGCCGTCGCCCCCTACCTCAGCGACGACTTCCGCGTACAGGCCGCCGCCTTCAGCCTCGCGCTCAGCGGCGCCGCGGAGCCGACCGGCGCGGACGAGGCCGCCTATAACGTGGCGATGGGCGTGTTTGGCGAGGTTGTGGGCATCTATTACGGCAAGACCTATTTCGGCGAGGAAGCGCGCCAGGACGTGCAGGCCATGGTGGAGCAGATAGTGGATGTCTACAGGCAGCGCCTGACCGAGAACGAGTGGCTTAGCGACGAGACCCGCGAGATGGCCATCCGCAAGCTGGACCACATGAGCATCCATGTGGGATACCCGGATGAGGCAAGGCCCATGTACACGCTGCTCAAGACGGTGCCCGCCTCCGAGGGCGGCACGCTGGTAGATAACATGATGGCGTATACCCGTGTGTCGGCGGAGTATGTCCTCGGCCTCTGCGGACAGCCTGTGGACCGCAGCGAATGGCCCCTGAGCGCGAACACGGTCAATGCCATGTACACGCTCACCAACAACAGCATCAACTTCCCTGCCGCCATCCTTCAGGAGCCGTTCTACAGCCTGGAGCAGTCCGCTTCCGCCAACTACGGCGCCATTGGCGCGGTCATCGCGCATGAAATTTCCCATGCCTTCGATCCCAACGGCTCCAAGTTTGACGAAAACGGGTCGCTGGCCAACTGGTGGACCGAGGAGGACCTGGCGAAGTTTGAAGAGCTGTCCCAGGCGATGATCGAAGAATTTGACGGCCTGCCCTTTGCGGGCGGAACGGTCAACGGCACCCTGACCGTGACGGAAAATGTAGCCGATGCCGGCGGCCTGTCCTGCGCGCTGGAGGCGCTCAAGCAGGCCGAGGCCGAGCCAGACCTGGAGGCCTTCTTCACCAGCTGGGCCAGGGCGTGGCGCAACAAGGCCACCGAAGCCTATATGAATCTGAAGCTGACCATGGATGTGCACGCTCCTGCCAAGCTGCGCGCCAATATCCAGGTGCAGAACCTCGATGATTTCTTCACCACCTTTGGTATCGAGGAGGGCGACGGCATGTACCGCGCGCCCGAGGATCGCGTATCCATCTGGTAAGGTATTCCGCCCCGGCCGCCTGTGCGGCCGGGGCTTGCGCTTACGCCGGACTCTGGAGCGGAACGCTCCTTCCAAAGTAGAGAAAAAGTAGAACATCCTCCGGTATGCTGGCTTCACGGGCTGTGGAAAAGAGCCGCCCGTGATTTTTTCATAAGCGGGGGATGCAGATGCGTTGGAAACAGACCGATTCGTCGCCTGAGGGAGGAAACCGCCGCAGGCGGCTGATCGCAGCCGCGGGACTGACCGCCTTTGTGCTGGCGATGGCGGCAATCTGCCTCATGGCGGGCAAACCGATGCTCGCCCTCCTGTCGGACCCGGATCGCTTCCGCGACTGGGTGGACGAGCGGGGATTGTGGGGCCGGGCGGCCTTTGTGGGCATGATGTCCGTGCAGATTATCGCGGCCATGATTCCCGGTGAGCCGCTGGAGATCGCTGCGGGATATGCCTTTGGCGCGGCGGAGGGCACGGCGTTGTGCCTGCTGGGCGCGCTGCTGGGGGGGACGGCGGTCTTTCTGGGGGTCCGCCGCTTTGGCCGCCGGGCGGTAGAGGCGTTTTTTCCACCGGAAAAAATCGACGCCCTGCCGCTCCTGCGAAACGGACGCAGGCTGGAGGGATGGCTGTTCGTTGTGTTTTTGTTCCCCGGAACCCCCAAGGACCTGCTTACCTACTGTGCGGGGCTGACGCACATGCGCCTGGGCAAATGGCTGGCCATCTCCGTGGTGGGACGCATCCCTTCGGTGATCACCTCCACCATCGGGGGCGACGCACTGGGCGCGGGCAGCTACGGCTTTGCCGCGCTGGTGTTTGGCGCGACGCTCCTGCTTTGCGGGGCGGGCCTTGTGGTATACCGCCGCATGAGCGGCCGGGAAAAGGGAGGAAAGAAGCATGCCCCGTCTTATGATCGTGGATGACGAGCCGGAAATCACCGCCATGCTCAAGCGCTATTTCGTGCGGGAGGGCTACGAGACGGTGACGGCGCTCACCGGAGCGGAGGCGCTCAGGAAGCTCCGCTGTGCGCCGGATATGGTGCTGCTGGATGTGAACCTGCCGGACATGGACGGCTTTGCGGTGTGTCGCGCGCTGCGGGAGCATCTGGACTGTCCCGTGCTGTTTTTGACCGCACGCGTGGAGGATGCCGACAAGCTCAGCGGCTTTGCCTGCGGCGGGGATGACTACGTGCTCAAGCCCTTCTCCATCGACGAGCTGGGCGCGCGCGTGGCGGCGCACCTGCGGCGGGAAACCCGGCGCGCCCGTGCCGCCGTGGTGCGCATGGACGGCGGGCTGGCCATCAATTACACGGACCGAACCGTGACCTTTGAGGGAAAGCCGCTCGCCTTTGCGAAAAAGGAATTTGACATCATCGAGCTCCTCAGCCAGAATCCCGGCCAGGTCTTTGACAAGGAGCGCATCTACGAGCGGGTATGGGGGCTGGACGGTACGGGCGACGCCTCGCTGGTGGCCGAGCGCGTGCGCCGCATCCGGGCGGGCCTGGCCGCGGCGGGCGCCAAGCCCTATATTCAGACCGTGTGGGGGTGCGGCTATAAATGGGTCGAGTGAGACAAGAGCGGAAAAGATTCCGGGACTGGTCGCTTCGGCCGGCCTTTTGGGCGTATACGTTGGTGGCCTTTGGACTGGCCACGCTGGCCTGCGCGCTGTGCGTCACCGGCCTTGAAAACCTGCGCATGCACAGCTATGCCAGGGATTACTGGGACGCCTATCAGGAATACGAAATCCCTGAGGACGGCAGCTACGAGATGTGGGCCGACGAGGATGGCGTGCACTACCGCATTCTCAACGCCGAGGGTGTGGAGGTTGCGCTGGCCGAGGGCGACGGCGTGACCGCGCGCGTGACGCTGGGCTACATGGGGGAGCTGGCCGGGGATGAGGGCGGGACAGAACCCAATCTGATCGCCGTGGTTCCGCTGATGGACGAGCAGCAGCGCGCCATGAGCGTGGTGCTTACGGTGCTGTCCATCCTGTGCTTTCCCCTCTGCTACGGCGGCGGAGCAGCGCTGTGCGCGGCCCTGTTCTACCGCAGAAAGCTCAAGGGGCCCATCGCGCTTCTGGATATGGCTTCACGCAAGATTGCCGAAAAGGACCTGGACTTTGCCATCCACTGGGACCGGCGGGACGAGATGGGCGCACTGTGCGCCTCCTTTGAGGAAATGCGCCGGGCCCTTTGGGAAAACAACCGCGTGATGTGGCGGCAGATGGAGGAGCGCAAGCGCCTCAACGCGGCCTTCGCCCACGATCTGCGCACGCCGCTGACGGTGCTGCGCGGCTATGCGGGCATGCTGCTGCACGATCTCTCCGAGGGCGCGGACCCTGCGGAGATGGCGCAGGAGGTCGGCGTGATGGACGCGCAGGTGCGCCGTCTGGAGGACTATGCGCAGGCCATGAGCAGCCTGCAGCGGCTGGAGGACCAGCCGGTGAGGCGCGCCTGGGTGCGTTTTGACGATTTGCGCGCCCAGATGGAAAGCGAGATGACCGTCTTGCTTAAGGACAGGCAGGCCGTGCTCGACGCGCCCCGCGAGGGGGGAGCGGAGATGGATGCGGAGCGGGTGATGCAGGTGTTTGACAATCTTTTATCCAATGCGGCGCGTTTCGCCCAGAGCCGGGTGGAGGCGTCGCTCGCCTGGAACGGGAGCACGCTGGTCCTCTCCGTCAGGGACGACGGCCCCGGCTTTACGCCGGAAGGGCTCCGGCGCGGCGCCGAGCCCTTCTACCGCGGTGACGGCCCCGACAACCAGGGACATCTGGGTCTGGGCCTGAACATCTGCCGCGTGCTGTGCGAGGCCTGCGGCGGCGGGCTGGAGATTGCCAACGCGCGCAGGGGCGGCGCCAGGGTGCGGGCATGGTTTGGCGCGTAAAGCGCTTTTTTGTCACTTTCGCAGGAGAAAAGGACCACCGCCGCGAACCTTCTTACCCGGATTTGCCGCAATGACCGATATGGGAGAGAATGTGCCTATGGGAATGACGGTTTATTTTCTGCGCCATGGACAAACGGCCTGGAATGCCGAAAAGCGCATGCAGGGACAGACGAATGTGCCGCTCAACGATGTGGGACGCCGGCAGGCGCGCGAGGCGGGGGGCAGGCTGCCCGCCATCGGCGTGTGCCTGACCAGTCCGCTGCAGCGCGCGCGGGAGACAGCGCTGCTGGCGCTGGGGGGCGAGGGCACGCCCATACGCGACGAACTGCTGCTCGTCGAACAGGGATACGGGGTGGCGGAGGGCAGCAGTCAGGACGCGGCCTATGACGACCCGCAGGACCCCATGTATAACTACGGCCATGCCCCGCAGGACTACCGCCCGCCGGAGGGTGGCGAGAGCTTTGAGGCGCTGTGCCTGCGTGCACGCGTGTTTTTGAGCCGCTGCCTGCTGCCACTGGAGGGACAGTATGATACGGTGCTGGTATCGGCGCATGGCGCGCTGCTGTGCGCGATTTTCCGGGAATTGCTGGGCACGCCGATGGCGGATTTCTGGCAAAACCTCCTGCCGCATGGAGGCGTGCGCGTTATGACCGTGGAAAACGGCTGCTGCCGCCTGCTGGAGGCGCCGCCCAGCGTGCGCCCCTGAGGAGGCCCGGACTGTGGATGAGATCCTTGTGGTGGCGGAAAAGCCCTCCGTGGCGCGGGATATCGCGCGGGTGCTGGGCGCGTCCGCGCGCGGAGAGGGACGCCTGACGGGCGGGGGCTACGTGGTCACGTGGGCCATCGGGCATCTGGTGGCGCTCAAGGAGCCGGAGGAGCTGGATGAGCGCTACAGGCGCTGGCGCGCGGAGGACCTGCCCATTTTGCCCGAGCGTATGCAGCTCAAGGTATTGCCCAAGACCCGCGCGCAGTTTTCCGTGGTCAAAAAGCTCATGAACAGCCGCGAGATCCGCTCCATCATCTGCGCGACGGACTCCGGGCGCGAGGGGGAGCTCATCTTCCGCTACATCTATGAAATGGCGGGCTGCCAAAAGCCCGTGGAACGCCTGTGGATTTCCTCCATGACGGACGAGGCCATCCGGGCGGGCTTTGCCGCGTTGAGGCCCGCAAGCCGCTACGACGCCCTGTACCAGAGCGCGCGATGCCGTTCCGAGGCCGACTGGCTGGTGGGCATGAACGCCAGCCGCGCGTTTACGCTGCGCTACGGGGCGCTGCTTTCCGTGGGCCGGGTGCAGACGCCCACGCTGGCCATGCTGGTCACCCGCCGGCTGGAGATCGATCGCTTTGTTCCCCAGCCGTACTGGACCGTACAGGCGGATTTCGGGGATTATCAGGGCGTGTGGTTTGATCCCTCGCGCGAGGACGGAAAGCGCATCCCCAGTGAGGCGGCTGCGCGCGCCATCGCGGACAAGGTGCGGGGCAAACCCGCGCGGGTGACGGGCGTGAAGGCCGAGGAAAAGCGCGAGCTCGCGCCCCAGCTCTACGACCTGACCACTCTGCAGCGCGAGGCCAGCAGCCAGCTGGGCTTTTCGGCGGAGCGCACGCTCAAAACCGCGCAAAGCCTCTATGAGAAACGCAAGCTCATCACCTATCCGCGCACCGACAGCCGCTACCTGTCCCACGACATGGGCGGCTCGGTGGAAAAGGCGCTCAAAAACCTGCCGGAAAGCTATGCCGCGCTCTCCGCGCCCGTGCTGGCCGGGCCCATTCCCCGCATCAAGCGCGTCTTTGACGATACGAAGCTGACCGACCATCACGCCATCATCCCCACGGGCCGCCGGGCCGACCCGCAGGCGCTGTCGCCAGATGAGGCCAAATTGTTTGACCTGATCGCCCGCCGGTTGATCGCGGCGTTTTACCCGCCCTGCCGCTATCAGGCGGTGCGCGTGGTGACGGAAAGCGAGGGCGAGCGGTTTGCATCCACGGGCACAACGGTGCTGGAGGAGGGCTTCCGCGCCGTGTACCGGGACTTCAAGCGCGATCAGCAGGAGGATGCGCCCCTGCCGCAGCTGCATGAGGGCGATGCGCGCACGATCAGGGGCGCGCGCGTGAAAAGCGACAAGACCAAGCCGCCCAGGGAGCACACCGACGCCTCGCTCCTGGCTCAGATGGAGCATGCCGGCCGCGTTATCGAGGACGAGGCCCTGCGCGAGCAGATGAAGGGCTGCTCTTTGGGCACGCCCGCCACGCGCGCGGCCATCATCGAGCGGCTGATCGACGTGGGCTACGCGCGCCGCAAGGGCCGGCAGATTCTGGCCACGGAGAAGGGCGTGCGGCTGATTGAGGCCGTGCCGCCGGAGATCGCTTCGCCGGAGACGACGGGGCGCTGGGAGCAGGCGCTGGAGAACATCGCACAGGGCGGGGGCGACTGCGACCGCTTCATGGCGGGCATCCGCCGCCTGGCGGCATTTCTGACGGATTATGCGGCAAAGTCCGCGCCGGAGGTAGCCTTTGAGAAGGAGGAGCGCCGGGGCAAGGGCGGAAGGCGCGCGGCGGCCAGGTCGCTGGGGATTTCCTGCCCGGCATGCGGCAAGGGGCAGGTGGTAGAGAATGCGAAGGCTTTCGGCTGCTCGCGCTGGCGCGAGGGCTGCCGCTTCACCCTGTGGAAAAACGCCGTATCGGGTGCGGGCGGGCCGGAGCTGAATGCCAAAATCGTGACCGCTCTGCTCAAGGCCCCGGACGGGGACCTGCGCGGCTCCACGGGCACGCTGCACTATCACGAGGGCACGGTGGGTTTTACGCCGAAAGCCCCACGATAAGGAGGAAACGAAGATGCGTCACATTCTGTGCTACGGGGATTCCAACACCTGGGGCTATACGCCGGGCACCGGGGAGCGCCACGCGCCGGACGTGCGCTGGACGGGGGTGCTCCGGCGGCTGCTGGGCGAGGGCTGGGAGGTGCTGGAGGAAGGCATGAACGGTCGCACCACCGTGTTTGACAACCCCATGAGCCAGGGACGGAACGGCAGCGCCTACCTGCTGACCTGCCTGGAGACGCACAAGCCGCTCGACCTGGTCATCCTGATGCTGGGCACCAACGACCTGCGCTTCACCGACGCCTGGGGCGCGGCGGAGGGGGCGGCGGCGCTGGTCAAAAAGATCCGCCTGTACAACCGTATGGAGGAAAGCACCCACATCTTTCCCGGCAAGCCGCGCATCTTGCTGATTGCGCCCATTCTGGCGCATGCCGACCTGGACAACCGCGACGTGATCGAGCGCTGGCGCAGCTATCCGCAGAAGTCGCGCGGGTTTGCCGCGGCCTATGCCGCCGTGGCGGCGGAGCTGGGCGTGGACTTTCTCAACGCCGCGGCCTATGCCGACCCTTCCGCGGTCGACGGCATTCACATGGAAGCTTCGGGGCATGCCGCGCTGGGCGAAGCCGTGGCGCGCAAGGTGCGGGAGATGTTCGCGGGCGAGTGACGGGACAAACAGTGATATGTGAAGCGGGAACGGCGTTCCCGCTTCGCATTTTTTGCCTTTCAATCAAAACCCCTTGACAGATGACCCGAAATGCGGTATGCTGATTCAGCTGTCAAGCCAAAAGGATTGACGGCGGAAGGAGCGGGCCGTGAACACGCAGGAAAGCACCCGGCCGGAGCGGCTGGAAAAGAGCGTTGAAATCGGCACCCTGTGCGCCTTTTACGGCGGGCTGCTGACGCAGCGGCAGCAGGAGATGCTCCGCCTGTACTATGAAGAGGACTTCTCGCTGGGCGAGATCGCCGAGCAGTTCGGGGTCAGCCGGCAGAACGTGCACGAGCTGATCACCCGCTCGGTGCAAAAGCTGCGCCGCTACGAGGCGGCACTGGGCGGCGCCGGCCGCATGGCGGCCACCGTGCGCCAGCTCACCAGAGCGCTTTCGCTCATGGAGGAGGCGCGGGACGGCGATTTGCCCACGGAAACCAGACAAAGGCTGGACGAGGCCGCCGCGCTGGTGCGGCAGGTCATCGACCGGCAGGAAGGGGAGGAGAGAAGCCATGGCCTTTGAGGGACTGAGTCAGAAGCTGTCCTCGGCGCTCTCCAAGCTGACGGGACGCGGCAAGCTGACGGAGCAGGCCGTCCGCGAGGGCATGCGCGAGGTGCGCATGGCGCTTTTGGAGGCCGACGTCAACTACCTGGTCGTCAAGGACTTCTGCAAGCGGGTCACGGAGCGCTGCGTGGGCCAGCAGGTGCTGGACAGCCTTTCCCCCGCCCAGCAGGTCATCAAGATCGTCAACGAGGAAATGACCGCCCTGATGGGCACGGAAAATGCGCGGCTGACCTGGTCATCCAGCGTGCCCACCATCTATATGCTATGCGGCCTGCAGGGCGCAGGCAAGACCACCATGGCCGCCAAGCTGGCCAACTACCTGCAAAAGACGGGCAAAAAGCCCCTGCTGGCCGCGTGCGACATCTACCGCCCCGCCGCCATCAAGCAGCTGCAGGTGGTGGGTCAGCAGGTGAACGTGCCGGTCTATGAGCACGGCACGCAGGACCCGGTCAAGACGGCGCTGGAGGCCGTTGAGCACGCGCGCAGCTACGGCCGCGACGTGCTGATTATCGACACCGCGGGCCGCCTGCACATCGACACCGAGCTCATGGAGGAGCTCAGGCGCATCAAGGCGGCCGTCAAGCCCCAGGAGATCCTCTTCGTGGTGGACGCCATGACCGGCCAGGACGCGGTCAACGTGGCCAAGACCTTCGATACGGAGCTGGGCATCGACGGCGTGATCCTCACCAAGCTCGACGGCGACACCCGCGGCGGCGCGGCCCTGTCCATCCGGGCCGTGGTGGGCAAGCCCATCAAGTTCTCCGGCACGGGCGAGAAGCTCTCCGACATCGAGCCCTTCCACCCCGACCGCATGGCCAGCCGCATTTTGGGCATGGGCGACGTGATGACGCTCATCGAAAAGGCGCAGGAGGCCTTTGACGGCGACGAGGCCGAGAAGCTGGTCAAGAGGGGTTCACGCGACCAGCTCACCCTGGAGGACTTCCTTAGCCAGATGCAGCAGATGAAAAAGATGGGCGGGCTGCAAAGCATGCTGAGCATGCTGCCGGGTGTGGGCAACAAGCTGGCCAACGTCGAAATCGACGAGAACGCCATGAAAAAGCCCGAAGCCATCATCCGCAGCATGACCCCGCGCGAGCGCCGGAATCCCGGCATCCTCAACGCCAGCCGCCGCAAGCGCATCGCGGCGGGCAGCGGCACCACCGTGCAGGACGTGAACGCCCTCATCCGTCAGTTCGAGCAGGCCAAGGACATGATGAAGAAAATGATGGGCAACAAGCTGATGCGCAGGGGAAAGCGACGCTTCTCCTTCTAAAATCCCCTTTTCCCCGCTGAACACCGCCCGGCGAATCCCACCGGCGATTCAGATACAAATCCCTCACCAATCAGAACACTAGGAGGAACAGAATTATGGTTAAGATGCGTTTGAAGAGAATGGGCATGAAGAAAAAGCCTTTCTACCGTGTGGTTGTGGCTGACGAGCGCAGCCCCCGGGACGGCCGCTTCATCGAGGAGATCGGCTACTACGATCCCATGACCGAGCCCGCCGCCACCATCAAGATTGACGCCGAGAAGGCCCAGAAGTGGCTGAAGTCCGGCGCTCAGCCCACCGACACCGTCCGCGTTCTGCTCAAGAAGAGCGGCGTCATCGAGGGCTAAGCCTCATGAAAGAGCTCGTCGAATACGTCGCGCGGTCGCTGGTGGATAACAAGGACGCCGTGACCGTTGAGGAGACCGTCGGGCCGGAAGCGACGATTTTGGAGCTTCACGTAGCGCCCGAGGATATGGGCAAGGTCATCGGCAAGCAGGGCCGCATCGCCAAGGCCATTCGGTCTGTGGTTCGCGCCGCTACCGCCAAGGACGCCAAGCCCGTCTTTGTGGAAATTCAATAACCCATCGCGCACCGGTCTCCCGAAAGGCTGCCGGTGCGCGCTTTCTAAGGAGAACGTTTTTATGAAGCAAACGCATCTGCTGGTGGGCGAGATCGTCCGGCCCCAGGGCATCCGGGGCGAGGTCAAGCTCCGCCATTTCACCGACGACCCTTACCGCTTCGAGGAGCTGGACGCGGTGCTGCGCCAAACCGGAGAGGGCTTTGAGCCGCTGACCGTCGAGGCCTGCCGGGTGCAGGGCGACGACGTGTACCTGAAGCTGGAGGGCTTTGACGACCGCAACGCCGCCGAAACGCTGCGGGGAGCCATGCTCTACGTGGATCGGGAGCACGCGGCGGAGCTGGCGGAGAACCAGTTCTTCATCGCCGACCTGCTGGGCGCGGAAGCCGTGGATACCAAAGGCGGCGAGATCGGCGTTCTGAAGGATGTGCTGACCCCCGGCGGCACTGACATTTTTGTTTTCGACACTCCGGCGGGCGAGGTTCTGGTGCCCATCATCGAGAAGGTGGTGGTCTCGCTGGATGTGGAGGCTGGCCGCATCGTACTCAACGAAGAAACCCTGAACGAGGTGGCAGTGTATGAGGATCGCCATTCTGACCATCTTTCCCGAAATGTTTGAAAGCGTGCTCCATTCCAGCATCCTGGGCCGGGCCCGCAGGGAAAAGCTGGTGGAGATCGAGCCGGTGGACATCCGTCCTTTCAGCGACCGCAAGCATAAAAATACCGACGATTACCCCTTCGGCGGCGGCGCGGGCATGGTGATGCTGGCCCAGCCCATCTGCGACGCGGTACGCCATCTGCGCAGTCAGGGGTATACGGGCAAATGCATCTATATGAGTCCCCGTGGCAAGACCTTCACTCAGCAAAAGGTGGTGGAGCTGGCCGGGGAGGAAAACCTCATCCTGCTCTGCGGCCATTATGAAGGCGTGGATCAGCGGGCCATCGACGCAGTGGTGGACGAGGAGCTGTCGCTGGGGGATTTCGTCCTGACCGGCGGCGAGCTGGCCGCCATGGCCGTGTGCGACGCAGTGGCCCGGTATGTGCCCGGCGTACTGGGCAGCAGCGACAGCACCGACGAGGAAAGCTTCACCGGCGGTCTGCTGGAATATCCCCAGTATACCCGTCCCCGGGAATTTGAGGGCGTGGAGGCCCCGGAGGTTCTGCTCAACGGCGACCATGCCAAGATTCGCGCATGGCGGCGGCGGCAGGCTCTGCTGGCGACGGCTAAAATGCGCCCCGATCTGTTCGAAACGGCCCCCATGACCGACAAGGAACGGCAGGAAACCCTGCTTTTTCTCCAAAGGGAGGAGGAGAGCCATGCTACTCCGTAAGCTGGTGGCGGCCCTTTGCCCGCTGCTTCTGTGCATCGTGCTGTGCCTTTTGTACCGCTGGCTGGACGGCGTTCTGGGCGCAGGGCTGTTCTGGTCCTTCCTGCTCAAGGGTCTGCTGCTGGGCGTTATGCTGGCGCTGATCATTCCGCTGGCAGGTCTGCGCTGCCACTCCAAGGGCTTGCAGCCGTGGCTCTACGCGGGCGCGGCTCTACTGGCCGTGACCCTGTGCTATCAATATCTGGAAACCGCCGGTCTGGCTCATTCCAAGCTGCTGCTATCCCTCTTTACCCTGAATGGTCAGGTCATTCTGGTAGAAGGGGCCGCCGCCGGATTTATGACCGTCACCGCCCTGCTTTCCAAGCATTGACCCCTCTCAAACGCATAAAAAGCCCGCTTTCTTCAACAGACAGAAGAAAGCGGGTTTTTCACATTTTTTGAGTGGAAAATCGACTCGCGCTATAGTGATACGGGCAACTTTCCCGCTTCATGCCATGCTGCCGGGAAGGTCTGCCGCACAAGCCGAGGCGCTGGGGCTCAACCCCTACAACGAAAATAGCCCGCCTGAACGGCGAGCTATTTTCACAATCATTTTCCCCTGCAGGGAAACCTACCAGACCTGCGAGCCACGAGGCCTTCCGCCGAGCGGGGACCTTGGGACACATGCCTAACAGTATCGTCCAACGCCTGTCCGCCCGAAGGGCGGGCAGGCCGGGGTGCAGGACTTTAGCCCTGCAAAAATAGCCCGTCTCAACGGCGAGCTATTTTCACAATCATTTTCCCCCGCAGGGAAACCTACCAGACCTGCGAGCCACGAGGCCTTCCGCCGAGCGGCGACCTTGGGGATGAAAGCGGCGGAAACGCGAGGCCTGTTGCCGAGCGTTTCCAAAGCGCCCTTCTTTTCTCACTCAACCCCTGCCCGCCCCTTTGGGCGGGCAGCCCGGGGTGCAGGGGCACTGCCCCTGCTCACCTGCGGATGGCGTTGTATTTTTCGGCGCAGGTCGCCTGTACCTTGTCCATGGCTTTCTGGACTTCGTCGTCGGTCAGGGTGCGGTCGGCGGCGCGGAAGGTCAGGGAGAAGGCCACGCTCTTCTTGCCCAGACCGGCCTGAACGCCCCGGTATACGTCGAACATCTCGATGGATTCCAGCAGCGCACCCGCCGCCTTGCGCATGGCTGCCATCAGCGGGCCCACGTTCACGCCCTCGTCCATGACCAGAGCCAGGTCGCGGCTCATGGAGGGGAAACGGGGCAGGGGCTTCATTTCGCCCATAGGCTTGCCGTATTCCAACAGCTGCGCCAGATTGATCTCCGCCACAATGGCCCGGCGGGGCATGGCGAAGGCCTCCCGAACCGTGGGATGAACCTCGCCCAGCGCCGCGAAGACCTGCTGGCCGCGCACCAGACGGGCGCAGCGGCCGGGATGATAGTAGCCGTCGCCGCCCGCTTCCACCTCGCAGGAAATGCCGCAGGCGGTCAGCAAAGCTTCCACCGCGCCGCGCAGGGTGAAGAAGTCCACATCCTCGCCATAAATGCCCATGCACAGGGTCTGAGTCTCGGTGGGCAGACCCTCCGCCGTGGGATGATGGGGATCAAAGACCGCCGCCATTTCGTACAGAGAAGCGCTTTCCGTGGCGTGGTTCATATTGAAGGACAGGGTCTTGAGCATATCGCAGACCAGCGTGGGCCGCATGACGGCGGTGTCCTCGCCCAGAGGATTCCGAATGGCCATGGGCTGCATGCGCAGGTCGCTTTCCGGCAGGCCCAGCTTGGCGATCTCCTTCCGGCCGGTGAAGGAATAGTTCATGATCTCCAGATAGCCCATGCCCTGCAGAAGCCGGCCCAGCTTGTTCTTCAGGTGCTTCATGGGGCTGACGCCGCCCTGCGTGGTGCTGCCCTTGAGGGGCGTCGCGCCGATGTGGTCGTAACCGTACATCCGCAGGCATTCCTCGCAGATGTCCGCTTCGCCGTCCAGATCTTCCCGGAACGCGGGCACCTTCACGGTGAGGGTGTCGCCTTCCCGGGTGGTTTCAAAGCTCAGCTTGTTGAGGATCCGCACCATGTCGTCGGCAGGAATTTCCACGCCCGCCCGGTTCTGGATGCGCTTCACACTGGCGGTGATCACCTGCTGAGGCTTGGGTTCGGGATAGAGGTCGATTACGCCGCTGACCACGTCGCCCGCGTTCAGCACGTTCACCAGATGGCAGGCGCGATCCAGCGCGTCCATCACAGTGGCGGCGCAGACGCCGCGCTCGAACCGGCCGCTGGCCTCGGTGCGCATGCCCAGCGCACGGCTGGTGAGACGGATGGCGGTGCGGTCGAAAGCGGCGCATTCGAACATCACGTCGGTGGTTCCTTCGATGATCTCGCTTTCCTCGCCGCCCATGATACCGGCCAGACCGGTGGCGTTGTTCGCGTCGCAGATGCACAGATCGTCCGTGCGCAGCTTCCGCTCCACACCGTCCAGCGTGGTCAGCACTTCGCCCTCATGAGCCCGGCGGACGATGATCTCCCGGCCCGCTACCTTGCTCAGGTCAAAGGCGTGCATGGGATGGCCGTACTCGATCATGACGAAGTTGGTAATGTCCACGATGTTGTTGATGGAACGCAGCCCCGCCGCGTGCAGGTACTTCCGCAGCCACAGGGGCGAAGGCGCGATGCGCACGTTCTTGATGACCCTGGCCGCGTAGCGGGGGCACAGGTCGGGCGCTTCCACGCGGACTTTCACTTCGTCGTGAATGTCGCCGCACGCTTCGGTCACGTCGGTCTTGGGCGCTTTGAACGTAGTGTCCAGCGCCGCGGCAGTCTCCCGGGCAATGCCCAGCGCGCACAGACAGTCGGGACGGTTGGCCAGAATTTCGAAATCCACGGCGTAGTCGTCAATGCCCAGAATGGGGCGCACGTCGCTGCCCACGGCGTATTCTTCGTTGAAGATCAGCAGGCCCGCATCGCCGACGCTGGGGTACAGCTCCTGCGGCACCTTCAGTTCCGTGGCGGAGCAGAGCATGCCCTCGGAGACCATGCCCCGCAGCTTGCCCTTCTTGATCTTGACGCCGCCGGGCAAGTGAGAGCCGTCCAGCGCCACGGGCACCAGCACGCCCACCTTCACATTGGGCGCGCCGCACACGATGTGCAGGGGTTCCTCGCCGCCCACATCCACGGTGCACTGGTGCAGATGGGTGCCCTCCACGTCCTCGCAGGTCAGCACACGGCCCACGACCACCTTGTCCATGCCGTCGGCCACGTCCTCCACGCCCTCCACGGCCGTGCCGGACATGATCATTTTGCTTTCATAGTCCTTGGGACTGACGGGAATGTCCGCGTATTCCCGAATCATATTCATACCCAGTTTCATCGTTCATTCCCTCCTTAGCGAAGCTGTCCCAGCAGGCGCGCGTCGCCCTCGTAGAGCAGACGCATATCGGTGATGCCGTAGCGCTTCATGGCGATGCGCTCCAGACCGATGCCAAAGGCGAAGCCGGAATACTTGTGGCTGTCGATACCGCACATTTCCAGCACCTTGGGGTTTACCATGCCGCAGCCCAGCACTTCCACCCAGCCGGTGTCCTTGCAGATGCGGCAGCCCTTGCCGTGGCAGGCGGAGCAGGTCAGGTCCACCTCGGCGCTGGGCTCGGTGAAGGGGAAGAAGCTGGGGCGGAAGCGGGTGGAAACATCGTTGCCGTAAAGCTTCTTGGCAAAGGCTTCCAGCGTGCCGCGCAGGTCGGACATGCTGACGTTTTCATCCACCACCAGCCCCTCCATCTGATGGAACACGGGGCTGTGGGTCGCGTCCACCTCGTCGGCGCGGTACACCCGGCCGGGGCAGATGATGCGGATGGGCGGCTTGCGGGTCAGCATAGCGCGGGCCTGCATGGGGCTGGTATGGGTGCGCAGCACAATGTTGTCGTCCATATAGAAGGTATCCTGCGCGTCCCGGGCCGGATGGTTCTTGGGCAGGTTCATCAGCTCAAAATTATAGTGATCCAGCTCCACCTCGGGACCTTCCATCACCTCGAAGCCAAGGCCGGTGAAGCAGTCGATCAGCTCGTCCATCACCAGCGTGATGGGATGGGCGCTGCCCACCTTCACAGGGCGGCGGGGTTCGGTCACGTCGATGGTCTCCGCCTTCAAAGCGGCTTCCCGCTCCAGCTTCTGCAGGGCCTCCTGCCGCTCGTTCATGCGCTCGGTCAGCCACTGACGGGCCTCGTTGATCTGCGCGCCTACCTTGGGCCGCTCTTCCGGGGCCAGCTTGCCCATGCCCTTGAGCAGCTCGGTCAGGGTGCCCTTTTTGCCCAGCACTTTGACGCGCAGCGCGTCCAGCGCGGCGGTGTCCTTCATTTCGGAGAGGTTCTGTTCCACCTGCTCCCGCAGTTCCCGCAGAGTATCTGTCACTGCCATGATAGGGTTCCTCCTTCTATTGGTTCATCTGGTGAGATGGGTTGGATGGGTTGAATGGATTAGATGGTTGGGAATGCTGCCGTTCCTGCTTCTTCCAGCAGCCGGGGAATGTCCGACTCCCCATATATGGGGACGCCGCGCTCCCGGAGCTTTTGGGCAAACACGCCGTCGCCCTCCGTCAGGACGCCGGAAAAACTGCCGTCGTAGATCAAGCCCTTTCCGCAGGAAGGACTGCGCTCCTTGAGCACCGCGCCCTCCGCGTGAAAGAAGTCCATCAGGCGAAGGGCTTCCTCCGCGCCCCGAAGGTACTCCGCCGTCACGTCCCGGCCCTGACGGCTGACCACCCGGTCTCCCTGCCGCTCGCTGGGAGACCGGGGTGTCGGCAGACCGCCCAGCTGTTCCGGGCAGACAGGGATCAGCCGGTATCGCCCGGCCAGTTCTTCCACGCCGGGCTGAGGCTTGCTTCCGCCGTCGTAGCGGCAGCGCGCGCCCAGCAGACAGGCGCTGATCAGCAGCGTTTTCATGCCGTTCTCCTTTCCTGCATCGCCGTTTTCGGCCATCAAAAAAGCCCCGTCCCCTCATGGGACGAGGCCTGAACGCCGCGTGTTACCACCCAAATTCCGCACGGGCCGCAGGGCCGATGCGCTCTTCGCCTGTAACGGGGCCTGACCGTTTCCCCTTACTGAAAAAGGTTCAGGGGAAAAGCTCGGAAGGGAATTTCCCGCAGCCAATTCGGACGGCTTGCAGCAAGGAACGCGGGGTTCCTGCCGTCCTCTCTGAGAATCGCTGTTCATCGGGCGTTTGTCTTCGTCATTGCCATGCGTCCCGAAGCCGGAACGCGGTGCTATTATAGCACGGAAGCCGGGCTTTGGCAAGGGGCGGCGCGGTTTTCCGGCAGCAGGAAGAAGGCGGCCAGCCACAGCGGCAGGGACGCCATGGCGGGCAGCAGATAGCGGATGTAGACCTCCGGGCAGAACATGACGGCCGCCGCCGTAACGGCCGAGGGAATCATCGTAAGCAGCGTTTTCCTCCGCCGCAGGATCCATGAAACATAGGCCAGCAGGATCATGCCGTTGACGCAGAAGCCCATGCTGGCAAAATTCCCGATCAGGGGCAGCCGGTCGAACTGGAAGTACCATTCCGTCAGCGCCCGCTGCCAGCTCATCAGGGGCCGAATCTCTTCCAGATTGAAGAACTGCGTCTCGTGGAAGGCATAGGGATAGGTGTACTGCTGAATGTCCGCGTAGCTGTGATAGGTGGGCACGTTCTGCTGCAGGTCGAACATCCAGTAGTTCACATTCAGCATCGCGTCCAGATAATCCACGGGATACTGACGGAGCTGCTTCCACCAGAACCGCAGATAGGCCTCCGGGGAATTTTTCCCGCGTTCCAGCACATCCACGGTGGTCTTGACCCCGTCCGCGTGGGCCGGGTCGTACCGCTCCGCCAGCTGATCGTAAGCGATCATCGTATCGACGGCGGCTTTTTCCTCCTCCGTTACGCCCTCGCCGCCGTAGAGGCTGGCCACCCGGGCCGTCTGCTGGAACGGGATGGACAGATAGTCATAGAACCTGACCTCTTCCAGCCCCAAAAATCGCGTCGCGGCAGCGTTGGCTCCCGCGCTCAGGCCGAAGGCCAGCACGCTGCACACCAGCAGACAGGGGATATTCCGCCGCATCGCCGGGCGGCGGCAAAGGACGATCAGCATCGCCACAAGGCAGGGAACTACCACGGACACGCCGTTGTAGCGAGTCAGCACCGCCAGCAGGCTGTCCGCTGTCAGCAGTACCCAGCGAGATTTCTTCCGGCAGAAAGCCTCCGGCTCCGCCAGAAACTCCATCATCAGCACGCCCAACAGCAGCATCCACACCATGTACTGCGCATCCTTGCCCAGCGTGGTAATCCAGCCGATATAAATAGGATTGACTGCGAACAGCGTCAGCGCCAGAAGCTGCACCCAGCGCGGCGCTTTTCGGGTGTGCATCAGCCACAGGGCATAGCTCAATGTCAGCATCAGGCTGACAGACTGGAACAGCATGATTGCAAAGTATGCCCAGTTCACATTGCCCAGCTTTTCGCCCAGCAGGAACGCGCCGCCGTACAGAAGCGTCCCCGTGGGCGGAAAGGTGTTGTTCTTCGGCGAAAGGCCGAGAACCATCCGAATGGGCATGACCACATCCAGATGAATCACGCCCGGATATTTGATCGCGATCTGCCAGCCGTAAGCCGCCAGCAGCACCAAAAAGGGAAACTCGAAGGGATGCCTGTCCCAGAAAGCGCAGAAGCGTTCCTCTTTTCGGGGACGGCTCAACCCCTCCGCCAACGCCCGAAGGGCATACAGGAACCAAAGAGACATGCCCACAAAAATCAACAGGCTTTTGAACAGCTGGAAGCTGTTCTGCCAGATCAGACGAACGGTCTCCCCGGCCCGCATAGCGGCGCACAGCAGCGCTATGCCGCCCAGAAAAGCGCTCAGCAGGTACTCGCCCGCCTTTGCGCCCTCCGCCCGGCGAAGCAGATACCGCCGGGCCAGCCAGAACGCCAGCAGCAGTACGCAGGTCGCGGCCAGCGGCTCCAGAGTGAACGAACGGGACGTGCGCCCGATCAGCTGATACAGAAAGCCTCCCGCGTCCACCGCGTCCGGGTTCAGCTTTCGAGCTGGCGTCATATCCAGCCCGGCGGCGAGGGTCATCAAAAGCGCTGCCAGCGCGGCAGCGCCCGTCCGAAGGGTCTTTGGTGACTTTTTCAAAAGCGTTTTTCCCCGCTTTCCCCTGTTTTATTCTGCCGCGCTTTCCTTCACCCGGCGGAATTTTTCTCGATCCAGATGGCGGACGATGGCAACGCCGGCGATCAGGCCGCAGCCCATGCCCACGCTCCGCAGCCCTGTCACGGTATAATACGTACAGGCCGCCGCAGCAAAGACCGCAAAGGCCACAATGCTGCGAACGCGGTTGGGCTTAATGACCCAGACCACAGAAAAAAAGATATAGGGCACGGCCAGAAGCAGCACCGTGGGCATGGGCAGCAGCGCCAGCAGCACCCCAAAGGCGGTGGCGATGCACTTGCCGCCGCTGAAATGGTCAAAGGGCGCGGTGGCGTGGCCCAGCACCGGGGCCATCATAACGGCGGCAAACTGCATAGGTTCTATCCCCACGGTATGCGCCGCCAGATACACGGGCAGAAAGCCCTTGGACAGATCGAAAAACAGGCACAGCAGCCCCGCGGGCACGCCGCAGTGCTGAAACACGTTGGCCGCACCTGGGTTATGGTCGTCGCTGAGGGCGCACACGTCCTTGTGCAGTACCAGCTTGGGGATCCACCGGCAGAACATGATGCTGCCCAGCAGATACCCGGCGACGATATGCAGCGTCCATACGACCATGGGATCCTGCGTCTGCAAGTAGCGGATCATCATTGGTTCAGCACAAACTGCGCAATGTGGCGGGCCGCGTGAGCCGGGAGCGTCTCCCGCTGCGCCCTGCGCATCCTTTCCGCCCGCTCCGGATCGATGGCGAGCTGTATGGCGAAGGCCACGGCCTCCGCGTCGTCCCGGGCGCTCAGCGCCATGCCGTGCTGCTGGAAAAACGCCGCGTTGCAGGTCTCGCAGCCGGGAATGGCCTTCACCGCCACAAAGGGCACGTTGGCCGCGGCGGCCTCCGTGCTGGTCAGCCCGCCGGGCTTGGAAAGCATCACGTCGGCGGCCCGCATGTATACTGGCACCTGATCGGTAAAGGGAACGGGCCGAATCTGCCCCTCCGCGCCGTAGCGCTCCCGAATCGTCTCACCCAGACCCGCGTTATGGCCCACCAGAATCTGCGCCAGCATGGTCTCGTCTGCCGCCGCCAGAAAGGCGTCGCACAGCCCCAGCAGTCTTTCGCAGCCCACGCCGCCGGTCATGATGAGGAACAGCTTCTTTTCTTCGGGGATTCCCAGTCTGGCCCGCGCCTCCTGCCGGGACAGGGGGGAATCGAAGGCCGGCGAAACGGGAATGCCGAAGGGATGCAGCTTTTCAGCGGGCATTCCCCGGCGGATCAAATCATCCGACAGGCTGGCATGAGGGGTGAAATACCCGTCCAGCTCTGTTTCCGCCAGAAAAGGAGTGCAGGTATAGTCGGTCATGATCCCATAGGCAGGAACGGTGCTTTTGCCCCGCTTTTTCAGAGCGGTCATGGCCTCCATGCCGTACAGGTGGGTGCAGACTACATCCGTATATTGCTGCGCCTCCAAAAAACGATTCAGCCGCTCGGCATAGGCCGCGTTAGCCAGATACACCGGCGACAACCAGCCCGTAGCGTCGTACAGCGCGCCCGCTTTATACAGCGCGCCGAAAGCCTTGGGCGTGCGGCGGATCATACCGTTATAGAAGGAAGAAATAAAATGCTGGGCGTGTTTTCCCTGAAAAGAAACCGGGTCCATGATCCGGGACGGCACCTCCAGCGCATCGAAGGCGCTATGCATGGCTTTGGCAGCGCTGTTGTGCCCCTCGCCCGTAAAGCAGCTCAGAATCAGGATTCTCCGCTCCAAAGTCGAACCTCCTTTCAGGAACGCGTCAGGCCTCGGCGGCGGGCAGCGCAGTGGCCTGCACCTCCATCACATGACGGCCGTCGGTTTTCAGCACGTCAAACCGCCACTTTTCCCACTGGAAGGAATCCCCCGGTTTGGGGATATTCTCGGTCTGCTCCATCACCCAGCCGCCCACGGTGCTGGCGTCCGCGTCTCCGATCTCCTGATCCAGTGCGTCCTCCAGCTCGTCCAGCGGCGTATCGCCAAGGATCAGCAGAGAGCCGTCCTTGCCATGGCGGATGTTGACCTGCACCTGATCGTGCTCGTCCCAAATTTCGCCCACCAGTTCCTCCAGAATATCCTCCATGGTGACGATACCGGCGGTGCCGCCGTACTCGTCCGCCACCACGGCCATCTGGCTGCGGGTGCGCTGCATCAGCTTGAGCGTCGTGCTGACCTGCGCCGTTTCCGGCACGAACAGGGGCTTCTTCATCAGCTCCTGCAGGGTGCAGGGGCCCTTCTGCAGCCGGTGGAAGAAATCCTTCTGGTGCAGAACTCCCACGATATGATCCAGCGATTCGTCATACACTGGCAGGCGGGAGTGCTTGCTTTCCTGCAAAATCGCCACCACTTCCTCCTGCGTGGCGTCCAGCGGCACGCCCTCCACCTTGACCCGGGGCGTGAGGATATCCGTCAGGCTGCGGTCGTCAAACAGCTCGATGCTATTTTTCAGCAGGTCGCCCTCGTCCTCGTTCATGCCGCCCTCCTGCTGCACCTCGTCCACCAGCGTCAGCAGCTCGTCCTGCGAGAAGGTACGGTCGTTTTCGAAATGGAACATACGGCACAGCAGCTTTTTCCACCCGGAAAACACCGCGTTTATGGGCTTGAGCACCACCAGCAGCACCCGCATGACCGGCGTTACGGCCATGGCGAAGTTTTCCGGCATTTCCTTGGCGACGCTCTTGGGCGTGATCTCGCCGAAGATCAGCACCACCACCGTACACACGATCGTTGAAACGGTCGGGCCCGAAGACGAACCCAGCAGGTTTACGAACATCACCGTGCCGATAGAGGCCATCGAAATATTGACGATATTATTGCCCACCAGAATGGAGGACAGCAGACTATCGTAATTTTCAGCCAGCTTCAGCGCCGCCTCGGCCCGCTTATTGCCCTTTTCGGCCATATTTTTCAGCCGCGTCCGATTCAGCGCGGAAAACGACGTTTCCGTCGCTGAGAAAAACGCAGACATCACCAACAGAACGACCATAATGATTCCCTGAATCAAATTCCCATCCACAGAAAAAACCTCCTGGCAGGCAGGGGCAGTGCCCCTGCACCCCACTCCGCGCCTTTGGCGCGGGGGCTGTATAGATAAGTATGGCGCTTTGGAAACACTCGGCAGAGGGCCTCGCGTTTCCGCCGCTTTCGTCCCCAAGGCCGCCGCTCGGCGACGGGCCTCGCGGCTCACATAAAATGCCAGCGTGAAGTGAAAACCACGCTGGCATTTTTATAAAGTTTTCCGCACCCAAAATGGATAGGGGGAAGCCGAGCAGGACGCGGTGAAGCTGACATTTGCCGGGCCGATGGAAAACCCAAAAAAGAATGCAAAAAGACCAGCGTGTATTCGGAACACGCTGGTCTTTGCTGTTGGGAAGGGAAAGCCGTCTTATTTCACGACCTGAAAGAAGTAGCGGCTCACATAGCCTTCGGTGCCGTCGATGGTGGCCTTGCACCACACATCGCCCACTTCGGTCACCTGAATCTCGGTGCCAATGGGGTACGCCTTGATGATGGAGGCGCTCAGGCCGGGGGCCTTGCGGAAATTCACGATGCCGTTGCCGTTGGGGTTCACCAGCTTGGCGGTGAAGGGGGCCTTCGGCAGGGTGGAGGCAGCGCCGGAGGAAGAACCCACCACGGAGATGAACTTCTTCATCATGTAGCCGGTCTTGCCGCCTACGCTCACCTTGTAGAAGCTGCCGCTTTCGCCCAGAATGGTGACGGCGGTGCCGTTGCGGTAATAGCCCAGAACGCGGGCGTCGGTGCTGGCGGTTTCCCGCAGCAGCAGGACCTGATTCGCGCCGGGGTTCTTCACCACGCCCTGCTTGCCGCTGGGCTTGGTGGTGCTGCCCGCGTTGCCGGACAGGAAGCGGCTGGCAACGTAGCCGGCCACGTCGCCCTGCTGCACCTTATACCAGCCGTTGCCCTTGCTCAGCACGGTCACGGTGGAGCCGTTCTTGAAGCTGGTCACGATATCGCCGGTCAGGGAAGGCGCGGTGCGCACGTTCAGGCCGATGCCGGTGTTGGTGCGCACGGTCAGGGTATTGTTGACGTTGGAGTCGGTCAGGTACTTGGACAGAACGTAGCCGGTCTTACCATTGACCTGCACCTTGCTCCAGTCGCCGGTGGTTTCCAGCACGGTCATCCAGGTGCCCGTGGGGTACTGGCCCAGCACGGAAGAGTTCAGGCTGGGCTCCTTGCGGAGATTCAGACCGCCGCCGGTCACGACCTTATAGCTTTCCGCCAGCGAAACCAGCGGAAGGGCCAGAGCCAGAACCAAAGCGATCACCGGGAGGCATCTTTTGTATAGACGGGTCTTTTGCATGATGAAATACCTCCTTTTCTTTTATGGCGCGGTTGGTTTTCCGTGCCATTCGCCTATCCGACGAACAGAGAGGACGGCTTCATGCACAAAAATACTGGAAAATAAAGGAATCCAAGCCAATCGGAGGGGCAGAAAAGCGCGTTTTTTCCAACCGTTTCCATCCTGTGTTTGGGAAAAGAAGGAGCGTCGGCTTTTGAGAAAAGTCTCCTTCCAGAAATTTCCCGGCCTTTGAGTTTGCAATTTCGCTTTTCTTCCTTTACGGACGAAAGAGGGCGGCGCTGGCAAGCATTGTTTGTCGAAAAAAGCGTCGGCCGGGGCAAGATAGCCATACGTTCATGCGGACGGCGCGGAAAGGAGAACGAAGCGATGCTCACCAGTCTGAATCGAATCGCGGGAATGCCCGTCATCTGGCAGGACCGGCAGATCGGATGTGTGGAACGGGCGATCGCGGACGCATCCGCCCGGCGGCTGCGGGGGCTGGTGATCCGTAAAGGCATCGGCCTGGCGCGGTGGCTGCCTTCCGGCAGCGTTCGTCTGGTGGGGCGCACCTGCGTTTTGGCCGGGGCCAAGCCGGAGCCGCTGCCCGACGGCCTGACGGATTCCGCCCTGCAAGCCTATCTGACCACCGGCGAGCGGGCGGGGCTGGTCAGCGACGCGCTTTTCAGCGGGCTGACGCTGCGGCTGGTGGCGCTGGAGGTCACGCCGGGGCCGGTTTACGCGCTTCTTGGGCGCTGCGCCTACACGGTTTCCTATCGGGTGGCAGACGGCGGAAAGCAGGCGATGGTATCCGAGCTGATGACATGGGCGGAATTTCGGGAACGTTCCAGAAGGGAGGCATGGGAATGAGCGCTTGGAAAGCGGCGGTCGCGGGGGCCGTCGGATTCGCGGTCGGCGCGGGTGCGATGCTGATGCCCGGCAACCAGAAAATGAAGAAGCAGGTTCAGAAGCAGGTGGACAAGCTCTCCAAAATGGCCAAAATGTGGTAGGCAGGGGCAGTGCCCCTGCACCCCGGACTGCGC
>OLOW01000181.1_pt1 | contig 37860 bp, 40 predicted proteins | sample 1672801 | NCBI WGS metagenome assembly OLOW01 (sample SAMEA3136725, study PRJEB25190) | human gut metagenome | biome: human gut; feature: human-associated habitat; material: faeces | place: Austria | collected 2013 | reverse complement strand
GAGCCAGCCCTTCAGCGTGGCCGAGCAGTTCACCGGCATGGAAGGCAAGTATGTGCCCCTGAAGGAAACCATCCGTGGCTTCAAGGAAATCATCGAAGGCAAGCATGACGACCTGCCCGAGAGCGCCTTCCTGTTCGTGGGCACGATTGAGGAAGCCGTGGAAAAAGCCAAAAAGGGTGAATGAGCATGGCGACGTTTCATTTGCAGATCGTCACCCCCGACCGCATGGTGTATGATGGTCAGGCGGAGCGCGTGATCGTGCGCACGCTGCGCGGCGACGTGTGCATTCTGGCGCGCCACATCGACTACGCCGCTCCCCTGGGCATCGGCGAGGCGCGCGTGACGGACGCCGAGGGCGCCACCCGCGTGGCCGCATGCAGCGGCGGCATGATCGGTGTGGATGGCGGCGAGGTGCGCATCATGGCAACCACCTTTGAATGGGCCGACGACATTGATCTGGAGCGCGCCCAGCGCGCACAGAAGGAGGCGCTGGAGCGGCTGGAGTCCCTCAAGCGCGAGGATCGTGACTTTTCCATTGCTGAAGCCAAGCTCAAGCGTGCTTTGGCACGTATTCATGCCAAGGAATAGGCCCATCACAAAAACAACCGCGGGAGGCATTCAAACGCCTCCCGCGGTTGTTTTCCCTTGTCCGGCTTACTTGGTTCCGAACAGACGGTCGCCCGCGTCACCCAGGCCGGGCACAATATATCCGTGCTCGTTGAGCTTTTCATCGCACGCAGCCACATAAATATTCACGTCGGGATGGTCCTTTTGCACGCGCTCGATGCCCTCCGGCGCGGCAATCAGGTTGACCAGACGGATGTGCTTGCAGTTGCGCTGCTTGAGGAACGTGATGGCCGCCGAGGCGCTCCCGCCCGTAGCCAGCATGGGGTCCAGAACCAGAAGCTCGCGGCTTTCGCTGTCGGCAGGCAGCTTGCAATAATATTCCACCGGCTGCAGCGTTTCCGGATCACGATACAGGCCGATATGGCCGATCCGCGCCGCGGGAATCAGCTTGGCCACGCCGTCCACCATTCCCAGACCGGCGCGCAGAATGGGCACAATGCCCACCTTCTTGCCGCTGAGGTGCCTGGCCTTGGTCTTGCAAAGGGGAGTTTCGATCTCCACTTCCTTGGTCGGCAGGTCACGGGTGACCTCGTACACCATCAGCATGCTGATTTCTTCCAGCAGTTCCCGGAATTCCTTGGCGCCGGTGTGAACATCGCGCATCAGGCTCAGCTTGTGCTGAATCAACGGATGATCGAAGATGTATACCTTCCCCATGGAAAAGCCTCCTTCGTTTTGGCGCTTGCATAGCCGCAGCACGCCAGTCTGCAACCATTATAGGGGAAAGCAACACTCTTTGCAAGGGAAAAGCGATATTTTTCGTCCTTATTTGCGGCGGGGCTCATGTAAAATCCGCCGGTTTTCTTTTCTTGTCGCTTTCGATATGGTATAATACTTTGTATCGCGCCGCCCAGGCGGCGTTTTGGAGAGGAGCAGCGGACGTGTACATCGAGAAGCGTTATATCAAGAAAATTGCGAGGGTTTTTGAGGCATTATCCATCTCCCTGCGGCTGGTGGATGCCTCCGGCGCCTGCCTGGTGCCAGAAGACGGGGAGTCCGCCGCCCTTCCCACGGGCGTGCTCGCGCAGGGGTTGAATCATCACGCCGGCCGGTTCTTTTACCGTGTTCTGGATGTGCATCCGCCCCTGTACCTGGTGGCTCCCGAGGGTGCGCCCGGCGTGGAAGATGTGCTCTGCGTAGCCGACGCCATGATCATGAGTCTCCTCAAAAGCAGTCTTTCCATCGCCAGCCATACCGACGTGTACCGCCGCGCACTCAAACAGGAGCTTTCCGGGGCCGACCTGATTTCCCGTGCGAGCGAGCACCAGATTCCCCTGGAGATGGATCGCTGCGTGGTGCTGTTCCAGATTGAGCAGACGGAGCGCTCCAGCGCCTTCTCTCTGCTGGGTGAGCTGGTGCCGCTGAGCGATACCGACGTGCTGGTGGAGATGAACCGGCACCTGGTGGCGCTCATCAAGGACATGAACGGCATCGACGGGATGGACGATCTGTACCAGTTTGCTCAGGCCGTGCAGGAAACCCTGATGGAGGAGGCCGTGCAGACCGCCATCGTGGGCATTGGTGAGGAAAAGCATACGCTGGCCCAGCTTGGGGAAAGCTATGCCGAGGCCAAGCGGGCCATGGAAGTGGGGAGCATCTTCCATCCCGGCGAATCCATCCACATGTTCCGGCGGCTGATGCTGGAACGTTTCCTGATGAACGTGCCGCGCGAGGAAAGCATGCTCTATCACAGCCTGCTGTTTAACCGCAAAACCGCCAAGCTGTTCAATGAGGAGATGCTTCAAACCATCGAGATGTTCTTCCGCAAGGACCTGAACCTCTCCGATACAGCCCGGCAGCTCTTTATCCACCGCAATACGCTGGTCTACCGACTGGATAAGGTTCAGCGGCAAACCGGGCTGGACCTGCGCCATTTTGACGACGCGGTTACCTTCAAAATCCTCTATGAGCTGAAAAAATGCGGGCAGGAAAAGCCCAGGCAGATTTATTGACAGTCAATTGGGAAATGAGGCGGTGAGTCATTGAAAACCCTTTCCAAGAAACGCTTTAAGCTCATGTGCCTGACGCTGATGGTTTTGCTGCTGCTCACGGGCTGCGCGCTGCTGCCCACCACCATCAGCGACCTTGCCACCGGCATGGACGATACCGTGACCATCAGCCGGGCGGAGTACGAGCGCCTTCAGCGCTATGCTGAGCTGGATGAGATCTGGCAGATTGTGGAGCAGTATTACTATCAGGAGCCGGATACGCAGGCCATGCTTGACGGCGCGGAGATGGGTCTGCTCTATGGACTGGGCGATCCCTACACCTACTACTACACGCCCGATCAGTACGCTCAGCTCTGGGCGGATGACGAGGGCGAGTATGCGGGCATTGGCATCCAGATCATGGGTAATTATGCCACGGGGCTGTGCACCATCAGCCGCGTATTCCTGGACAGCCCCGCGCTGGACGCGGGCCTGCGCAAAGGCGACGTCCTCACTCGTGTGGAGGATATCGACGTGGTCACCACCACCCTGCAGGACGCCGTCAACATCATGCGCGGCGAACCCGGCACCCCCGTCAACGTGCAGGTGCAGCGCGGCGACCAGCTGCTGGACTTCGTGGTAGACCGTGCCGTGGTGCATGTCAACTGGGTCAACAGCTGCATGCTGGATGGGGACGTGGGTTACATTTCGCTTTATGAGTTCAGCGGAGATTGCAGCCCGTCCTTCGCCGTTCACCTGGATAACCTGATGAGCCAGGGGGCAAAAGCGCTGGTGATCGACCTGCGCGACAATCCCGGCGGCTGGGTGGACGATGCGCAGAAGGTAGCCGACATGTTCCTGGAGGAAGGCAACGTGGCCTCGCTGGTCTACCGTGACGGCACCACGGAGCTCTACACCACCACCACCGACGGCAAGGAAAATCCCATTCCCCTGGTGGTGCTGGTCAACGAATACTCCGCCTCCGCCAGCGAGATTCTGGCCGGTGCCCTGCAGGACCGCGGCCGCGCCACCATCGTGGGCACGCAGACCTTCGGCAAGGGTGTGGTGCAGTACGTGCTGCCCGTAGGCACCCGCGGCGCGGGCATGCAGCTGACCGTGGCCCAGTACTATACCCCCAACGGAAACGAGGTTCACAAGGTGGGGATCACGCCCGACATTGAGGCCACGCTTCCCGAAGGTGACACCACCATGTACGACATTGGGGATCTGGACGACGCCCAGCTGAAAAAGGCCTATGAAGTCGCTCTGGACCTGCTTGAACCCTAACGGCTTTTTTGGGGGGCCGCCCGATGCGGTCCCCCAAAAAAGTCTTTTCATTTGTCCAAAAACCGTGTATACTAAGGCTAACCATCCGGCAAAACCAAGCGGCCTTGCGTGCGGCGGAGGCGGATGGGCCTGTGTTTGCTCCCGGTTGCGGGCGCGGGAACGGCGTTTCCTTCGCCCAAGATGAGGAAGGAGGCGTCTTTTATGTGTCATCTGTCTGTGCCGTAGTTTCCGTGCGTCGGAATCTGCGGTTTTTTCTTTGTCGTCAGTAGAGGAGGAAGCGGTCATGGCGGATGAGCGGCTGGGCTTTGTGGGCATCGTAGTGGAGGATCGCGCCTCCGTGCCCGCAGTCAACGAAATTCTCTCCAGCTTTTCCCCCATTATCCGGGGGCGTATGGGCGTGCCCGACCCTCAGGGCGGCGAGGCCGTCATCGGCCTCATCGTGCGGGGAACCAACGATCAGCTGGGCGCGCTTACCGGCCGGCTGGGCAGTCTGCCGGGCGTGCGCGCCAAGAGCGCCCTCACCTCCGCCAAACCCACGCATCCCCAACAGAAAAGAAAGGAATGACTCGTTATGAAAAAGTTCTTGCTGGGCCTGACGGCCCTTGTCATGGCACTGACGCTGGCTCTGAGCGTCGCCGTCGCCGAAGAATCCGTCCCCCGCGTGGCCGCCCTCAAGGGACCTACGGCCATGGGCATGGTCAAAATGATGAGCGATGCGCCGGACGCCTATGAGTTCACCATCTCCGCCGCCATTGACGAGATCACCCCAAAGCTGGTCAAGGGCGAGGTGGATATCGCCGCCGTGCCGGCCAACATGGCCTCTGTGCTCTATAACAACACCGAGGGCGCAGTCAAGGTGCTGGCCATCAACACGCTGGGCGTGCTCTACATCGTGGAGAACGGTGACAGCGGCGTTTCCAGCATTGCCGATCTCAAGGGGCGCACCCTCTACGCCAGCGGCAAGGGCGCTTCCCCGGAATATGCGCTGAACTATCTGCTTGCGCAAAACGGACTGGACCCCGAAACCGATGTAACCGTAGAATACAAGTCCGAGCATGCCGAGTGCCTGGCCTCGCTGCTGGCCAACGAAGGCTCCCTGGCGCTGCTACCCCAGCCCTTTGTGACCACTGCCCAGATGAAGCAGCCCACCGTACAGGTCGCGCTGGACCTTAACGACGAATGGGCCAAGGCACAGGAAGGCAGCGACGCGCCCAGCATGCTCATCACCGGCGTGGTGGTTGCCCGCAGCGCCTTCATCGACGAAAATCCTCAGGCCGTGAGCGACTTCCTGGATGCCTATAAGCAGTCCGTGGCCTATGCCAACGAACACGTGGATGAGACGGCCGCGCTCATCGGCCAGTACGACATCATCACCGAGGAGGTGGCCAAGGTCGCCCTCCCCCAGTGCGCCATCGTCTATATTGATGGTGAGGAAATGACCCAGGCGCTGTCGGGCTATCTTCAGGTGCTCTATGACCAGAACCCCGCCTCTGTAGGCGGCGCCCTGCCGGATGAAGCCTTCTACTACCAGCGCTAAGCCGCGCATGCCCCTGTGGGCGGTGCTGGTATGGCTGGCGGTATGGCAGCTGATCGCCTGGTGGGTCGATGCGCCCATTTTGCTGGTCTCGCCTCTGACGGCTCTCAAACGCCTGCTGGAGCTGGCGTTTGAGGCCGCCTTCTGGCGCGCTGTTGCCTTTTCGGTGGGACGCATTCTGCTGGGCTTTCTGCTCAGCGCTCTGCTGGGCGCCGTGCTGGCTGCCGCCGCCTACCGCTTCCGCCGCGTGCGCGAGCTGCTCATGCCGCTGGTGGCTGCGGTCAAGGCGGTGCCGGTGGCATCCTTCGTGATTCTGGTGCTGCTGTGGGTTTCCAGCCGCAATTTGAGCGTGGTCATCAGCCTGTTGATCGGCTTTCCGGTGATCTATGCCAACGTGCTGGCCGGGCTGGACAGCACCGACCCCCGTTTGATCGAAATGGCGCGCGTATTCCGCGTGCCTTTTCGCCGTCAGCTGAGCACGGTGTATCTGTCCCAGGTGGCTCCCTTTCTGCGCTCCGGCCTGAGCCTGGCCATCGGCCTGTGCTGGAAAAGCGGCGTGGCGGCTGAGGTGATCGGCATTCCCTCCGGCTCCATCGGGGAAAAGCTCTACAAGGCCAAAATCTATCTGGAGACGCCCGACCTGTTCTGCTGGACGGTGGCCGTGGTGGTCCTGAGCATCGGATGTGAAAAGCTGCTGGGGCTCATGATGGACGTTCTGGAAAGGAGGGCCTTTGGATGCTGGAAGCGGTGAACGTCTCAAAAGCCTATGACGGCCGTCCGGTCATCCGGGACTTTTCAGCGCGGTTTGTGCCAGGCAGCCATACCTGCCTGATGGGCCCTTCCGGTTGCGGCAAAACCACCTTGCTCCGCCTTTTGATGGGGCTGGAAGCTCCCGACAGCGGTCAGATTCGCATCCCGGAAGGCACACGCTTCAGCGCCGTATTTCAGGAGGACCGGCTTTTGAACCGGTTGACCGCTGCGGCGAACGTGCGTCTGGCGGCCCGTGCGTCCATCCCGCAGGCCGCGGAGCTGCTGCTTGAGCTGGGTATTCCCCCCGAAAGCCTTTCGCAGCCGGTATCCACGTTCAGCGGCGGAATGAAGCGCCGGGTGGCCCTGTGCCGTGCCCTGCTGGCGGAATATGACGTGCTGACCCTGGACGAGCCCTACAAGGGGCTGGACGAGGACACCCGCGCCAGGGTGATGCGTCTGGTGGACGTGCACACGAGGGGGCGCACCGTCATTCTGGTGACCCATGCCGCAGAAGAAGCCGCGGGGTATGACCTGATTCACCTGCATGTATAGCAAAGAAAATCCCCGCCGGTCCAAGGGCCGGCGGGGATTTTCTCATTTATCGCAGATCAGTAGTAGGCAGCCAGTTTGAGCGTGGTCTCCCAGCCCAGATCAATCGCCTTCTGATGCGAGGTAGCATAGGGACCGATCTTCTCCACCTGCGCCTGTGTGCGCGGGAAGTGGATGCATAGGTGGCCGTCGAAGTCGTTGTCCCTGATATGGTAGGTATCATGCGGCGTATTGTGCGTGGAAGCCATGTACACGGTGCCGTCGCTGAGCACTACCCACACGGCCTTGGGGGTCCAGGTGGTTTTGCCTCCGAAGGCCCGGTTCATGTTGGCCGTATCCTGCGCAGTAAGGGGTTCGGCATCAGCGTGCGCGCCCATGCTGAAGATATTGACCTGCCAGCTGATGCCGGTGGTGAAGTCATAGATCGTCGCATTGGGGAACAGGCGGCAACGGGCCTTGACCTCGCTGTACCAGTTGGCGTAGCGCACCTGCGAGGCGCTGATGGTGGTGACCGTAGGCGCCGCAGCGGTGGTGGTGGTAGTGGTTCCGGAGGAGGTGGAGCTGCCTGTACTGCCTGCGGTGATAGCCGACACGGAGTTGAGCTTGGCAAAGGTCTTGACACCGGCCACGCCGTCGGCGGACAATCCGTTGGCCTTCTGGAATTCAATCAGCGCAAGGCTCGTCTTGACGCCAAACTTGCCGTCCGCCTCGCCGTTTTCCAGATAGCCCAGCGTGATCAGGCGGTTCTGCATGTCGCGCACTGCGTCGCTCACCGCGCCCACACGCAGCGTCTGCGTGCTGCTGACAGTGTTGCTGACCACGTTGCTGGCGTAGAGCTTGGTCGAGGTATCCGTGCCCACCACGCCGTCCGCGGACAGCCCGTTGGCCTTCTGGAAGGCGATAACGGCGGACTTGGTATCGCGTCCGAACTTGCCGTCCGCACTGCCCGCCAGGTATCCCAGGGCAATCAGGCGATTTTGCAGCGTGGTCACCTCGTTGCCCTCGCTGCCATAGCGCAGGGTATTGACCAGCGTGCCGGAGGTATCGGTGGTGCTGTTGGCGTTGCCACGGATGGCGGAATCGCTGTAGAGGGCGGTCTGGGTCTCGTAGCCGGCCTTGCCGTCCACCTTCAGGCCGTTGGCGCTTTGGAAGGCGCGCACGGCTTCGATGTCATCGGTCAGGTACACGCCGTCCAGGCGGGAGGTGTAGTAGCCCAGCTCCTGCAAACGGGCCTGCAGCCTGCGCACCACCTCGCCCATGCTGCCCGCGCGGATGACGATCACATTCTCCTGCGTAAGGGGCGTCGTGGTGGGCGTGGGCGTGGAAACGGGAATCGCGGTGGGCACCGCGTAAATGGCATTCACGCCATAAAGCACCGTGCGGGTGATGGGACCCAGGATGCCGTCCTGCTCCAGAGAGCTCTTTTTCTGGAACGCCTTGACGGCCTCGGTGGTGGCGGTGTTATACACGCCGGTGATGTTGCCCGTATAATAGCCCAGATCCTTGAGGCGCTGCTGGAGAAGCTTGACCTCGTCATCCTTGTCGCCGGGGCGGAGCGTCTTGGTGGGCGGCTTCACGGTCGGCGTGGGCGATGGCGTCACCACCACGGATGCCTCCATGGCGGTCGCGCCGTAGAGCACCTGCTGGTCGGCAGCACTCATTTCGCCGTCGGCCACCAGGCCATGCTTGCCCTCGAAGAGCTTGATGGCGGCCACGGTGTCCTCGTCGCACACGCCGGTGAGCTCGCCCTTGTAGTAGCCCAGTTCCTTGAGGCGGGTCTGCAGCTTGGTCACGGGCTCGCCCTTGGACTTTTCGCGGATCACTGCGCCCGCAACAGGCGGCACCGTGCGCACATACTGGCGGTAGCCGCGGGTATCCTTGGGGGTATCCTCGTAGAGCTTGAGCTGGAGGTCCTGGCTGGCGATGCCATCCTGGGTAAGGCCGTTGCGCTTCTGGAACACCTTGAGCGCCTCTTCGGTCTTGCTGCCGAACTTGCCGTCCACGTCCTCCTCCTCCAAGTACCCAAGCTCCGCCAGGGCGGACTGGAGGGCGGTCACGGCCGCGCCTTCGCTGCCGTTTTTCAGCTCGGTATACTTCTCCGCGCCAGGCTGGGGCGTGGGGGCGGGAATGTTGGCCAGGTTGATGTGCGTGTCCACGCAATAGCCGGTCTTGCCATCGTACTTGACCTTGGCAAAACCGTTGCTGGTGCGGTCATACACCGTAACCACGCTGCCGGCGGGAATGGTCAGGATGACCTCTCCCTCCGTCTGGGCGACCTTGCGCAGCTTCACGTAGTCGATGACCGTGGTATCGTAGGGATATTCGGATATGGCCGGCGGCGCCTGCATGCTGAGCGCCGGATTGGGCGAGGGATCGGGGGAAGGATCGGTGCCGTCGATGTATTTCTTCATGGCATAGCCGGTCTTACCGTCAAATTCCACGCGGTAAAAGCTGCCCGTAACGCCCAGAATGGTCACGGTATCCCCCTTCTGGATTTTTTTGAGAATGGTGGATGTGGTATTGGCGCGGCTGCGCATATTGACATCATCCATACTTATCGTATCATAAGGATACTTCGCCGCCAGCGCCGGCGAAATCACCGACAAAAACAGCGCCATGGCGCACACGGCGGCCAACAGGCGCGCCCAACGGTTTCCGTGCCTCATCTGCATGCCCTCCACAGATTGAAATGGCTTGAGTGCGTTGTGTTCCAGCGTTTATTGTAGGTCAGATTGTTAAATCTGTCAAGCACATCCTTCATATTTACGTAACATTTTTGATCGAAACGCGCTTTGCCCGCGCGTTGACAAGTTCTGGCCCTTGGACTATGATATACTGCGTTTCAAAAAATGGTGTTTTGTGCCCTTTGAGGCATGGATGGAGGTGCTTGTCAATCATGAAAAATGTCGTTCGGGCCCTGCTCCTGCTGGCCTTGCTGACGGCGCTGATGTTTGCCGTGCCCTCGGGCGCGCTGGTGGATGGCGCGCTGGCTGAGGGCGCCTATCCCGCCCTGAGCCTGGAAGCGGAAAAGGGCGGGGCGCCCCTGAAAAGCGGCTATGACGGCCTGAGCTACCACGATGATACCATCACGGTAACGGTGGAGGAGACACGCGCCTATGATACCACGATTCTCATCGCGCGCGTCACCATCTCCGATCCCTCGCAAATTCGCACAGCCATGGCGGGGCGCTACGGCAGCGATACGCAGACGCCCGGCGCCCGGCTGGCCAAGCGGGTGCAGGCGGTATTCGCCGTCAACGGCGATTATTTCAATTTTTCCAGCAACGGTTACGTGGTCCGTCAGGGCACGCTCTACCGCGACAACCCCGCCCCCGGCAGCGACATTCTGCTCATCGACGACCAGGGGGATTTTTACATCATTGAGGACGCCACCTCCGAAAAGCTGGCCGCATTTGAAGGAACCGTGATCAACTCCTTCAGCTTTGGCCCGGCCCTGGTGGTAGACGGCGAGGTCGTGGAAGGCGGCTTTTTGGACGATGTGGCCTACGACAAGCCCGCCCAGCGCATGGTGGTGGCCCAGGCAGGGCCCCTTTCCTACGTGTGCGTGGCCACGGAGGGCCCGGAAAACCCGGGTTCCGTGGGGCTGACCATCCCGCAGATGGCGGAGTTCATGGGTACGCTGGATGTGCAAAACGCCTACAACCTGGACGGGGGCAGCTCCTCCACCATGGTGCTCAACAATGAAAAGATCAACGCCTTAAGCACGCACAAGGTGCGTTCCATCTGCGATATTCTCTACTTTGCCACGCTTGTGAATCAGGAGTAAGCCATGAGAGAACCCACGCCCCTGTTTACCCTTTTGGGAATTGCCTGCTACCCCTACGGCGCGGCGCTCGCCCTTGGGCTGCTGCTCGCCGCGCTGATGGCGATGGCCAGCTTCCGCAAGGCATTTGGCGCGGCAGAGGACGGCCTTCGCTTCTCGTTGTGGGCGCTGCCGCTGGGCTTTGTGGGCGCGCGCCTGGGCTACTGCGCGGTCAAAGCCAGCTTTATCGCGGTGGACTTCGGCCCCGCCTTCCTCTATCACTTCGGTCTGGGCGGCTATTCCATGGCCGGCGCGTTTGTGGGGGTGCTGGCCGCCTCCGCGCTGTTTGGACGCATCACCCGCCGCGGCTGGCTGCCCACGATGGGCGCAGCCATGCCCGCCCTGCTGCTGGCGGCGGCGCTGGGCCGCTTCGCCGAATGCCTGACCACCGAGGGTATCGGCGAGTATGTGGATAACCCCTTCTGGCAGTTCTTTCCCTTTGCTGTGCCTGATCTCTACGGCGATCTTCGCTTTCCCGTCTTTGTGTGGGAGGGGCTGACGGCCCTTGTGCTCTGCGCGCTCGTATGGCGCTGCCTGCGCCGCCCGCAGGACGCGGCGCTCACAGGGATGCTGCTCTTTGCCCTCACGCAGGTTTTCTGGGAGAGCCTGCGCCGGGACGGATTCCTGCGCTTTGGCTTCGTGCGCGTCAACCAGCTGTGGTGCGCGGTGATGCTGGCGGCGGTGACGGCCGTGTGGCTTTTGCGCGCCAGACCTTCGCGCGTGGCTGCCGCAGGAAGCGTGCTGGGCCTCGCCGCGGGCATCGGAGCACTGGTGGCGCTGGAATTTGCCTTTGACAAATCCCCCATCGACAACCGCATCCTCTATGCCGTAATGGCCGCCGTGCTGGCCGCCATGGGCGCGGGCCTGCTTAGCCTGCGGCGGCGCGCGCTGGGAAAGGAGGCCGCGCATGCGTAAGGCGCTTGCAGCGGCGTTGTGTCTGGTCCTGCTTGCCGCGAGCGGCACGGCGCTGGCCGAAAAGACCGTCACCCTCACCTTTGTAGGCGACTGCACGCTGGGCGGCGAGGACTGGCTGATCAACCGCGAGGGTTCCTTCCACGATTACGCCAGGAAAGAGGGGTACACCTATTTCTTTGAGAAGATGCGCGACTTCTTTTCCGAAGATGATCTGACCATCATCAACTTTGAAGGCGTGCTCAAGGATGACAGCCGCGACGCCGTCAACAAAACCTACTGTTTCCGCGGCCCGACAGACTTTGCACGCATCCTGCCGCTGTCCAGCATCGAGGCCGTCAACCTGGACAACAACCACACGCTGGATTACGGCAAGCGGGGCAAGACCAGCACCGTTGAGGCGCTCACCGGCGCGGGCGTGCACGTCTTTGACGAGCTGACCCCCTACATCTTCGAAAAGGACGGCATCAAGATCGCCTTTTTCGGCATGCAGCGCGTGCACTTCTTTTCCCTGCGGGAACAGCTGAAAGAACAGATCCGTATTCTGCGCGAGGAGGAGGGCGTAAACGCCATCATCTTTGCCCAGCACGCCGGCACGGAGTATTCCTCCCAGCACACCAACGCGCAGATCGATCTGGCCCATAAGCTCATCGACATGGGCGCGGATTTCATCGCGGGCAGCCATCCGCATGTGGTGCAGGGAATGGAGGTCTACAATGGCCGCTACATCTTCTACAGCATGGGCAACTTCTGCTTCGGCGGCAACGTGAAGGTGCGGGCGCTGGAAAGCTGCGCCCTGCGCCTGACCCTGACCTTTGATGACGACGGCACCTACCTGGGCCAGCAGCTGCGCGTGTACGCGGCCAATGTGTCCGGCGACCCGGAGGTTAACGATTTCCAGCCCCGCCTGGTGACGGGCGAGGCCGCCGAGGCGGTCTGGGCGCGCATTGACGCGGCCAGCGAGGGCCAGGAGGGCCCCGTGGCCCAGGGCGACGGCTGGCGCGACTACGCCTACCTCCCCGCTCCCACCCCGGAGGCAACACAGACCCCGCATCCTGATTCGACCCCGACCCCGGAGGCGGCGGCACCGACTGGAGAATAAAAAAACAGGCCGCGGCGAAAAGCACGGCTGGCGCTATGCCAGCTCATGGTTTCCTGCCGCGGCTCATCTCATTTGGGGCCTTTATTCGCCCATGGTTACCCAGATCACCGGGCGAATCGTGCCGCTGGGACGGTTCACATCCCGGCTGCCATAGCCGCTGATGCGCCCGTCCGCGCGCACGCCGCACGCATCCACGGGCCGCACGCCCGGCGAGCGCAGCCACCACCACGAATTGCCGTTGTTTTCATCCACATACGCACCCTGCGCCTTGGCGTATTCGGTCGCCTGGCAAGTGCGCTGCTCCTGCTGAGGGAAAAATTCGAGCACTTCCGCCTCGCTGAGCAGGAACACCCGGTCCATGGTATCCTCGCCGCCCCGCGTGCTGTAGTGCGGATTGTCGTCGTTGACCACCAGGACTTCCTCAATGCGCGCCTGTTCCTCCTGGGAAAACGCTTCTTTCAGGAAGGTATCGTTGAGCCACTGGCGCAGCGTGCATTCGCTCCACGTCATCTTCACAAACGCCTTGTGATAGGCGCGCGCATCAATCAGGTATCGCGTAATCAGCATCGCACGGTCGCCCTCTGTTTTGAGCACGATCCACTCCAGCGGCTCCTTGCCGTTGGTCAAAACATTGTCCTGCTCATAGCTGCCAAAGACGACCGTATCACCCGCGGCCCATCCATCCTCGCTTTCCTGCGCCATGGCGGCGCCCGCCGCGCACAGGCACAGCGCCAGCACAGCCGCAAAAATCCGTTTCATCCTGTCTGCCCTTCTTTCTTCGCCGCTTCCCGGCGAATGATTGGCGGCACATGCGCGCCGCTTTGCTGACATATATAACACACTGGTAATAAAATGTAAAGTGCAGGACGCCGAAAAAGTCTGATTCGCAGCCTTTCAGCGTGTCGAATCGGCTCGCCCCCGGCGTTCTTAGCGTGTCGTGAAAGTCCGGCTGCGCCGTCTTTCTCCGCCAGAACACGTTTACCCTGCGCTTTGGGCGCGACGGGGAGACACACAAGGTTTGCGAATCCACCGCGCCTGTCGCCGGGTACGGCTTGCTGTGGGAAGGCGGCACTCACCAGGCCTCCCAAAAACGTTTTTCGACAGGCTGAACCTATATGTTTTTTGTCCATTTGTAAAAAGTGGCCTTTCGCAGCTTTGCCGTTGCCGGAGCGAAAAGCGCTTGTTTTGCTGGAATTTTGACCAGCTTTCCGCGCATGCGCCGCGCTGCCTGCCGCTTGCCCGGCATGTATCCGTTGCATATAATCATCAGGGGGGCATTTTTTTCTGCTCCCCAAGGAGGTGGATCTCATGCTTAACGGCGTGATGCTGCAATATTTTGAATGGGAACTTCCCAACAACTGCGAGCTATGGCGCAAGGCCGGACGGGATGCGCTGCAGCTGCGGCACATGGGTTTTACAGCCGTATGGCTGCCGCCCGCCTACAAGGGCAGCGCCGGTATCAACGATGTGGGATACGGCGTATATGATACCTATGACCTGGGTGAGTTTGACCAGAAGGGCACGGTGCGCACCAAGTACGGAACGCGTGCCGAATACCTGGCGGCCATCCGCATGCTGCACCTGGCGGACCTGCAGGTGCTGCCCGATATCGTGCTCAACCATCGCATGGGCGCGGATGAATCCGAACAGGTGACCGTACACTGCGACAACCCCGACGACCGCTCCCAGACCGATACGCCCGAAATTCCTGCCGTCGTTTTTACGCGCTTCACCTTTCCTGGCCGCGCAGGCAAGTACAGCGATTTCATCTGGACGCACGAGTGCTTCAGCGGCGTGGACTGGAATGACGCCACGCACCGCTCGGGCCTGTACCGCATCGGCGGAAAGACCTGGCAGCAGGATGTGGACAAGGAGCGGGGCAACTATGACTACCTGATGGGAGCGGACGTGGATACGGACAATCCCACCGTGCGCGAGGAGCTGAGCCGCTGGGGGCACTGGTACATCGACACCACGGAGCTGGACGGCTTCCGGCTGGACGCGGTCAAGCACATCAGCGCCTCGTTCTACAAGGCATGGCTGGCGGATATGCGCGCCTACGCGGGCCGCGAGCTGTTCGCCGTGGGCGAATACTGGCATCAGGACGTGAATGTGCTGCTGGACTACCTTGGAAAGGTCGACTTCAGCATGAGCCTCTTTGATGTGCCGCTGCACCAGCATTTTCACGAGATTTCCCGCGGCAACGGGCAGTTTGACATGAGCCGCCTGTTTGAGGGCACGCTGGTTGGCGCCCGGCCCGACCTTGCGGTAACCTTTGTGGACAACCACGACACCCAGCCCGGTCAATCGCTGGAAAGCTGGGTGGATGGCTGGTTCAAGGCCGCGGCCTACGGCCTGATCCTGCTGCGGGCCTACGGTTATCCCTGCGTGTTCTACGGCGATCTCTACGGCATCCCCAGCCGCCGCATCGGCGCGGTGAGCGAGCTGGAACTGCTTCTCAAGGTACGTCGCTTCAATGCCTTTGGCGAGGAGCGGGATTACTTCGACCATCCCAACATCATCGGTTTCACGCGCGAAGGCCTGCGCACCTATCCCGGCAGCGGACTGGCTTTTCTCTGCTCGGATGGTCCGGGCGGACAAAAGCGGATGTATGTGGGCACGTTCTATGCCGGCACCACCTTCCGCTGCGTGCTGGGCGGGCAGCGGAGCGTGGTCATTGACGGCGAGGGCTGCGGCGTGTTCTCCGTAGGCGGGGGCGGGGCCAGCCTCTATGTGCCGCGTCTGAGGCTGGGCGATTTCATCAACCGCAAGCTGGCCGAGCTGCGCGCCCGCGTGCGCGAGCTGCTGGGCAGGCGCGGATAACTTGCTTTTCCACGCGCCTGTGTTATACTCTTTGACAAAAGAACCCATGGGGAAAGGAGCGGCTGTATGGACTGCTGGGTGGGGTTTGACATCGGCGGCACCAAATGCGCCGTATGCACGGGCGTGGAGGAGGCGGGCACGCCCTGCGTGCTCAAGCGGCACGAGATCGCCACGCCCGCTACGCAGGCGGAGGCTATGGAGCGCATGTGCGCCATGGCGCTGGATATGACGGAGGGCTGCCGCGTACTGGGCGCGGGCGTCAGCACCGGTGGCCCTCTGGATCGCGCGCGCGGCGTGCTGCTCAATCCGCCCAACCTGCCCGGCTGGAGCGGCGCCTCCTGGACGGAACGGATCACCCGGGCGCTGGGTGCGCCCGCTTTCATGGAAAACGACGCCAACGCCTGCGCCCTGGCCGAATGGCGGTGGGGCGCGGGCCAGGGCTGCCGGAGCATGGCTTTTCTCACCTTTGGGACGGGCCTGGGCGCGGGACTGATTCTGGACGGGCGGCTGTACCGGGGCGCCTGCGGCATGGCGGGTGAGCTGGGGCACTGGCGATTGAGCGACTACGGCCCCACGGGCTACGGCAAGGAGGGCTCGTTTGAGGGGTTCTGTTCGGGCGGCGGCATCCGCCAGCTGGCCGAGACGCTGGCCCTGCGCGAGCGGCAGAAGGGCGCGCCCGTTTCCATGGGTCCCGGTCCGCTCACAGCCCGCGTTGTGGCAGAGGCCGCCGGGCGGGGCGACCCGCTGGCGCTGGAGGCGCTGGACCATGTGGCGCGCCAGCTGGGGCGCGGACTGGCCCTGCTGGTGGACCTGCTGAACCCGGAGCGCATCGTGATCGGCTCTATCTATGCCCGCTGCGAAGGACTGCTGCGCGACGGCATGCTGCGCGCATTGGCGCAGGAGGCGCTTCCCACCTCGCTGGCCGCCTGCCGCATCCTGCCCGCCGCCCTTGGCGACCGCATCGGCGACTATGCCGCGCTGGCCATTGCCATGGCCGGAGCCGAGCAGGCCTAGGTGCCGAAAAACAAAGGAGGAACTCGACCATGGCTCATATCCGTTACGCCGGCCCCGAAGCCGTGCTGGACGCTCTTGTGGATCGCTACCCCATTCTGGCCCCGCAAAAGGAGGGCATTCGCGCGCTCTATGAGCTCATCCACCAGTCGTTTGCCTCCGGCGGAAAGCTGCTGGTCTGCGGCAACGGCGGCAGCGCCGCCGACGCGCTGCATATCGTGGGCGAGCTGATGAAAAGCTTCACTCTGCCCCGCCCCATCAATGCGGAGGCCGCCCGCCTCCTTAGCGAGCGCTTCGGCCAGGAGGGCGAGCGGCTCGCCGCCTCGCTGGAGGGCGCGCTGCCTGCCGTGGCGCTGGTGGAAAACGCCGCGCTGTCCACGGCGCTTCAAAACGACGTGAGCGGCGGCATCTCCTTTGCCCAGCAGGTATATGGACTGGGCCGTCCGGGGGATGTGCTGCTGTGTATCTCCACCTCCGGCAACGCCGCAAACGCCGTGGCGGCGGCCATGGTTGCGCACGCGCGCGGCATGCGCGTGGCGCTGCTCTCCGGCGGCACGGGCGGAAAGCTGCGTCCCCTGTGCGACGTGAGCGTGGTGGTGGGCGTATCGGAAACCTTTATGGTACAGGAATTGCACCTGCCCGTCTATCACGCCCTGTGCCTAATGCTGGAGTACGCGTTCTTCCCTCCTGCACAATGATTTCACATCACTCCGGCGGCCCCGGCCGCCGGGGCCTTTTTTTGTTCCATCAAAACTCCATAAAAAAGCCCCCTGAAAACCAAAGAACCCCCATTTCTTCGGCGGCCGTTGAAATGCTATACTTTTTTCACCGAAACAAGCAAATCAGACAAAGGGGCTAGGCCAATGAACGACATCATCGTATCCATGCACGATATCTGCAAGTCGTTTCCCGGCGTAAAGGCGCTGGACCATGTGGATTTCGAGCTGCGAAGCGGCGAGGTCATGGCGCTTCTGGGCGAGAACGGCGCGGGCAAGTCCACGCTGATGAAGGTGCTCAGCGGCGTCTATACCCGCGACAGCGGCGACATGGAAATCCAGGGCAAGGCATATGGCAACCTTACCCCCAAGCAGGCCCAGGCCGCGGGCGTGGCCATCATCCACCAGGAGCTCAACATGTGCCGCCACCTCACCGTGGCTGAAAATATGTTCCTGGGGCGCGAAAAGGTGCGCGGCGTGGTGCTCAATCAGCGCGAGATGGAGGCAGAGGCCGCCGAGGTGCTGGGCCGGCTCAAGATCGACATCTCCCCCCGCACGGTGGTGGGCGACCTGCCCATTTCCAAGCAGCAGATGGTGGAGATCGCCAAGGCGCTGTCAATGGACGCACGCATCCTCATCATGGATGAGCCCACCTCCGCTTTGACCGCGCGCGAGATCGAGGACCTGTTCCGCATCATCCGCGACCTGCGCGCCTCGGACCACGGCATCGTGTATATCTCCCACCGGCTGGAGGAGCTGCAGCACATCGTGGACCGCGTGACCATCATGCGCGACGGTCAGTATATCACCACCATGAACTTTGCCGACACCACCATCGATCAGATCATCACCCACATGGTGGGCCGCGAAATCAAGGAAAAATTCCCCCGTGTGACCTGCGAAAAGGGCAAAAAGATCTTTGAGGTCAAAAACCTCAACGCCGGCCGCATGGTGCGAAATATCAGCTTTTCCCTCTACGAGGGTGAAATCGTGGGTTTTGCGGGCCTGATGGGCGCCGGGCGCACCGAAACCACGCGCGCCATTTTCGGCATCGACCCCAAGCAGTCCGGGCAGATTTTCCTCGACGGCAGGGAAATCGCCATTCACAGTCCGGCGGACGCCATCCGTCAGGGAGTGGTGCTGGCGCCAGAGGACCGCAAGAAGGATGGCCTGTGCACCAAGCTGAGCATCCGCCACAATATTGCGCTTCCCAACCTGGACCTTTTGTGCAACCGGCTGGGCGTGGTCAGCCACAGCAGGGAAAACGCCATGTGCGACCGTGCGGTCCGGAATTTGCAGATCAAAACCCCGTCGTTGGATGTGGACGCGGCCAACCTGTCCGGCGGCAACCAGCAGAAGGTGGTCGTGGCCAAGTGGCTGGCACGCAACTCGCGGGTGGTCCTCTTTGACGAGCCCACGCGAGGCATCGATGTGGCGGCCAAGGTGGAGATCTACCACCTGATGAACCAGCTCAAGCAGCAGGGCATCGCCGTGATGTTCGTATCCAGCGAGCTGCCGGAGGTGCTGGGCATCGCCGACCGCGTCATCGTGATGTGCGACGGTCAGATCACCGGCGAGGTGATGGCGCGGGAAACCACGCAAAACGAGATTCTCACGCTGGCAACCCGGTTTGAAAACAAAATGGCGGCAGGCCAATGAGCGTAGGAGGCACGGATCGTATGGAACACAGCAAGCAACCCTTCCTCAAGCGGCTGCTCAGCGTGCGCGGCATGGGCGCGGCGCTGACGGCCTTCGCCGGACTCATCATCATCTACATCGCGTTCGGCCTGATCAACCCCACGGTGTTCTCGGGGCGCAACATCGTCAACCTCACGCGCTCCATGTCCAAGTACCTCATCATCGGCATCGGCCAGAGCTACCTGCTCATCACCGGCAACATTGACCTGTCCATCGGCTCGGTGGTCGGTATGAGCGCCATGATCTCCGGCACGCTGATGTCCGGCGGCATGCATCCCATCCCCGCCATCCTGATCACGCTGGTGGCCTGCTTGCTGGTGGGCGTGCTCAACGGCATGCTCGTGGGCAAGTTCCAGCTCCCGCCCTTCATCGCCACGCTGGGCACGATGTTCGTGGCGCGCGGCGTGGCCTACATGGTCAACGGCAACCGCAACACCAACGCCATCGCCAGCGGCATCGGCCAGGAGATGGGCGACAGGTTTCAAAACTTCTTCTACTACGGCGACACCCTGGGCCTGTACAACACCTTCTGGATTGCCATGGTCCTCTTTGCGGCCTTCTTCTTCCTGCTGAGCAAGACCCGCACGGGCCGGCACATCTACGCCATCGGCTCCAACGCGGATGCGGCCAAGCTGTCGGGCGTGTCGGTGGTGGCCACGGTAACCAAGGCGTATCTGGTGGCGGCGTTCTGCTCGTTCGTGGTGGGCCTGATCCTGTGCGCGCAGGCCAGCATGGGCAACATGGAGGCCGGCAACACCTATGAAATGTATGCGGTGGCCGCAGGCGTCATCGGCGGCATCTCTCCCCTGGGCGGCACGGGTCTTCTGCTGGGCACCCTGGGCGGCGCGGCCGTGTGGCAGACGCTGGAAAACGGCCTGAACATGATCGGCGCGCAGGTGGGCATCCAGCGCATCGTGATCGGCGTGATCGTGGTATTCGCCGTGCTGCTTGACGTGGTGTTCCGCCGCGGCATCTTCAGCCGCAAAACCACCAAAAAGACGAATGAATTGCCTGCGGGCGTTCAGAAATAGAAACAGGAGGTACCATTGTTATGAAAAAGATCGTTGCTCTGCTGCTCAGCCTGTGCCTGGTGCTCGGCGCTGCCAGCGCGATGGCTGCGGGCGAGAAGATCGCCCTGATCACCATGGACTCCATCGACCAGCACTGGATCACCCTCAACGAGGGCGCCCAGAAGGCCGCCGAGGAACTCGGCGTGACCGTTACTTTCATGTCCCCCAACACCAAGGATGACGCCCAGCAGATCGAGTGCGTCAACAACGCCGTCGCCGGCGGCTACCAGGCCATCATCGTGGCGGCCAACGGCCCCGACGCCATCTCCTCCGCGCTCAACGAGGCCGTCGAGGCGGGCGTGAAGATCGTCTACGTGGACTCCCCCGCCAACGTCGAGGCGGAAGCCACCTTCTCCACCGACAACCAGGCCGCCGGCAAGACCGCCGGTGAGGAAATGATCAAGGCCCTGACCGCGGCCGGCATCACCTCCGGCGACATCGGCATCGTGAACGTCAACGCCGCTACCGACTCCACCGTGAAGCGCGAAGCGGGCTTCCGCAGCGCCTTTGAGGGCACCGATTACAACATTCTCGAGACCCAGTACGGCGAAGGCGACGCTGCCAAGTCCCAGACCATTGCCGAGAACTACATCACCCAGGGCGTGGTCGGTATCTTCGGCGGCAACGAAGGCTCCACCACCGGCATCGGCAACGCCATCAAGGCGTCCGGCGACACCGGCGTGATCGGCGTGGGCTTTGACAAGTCCGACGCCATCCAGAGCCTCATCAGGGACGGCTACCTGCTGTGCACCATGGCGCAGAACCCCGACGTGATGGGCTATGAAGGCGTACAGGCTGCCGTCAAGGCCATCGCGGGCGAGGATCTCGGCCATGCCGTGACCGATACCGGCGTGTCCGTGCTGACCAAGGATTCCCTCCAGTAAGTTTCGATCATGGGTCCGCCGCACCCGTCTGGATGCGGCGGACCTTTTTGTTTACGGCATCAGCGCCATAAGCGCCTCGTTTTGCACCTCCAGCCCGCGTGGGGTGAGGAAGAACCGCCTCTCCCCCGGCGCACCGGAGGACCACGCCCCCAGCCCCTCCCCCGCGAGCCTCTCCAGCGCCGGGCCGTAGACCTGCGAAAGCGCCGCGCCATGCATGCGCTCAAAATCGCGTTCGGATACGCCGTCGGTCATGCGCAGGCCCAGCATCATCGTCTCAAACATGGCTTCCCGACGGTCCACCGCCGTGATTTCTGCCGGCGGCAGGGTATTTTGCGTATCGAGCGCATTGAGATACTCCATCAGGCTTTCGCTATTGGCGCGCCGGATGCGCACAGCGCCGCACGCGGCTTGCACCTCGTCCGGCGGCAGCATGCCATGCGCCGCCACGCCCAGCCCCGCATACCAGCTTCCCTGCCAGTAGCCCACGTTGTGGCGGCAGCGGAAACCCGGCCGGGCAAAATTGCTGATTTCGTAGCGCTCGTATCCCGCCGCTTCCAGCCACGTTACACCCCGCTCGTACATCTCGGCGGCCAGCTCGTCATCCGGCAGGCGCACGCTTCCCTCCTCCACCATGCGGCAAAGCGGCGTCCCCTCCTCCAGAATCAGGCTATACGCGGATATATGCTCCACGCCGAGCGCCAAAGCCGCTTCCAGACTCTCATGCCAGTCCCGCAGCGTCTGGCCTGGCAGGCCGGACATCAGATCCACGTTGAGATTGCGGATGCCGGCGGCGCGGGCCATCGCCACCGCCTCCTCCGTCTGGGCAAAGGTATGGATGCGTCCAATGGCTTTGAGCAACCTCTCCTGCGCGGCCTGCATCCCCAGCGACAGGCGGTTCAGTCCGCAGGCGCAGGCCGCTTCCAGCCACCGGGGGGACAGGGTGCCGGGATTCCCCTCGGCGGTGATTTCCGCATCCGGCAGGACGTCGAAGCGGCGGCGCAGTTCCTCAAGGACGCCCCGCATCTGTGCGGCGGGTACCAGCGTGGGCGTACCGCCGCCCAAAAACACGGTACTCACCCTGACGCCAGGGTATTTTTCGGCGGTGAGGCAAATCTCTTTTTTGAGCGCAGAGCAATACGCCGCAACGGTTCCGTCGTCCGCGGGGGCGGAACAGAAGTCGCAGTAAAAACATTTTCTTTTACAAAACGGAAAATGGAGATATAATTGCAGTAACAAATCGCAACCCTCCCGGTGCGATTATACCACACCCACGAAGGAGGACGCCACAATGGAAGCTATCGAACTCGGTTTTGACACTCTGGTCCGTCTGTGTATCCTGCTCATCGAACTTGCCGGCATCATCGTTATCGTCATCAGCATGGTCAGGGGATTCATCGGCTTTGTTCAGAAGGATGACGGCACGCGTATCCAGCTTGCGCAGGGCATCATGCTGGGCCTGGAATTCAAGGTGGGCAGCGAGGTGCTGCGCTCCGTGATCGTCAGCGGCTGGAATGAGCTGGGCACGCTGGCGGCGGTCATTCTGTTGCGCAGCCTGCTTACCCTGCTTCTGCACTGGGAGATCGACGTGGAGGAAAAGCGTCAGCGCGAATGCAAGGAGGCCGAAGCGGTCGAGGCCGCGAAACTGCCCGAAGCCTGAGCGCCGTGCGCTGAAGGAGGCCTTTGATGACGAGCGTTTTCCCTCGCCGCGTCGCACAAAAAGTCACACTTTTTTTGCGCGCGCGGCCCACACGGCGTGCGCTGACGGTGCTCTGCCTGGTTTGGGTAGCGCTGATACTTGCGCCGCTTCTTGCCATGTCGTTTTACGCTTACCCCACCCATGACGACTTCCCCAGCGTGCGCCTCGCCTCCGAGGCCTGGGCCACGACCGGAAGTCTCTGGGCCACCTTGAAGGCGGCCTGGGATCAGGCCATGTACGACTACCAGACCTGGCAGGGCACGTATGTGGCCATGTTCGTATGCGCGTTTCAGCCCATGGCGTTTTCTATGCGGCTGTTCTGGCTTGCGCCGTTTGGCGCGCTGACGCTGCTTGCGCTGTCAGCCTGGTATCTGGTGCGCCAGATCACAAGGTGCGTGCTCAAGGGGGATCTGTGCGTATGCGCGGCGCTTTACGCCGCGCTGTTGACGCTGCTGCTTGAATACGTGCCCGGCATCCGGGAATTGATCTACTGGCAGTCAGCCATACAATACGCGTTGAGCGTGGTGATGGTGATGCTGCTGTGCGGCCTGCTCATCCGGCTTCATGCGGAATCGGCCCGGCCCGCCGCCTATGTCTGGCGCACGGCCGCAGGGCTGCTGTGCGCCGTGGCGCTGGGGGGTCTGCCCTATCCGCTGGCGCTGGGCGGTGCGATGGGCCTGGCGCTGGCCGCCGCCTGGTGCGTGTGGCGCCGTTCCCCCGCGCGCATCGCTGCCGTGATCGCCTTTGCAGGCGCGGCGCTGTCGCTGCTGGCGGTGGTGGTCGCGCCCGGCAACGCCGTGCGTCAGGGGCGGGTAGGCGAAAGCATGCACCCCGTAGCGGCCATTGTTCACAGCGTGGTGGAATGCCTCGGCTGCACGGGCGAATGGTTCGGACCGCAGCTGATCGGCCTGACGCTGATACTGGCGCCGCTTCTATGGCAACCGTTGAAAAACAGCGCCCTGCGCTTTCGGAATCCAGGCTGGATCAGCCTGTTTAGCTTCGGGGTGCTGGCGGCCAGCTTCGTGCCGCCCATCTTTGCCACCGGCGTGGACAGCTACCGGCTGGACCGCATTCTGGGCAGCCTGTACATGCTCTATGCGGTGCTGGTGTTGCTCAACCTCATTTACTGGATGGGCTGGCTGGCCCAGCGCCGCGCCGCGCATGCTGCGCCGGAGGGCGTGCGTGTGTGGCAGCTGGGACTGTGCGCGGGGCTGCTGGCCTGGGGGCTGTTCGCTACCGGAGCGGTCCTGGCCACCCCTACGTTGGGCGCGTATTACAGCCTGCTCACCGGCGAGGCTGCGCAGTACCATGAGGACATCCTCGCGCGCGAGGAGGCGCTGCTTGCTGCCAAATCGCTGTCTGAGGCGCAGGAATCAGTCGACTTTCTTGGGGCGCAGCCGGCGATTTTTCCGTTGGATATGTTGCCCTATCAGAGCAATACGTCCCTGCCGGGCGATATGCATCGCTTCTTTGCCATGCAGCAGCTGGTGGACCAGTACGGCGCGGGACACATTCCCACCGAAGAATGGGAGGCGTTAAATGCATGGAACAGCGAGAGCTGACCGCTCCCTGCCTGACCCGTTTTGACCGTGTGGCTTTCGGCGCGGCGGCGGGGCTGCTGGCCATCGTGTTCGCCTACCTGCTCGCATACGGTCTGCTGCGCACCAGCGTGTTCGATCCTGCCGATCCGGCAGGCGAGCATGTGCTCTATGTATGGGACAACGTGGCTGTCAACCTGGCGATGCTGCTGGGCTGGCTGGTGCTTTTCCGGCTGGCGCTGCACTTTCAACGGCGTATCCGCCTGGGATGGTTGACCGGCGCGGCGCTGGGCGTGACGTTTGCGCTGGGCGTGGCATGGGTGCTGGTGCTGCGTGCCGTGCCCGTCAACGATCCCGGCATCCTGTACTACACCGCCGCAGAACTCACGCGCGGCGACCCTTCGGAGCTGTGGCGGCACGAGGTCTACCTGCGCACCAACCCCTTTCAGGCCGGCTACCTGCAATACTCCGAGCTGCTTCAGCGCATCTTTGGCCGCCATAGCTACGTACCGCAGGGCCTGCTCAACGCGGCGTTTCTCACCGCTGCCTACGGCGCGCTCATGGACCTGACCTGGCGCAGCCTGCATGACCGGCGGACCCAGGTGGTACTCACCCTGCTGCTGGTGCTGTGCGTGCATCCGGTGTGCTATACCACCTTCCTGTATGGAAACCTGCCGGGGCTCTGTCTTTCGCTGTGGGCGCTGGACTGCCTGCTTCGCTGGCTGACGGGCGGGCGGAGGCGATGGATTGTTCCGGCGCTGACGCTGATGGCGCTGGCCGTGGTGCTCAAGCCCAATTACCTGATCTTTGCCCTGGCTGCGGCGCTGGTAACAGCGCTGTATGCGCTAGGTTCCCGCCGGCTGGGCGCGCTGCTGGTATGCGCCGGGCTGCTGGCTGCGCCCATGGCGGCGGACCGGCTGGCCCGTCTCGCGCTGGAAAAGCGCACGGGTTTTCCCCTTGGCGCGGGTGCGCCGCAGACCACCTGGCTGGCCATGGGCATGCAGGAAGGGCCCCTTGCGCCGGGCTGGTACAACCGCTATTCCCTGACGCTCATGGAGCGCGCGGAGCTGGACCCCGACACCGCCCTTGTCCTCAACCGGCAGGACATCGCGCAGCGGCTTTCCGAATTTGCCGCTGACCCCGCCTATGCGCTTTCCTTCTATCACCAGAAGATGGTCTCGCAGTGGACGGAAACCACCTTTGAGGCGCTGCTCGTCAACCGCGTCATGCCCAGCGAAAGCTCGTTTCCCGCGCTGGTGAACAGCCTGCTTTCGGGCGGCGGCTCACGCGCGCTGACCCTGTACATGGAGGGCTACACGCTCACGCTGTACCTGGGCTTTGCCGCGGGCGCGGGGCTGCTGGCGCTGCGGCTTTTCCGGTGCAAAGCGCAGGCATGGCCGTGCCTGTACGCCCCGCTTGCGCTGATGGTGGCGGTGCTGGGCGGTTTCCTCTACCACCTTCTGTTTGAGGCCAAATCCCAGTACCTGATGATCTATCTGCCCATGATGGCGCCATTGGGCGCGTGGGGGCTGGCATGGCGCCGCAACGGCGTCAAGGCTCCTCCCGCGCCATGATGCGGATATTCTCCACCCCGATGTCGGTATGGGCGGTGCAGAGCGAAAGGATGGCGGCGCTTGCCTCGGCGGTCATGTCGGAGGACGCGACGATCACTGTGAGCGCGCCGTTTTGCAGCAGCACCGCACAGGAGGAATAGCCCGCCTGGTTGAGTGCCTCCTCCAGCCCCAGCTCGCTCTGATGATCCGCCACCAGCCGGTCCAGCTGCTCAGCGGCCTGGGCACGGGTCTCTTCATCCGCCGCACCGCTGTCCAAAAGCGCGGTGAGGGCGGCTACGTCCTTGTCGTAAGCGGCCTCCCGCGCGGTGCGTTCCTGCGTGGCAGTAGGCGCGGGTGTCTGCCCGGCAGACAGGCTGGCACCTGGCTCCGGCGCATCCGATGGCGCAGGCGCAGGTAGACGCAGCCATGCCAGCACGGCCGCCGCCGCGATCAATACAGCCAGCAGACCCCGGCGCAGCCATGGAAACGTCCGTTTTTTGGTGCGTCCCTCCGGGGACGCTTTTTTTGCGTTCATCGGCCTTCCTCCTCCATTACAAACACATCTACGGCGCTTTCGGGCAGGCCCAGGAGCGTTCGCACCGCTCGGATCAGCGACAGCCGAACCGACAGGTCATCCGCTCCTTCGGCCACCACCACCGCGCCCGTGGGGCCCGTCGTACGCGCGCCGAGGGCGTCCGTCTCCCCACCGTAAAACAGCGCCACCTCTACCTTGCCCGCGCCCGCCATCGCACCCAGCACCTCCGCGATCCGCTGTTCCTCCTGGCTGGCCATGCCCTTATCCTCGCCGCCGCCCATAAGCAGCAGCACCGCCACCAGCAGCGCCGCCGCCAGCCAGGGAAGCATTTTGGGCTCCATCAAGCGCTTGAGGTTCATGGGCCGCTCGCCTCGTATTCTTTCAGAAGCACCCGTTCCACCGGCACGGCCAGCTCATCGGCGATGGTCCGAGCTACCTCCTCCGCATCCAAAAGAGGCGCTTCCCCGGGCGTAAGCCACAGGTCGATGTGATCTACCGCGCCCTCCATCGTGAGATACACGGCGGCGCGCGCCTCATAGCCCGCCCGGCGCGCCAGCCGCACACAATACCCCTCCGCCTGGTTGGCTGCCGCGCTCAGCGCCGCGCGCGCATAGCTGTCCCCTCCGGCAGACGCGTCAGCGGCGGCGGGCAGCGCGCTTTCCAGCTGAATATCCATCAGGCTGCCCAGGCCCGACACCAGCGCAGCCATCACCAGCACGCTCACCGTCATGCGCGCCATCTTTTGCAGCCTTCCTTCCGGGAGCAGCAGCTCCGAAAGCGACCACAGCACCGACAACACCGCCAGCTGCCTGACAAACGCATCCATCCCCCTCACCTCAACATCACGGTCAGATTGGCCACCGTAAGCAGCTGTGCCACCAGCAGCAGAAACATTGCCCCCACGCTGAGCTGGATGATGAACAGCAGTGAAAACACCTCCGCATAATCCCCCATGCCGCGTGCGAGCGGGCTGTCACCGATGGGCTGCAAAAGGGCCGAAGCCGCCCGGTAGAGAAACATGGTCACCACCGTGCGAAGCAGCGGCGCAGCCAGCGCGCCCAGCAACAGGATCAGTCCCAGCACGCCCACGGCGTTCTGCACGATGAGCGAGCAGCCCACCAGCGTATCCACCGTGTCGGCAAACATGCCGCCCACGATGGGAATAAAGTTATCCATGGCGTACTTGGCGGTGCGGATACTCACGCCATCCACCGCCGCCGCGCTTACGCCCTGTACCGTCATCACCCCGATGAACACCGTGAATCCAAAGCCCAGCGTCCACTCCGCCACCTGGCGCAGAAGGCGTCTCAGCCGCGATATGCGAAGCCCGTCGCTGAGACTCCCCACCATGGTGAGCACCGCCACGCTGACCGCAAAGGGCAGCGTGACATGGCTGATCAGCGTGGTCATGGAACCGGCTGCAGCCATCACCGCCGGCTGATAAAAAGCCGAGCTGGCCGTGCCGCCCACCGCCGCCAGCAGCGTAACCATCAGCGGGAAGATGGCCTGCATCATCTCTGACATGCGGCCTACGCTTTCCTCCGCCAGGGCCACGTGCTCGCGCAGGTCCACGACGAGAAACGCCATCGTCATGATCAGTCCCGCGTAGCGCGCAGCTTTGCCGGCCGCCTTGCCCGGCGCGGCGATCAGCTCCGCCGCCGCCACCAGCAGCGCAGGAACCAGCAGGCGCGTGATGCGCCACACGCTCCGGCGCAGCACGCCCGCCGCCTCGTCCATCAGCCATCGCAGGGCTTCGTCCGCGGTGAGCGCCGCCTGCCCGCTGGCAATCCGGGTGATAACCTGCTCCACGCCGCCCTCCAGCCAGGGCACATCCTCCGCCGCGGCGGCCAGGGCGTCCAGATCCAGCGTACCTACCACCTCGATGAGGCCCTCGCTCACCGTCTGGGCCAGCGCGGGGGCGGGCAGCAACAGGGCCGCCAGCACAGCCGCCAGCAGCGCGGTCTTTCTTCTCATGGCGTCAGCTCCAGAATCATTTCCAAAAGGCTCAGCAGCATGGGCGCGGTAAGGGTAAACACGCACAGCTTCCCCACCAGGCCCACTTTGAGCGCCAGTCCTCCCTCGCCCAGGTCCTGGCAGGTCTGGGCGGCCAGCTCGGCCACATAGCTCACGCCCAGCACCTTGACCAGCGTGTTCAAGTATCCTTCCTCAATGCCTGCCATCCCTATGAGGCGGGCAAAGACCTCCCGCACGTCCGCAAGCTGCTCCAGCGCGGCCAGCAGCAGCATGACCCCTGCCGCCGCCGCGCACAGCCCGCCCAGCTGCGGCTGCTGCTGGCGCACCAGTAGGCACAGTACCGCCGCCGTCACCGCAAGGCCCATCCATTGCCAGAATGCCATGGCCTAGTACAGCGCAAAGATGCTTTGCAGGCTGGAAAAGAGATCGGCCACCAGATCCACCACCAGAAACAGCGCGATCACCAGTCCCACCACCGTCACCAGCGTGCTCAGCTCCTCGCGCCCCGCGCGCGTGAGCACCTGGCACAAAACCGCCACCACCACGCCCAGACCCGCCAGCTTAAAGAGCAGATCAATCTGGACCATCGTTTCGCCTCCCTCTTTGCGCTACCACAGCGCGATGCCTGCCATCAGCCCCAGCAGCAGCCCCAGGCGCATCACCAGCCCGCCGCCTTTTTCCGCCTCGCGCCGCGCATCCTCCTCCAGGGGGCGCAGCCTTCTCAGGCACGCGGCGGCAGCCTGCGCGCGCATGGCGGCGGTCCCGCTTCCCAGCTGTAAAAACAGCGCGCGCATGGCCTCGCGCTCCTCGGCCTTTTCCCAGGGAATGGGGATCTGCGCGCACGCCTGCGCATACGCGTCGCCCAAACTCAGCAGCGGCTCCTGAACCAGCGCGTGGGCTACCCAGAGCAGCCTGCGCGATACCTGCTCGCCCCCCGGACCGGTGGGTGCATAGTGTGCACACTGGCACAGAAGCTCCGTCAGGCCCATGCGCTCCTGTTCCAGCATCAGCCTGAGGCTAGCCACCACGTCCAGCCGCGCGCGCAGCGTGCGCAGGCGCCTGAGCCGGCGGTCCCGAAGCCAGCTGCCCGCCGCCGTACCCGCCAGCAGGCAGCACAGCGCGCCCGCCGCGCCCATCATGGGGCCGCCTCCAGCGGACGAAGCTGCTCGTCGCACACGGCGCGCACGCAGCCCACCTCATTTTCATCCAGCAGCGCATAGCGGTCAAAGACGCGGTTCTGTGCCAGATGGTAGAGGATTCCCCGCGACAGGGCGGCCTGCAGGTCGCGTCCGTGCAGCGTGGCCAGCACGCTCACGCCGCTGCGCGCCGCGTCCAGCACGGCCTGCGCGTCCATCGCGCCGCCCAGCTCGTCCGTGACGAGCGCCTGAGGCGACATGGCGCGCAGCATCCACCGAAGGCCCGCCTCCTTGGCGCACCCGTCCAGCACGTCGGTATTGGGCCCCACATCCAGCTGCGGCACCCCGCCGCTCATGGCGGCGATTTCGCTGCGCTCGTCCACCACGCACATGCGCGCGCCCCGCTCGGACAGGCGGCGGCAGGCATCCCGCAGCATGGTGGTCTTGCCCATGCCGGGAAGGCCCACGATCAGCAGGCTGCGCACACGGCCCTGCTCGTCCCACAGATGGGGCATGAGCGCATCCGCCGCGCCGCGCCATTGGCCTGCCACGCGAAGGCACAGGGAACTGATATCGCGCAGGGCGCGCACGCTCTGCCCCTGAGCCACGACCCGGCCGCACAGGCCCATGCGGTGCCCGCCGCGCAAGGTGACAAATCCCTGGCGCTGCTCCTCGGCGCGCGCATAGAGGGCGTGTTCGCACAGCGCCTCGGCCATTTGCTCCACCTGCGGTTGGGTGGGGGTACAGGCGCAGGTGATCTCCCCTCCCGCAGTGAGGATGCGCACCTTTCCCCCCGCGCGCACGCGGATTTCCCGCACGCTGCCCTCCTGCTGCTGCATCAGCGCCCGCGCCACGGGCCTTGGCATGCAGCCGGTTAAAAAACTGATGGTTTCCTGCCAGGTCATGCCGCCATTCCTCCCATCCTTCATTCAAACAAAATCAGGCCGATGGCCCGGTAAAACGCCTCGTCCACGGCGTCGAGAGCGGGCAGGCCCAGATCCTTCCGTGCGCGGGTGACCGCCGCCTGCGTACCCCTGCCATAGATGCCGTCTGCCTGGCCCGTGTAATAGCCCAACACCGTGAGCCGGCGCTGCACGGCGGCCACGTGGCTGTTCCGGTCGCCAGGGATGAGGTAGCGCAGATAGCTGTCCAGCTGCCCGTAAGGCCCCCCCTGAATGACCACCTTCGCGCCGTTGGGCACCAGGCCGTAAAGCTCTTCGGAGTCACGCACATACATGCGGATACAGCCATGCGAAGCGTTGCTGCCGATGCTGCCGGGCTTGTTGGTGCCATGGATGCCAAATTGCCCCCACGGGACGTTCAGCCCCAAAAACCGCGTGCCGAAGCCTCCCAGATCGCCCGCAAAACGGCTGGTAACGCGAAAGGTGCCGATGGGCGAGGGCGTATCGCCCGTGCCTGTGGCCACGGCGTAGCGCTTTTTCACCTCTGTGCCCTCATAGAGGGTCAGGGACTTTTGCGGGATATCAATCCAGATCCAGGGGCCCTCGGGCACGTTCGCACGGCGGGCACGCTCCTGCGGGGTCAGCTCGCCGCTCTCCCCCACATACGGTGCTGCGGCCAGGCTCCCGGCCCCCGCCAGCAGCGCACAGAGCAAAAGCGCTGCGACCGGCCGCTTCCATGTTTTTGCCATGCCCGCGCCCCCTTCGCTTTGGTCCTTCAACCTTATGCGCCGTCTGTGAGCGATATGCCCTGCGCAGATGGATACGTTTCACACAAAAAGCGGCGCGCGCCTCAAAGGAAGCGCGCGCCGCAAAGGAATCTGTTTTATTTGTCGCTGCAATGCCCGTGGCGGCAGGCATGCCCCTCGTGCGGATGACCCTGTCCGCAATGACCTTCGCCGTGCGCATGGTCGTGATGGTCGCAGCGGGCGTTGGGGTCGTAGGTCAGCTCGCCCCTGAGAAGCGCCTCCACCGCCGCGTCGGCCTCGCCTTTCACGCCCCCGTAGAGGCGAATGCCCGCCTGCGCCAGCGCCTGCTGCGCACCCCCGCCGATGCCGCCGCATATCAGCGTATCCACGCCGTGCGCTTTGAGCACCTGCGCCAGCGCGCCGTGACCTTCGCCCCCGGCGTCCACCACGGTCTGGGCGGTTACCTTTCCGTCCTCCACATCGTACAGCTTGAACTGTTCGGTATGTCCGAAATGCTGAAAAATCTGTCCGTTGTCATAGGTGACTGCAATTTTCATGATATTTTCCTCCTTATCGGTTTGACAGTTGCTCCACCGGCAGCGTCCACGGCAGCCCCATCCGGGACATTCCTGCGCCGAAGCGGCGCTGCACAGCTCATAGTCCCCGCCCTCAATCACCAGCGCGCGCCCGTTCACCAGGCATTGTGCCAGCTTGCGGCGGGCCGTCCCGTAGATGGCCTGCACGGTGGTGCGCGCCACGTTCATCTGTGCGGCGCACTGCTCCTGCGTCAGGCCTTCCAGGTCGATCAGACGGATGGTCTCAAACTCGTCCAGCCCCATGAGCACCTCCGGCTGGCCGTGCGCCTGCTCCGCCGGACCGAACCGCCCGCAGGACGGATGACCGCAGACGCGCCTTCGCTTGCAGGGCCTTGGCATGGCTTCGCCTCCTCAAAAATAATTGACATATGCCATCAATGAGCAGAATACACCCATTTCCGGCATATGTCAATAACGGTTTTCTGTTTTTCCATCAGGGATGAAGCGCGGTTTTTCCGGCCCCATCCAGCATCTCTTCCAGCGCCAGCCGGAACGCCTCGTCCTGCTGCGGCCTGCGCTTGGGCGGCCCCTTCACGCGCCCGCCCGCCCGGCGCGCCCTGGCTGCCAGATGGCGCATGCTCAGCAGCGCGTCAATGTTGCTTTCGTCATAGACGCGGCCGTTCTGGTCCAGCACACGAGCGGCGCGGGCCAGGCACAGCGCCGCCAGGCCATAGTCCTGCGTCACCACGATATCGCCCGGCTCAAGCAGATTGACCAGCCGGAGATCCGCGCTGTCCGCGCCGCGGGCGACGGTGACGGTACGAGCGCCCTCGCGGCGCATCTCATGCGCATCGTCGCACACCAGCAGCACTTCCACCCCGCGCGCCCTTGCCGCGCGCAGGGCGATCTCCACCACCGGGCAGGCGTCCGCGTCTATCAGCAGGCGTGCGCCGCTCACTGGGGCGTCACCTGCAAAAGCACGGGGTTATGATCGCTGTACTGAAAATTCAAATCCACAGTCTGGATGAGGTTGACCTTCAGGTTATCGGATACAATGAACCCGTCGATCACATACAGCTGCGCATTTTCCCGGTCGCCGTCGTAGGGCTTGTCCAAAAGACGGCAGGTGGGCTTGGATGCGTCAAAGACATAGCTGAACCCGGCAGGAAGCTCGCTGTTGTAGAGTTTTCCGGGTTGCCAAGTGCTTTCGTCCAGCACGGGGAAGGTGTCCGCGCCCTCGAAGGTCTGGTTGAAATCGCCACCGGCTATGACATAGTTGCCATTGCGGTATTCGGCGGCGATGATCTGCATCAGCTGCTCGGTCTGGGCGCGCTTGCCCTCGCCGTCGTCGTACGCCTCCAGATGGAGGTTGATGATGACCAGTTCCTTCTCCGTACCCTCCACGGGCACGCGCTCCACCAACAGGCAGCGCTTGAGGTTGGCCACACGCATGGGCCAGGTGAAAGGCACGGGCAGGCTTTCGCGCGTGGCCTGCGTCACGTTCAAGTCCGTAAAGGTAACCAGGCCGCTTTCCACCTTGCCAAGCGGCGGCCAGGGAAAGGGCACAAAATCGCATTTGTAGTTGTACGCTACGGCCATGTTCAGTGACAGGCCATGGCGGTAGGTATCGGCCTGATTGACATAATAGCTGCGGTAGGAATCGAAGTCCACCTCCTGGAGAAGGTAGATATCCGCATCCTGGCGCGCCAGCTCACTGAGGATGCCGTTCATGTTGTCGCGCACAATCTGCTCGCTCTCCGGCCGCACCATGGTGCCGCCATCCATGAAGAAATCCTGATCGCGGCCCAGCCCGCAATAGCCGGTGTTAAAGCTGAGCACGTCCAGCCGCTCGCCCACGCGCACATTATCGCTGCGCGCGGCCTGCGTCACCTCCAACTGCTCGATATCGTCGGGACGGTACTCCGTCAGCGTAAGATAACCCACCAGCCCGCCGGCCGCCAGCACCAGAACCCCCAGTACCAGCAGCAATGCCTTGATGATTTTCATATTCCGTCGCCCCCTTGCATGCGGCGTTTTTCCACTTTTCAACCAACATCATACCACATTTCTCCGGTCCGCTCAAGGTGAGAAAAAAGGCTTCTGCTGCGCATTCCGTTTTCTTTTTTCACGCGCCTCACGCCTTCCTTTTTCCCTGATAATAGGCGCACAGCACCCGTCCATTCAGCCACGGAGGCAGCAGCGCGTGCAGCCACACCGCCAGATGCTGATCCGGCTTGGCCACGCGCAGGCGGAAGCGCATATGCCTGCGCTCCACATTTTGGACCAGTTTCTCGCCCAGCCGGTCCGGGGAAAGCCCGTTCGCCTCGTCGCTGTGGATGACGGCCACAGCCGCGTCAAAGCGCTCGTGATAGGGCGACGCCCCGTTTTCCTCACGGGCGTTCAAGCGCGTGCGCTGGCTGCCGCCGCGGTGATCGCCCGGCTCCACCAGGCACACCTGCACGCCCCAGGGAGCGGTCTCCATGGCCAGACATTCCGCATACCCCTCCAGCGCGTGCTTGCTGGCTGTATAGGCGCTCTGAAACGGGATACCCAAGAGTCCGTTGATGGAGGAAAACAGCACGATGCGTCCGCTGCCCTGCGCCCGCATATAGGGCAGCGCAAGACTCACCATGCGCGCCGCGCCGGTAAAATTGGTGTCCAGCACGCGGTTGTATTCGTCCGCTCCTGTCTTTTCGCACGAGCCCAGCACCAGCACCGCCGCGCCGCATACCAGCGCGTCCACGCGGGGGCTGATCTCCAGCGCCCGTCGGACAAAGTGCGCGCAGCTTTCTCCATCCGTCACGTCCAGCCGGAGACGGACCCAGTGCTCCGCCTTTTCTTCCTCATGCACGGTGCCGTCCGCAAAGGACCGCGCCCCGGCAACGACCAGCCAGCCCCGCCCGGCAAACGCTTTCGCCGTGGCCAGGCCCAGTCCGCTGGACGCGCCCGTGATCCAAACCGTCTTGATGGTTGTCAAGCCTCCTTTTCGGCCTTTATCCTGCGCCGCGGATAAGGACCATCAATATGAATGACAGCGGCGCATCCGCTGCTATTATATCGGAGGGATGCGCCTGGCGCAAGCGCGCGGCAGGCAAAAGCCGTCAAATCAATGCGCCCGGGCTGCCATACGGCCCCGGGCGCCTTATCGTTTTATTTCGCGTTCTCCATCAGCTGCTTCACGCACAGGCTGGCCGCGTATACGGCATTTTTCCGCTCACCCTGCGCAACCACTTCCTCCATGCTCTGCCTAAGGCTTAGCCCCCGCACCAGCCCGTCGAACAGCCGTGCCTCCAGCGAAAGCTCACTCGGGGGCGCTTGCGGCGCAGGGATGTCCTCCTGGGCCCATTCAAACACCAGGCAGTATTCTCCCTTTTCCGCCTTGGGGTTTTGCTCGATGGCTTCCAGCACCTGCGCAACCGGACCGCGCAGGGTTTTTTCGTATCTTTTGGTCAGATCGCAGCTGGCGCTGACCCGGGTGTGGGGCAGCGTTTCGGCCACGGCGGCCAGCAGATCCCGCACGCGATGCGGCGATTCGTGCACCACCGCCAGGCGCGACCTGCGCGCCATGTCCAGCAGCTTTTCCTTCAGCTCGCCCTTCTGACGGGGCAGAAAGCCGAAGAAGGTAAATTCGCTGATCGCAAAGCCGCTCACGCTCAGGGCCGAAGCCATGGCCGTGGGACCCGGCACAGCCACCGCTTCGATGCCGTTTTGCACTGCCTCGCGCACCAGCACGCTGCCTGGGTCCGAAATGCAGGGAGTACCCGCGTCGGTGGTGACAGCCACGTCAATGCCTTCCTCCAGCATACGCCGGACGATTCCCGCCGCCTTGCCCCGCTCGTTGTGCTCGTGGCAGCTGATGAGCGGGGTATGGATGTCAAAGGCGCTGAGCAGCTTCTGGGTCACGCGCGTGTCCTCGGCAGCGATCAGCGATACGCTTTGGAGCGTTTCGATGGCGCGGGGCGTCATATCGCCCAGGTTCCCGATGGGGGTTGCGACCACATACAAAGTCGGCATGGCTTACCTCTTTTCAAACACGCGAAGCTTGGCGCTGCGCGCACGGGGATTGCTTGCGACCTCCTGCGCCGAGGGCTTGACCGCGCCGCCCGCCAGCACGCGGCCCAGCGGCTTTTTGCCGCAGGTGCATACGGGGGCCTTGGGCGGGCAGGTACAGGGGTTTTGCAACTGGCGAAACGTCTGCTTCACGATGCGGTCCTCCAGCGAATGGAAGGTGATCACCAGCAGCCGCCCGCCGGGGGCCAGCAGGTCCACAAAGTCGCAGAGCGCCTGCCGGAGCGGGTCCAGCTCGTCGTTTAGCGCGATGCGCACGGCCTGGAACGTGCGGCGGGCAGGATGCCCGTCGTCCTTGCGGCGCACGGCTTTGGGGATGGCCGCATCCACCACGGCCACCAGGTCGCCCGTGGTCAGGATCGGCGCTTTCGCCCGCCGTTCCACAAAGATCTGCGCAATGCGCGCGGCCCATTTTTCCTCGCCATATTCGGTGAGGATGCGGCGAAACTCCTCCTGCGAAATGCCGGCCAGATATTCCGCGGCCGTGGGCCCCTGCGAAGGGTCCATGCGCATGTCCAGCGGCGCGTCCTCGTGGTAGCTGAAGCCGCGCGCAGCCTCGTCCAGCTGATGGCTGCTCACCCCCAGATCCACCAGCGCGCCGGTGATGGGCGGCGCGCCCGCCGCACAGAGCAGCGCCTTTGCATCGTGAAAGTTGCCGTGAATCGCCTGAAAGCCGGGATACGCCTTCAGTCGCGCCGAGGCGGCGGCAATGGCCTCGCCGTCGCGGTCGATGCCGTACAGCCGCGCCGTGCCGCCGGAAAGGCGCAAAATGCCCTCGCTGTGGCCGCCGCCGCCCAGCGTGCCGTCCAGATAGACGCCGTCGGGCCGGGGCGCCATCCATTCCATAACCTCGTCAAAGAGGACCGGCACATGATGAAATGCGTTGTCCATGCTTCCTCCGTAAAAGCGGGCCGGTTTCCCGGCCCGCACAGGTTGCTGCCAAAGTGCGGGATGCAGGGGCCTCATGCCCTTGCCGGGGTTTGGGGCGAACCCCAAGCCCGGCACCGCAGCACAATAGGAGAGAGCGTCGCGAGCGCCCAACGGGCGCAAGAAACGCGCCTCTCTCCAAAACAGCCTGAGCGGGCCGGTTTCCCGGCCCGCAGTCCGTTATCATGCCTGTTTCAGGTCCTCGATGCGCGCATCCAGGGCTTCGAGCATGCTTTGCGTGGTTTTCAGCTTTTCGCGCTCCTGCTCCACCAGCTGGGCCGGGGCCTTCGACAGGAAGCCCGGATTGTTCAGCTTGCCCTGCGCGCGGGCGATTTCGCCCTCCAGGTTCTTGCGTTCTTTTTCCAGACGCGCAAGCTCCTTCTGCAAATCCACCAGATCGCCCAGCGGGATGCGGATCTCGCCCGCGGCACATACGGCGCTGACCACCTTTTCGCCTGCCAGCGCATCCTTGCCGCCGATGGCCACGTCGCTGGCGTAAGCCAGGCGCTGCAGATAGGGCTCGGCGATGGCAAGCGTGCTCTCCCAGCCCGCGTCCGGAATCAGCGTCACATGCGTACGCTTTCCGGCCTGCACGTTCATCTCGGCGCGCAGGTTGCGGATGGCGCGGATGATCTCCATCAGCCCTTCCATCTGGCGTTCTTCGGTTTCAAAGGCGTATTCCGCCTTGACTTCGGGCCAGCGGGCCAGAATGAGCATGCCGTCATGCTCCGGCAGGTGCTGGTACACCTCCTCGGTCAGGAAGGGCATGAAGGGATGCAGGAGCTTGAGAAGCCCCTCCAGCACGTAGAGCAGCACGCCGCGAACGTTGCGCTTCTGCTCCTCGTCCTCGCCCATCAGGCGGCCCTTGGACAATTCGATGAACCAGTCGCAGAACTCGCTCCACGCGAAGTCGTAGATCTTGTTGGCGGCCATGCCGAAGTCGCCGTCCTCCATGTGGGCGCTCACCTCGGCCACGGCCTTGTTCAGCCGGGAGAGAATCCACTGGTCCGGAAGCTGCAAAAGCGCCGGGTCGATGGCTTCGCGGGTCTGGGTGTTCATCAGCACAAAGCGCGAGGCGTTCCACACCTTGTTGGCGAAGTTGCGGGCGCTTTCCACCTTCTCGTCGGAGTAGCGGGTGTCGTTTCCGGGGCTGACGCCCATGGCCAGCGAGAAGCGCAGCGCGTCGGCCCCATACTTGTCGATGACCTCCAGCGGGTCCACGCCGTTTCCGAGGCTCTTGGACATCTTGCGGCCCTGTGCGTCGCGCACCAGGCCATGGATGAGCACGGTATCAAACGGGCTGTCGCCCATCTGTTCGATGCCGGAGAAGATCATGCGCGCCACCCAGAAGAAGATGATGTCGGGGCCCGTCACCAGGTCGTTGGTGGGGTAGTAGTAGCTGATCTCCCTGTTGCCGGGGTTGCGGATGCCGTCGAAGACCGAAATAGGCCACAGCCACGACGAGAACCACGTGTCCAGCACTGGAACCGTACCTGATGAGCAAACTGTCCCAGCGCGGCCGGTACGATGAACTC
>OLOW01000176.1_pt1 | contig 38250 bp, 41 predicted proteins | sample 1672801 | NCBI WGS metagenome assembly OLOW01 (sample SAMEA3136725, study PRJEB25190) | human gut metagenome | biome: human gut; feature: human-associated habitat; material: faeces | place: Austria | collected 2013 | reverse complement strand
ACTGTATTTAAATGATTGAATTTATCATATGACTCATGACTGATTAACACTTTCTAAAAGTTCGTTGTAACTGTTAGAACCATCTAGCATTACAAAAGATTTTGATTCAAGACATTCACCAAATCTTAATAGATCTAGAGATGATGGCTTGCCATAATTTAATGTTCTGGCAATTGTATGAGTGAATCTCTGTATTGCAGTGATGATACATATCTGCTGATTAGACAAGCCTCTTTTTGTAGCAGGTGTTCCACGATGTTTAGGTTCTACTCCATCAATTTTAGTTCCTTTATGATTGTAAGGAGTATATTTTTCATCCATCTCAACTTCATTACCTACCGTGTATGGGACGTTCCTCAGTTCCTAGACTAACCAATAGTTTATGGCGCATATTAAAAACATTACGTTCATTCACGTTGATTTTAGCAGCTGTTTCTTTAAGAGATACACCATTCAATGTATCCAGGATAAGTTCATTCCATTTGGATTGGTCTTGATGAGAATAAAAAGTAAGCTGACCGCGGTCCACAACAAAACGTTTTCCGCATTCTTTACAACGAAGCATTTGTTTACCAGAGTTGGCAAAACCGCTCTTAATTAAACGAGGATGATAACATCCGCATTTAGGACAGTATTCAAAATGATACGTATTCATTTTATTGTTTGTATCTAGGTAATCAGTGATTTCACGATCAATCTTTTCTATTTGAAAAGAATGTAAAGCAGCGATAGTATCTTGGTTTAAATATTTTGAAGTTCTTGTCATAAGTGTAGTCTCTCTTTCGTTTACACCTATACATTAAGTCTTAAATAGAGATCATTAATGTCAGTTATATTAACAAGTCACCAATATATCTGTTAAGCCAAATATTTACTCTTATTTCTTTGTATATTCTCACTTGTACTTCCAATAGGATGTGAAGTTAAGGAACAAAAACAAGTTGTCGTTGTTTATCAAGAATACCATTTTCGTAATGAAGATTTGTTAGAGTCTCACTATGAAAAACATGGTAAAGAAATGGGATTTGTATCCAGTGAAGAATATGAAATGGCTGCAAGTGATGCAGTCAATAATCCAGAGTCCTTACATAAAACCGAAAAGGAAGATGGGGATGATGTGTACTATAAAGAGGATACCAACGAATTTGTGATTGTATCCACGGATAGGTATATTCGAACCAATTTTAATCCAGATTCTGGTAAGAAATATTTTGATCGACAATAAGAAAGGACCGAATATCAGATCTATAATCTGAAAATTCGGTCCTTTTATATGATTTTATGCAGGAATTCTTTTATTTAAAATACGAACCAAAACAGGAATGACAATCAGTTGAATGACGATACCTGGAAGACAAGTAATAAAACTAGCACTCATAAATACAGATAATGTATAGCCTTGTGTACTAAGAATACATGTATTGACTAAACCGTTCATGATTCTTCCTGCAAGCATCGCAATAATCAAACTCATATATAATTTTGTCATTTCATTTTTAACAGGAATATAACTTGCACACAAACCAGTAACTAAACCATATACAGCTAATTCAACCATCATTTGTGGCAAAATCATTGCAGGTGGCATACCTGTTGTTACGCTTGAAATGAAAGGTGTTAAAATTCCACATGCCAAACCATATGGCCATCCACAAAATAGTCCGCAAACCAATACTGGAATGTGCATTGGTAAGAATATGCTTCCAGCATTTGGGATAACATGAAATGCCATAGGAAGCAATACACCTAAAGCGATGCATAAAGCGCATGATACTAGTTTTCTTGTGATACTATTCATCGTTAAATACCTCTTCTTCTAAAAATACTTGGTAAGGATGTATGGACATATCAATACTTAACATTGTACATATTGTTTTAAGAAATCTACATCTAAAATTAATATTTTTTGATTCACAATTTTAATGATGCCTTCCTCTTTTAATTTACAGATAATTCGACTCACGCTATTACGAGTGGAGATTCCACAAAATCCTGCAATATCATCATTTGTGATTTGAAAATCAATAAGAGTACCTGCCTCTACTTTTCGACCAAATAAATCAATCAATTGATATAAGAAGGAGCATATTGCACCTGTTTTTCCATTCATCATCATGATTTGTTGTCGAAAAATAGCTTCAGACAATTTTTCTCTATAATAAGAATTGACATAATCCTGTAGCTCTTTATCTTGACTCACATAATCCCAAAATAAAACTCTAGGAATACGATAAAATGTTGCCACATCACTTTCAATACGAACATTGAATGGTGCGGATGTATATTGACTTACTTGATCTCTTAATAAAGATAGTATGTCTGGGGTATTGATGTAAGAAATGTTGAATTCACGACCATCTGGTAAAATGACACTTGTCTTGACGACACCATCTTTTAATACATAAGTATCTTGTTGTTCAAGTCCATAATACGTTAAATAGGTATGTTTCTTTTTCTTGATGGTTGCTACATTTTTTTCTTTTAAAAAGTTTAATAAGTACTCATTGTCCATATTCGCACTCCTTTACCGGTTTTGAATTATAACAATACTCTAAATTTCGCGAAACAACAAACGTTAACAACGGATGGTGTTTCACGATTGAATGTTTCGGATTATATTAATCCCTGAAAAAAAGGAGAGATAAAAATGTTTGAAATGAATGTGCCTTATGATAAAGGTCAAATGAAAATCAAATTAGAAGATAAGAATTTAGCTGGTGTTTTAGAGGGAAGACAAAGTGATTATAAAACTACACTTTCAGAAAATGAAATTGTAGAGCAATCTTTGAATCATCCCATTGGTTCAAAAAGCTTAGAAGAACTTGCGAAAGGCAAGAAAAATGTGGTCATTATTAGTTCAGATCACACGCGTCCAGTGCCTTCAAGAATTATTACCCCTATTCTTTTAAGAAGAATTCGTAGTGTGTCACCCGATGCACGTATTCGTATTTTAGTTGCGACAGGATTCCATAGAGAAAGTACGCATGAAGAGCTTGTGGCTAAATATGGAGAAGACATTGTAAAAAATGAAGAAATTGTTATGCACGTATCTACAGATGATTCTTCGATGGTAAAAATTGGACAGTTACCAAGTGGAGGAGACTGCATTATCAACAAGGTTGCAGCGGAAGCTGATTTATTGATTTCTGAAGGCTTTATTGAAGCACACTTCTTTGCAGGATTCTCCGGAGGAAGAAAATCTGTGTTGCCAGGCATTGCATCTTATAAAACAATCATGGCAAATCACAGTGGTGAATTTATCAATGATAAAATGTCACGTCCAGGTAATTTGCAGCACAATTTGATTCATGAAGATATGGTGTATGCGGCAAGAACGGCCAAACTAGCCTTTATTGTCAATGTTGTATTAAATGGAAATCATGAAATTATTGGTTCTTTTGCGGGAGATATGGAAAAAGCTCATGAAAAAGGTTGTGATTTTGTTCGTTCTTTGGCAAGTGTAAATAAAGTAGATTGTGATATCGCAATCAGTACGAATGGTGGATATCCTTTGGATCAAAATATTTATCAGGCAATCAAAGGAATGACAGCTGCTGAAGCTACATTAAATCCAGATGGCATTATCATCATGATTGCAGGATGTCGTGATGGACATGGAGGTATTGGATTCTATCATAATATTGCAGATGTGAAAGATCCAGAAGAATTTGAACAAAAAGCCATTCATACTCCACGTTTAGAAACCGTTCCAGATCAATGGACATCACAAATCTGTGCGCGTATTTTAGCACATCACAAAGTGATCTTGGTTTCCGATTTAGTAGATCCACAACTTGTGAAAGATATGCATATGGATTTAGCTACAAGCGTAGATGAAGCGCTACAAAAAGCGTTTGAAATAAAAGGAAAAGATGCCAAGGTTGCCGTCATTCCTGATGGCTTGGGTGTCGTTGTAAATATTTAAGGAAGGAAATTTGAATTTATGTTACATAATTTAATTGCGGAATTTTTATCAACAGGACTTATGATTTTATTTGGTGTCGGAGTACACTGCGATGAAGTTTTGACAAACACAAAATATCACGGAAGTGGACACATCTTTGCGATCACAACATGGGCCTTTGGCATCAGTGTTTGTCTATATATTTTTGGTGGCGTTTGTATGAATCCTGCCATGGTACTTGCACAATGTGCTTTAGGTATGCTTCCATGGACTAGTTTTATTCCATACGTTGTTGCCGAATTTTTAGGTGCCCTTGTTGGAGCTTTAATTTGTTTTGTGATGTATAAAGATCATTTTACAGAAAGCGAAGGAAATGTGAACCCAATCGCCATTCGTAATATTTTCTCTACCAATCCAAACTGCAGAAATCTACCTCGAAACTTCTTTGTCGAAACAATCGCTACAACTATTTTCTTGAGTGCCATTTTAGCTGTTGCTACCAAATATGAAACACAACTACCAATTGGCGTAGGCCTTATTGTATGGGCAGTAGGTATGGGTCTTGGAGGAACAACTGGATTTGCGATGAATCAAGCTCGTGATTTAGGACCTCGTTTGGCATTCCAATTATTACCAATTAAAAATAAAGCCAATAATGATTGGCAATATGGACTATTAGTTCCAGGAATTGCTCCTTTTGTAGGTGCATTACTTGCTGCTTTGTTCTGCCATTTGTTTTTAGGTATCTAATATTAGAAAAGACAGATATTCAAAATCAAAATGAATATCTGTCTTCTTTTATATTTTTCTTTGTGATTTTAAATCATATAGGGCAATCCCTAAACAGAAGATTTCAGAGACTGTACAACTGATCCAAATTCCATTTTCCTTAAATAATGTTGTACAAACAAATAGGGATAATAAGACAAAGAGAATGCCACGAGAAATCGAAAGCACAAAGGCTTTTCTTGGCTCTTCTAAAGCGACCATGTAGCCGCTTGTGATCACGACATGTCCCATAATCAAGAAGACATAGCTAAATTGACGTAATGCTAAAATGGTATTAAAGTAGTTTTCTGTATTTACTGGAATAAAAGCAGCCGTGATATTTGGTGCAAACACTTCTACAATTAAGAATAATAAAACTCCAGTACAAGAGACTAAAATACGTGCATATTTATGAAAAGTTGAAACGGATTTTTTATCGTTTCGACCATAGTAATAACTAACTAAAGGCTGTGTTCCTTGACTGGTTCCAACCATCACCATCAATACAAGATTATAAATATACATCAAGACAGTAAAAGTAACTAATCCATCCGTACCAAGTAATTGGTTGATGCGATAATTAAATACTGTAATCATTATGCCTGGAGAAATTTCAGAAATACAATCGGGAAGGCCTAAAGATAAAATTCTAGAATATTCATGCCAAGGATAGTTTGCCTTCACAAAATGGAAATGTGATTTATGACTAAACGCAAAATGATAAAAGAAGAAGCAGAAAGTCACAAGTTGAGATAAACCTGTAGCTAAGGCAGCACCACCAATCCCCATGTTAAAAGTTCCCATAAATAAAGGGTCAAGAATTAAGTTTGTACCAGCTCCTAGACAAATACCCATTATGGATTTTTGGGGGAAGCCATCGGCCTTTAAAAGGACTTCGAAACAATAGGATACAATGTAAAAGAAGGAGAAGCAGGATAATACTTTGATGTATGTATCTGCATAAAAAAACACATCTTCGTTTGCACCTAAAAATTCAGTAATGTGATGTGAGTTTATAAAAGATAAAATCGCAATACATAAAGCTATACATGAAATTGTGATGGTATTCATTGTGAATACTTCATGCATTTTTCTTTCTTCATTCGCACCTCGATAAATGGACATCACTGTGCTTGATCCAATCGCAAATAAGACTCCAATGGAGAAAATGGTTGTGACATATGGACTTGCCACGTTTATGGAGGCTAATGCCGTATCGCCTTCATAGTGGGCAACGAATATACCGTCAACTAAGGTATATAGATTAAAGATAACCATCGAACATATGGATGGTATGACAAATTTAAGATATTGTTTCAACATAAAATCACCAAGTTAAGTGTAAACCTTGGTATAATACTAAGGTCAAGGGTGGCTACATGAAAAAATATTATAAAATCAATGAAATCGCAAAATTATACAATATTAAAACAGACTCTTTAAGATATTATGAAGAAGTAGGTTTAATTTGTCCAATGCGATCAAAATCAAATTATCGATTATACACACTGAATGATATCTATATTTTAAATATTATTCGAGATTGTTTAAAATTAGGGTATGATACGCATCAAATCAAAGAATACTTAGATAATCGTAGTGTGAATAATACAATTGTGTTTTTAAAAGAAGAAGAAAAATTGATTCAAAGACAGATTCAAGAATTGAATACAACCCTAAGTTCCATTCAAACGCGAATTGAAGATTTGAATCGTACCCAGTATATTGAATTTGATACATGTAAGATTGAAGTATATCCAAAAAGATATTGTCGGTATTTAAAAGAAAAAATTGATCAAGATGAAAAAATTGACTTTTTATTGACGAAACTAAGTGAATCGATGGAAGAAGATATTTCTGTATTAGGAAATATGGATTCAGGCAGTGTTGTTGAATATAAAAATAATGAGTATGTGTATACAAGTGTATTTATTTTAACTCAAGAAGAAAAACATGACTTTATTCTAGATGAAGGTATGTATTGTACATATACTTATTCAGGGGAATATGATCGAACGAATCAATTGTTTAATAAAATGCAAGATTGGATTAAAGAACACAATTATACAGTTGATGGTCCATTCTTAGAATTTTTATTGATTGATATTCATGAAACAAAAAAAGTGGAGGAGTATATTACCTCCATCCACATTAAGGTTAAACCAAGATGATAAATCCAGATTCAATAGGTTTATATTCTTCGACATCCATTGAATCATAGTATAGATCTCCATTTGAGTCTAATACTAGAATTCGATGATTTTCACAAATAGTTGGTAAGACTTCTAAAGTGTTGTTGATTTTGTAGACTTTATTTTCTTTTTCAAACAATTGAGAATTATATGGTTCGATATCATCTTCACAAATATAGGTGTAGCTTGCACAATATAATTTACCATCTTCAAAGTAAGGCTCAATACGATCTCTAGAACCGTTACAAGGCGTATTTAAATAGCTTTGGGCATGCGTATCATCGATTACTTCAATTGGAAATTCAGATACGACGGATTCGGATTTATTGCCATGGACAATCAATGACATTGTATCTTCTGTTCTGTGAAATTCAACACTGCATAACATTTGGTTTGTGACAATATCATAGTAAGTTGTATCACACACAATATATTTTTTGTTTAATCTGGATTTCCAGACTGAGTTTAGTTCTTGTTTTTTTGCTTTTTGTGCAAACGCAACCGTACGATTTCTTGTTGTCTTTAAAAGATAGTCTTCTTCAAAGAAGATTTGATTTCCTTTTTCATTTGTCCATTTACCATCTGCATAATCCAACAAATCACTCATGACCCAGCCTTTTTCCGTTTTATCTTGCACAACCATACTTGATTTTATGGTTGTGATTTTTTGTAAGCCAAAGGCATGGGCATAAATTCCTGAATAATCTGGATATGTATTTGGTTCTAAATAGGTATTGAATAAGCGCATTAAAGTTGTAGGAACATCGAGTCCGCAATCATGTGTTTCACTTAATGCTAATACGGCATTGTATTTAGGAACAATGATCAGTCTTGAACTAAAGAACATACTGTTTCCACCTTTGGCTAAAACGCCGTCACCAAAATCATAGTCTGGATCATGGTGTCTGACTAAGTCCCAACCTAAGCCAAAATCAATGGCGCCTAGATCCGATTCTAGAAATGTAGTGCCCCAAGATTTAGCCATTAAAGCTTTTGACTTTTCACTAATAATAGAATTAGGCTCTAGAAATATTTGTCCAAATTTACATAAATCAATCATAGAAGTGGTGATGCCACCAGCTCCTTGAATTGGGAAGTATTCTTTTGGTTTCTTACCTTCAGAAACTAAAGGATAATCTGAATTGATTGTATATGTCGTATTGGTACTATTTGCGCCAATCTTTTCTGTAATATATTTTCTTAAGACATCTTTATAAGGCATATTACGAACTTTTGAAACGACCATTTCAGCTAATGTGAATCCATCATTACAATAGGTACTGTAAGTTCCTGGATCTGCTTTTAGGGTGCTGTTTGATAAATAGTTTAATACTTCGCTATAGTAGTTAAACTTAGAAGTGGTACTCACACTAAAATGTTTCCATTGTGTCCCTGGAAGTCCACTCGAATGATCTAGGCACATGCGTACTGTAATATCTTTGTATCTTTCATCTTTCATTGTAAATTGAGGAAGAATATCTGCAACTTTATCTTCAAGTTGAATCAATCCTTCATCCACTAACTGCATAACACATACGGTACAATAGATTTTAGATATCGAACATACATTAAATGTACAATCCGTCGTGATGGATTGATTGTTGATTTTGTCGATGACACCAATCGCATCGGCACAGACAATTTTTCCATCCTGCATAAAGGCATAGCTACAAGCTGTATAGTCTGGTTTTACCATAGCTTTTAATAATTGAGTAACTTGATTTTCCATATGATTTCTCCTTTATAAAAGAAAATGAGAAGTTAATCTGCAACTGCATCAATCAAAATGCTGTGATAGGCATTCACAATATCGTCAACCGTTTCTTCAATATTCGTATTGTTGACAGCTACATAAGCAGCATATTTTTGATACAATGGGTATCTTTCTTTATGCATTTGTTGAAGGGCTAGTTTAGAACTTGATAGTGGTCTATTTGGATCGGAGCTGATTAATTTATCAACATCACGATCAATGAAAATTGTGATTCCATTTAAACGCAAGAAGTCCATATTGACTTTATGTTTAATGGTACCACCACCAGTCGCAATGATTTTATTGTTCATCTTGCTTGCTTCAATCGCAACTTCTGTTTCAATGGCTCTAAATCCTGCTTCACCAGATTCCTGGAAGATTTCTGGAATGCTTTTTCCAACTTTGGCGATGATCATATCATCTAAGTCGAAGAATTCTTTTCCAAGCTTTTCTTCAAGCATTTTACCAATTGTTGTTTTCCCTGCACTTGGCATACCAATTAATACGATGTTACAACGATCTTTCAACATTTCTTTTTTGATTTCATCAATGATTGAATCATCAAAAGACATGTTCTCGAAAATTTCAAATGTATATTTGGCTTGTGCAATCAACATTTCCAAACCAATTACACGTTTGATGTCGGCTTCTTGAGCTTCAAAACATAAACGCGTAAGAATTGGGTTGTATACAACATCTAATACACATTCTAATTTATGGAACCAGCTTACATCAATTGGTGCATTCGTAATATTTGGATACATACCAACTGGACTTGTATTGACGACAATATCTGCATCTAAATGTGATGTGTACATTTCATCATATCCAATGGCACCACGATCTGAGCTTCTCGAAACAATCACAATGGCTTTTGCGTTTTCATGTTCGCAAACGGCTTTAACAGCAGCACATGCACCACCGTTACCAATAATCAAGACTTTTTTGCCTTCCATATGTACGTTGTGGGCTTTAACCATATATAAGAATCCACCAAAGTCTGTATTGTACCCTTTTAATTTGCCATCTACATTGATGATTGTATTGACAGCACCAATGGCTTTAGCACTCTCATCCATTTCATCTAAATAAGGAATGACATCCTTTTTATATGGAATAGTCACATTGATTCCTGTGAAATCTTTCTTTTCCATAAATTCTTTGAATTCTTCTTTATCTAATTCCACCAATTGGTAGTCATAATCTTTTACGTTCTCAATCTCTGCAATTCTTGTCTGAATTTGTTTGGAGAAACTATGCCCCAAGTGCTCACCTATCAATCCGTATTTCATATCATTTCCTCTTTTCTAGAACAGCTCTTTAAATGTTAAAAAAAGCATTTCGAAGAAGAAATGCTTTTTGAATGCCCTGAAACTTAAAAATAACCATCGTATACATATGGCTTTTCTCAGGGCTATTTAAAGTAAAAGTAATAATGTCTTGAAGTGTTCATATGCATAGGATACACCATTTTTTTGTAAGTGGCAACCCTAAAATGAAAATAAATGTAAAAAATCAGAAAGTTGTTTCAAAGTGTATAATAAAAGTGGTGATTATTATGAATGTTGGATTTGCGGCATGTATTATTTTGGCAGTATTCTTTCTTATTTTAGGAATAATGTTTGCGTTGCTGAAAGAAAAAGGGGCACAATTTGTTTCTGGATTTCGTATACTAAATCATCCGGAAAAATATGATAAAGCTAATATTTCTAGAGATATGCGTAATCAATGCTTCATCTATTTTGTGATTCTAAGTATAGGAGCCGTCCTTTCGAATTTTATATCTTCTTATATCGCAATACCTACCTATATTATATGGACCATTATTTTCTTTAAGTCTGTGCATTTAGATGCCGAAAAGGCATTTGAAAAATATTTGATCCATTAGAGCATATAAAGAGCTTTTAAGTCTTATACATGATTCAATATAAGTGTTGACAGAAAGAATGAAAATTCATATAATCGTTCTAAATTGAACGATTTAGGAGGACATACTTATGTTTCATGTAAAGAAAAGAACTCTTTTGTTAATAGCAGGAATTGTATGGTTGATTGCAGGATTTAATGTCGCACGACTTGGTGTACTATCGTATCGTGTAATTGAATCGAAATGGTATTTATATATTTTAACAATTGTTGTGTTCTGTGCATTTGGAATGATGTTTTTCAAGATGAGTCAGAAACACACAAAGCGAATTATGGGATATGAAGCAACACGTCCATTCTGGCACTTCTTTGATTTAAAAGCCTACATGATCATGGCTTGTATGATGGGTGGAGGAATTGGATTTAGAGCAGCAGGTATCTTTCCAGATATCTTTATTGCCTTTTTCTATTCAGGACTTGGCTGTGCATTAGCCTTAGCAGGTGTTACTTTTTTAAGAAACTATATTCAATATGAAAACTTATTATTAGATTAAAAGAAAAGATTTATGTCTTTTTCTTAATCGAATATAATATTTATGGCAAAAACGTACTTTGTAAACTTGAAATTGTTGACGTTTTTGCCTTTTATTATACTTAAAAGGATAGGATTATGAAGGATATCGCAATTTAACGTAAAAACTTTGCATTTAACGTTACTAAAGTTAAAATGGAAATGATAGAGTTAAAAAGGAGGCTGCGATAACATGAAAACAGATGTATTTGGATTGACAATAAATTATAAGTCATGGGATAAAAAACAAGCGTTACCACTTTATGTAGCTGGTAATTATGAGATTGATGAAGCTATTGTTTCAAATAATCGATTTATCGTGATGAGTCCCATTGGTGATTTGCCAACACTTCCGGCTATGAAAAAGCATATAGAAAAGATTCAAAAAATTGATGATGTACCTGTCGCATTTTATTTAAAAAATTTGTCTGATTTTAGAAGAAAAGGAATGTTAGAAAGTAATATACCTTTTATGACAGAAAAACAAGTATTTCTTCCTTTTATTGGGACACTGTTAATGGAAGAGAAAAATAATGCATTGTATAAAGAAAAATTTATGTTTTCTACACAACAATTGTTTTTGATGTATTTATATAATAGACAAAATAAATTGTATGTCGCAAATGTTGGAAAGAAGCTTCCTTATTCAGCAATGACATTATCAAGAGCGGTCAAACAATTAGAAGCAAGTGACTTATTTTTGGTGTATAAAGATGGCGTTAATAAAGTGATTGAATCAAAATATGATAGAAGAGAATTGTTTGAAAGGGCAAAACCTTTCTTGTTAGATCCGGTTCGGAAATATGGCTATATTGAAAAATCAAGAATTGATGAAAATATGGTTCTTGCATCAGAGAGTGCTTTGGCCAAAAATTCAATGTTGAATCCTTCCAAATTAATAACATATGCGATTGATGAACAAAAAATGGATATAAATCAAATGGAAAATGAATTGGTAGATCCAAATAAACAGATTCGACTTGAATTATGGGGCTATGATCCAAAATTATTTTCAGATGATAATGTGGCGGATGGTTTATCTGTGGCATTATCTTTGAGTGAATATAACGGATGGGCAAGCCCATCCAATACGGTAAAATAAGTCCAGTTGATACGGTGACGAAGTCCATTGAATCCGTTGTATAAGTCCACACCTATATTGTAGATATAAACTATCATCCTCCTGTTGTAAGATAAAAACAGGTAAGTAAGTATACTTATCTAGTCTTGCGATTAGGAGGTGTTTTTTTATGCGAGATGTTAAAAAAGTTTTGGAAATGAGATCACAAAACTATAGTCAGCGACAGATTTCTGTATCTCTTAAAATTTCAAGGGATACAATAAGAAAAATTTTTAATGTAGCTGATGACAAGAAAGTGTGTTGGTCATCTGTTAAAGATCTCAGTGAATCAGATGTCCAAAATTTATTATTTGAACAGGAGTTGAAAATCAATTTATCCATTAAGCAACCTGATTTTGATTACATCCATAAGGAACTGTTAAAGCCAGAAACCACAATCAAACTGCTATGGGAAGAATATGTTGATGATTGTCGGTCAATCAAGAGTCCATTTTACCAGTATAGCTACTTTTGCGAACGATATCGTGATTACGTTAAAAAGCATAATCTTACAATGCATATCAATCATAAATCGGGTGATAAAATGATGGTTGATTGGAATGGCACCCATATGTATGTATATGATCGTTACACAGGAGAAGCAATCCCTGCATATTTATTCGAGGCAACATTACCATTTAGTATGTACAGTTATGTTCAAGCATGAAAATCAATGATTGGGTCGATTGCCATATCCAAGCTTATCGTTATTTTGGCGGAGTTACAAGGCTTCTGATTCCAGACAATCTAAAAGTAGGAATTATCCAAAACAAGAAATATGAGGATCCAATATTAAACAAATCATATCAGGAAATGGCAGACTATTATGATACAACTATTATTCCAACAAGAGTGCGTAAGCCTAAAGATAAGGCAGCTGTTGAAGGCGCGGTTGGAGATTGTACAGTAGCCATTGTCGGTAAACTTAGAAACAGGAAATTCTTTTCGTTTGAGGACCTAAACAAAGCAATTATCAAAGAATTGGACAATTTCAATAACAGACCTTTTCAGAAAAAGGAAGGTTCCAGAAAAAGCGTATATTTAGACGAAGAACTTCCGTTTATGAAAGCTCTGCCTGAACAGCCATTTGAGTTGAGTGTATGGAAACGAGCTAAAGTTCAATTAAATTATCATATTTCGATAGAAAAAATGAATTATTCTGTGCCATATGAATACGTTGGAAATTATGTAGATGTAAAAGTCACAAAAAGAACTGTAACTGTATATTATAAAATGAATCAAATTTGTACCCATGATCGATTATATGGTCGTATCAATCAATACTCAACAAATGAAAGTCATATGCCGGATAATCACCAAAAATTTCAATGGAACAAAGACCGTTTTATGAAGTGGTCTGCCTCTATTGGAGACAATACTTCGATTTTAGTTTCCAAACTATTTGATCGTTATAAAGTTGAAGAACAAGCTTATAAAGGTTGTATGTCATTGTTGAAACTATCAGATAAATATGGAAAAACCAGACTGGAAAATGCGTGTCAATTGGCGTTGGATCACATCAGTCAGCCTGGCTATAAAAATATTAAGATGATATTACAGTCAAATCAAGATTTGAAAGATAAAAATGATAATGTACAAAGTGAATGTGATATGCATGCCTTTGTGCGAGGAAAAGACTATTACGGAGGCAAGAACAATGGATAAGAGTGAATTGATAGAAAAATTGAAGAAAATGAGATTACCAGTTATTGCAGAACAATATGAATTACAAAGTGCAAACCCAGAATACAGTCAATTATCATTCGATGAACGGTTCAGCGAATTAATTGATATGGAATATGATAGTCGAGTAAATCATACAATAGAAAGATTTATCAAGAATGCACATTTTTATGATTCTACAGCAAGTATGGAATCAATTAATTATAATCCAGACAGAAAACTCGATCGCTCGCAAATGGAGGAATTGTCTACAAACAATTATATAAACAACGGTTTGAATGTAATTTTTGTAGGAGCATCCGGCTGTGGTAAAACATGGTTATCAAACGCTTTGGGGATCCATGCCTGTAGAGATAGAAAAACAGTTTTATATATTCGATTACCAGAACTATTCTCAAAATTTGAAGAAATGAGGATTCAAGGAAAATATAATGAATATCTAAAAAAACTAGGAAAGTATGATTTAATGATACTAGATGAATTCTTATTAAAATCGACAAGTGAATCAGAAAGAAGTGATCTACTTGAATTGATGGAAATAAGGTGTAATAAGAAATCAACAATATTCTGTAGTCAATATTCATTTGATGGTTGGCATCAATTATTAAATGGAGGACCTATAGCGGATGCGATATTAGATAGGATAATAAATTCATCTTATTTGATTACATTACATGGAAAATCATTAAGAGAAACATACTCTAAATTAAAAGATAAGAAATAACCAAAAAACACGGTTGATTTAATTTGACCGTGTTTTTTAGTGGACTTGTATTACGTATTAAGATTCAAAAAAAGATGGACTTCTTTAACGGATTATGTGGACTTCTGTAGCGTATTGCATGGACTTCAGATAGCGGAATACTCACTTTGAGAGAAATTGTAGATGAGCGAATTGAAGAAGCTATAGATGAATGTATAGAAAGAGAGCTAAATGAAAAATGATAAATGGGTTCACTAAATTTAAAGAGTGGTTCAAAGGTTTTGAAAATCAGTATGTTGTGATTGGTGGGACAGCATGTGATTTAATAATGGAACTCAGCGCACATGAACAAGCGGAGGATTCACTTAAATTTTTAGGTATTATGGAAAATATAGCACAAGTAGACCTACTGATTACAGATGATTTTGGACTTATGAATCTTGATGTTGAGAAATGTAGACATCTATTTGAAATTCTTGATTCAAGAGAAAGTAGAAAATCGACAGTGATAGTTTCTCAAATCCCGGTAAAAGAATGGTACGATTTATTTAAGGATTGTACATACGCTGACGCGTGTTTAGATCGAGTTCTATGTAAAGCATATCGCTTGGAATTCAAAGGTGAATCACTAAGAAATCAAAAAATTTGACACACCGATTGACCGCTACAGATACACCGATGGTGCTCTACACGCGCACCATTTTTCCGTCATATGCAGTAACGCCATATAAATCATAATCTTTTCTATTGTTGATGCATTCAATTAAAAGATCTAGTTTATCTTCGGGTAAACTAAAAACAAAATCCTTAAAAGGATTTTCAAAATTAGACATAAAAAAACATCCTCAACATGTCTAAGCAGCCATTCGGTGAGGATGTCGCCAAACAAAGTTCCAAATGACTGCTTAGACATTAACTTTCTTTGGCTTTTTAATTATAACAGATTAATAAAACGGGTACACTACTTTCATTTTGTCAACCACACGATTGTAGATTAATAGAAAAAGTTTACTTAAACATAAAATTCTTCCATAGTATCTAAGCACAAACATGCTAACGTACCATTTTCAAAACAAGCACCACAATCAATTGCTATGAAATTATTTTTATAAAATATTTCAGGTTTTCCATTAATACCTAATGTTGGAGTGTGACCTACAACTACAAATTTATTAGGGTCTGTGAAGTATGGAATATCCCAATCAGGACGTTTCCAAACAAAATCATTTACATCATATTCATCTAGTGATTTTTCCTCACTAAAATCACCTAATCCTGCATGAACTAAAAGATAATATCTTCCTTTCACTTCAACTTCTTCATAAGCTGTAAACTCCATTAAATATTCAATAATGTCTTTTTGTTCTTCTTTACTTAATTTTTTAAATTCTTGGATTGTTTGGAATGCTCCATTATTCATCCAATCAGATAATTTCATTAGTTTTTCTTCATCAAAACTGTCTAAGAACTCATTTGTAATTTCTTGTGTAATAATATTAAAACAATCTGCCATCATTAATTCATGATTACCAAAAATACCAAACACATTAGACCTTTTCATCATATCTTGTAAAATTTTCATAGAGTTTACTCCTCTGTCTATTATATCTCCTAAGATATATAATGTGTCTGTCTCTTTTAAATCAATTAAATCCATCATTTCAATATATTTATCATACATACCATGAATATCGCTCATTACATAAATCATTGTTAATCACATCCTTTTTACCAACCGTTATTCACTATAAGGACAATATAAATAATCAACATCTTTAAAATTATATTTTATAAATTTTTCCATTTCTTTAACTCCTTCAAGATGAGTACTATGTATATATATTTCTCGAACCTTTATATTATTTTGCTTCATATAAATTAAAATGTCTAATCCTGTTTCTTCACCCCCTAAGTCATAATCCAAATTAATTGCATCAATATCTTTAAACACTGATAATAACGTTATACATTGCTTATATGTCCTAACACAATTATATCCACATAATTGAACTTCACTAAAATCTCTTTTATCATCAACAAATATTTTCATAGTAAGAATACCTCATCTTACATTTCTTCTAATCTTCGAATAATCGATTCAGTTCTATTATTAATCACTATCGCTAATTTCTTCAATGTTTCAAACAGTTCTTCCCATGTCATATTAAAATCAATCATTAGTTCTTTTCTCAATTTTCTATTATAATAAACATCTTCTAACATAAACTTTCTTTTATACTCTTCAAATGATATATTTCCATAACTCCTTTTGATGCTTATCCAATTATCTTCAATCACCATCAAAGCTCTTATACCATCATCTAAAAGCCATTTACATTTTGGCAAATACCCAAATCTTTTAGGTATAATATGAAACGCACCAATTTTATGAGCACTCTCTACATAAAATAATACATCTTCGTTAGTAAATATCTTTTGATAATGCTCTTTTGTTGATTTTAAACAAAACCATTCTTTTCTAAGGTATTGAGCACGATTATTGTCCATATTTAAATAGTCCTCATCCTTTTCTGATATTACAAATCTTTTGAAATCACTAACATAATAATTATTATTATTTTCTATATCATACTTTCTACACATTTCTTTAATATAGTAATACGGAGAGCTAAAAAATGTATCAGGTTCTAAATCTTTGTTATTATCATTTAACCAATTTAACTTTTTATATGCTCTATATGCACATTCACATCTATCTCTATCTATCATTTCTTCATTAGATAACATTCTATATTTCATCAACTTTGTAATTGGGTCATACTGATTTAACTCGCTATTTTCATTAATTAAATTCTCTTTATAATCTATCATCATTTTTTCTCCTGATCTTTATAATTCGTTACATAGTATTCTGTATAAATTTTAATTGCATTAAACGGAATGTATAATTCTAAAGCGAATGAACTTTGAATTGCCAATATATTCTCTCTAATCATTCGTATCTTTTTAGTATCGTTTAATTCGTTATTATCAAGAACTGACAGTAACGAACTTAAGAAATATTCCTCATCAGTATCTAAAACATATACTCTGCTTGGGTTCCTATCTATGAACTCATATTCAAGCAGTTCCTTTTCAACTCTGGGCAAAGATTTAATTTCTCTTATTACATTATCTTGTTTAACAATATTCATTATCTTTCCTTTGTTCTTTTATATCTTTTGTAGTTTGTAGAGTCTTTATTTTTATACATAACTTCATCCTTCTTTTAACTTACAATTCCCATGCTTCTTCATTAATGTCAGCCCATTCATCATTAAAGACTGTCGCATCTTCAACTCCTTCTTCACCTTCATTTTCATAAATTAAATCCAAGTATTCTTTATTCATATTTATCACCTCTTCATCATTGTAGCTTGTTTTAGCTTGCAACGCAACTATTATGTACATCATTATATGATGCTATTAATGTACGTTAATTAACTCGGCGATATAATACATAAAAAAAATCACTTTTATATAAAGTGATTTCTTTTATTCTATTCTTTTTTTTCTAGATATTCTTCTACTAATTTATATATATCTTGCTTTATATCTTTATTCAGTTTATTCATATAGGGTGTTAACTTTTCGTTATTCATATATACATCAACTAAACATTTAAAAACATCTTTATCGCTTAGTTTAACTTCTAGATTATCAATAGATATTCTTTTAGATACCAAAATTTTTAAAAATCTCTTATTTATATAGTATTCATTTAACCCCTCTATATCTAGTAATAATTTTGATAATAACAAAAGAGGGCGTAAAGAAGGATTATCTCCTAAATCGTTTTCTGATTCTAAGATAAATTCGACACTAGAATTATCAAATTTTACTGGAGTAATTATATTTTTATAATTTCTTGCATGTCTAGAAGCTTCATTAAATACATCAATACATTTTTCAATCTCTTTTGAATAAGTAACTAAATTGTCAATTTTTTTTGCAGTTGTTATACAATATCGATATTTATACATATACTTAATCACCCACCTAAAATTTAAAATATCATAAAAGTACTTAAAATTCAATATGATAGTCATCTTGTTAAATTTCTTTAGCACTTTCTATCATAATCTCCTCACAAATAGTGAATAATTCTTTTTCATAATATCCTAAAGTTTCCACAATCACTCCACTTAATAAACAAACTATCAAATATTTAAAGCCATAATATTCGTCAGCTTGTTCACAATATATATACTTCCTATCATTAAATTTGCATTCAAAGTATAGAATTTCTTTTTCTCCAACTAATCGCTTATTATACTTCAATGGACATATATTGTTAAAAATAATAGGATTATCTGTACCTTTAGCACTATAGTTTTCTATTAAGCAAACATCACTTAATACCAAGGCACAATCATATTCAATTCCCAACAAATATTTAGCTACCTTGCTTTTCATATGCAACGCATAAATCGGATAATCCATTTTTAAAAGTGCTTCATAATCTATACTATATCTCCCCTTATTTGTGTAATGAGGAAGTTATTTTATATCATCTATGTTTTCCAATGCCAAGTTATTGTTATTTATTCTAAAGCAAAAATAATCATATTTACTTACACTATTCATGTCATTATCATCACGCCATTTTCTCCATCCATTTTTAGACTTTAAAGAAAATCCAATCAAGCTAAACTTTGGTATATTTAAATTTTTATCATTTTTAAATAGTTCTCTATCATAATGCTCAGAACCAAAATAAACATACATATTAGTATCTAGTTTTTTTTTCCATTTTTTCACCTTTTTTCTATACACTCATTATAACCTATTAATTTTAAAAAAATGGCATACAATTTTGCATACCATTTTACAAGTCAATATTCTACTTTTTAAAATTCTAGGCGCAAATCAGGCGTAAAAACAAACAATTCAAACTTATTTATACTTCAAATAAGCCTTTAATTATCGTGTTTTTTTTATTATTTCTTCATGTGCGGAAAGTGAATAACTTCCTTTTCGTGCAACTAAAGATTTGGATATTGCTTTAATTGTTGAATCCATTACGTATGAATTTGGCAAAGTGTTTTGGAAATATATTAAAGAAGCCGAGTATTCACATATAAATAAGAGTACTCAAAATGCTCAATTTTATCGTTTCACATCACCGAAAAGTAATGAATATCCATTTATGATCGAAATCTTTTCAAGAAATCCAGACTATATAATTTTAGAGGATGATGCATATCTAACTCCACTTCCAATAGATGAAGAAGTATCAAGTTTATCAGCAATTCTTTTAAATGAAGAGTATTATGAATTGTTGAAAACTGGACAAATAATTGTAGATGGAATTCCGGTGCTTAGACCAACATGCTTGATACCATTTAAGATGAAAGCTTATCTTGATCTGTCTATGCGAAAGAAAAATGGGGAACATGTCGATAGTAAAAATATAAAGAAACATAAAAATGATGTTTTTCGATTAGCTCAAGTGATTGCATTAGATACTAGACAAATGGTTAGTGCAGAAATTCTAGAAGACATGAAGCAATTTTTGGGATTGGTTGAAAATGATAATGTAGATTTAAAGACAATAGGGATAAAAGAAATTTCATATAAAACAATGATTGAATTACTATATCGATGTTATTTTACAAAGGATTAATACATATTATTTCAATAATTTGACCTTGTATACTTTAGTACATTGGCTTTAGCGGGTGTTACTTTCTAAAAAAATGTATTTAATATGAAAATTTATTATTAGACTAAAAGAAGAGATCGATTTGTGATCTCTTCTTTAATCTATATTGGAGTTTTGAACAATGAAGTTACAAAATGAATGCACAGCAGGAGGTGCATATCTATTTTTTACTGTAGCCATATAAATAATACGTTTCTTTTGTGGATTCTTGATTTTTAACTTCTTTAAATGGAAATGATCAATCATGGGAATGTTTGGTACAACTGCTACACCATAGTTAATATCAACTAAACCAAGGATGGCGCTGTCTTCTTCGACTTCAAACAGAATGTTTGGATCGATATTGTTGGAATGAAATAAATCATCAATCAATGGTCTTAATCCACTGTGCTTACTATAATAAATAAAATATTCATTTTGAAGTTCCTGCAAATCAATTTCATTCTTTAAAGCCAATGGATTTAATTTTGATACTACGACAACTAATTCTTCCGTTGTGATGGGAACAAAATTGATATTATTTCGATTTTCTTGATAGGAACAAAGAACTAAATCGTACTTTTCTTCTTCAAGGCCATCCAATAAGGCGCTTGTGCTTCCTTGTTTTAAAGTGAATTTAATCTTACTATTGTTTTTATCAAAGTGGAAATGTTGAATTAAATGTGGAACATAACGATATCCAAGTGTATAAATAAAAGCTAGGTTGATCCATCCTTGATTAGGGGAAGTGATGGCATCAATCTTTTTTTGTCCAAGTTCAATTTCACTCAAGCCTTTTGTGACATATTCATAGAAAATTTTACCATATTTTGTTAGACGAATGTTTCTTCCTTGTTTTTCAAATAAGTAACAATTTAATTCGTTCTCTAATTGCGAAATGGCATGGGAAAGGGAAGGCTGAGTAATATCTAACATGTTGGCAGCTTGTGTATAGTGTTCAGTTTCAGCAAGCATTTTAAAGTAATATAAATGGTTAAGATTCATGGTATCCTCCTAGATTTAGTATAAATGAATGTATAGAAAAAATCTATAAATAAATAGATAAAACGTAATTGTTTCAATATGTTTAAAAAATTATAATAAAGATGTCTTGTGAATTAGTTAACATTTAGGAGGGAAAAATGGGAAAGTTTAATTCATTATTTCAACCATTAGAAGTCAGAAGATGTACAATTCCAAACCGTATTGTTATGACTCCAATGGGGACAAACTTCGCAGAAAACACAGGGGAAATGAGTTTTTTGCACATTGATTATTATGAACAAAGAGCACAAGGTGGAGCTGGTTTAATCATCGTTGAAAACGCATGTGTTGATTATCCGGCAGGATCAAATGGAACAACTCAGTTACGTTTAGATTTAGATAGCTACATTCCTAGAATGTTCAAATTAACGGAAACAATCCACAAACACGATACTAAGATTGCCGTTCAGTTAAACCATGCAGGTGCAAGTGCTGTTGCTGAAAGAATCAACATGCAGCCAGTATCTGCTAGTGATTTACCAAATAAAAAAGGTGGAGCAATTCCTCGTCCTTTGACAAAAGATGAAATTTATTCAATCGTTGAAAGCTATGCCAAAGCGGCTAAGCGTGCTCAGATTGCTGGATTTGATGCTGTTGAAATCCACTGTGGACACTCTTATTTAATTAGTCAGTTCTTATCACCATTAACGAATAATAGAACAGATGAATTTGGTGGAAGCTGTGAAAACCGTGCGCGTTTTGCACGTCTATAACCACCTGCGCACCACGGGGAACGTGGGTTTCAACTTCAGCCATATCATGACGGGTTTGGGCTTCGCCGTGAACAACTACAATTACGGGGGAGATGATGAAACTGTTACCGTCAAAAAGGTTACGTTGTCGGGCAACTTCACCCGCTCGATTACCATAGATTTCAGCAAGAACACCAACGAAGACGGATTCTACACCTACAGCGGCACCTATCCCGGCACATACGCGATATATAACAACGAGGAAGGGCTTGCAGTAGCTCCCAACAGTTCCGTCCCCCTGATAGGCGACAGGCACCTGCTTCTGTTGAGCAACGCCACGGACGGCACTTATTTCGGCAAGGACGTGAAGGTTCAAGTCGAATATATCTACGGGAGGCAGGAAAAGATCGCCACGGCCGAACGTCCGTCGCAGTTCCAGCCCCGCGCGGGTGTCCGCTACACGGCACAGCTCAACTTCGTGGGCGAAACCTTCGCGCTGAACTTCATCGCCGCCGACAACGAGTTCTGGGAAGACGGAGGAGACAGCGATGTCTCTATCCAATAAAGCAACAACTGAAAACAGCATAAAGATGAAAAAGATACTTTACTACTTCTTGCCGGTGGCCGCCATGCTTTTGCCGGCAGCCTGCACCACGGAGGAGGATTTTGGCAGCGGTACCGTTCCGCCCGGTGACGGATTCACTATCGAGGCCGTGTGCCAGAACATGCTACCGCAGCAAGTCGTCACCCGCTCGGCCATCGCCAAGGACGACAAGGAGAAACGCATCAACCAGCTATACCTGTTCTTCTTCGACAAAAACGGCAACTATCTGGAATCGACCAACGAGAAGGTATTCTTGCCGTATATGGCTCCGTCAGCAGGAACGAGCAATGTCAGTATCCCTACGGACGTATTTGCGAGTCCGGACCTTGCCGAAAATACCTACATCTATGCCCTGGCCAATGTGACTCCAGAGGTGCTGACAGATGCCGATGGCGACGGTTATCCCGACAATTTCCCAAAAGAGGGCAAAGATGGGATGTGTCCCAAAGACCTGTTTGAAGCGTTTGTGTACAATCCTGACAATTACACTCCCGATTCCCGTGATGCCATCACGACCCTGCCGGAACATGGAATGCCGATGGCGGGCAAGAGCACGACTCGCGTGGACCTTACCGAGAAGGGAAGCCTCACGATACAGCTCAAGGCACTGATGGCCCGCATCGACATCAACATCAGTATCGATTCCGACCACTCGGACGAGAGCGGGCAACTGCCCCGCCTTTCCATTGCGAAATGGGGCGTGTACAACATGCCTACCGCCGTACCCCTGACCGAGCCTGCCGATGCCCAGACCAGCCTGACTACCAAGGACGCATACCGCAATGTAGAAAACATACCGAGCGATGCCGTCATCTACAACCACGGCGGGGCTGCCTCCCTGACCTTCTATATGTTCGAGAACATGATTGAACCGGACATAGATCCGGAGAGCTATAAGTATCCGGCCGGAGTAGTAGAAGATGTTGACAAGCAGCGGTGGAAACCGAAGTTAGTGAAGGAAAACAGCAAGGCCACCTATTTCAAGATGAAAGCCTATTACACCACCTATAACGGCGACCCTTCCCTGCCCGCAAATCAGGATAACACCACCATCGAGGCTGAATATACCTTCTATCTCGGAGGCGACCCGGTAAAGGACTTCAAGGTGATACGCAACAGGCACTACGCCAACAACATCGTCATCAGCGGACTGACCCATGTGGGCAACAACCCGGACCACATCACCTTCGATGCCCGCGTCAACATCACCGAGCAGAACAACCCGTTCTACCTCTCCATGCTGCGCGAGCGTGACCACGACGCCCACTTCTGTATCACACCTTTGGACGTGTACTTCTTCGAGGAAGATGCGAATCCCCAAATGACTATCACCCTCGGAAACGACGCCAATAATGCGGACGGCAAGCCTTGGATACGCATGGAACGTGTGCCTGCTGAAAATATGCGGGAAGGAACGCTGCCTGCCGACATGAGTACAGAAACCCATTTGATGACCGGAAAGAAGGATGGAAAGGAATGGACTGCGGGAAACGGCAAACGCAGGTACTTCACCACAGACTTGGTGACCAACACCCTTGCGAATAATACCCAATATATCATTAAGACGAGCCGTGACCGTATCTATTTCTACTTGGACGAAAACCTAAGCACGAAAGACCGCACCGCCACCGTCAACATCTCGTACACCGACGACAAGACGCAGACGCCACGCACCCGTACCATTGAAATCGTACAGCACGGTCTGTTGCCGGTAACCGTACCGGGAGACGACGACAATCCCACGCAGCAAATCTATGTGGAAGCCTACGAGGAGTATATTTCCCATTACGACCCCCTGAATGAGTTTGAAGGGAATTATATCTATGACGGATTGGAATGGGGGCTGGGCGGACAGTATTTGAACAGTAGCCGACTAATTCAAACCGGTATGTTCAATTGGGAGAGAGTCCAAGGAATTTCTGGGGATTGGGAAAATGTGTATTACAACGGCTATGAGGCCACAATCAACATTATAACTACTGCCGGACAGACAGTGATGAACTTGAACGAGAAGCCCGAATCTGCCGCTGAATATTGCTACAACAAGAATAAGCGTAGTGAAGGGGGAAGTGTTCCGTCCAACACTTCAGGCTGGTTCCTGCCGGGTATCCGTCAATTAGAAGCCATACTGACCACCTATTACAATACATACCCGGAGTTCCAAAACAGATTCTATTGGTCATCTTCTGCAGCCAAAAGAAATCGCGTCGGATATGGTTTGATATGGTATTATCCGGAAGATGATAACTATGCCCGCGCCACCAAAGCCCTACGCGATGGCAGTTATGCAGAAAGTGATTGGGACGATATATACACGAATGATAACGGCACTACCGGTAAAGCACCCCGCATCAATAGATTTCTCCGCATCCGTGCTGCTTATGTTCCGCCCAGTGACGTAACTATCCAGTGACAACCGCCAAACTTTAATTCCGTGTCTTACTCACTGCCCGTCTGTAGGAAACCCCTCTACAGGCGGGCAGCACTGTCTCCATTCCTCCGGTATGTCTTTGCCTGTACAATCGACATGTTCAAGCATATTTTATACACAGGTCGGGATAGAAAAGGGTGTGGCAATATCGAATGGTAATGGGCATTTGGGCACTCGACGTTCGCTTGTGCCATCTGCGGAATGCTTGTAATAACTGCCGACGTATATGAAATTCCCGTCGAGCGTTATCCTTGCAGGTGGCTGCCGCATACTCCGCAGGGCTACGGTTGGCGTAATCGTTAATTCTTTATGGTCGCTAAACTTTTTCTTCCCTTTTCTCGAAAGCTGTTCCGGCTTCCTTATCGGGAAAGACTTTAACATGCAGGCCAGACTACGGGAAATGAGGGAAAGACAAGGAAACCATCGGGTATTGAACGGAATACCCAACCCGACGAAACAGCAAGGAGAGGACCGGAAAGAGAGCTTCGATTTGGAAAGGCTGCCGTTCCATCTACGAGCCGTTTAACGGAGCGATGTTTGACGACCGGAATGACGTTGTAGATTCGCATGGGAAAATCGTACCGTAAAGGAGCGCAGCAGAGAGACAAGAGGAAAGGATAAAAGAAAATATTTCGGGCGACTGTAAACGAAGGCGTAATCAAAGAAATTATCCGCAGAATCCCCAAAGCGTATCAGCGAGGTCGTATACGCCTTGGATTATCCATACGCCCAGTGTTTCAGCAGGGGATTCGAGAAAATGAAGGGGTGTACGCCGAATGAATACAAGGAAGCGATAACCACCCCTATATCCTAATTTTTCGGAAGTTCCGAACGATATGCCGATGGCGATATCCCCAACCGTTTCTGCACATACCGGCTGAAATATGAAAGCGACGAGAAGTGCAGCCGTTCGGCAATCTCGGCGACGGACAGTTCCTTGCAATGGAGCAGGCGGACGATTTCGTAAAGCGTAAAACGGTCTATCCACCACGTTGCCGGCCGCCCGCTCACTTTCTTGCTGATTTCTGTGAGGTAGTGCGGAGTGATGCAGAGGCGGGAAGCGTAGTATTCGAGGTCGCGGTCAGCAATGTATGAGCCGTCATACAACATGCCGATGAAACGGCTGATGAGTTTGGCCGCACGTTCCGGGATTTGCCTTGCCTCCTGTCCGCGTGCATGGATGTCGTAGAGGTCGAGGATATGCGCCGTCAGCAGATGTCCCATCATCTCTTCCCGGAACAGATGGTCTTTTTCCTCCAACCTTTCCCGTATGCGTTCCATGTCGTGCAGGCATTTTCTGAAATCGTGCTGCGAAAGTTTCATCACCGGATTCTGCAACAGGGCCATGTGACCTATGAAACCGTAATTGCTGCGTATGCCCATCGAAGCGACAAAGGGTTCGGACAAGCTCATTATTATTCCCTTGAAACCGGGAGAAGCTGTAAAGTCCGACACAAACGAGGCTTGCGGCAGAATGATGTAATCGCCTTGCACGATGTTGTACCGCACGTCGCAAAAGACGAAACTCATGCTTCCCTCCGTACAGAGAATGTGCAGTATGCGGTCGGCATATCTTACAAGATCGTATTCTCCGATGCTATCGGCAAAAAGGATTCCTTCACAGTCGTTTTCTTCCATATCGCAGCTTTCCGATACGGCAAAGATAGGCAAAAACCACGAAAAGTGAAAAAAGCTCCCCGATTTTCGCAACCTTTATATATCTGTTCCTCTGTAATTTTGCAGCGTAATTCAAAAACGAGGACACGATGAAGAAAAGAATGATTGGAAATCTCGAAGTTTCCGAAATAGGAATGGGCTGCATGGGGTTTTCCCACGGCTATGGCAAAGTACCCGAAGAGGGTTACGCTCTTGACGCGATCCGGAAAGCGTATGAAACGGGCTGCACGTTCTTCGATACGGCAGAGGTGTATGGTGATATCATGTTCTATCCGGGGCATAACGAACTGTTGGTGGGAAAAGCAATCTCCGGTTTCCGCAAGGATGTCGTACTGGCAACCAAACTGTTCATCTACTCCGAAGAATTGTCCGGCGGGAAAAGCATCCGCGAAGCAGTACGCGCACATTTGGAGAAATCGCTGGCCAACCTGAATACGGACTATATCGACCTTTATTACCTGCACCGTATCAATGCGGAAATTCCCCTCGAAGAAGTGGCCGAAGCCATGGGAAGTCTCATCAGGGAGGGAGTCATACGTGCATGGGGGCTGTCGCAGGTAGGTGTAGAGACATTGGCCAAGGCGCACGCCATCACGCCTGTCGCCGCCGTGCAGAATCTCTATTCCATGTTGGAGCGCGACTGTGAAAAGGAGATATTCCCTTATTGTATGGAACACGGTATCGGTGTCGTAGCGTTCTCTCCAATAGCCAGCGGATTCCTTTCGGGAAAGATCCACGCCGACACGCAGTTTGAAGCCGTGGACGATGTACGGAAATTCGTCCCCCAACTGAAAAAAGAGAACATCGAAGCAAACCTTCCCATATTGGATATCCTTCATGAATATGCAGACCGGAAAGGTGCCACTCCCGCCCAAATTTCACTGGCATGGATGCTCCACAAATATCCTAACGTCGTGCCTATCCCCGGTTCGAAGAATCAAGAGCGTATCCTTGAAAACCTCGGTGCGGCCAATGTGGAACTGACCGGCGAGGAGTTCCGGATGCTGGAGGCGGCCTTGAATGCCTGTCCGGTGTATGGCCACCGCGGACATGTGGAGACCGTGCAAGGCAATTTTGGGAACAACTGGAAAAAGAAAGAGGATTGAAAACAGATACGGACAATGAAAGAAGTAAGACTGAATAACGGGGTGATGATGCCGGCCATCGGTTTCGGCGTGTTTCAAATCCCCGAAAACGAAACGGAACGCGTTGTAAGCGACGCCCTCGAAACGGGCTACCGTATGATAGACACGGCAGCGGCTTATTTTAATGAGGAGCAGGTAGGCAATGCCATCCGCCACAGCGGGCTGAAGCGGGAGGAACTGTTCGTTACCACCAAACTATGGGTACAAGACTACGAATACGATGATGCCCTTCGGGCTTTCGACCTCTCGATGAAAAAACTCGGACTGGACTATCTTGACCTCTACCTGCTGCACAAGCCTTACGGCAATTATTACGCTGCATGGCGTGCTGCAGAAAAGCTGTACCGGGAAGGCCGCATCCGGGCTATCGGTGTGACCAGTTTTTCAAATGAACGGCTGCAAGACCTCTTCCTGCACAACGAGGTGAAGCCTGCCGTCAATCAAATTGAAACGCACCCGTTCTTCCAGCAGCGGGAAGCCAATCTTTTCCTGCAACAAGAAGGCATACAGCATGAGGCATGGGCACCGTTTGCCGAAGGCAAGAACGATATTTTCAACCAGCCGGTACTGAAAGAAATCGCACGTAAGCATGGCAAGAGTACGGGACAGGTCGTACTGCGCTGGCTCAACCAACGTAACGTGGTCGTTATCCCCAAGAGCGTGCGGAAGGAACGGATGGCGGAAAACCTCGATATTTTCGATTTTACACTGACCGGAGAAGAGTTGCAGTCCATCTCCGCATTGGATACAGGCCGCAGCCCCATCTATGACGATATGGATTTGGCAACTGTTAAAAGCATAGGAACCCATAAAATACATGACTGACATGAAGACAATCACATTGAACAACGGCATCGAAATGCCGGTATTGGGCTACGGGGTATTCCATGTAAGCCCGGAGGAATGCGAGCGCTGCGTGGCAGATGCCATACACACCGGCTACCGCCTGATAGACACGGCGCAGGCGTATTACAACGAGGAAGGCGTGGGAAATGCCATTGTCCGCCTCGACGTACCTCGCGAGGAGCTGTTTATCACGACCAAGGTGTGGATTTCCAATGCAGGAGAAGAGAAAGCGGCACGCAGCATAGACGAGTCGTTGCGTAAACTCCGCACAGACTATATAGACCTGCTGCTTGTTCACCAGCCTTTCGGCGATTACTACGGCACGTACCGGGCCATGCAGAAAGCCTACCGGGAAGGTAAAGTACGTGCTATAGGGTTGAGTAACTTCTACGGTGCCCGCTTCGTGGATTTGACCGAGAACATGGAAGTGAAACCGGCTGTCCTGCAAGTGGAAGCGCACGTGTTTGCCCAACAGACTGTCATGCGGGAGACGATTGCGCCTTACGGTACACGCCTCATGGCATGGGGACCGCTGGCCCAAGGTGCGGACAATCTTTTCAAGGATGAGACCTTACGGGGGATCGGGGCTAAATACGGTAAGAGCAACGCACAAGTCGCTCTGAAATTTTTAACGGACGAAGGTATCATTGCCATACCGAAGAGTATGCACAAAGAGCGTATGAAAGAGAATTTCGAGATCTTTGATTTTGAATTGACGGAAGAAGACAGAAGGGCAATCCATCGTCTGGATACCGGCAAGTTGAAAGTGGACCACAACGACCCTGTACTGGCAAAGTTCCTTTTGGATTACGACAAGAATTTCAATCCGAGTAACTGATATGACCTGCTTAAAGAATCCGGATACGGCATCTGACAAATGAAGAGAGTACCGATGATAAATGTCGGTACTCTCTTCATTTTCTATTTATTTATTTCGAAGCGGGATCGTCAGCCGAAAGCCCCTCAAGGTATTGTCTTATCCTCTCCATGCAGTTTTTACTTTGGATTCTTAATTTTGAGTGGTCGGGTGCGTTTTTAGAAATTCCGTCCTTAACAGCTTCTTCAACTCCTTGATCTCGTTCATGTACAGGGTATTTTTTCTTTGCCCTAAAAATAATGTATTCTTCATTTCCGTATATCCTCCCCAGACTTCCTTGATTTCTCCCTTGAGCAAAAATTCCCGGCATAGGGATTCCGGCAGGACAGCCAGACCCGTGCCGTTCCTCAGACAACAAACGATGGAGTATTTATCGGGGAGCACATAATTGGGCGTGAACCTGGGTGTTCTCCCGAAATTAAGCTTCCAGAACGAGGAAAGGTGTTCCCCGTAAACCGTGTTATACCAGACCTGCTTTTGCAGCCACGCCTCTATCTTTTTCTTGTTCAGCAGATTCAGATCCGGAAGCTCAGAAATATCGGTACATCCTCCGGCCACAAGTATAAAACGCGATGTTCCCAAAAGTTCGTACTGAACATTGCGGTTGGGAATGTCTTTTGTCGTTACAACCAAATCCATGTTGCCGTTTTCCAAAAGTGTCCCCAAGGTTTCATTATCATTCAATGTCATTACGACATTGCAGTCGAGCTTTTTTATATTAGGAACAAGAAGCTGCCTGAACAGTCCGGGATAAATGCCGACATACAAGGTAACAGACCTCGACTGGTTGCATTTCCTCTGCAAAAAATCCTCCGCTACTTCCAGTTGTGTCAAGGAAGAAGCGACTTTATTGTATAACTGTTTGGCATACAGGGTCGGTTTCATGTTACGTGTACTCCTTTCGAACAGAGGATGCCCTGCGTATGCCTCCAGAGCTTTTAGATGACCTGTCACGGAAGGCTGCGTTACCTCCAGCACCCTTGCCGCACCGCTGATTGTTCCAATCTCGAAAACAGCCTTAAAAGTCCTGAACAACTCCAAATCTATCTTCATCTATAATAAAATTTTATAGGTATGGTAAAAAAAGCCTATATACAGTTTTTTATTGTATAATCTATCTTTGCAGTCCAAAATTATAGGTTATTTAGACTTTATCAAAATAAAGTCTGTTCTGTGCATAAGTATTTAATGAAGATTAAGGTGAAAAAATTGTTTTTTATATCGAATGTTCTGATTTTATTTCTGATGGTCATACCGGTTCACGCCCAACAAACGAACCGGATGTCCATGATTTCGGGAAAGGTCCTGTCGGCAGACAAAAAAGAGGGAGTCGTGGAATTTGCCACCGTATATCTGAAAGGTACGTCCTACGGGGGTACCACCAACGAGGAAGGTATTTATCACCTGAACGCTCCGGCCGGCAAATATACACTCGTCGTATCGGCCATCGGCTATCAGACTGCGGAACAGGCCGTCACGCTCATAAAAAACTCCCGTCTCAAACTGAATGTCACGCTTACCCCCTCCGTGGAGCAACTGGACGAGGTGGTCGTGGCCGGAAGCATGGTAAACCGGGTCAATAAGTCCGCCTTTAATGTGGTGGCGGTAGATACCAAAAAACTTTTCAATACCTCACTCGATTTGGGGCATGTCCTCGACAAAATCTCCGGAGTGAAAATCCGGGAAGAAGGCGGTGTGGGGTCTGCCGCACAGATCAACCTGAACGGTTTCACCGGCAAGCATGTAAAGGTCTTCATGGACGGGGTTCCGTTGGAAGGGGCCGGTTCCTCCTTTCAGATAAACAACATTCCCGCCAGCCTTGCCAAACAGGTGGAAGTTTATAAAGGCGTCGTACCGGTGGATTTCGGCGGCGACGCATTGGAAGGAGCCATCAACATCGTGACGAACACTTCGTCGAACACGTTCGTGGATGCCTCCTATTCCTACGGCTCATTCAACACCCATAAATCCAATGTAAGTTTCGGCTATACGGCAAAAAACGGATTTACCGTGCAACTGAATGCCTACCAGAATTATTCGGACAATGACTACAAGGTAAAGACCAATGACAGCAACCGTGGAGATTCCGAAGAGAAATGGTACAGGCGTTTCCATGACGGCTACCACAATGAGGCGGTCATCGCCAAGGTTGGTGTCGTGAACAAGCCGTGGGCGGACCGTCTGCTGCTGGGATTCACTTACAGCCACGAGTATGCGGAAATACAGAACTCCAATATGATGGCCATCGTGTTCGGCGGCAAACATAGAAAGACGGAAGGGCTGGCCCCCACGCTGAACTACGTCAAGAAGAATCTGCTGGTCAAGAATCTCGACTTGAGCGTTTCCGCCCGCTATGACAAGACGACCACCAACAACATAGATACCGTGGCACGCACCTATTACTGGACCGGAGAATATATCAATAAGGAGACACAGGGGGAAAGCAACACGACCCTTTCCAAATTTTACGGGAAAACTGGTTCCGTGGTGGCCAATCTCAGATACCACTTTGCAGACCGGCATTATTTCTCCATCAATAACATGTACAGTGACTATGTGCGTAAAACGGACAATCTGGCCGCCAATGCCGGACAGAACACGGCCGCCTATTATATGGAACGGTATAACAAGAAGAATGTGCTGGGATTCTCATATAAATTCCTCCCCAGCGAGATCTGGAACGTAATGGCTTTCGGCAAGTATTACCATTCGTATGTGAAAGGGCCGGTGAACAAAGGCGGGAACGGAGCCGCCAGATACGAGCTGCAATCCCAGACAAACGACGCCTTGGGATACGGGCTGGCCGCCACATACAACCTGAATAGGGATTTGCAGGCAAAAGCATCCTTCGAGAAGACCTACCGCCTGCCGACCGACCGGGAATTGTTCGGGGACGGGGATCTTGAGATGGGAAGCTCCGACCTGAAACCGGAGAGCAGCCGGAACGTGAACGTCAATGTTTCCTATACACATGCTTTCAACACCGACCATTCGGTTTCCGTCGATGCCGGGTTCAACTACCGCTACATAACAGATTATATCATACGCAGTATCAAGAACGGTGGCATAGGTATCAGTGAGAATCATGGAAAAGTGCGGGGCATGGGAGGAGACGTGACCGTGAGGTATTTTTATAAGAATATATTCAGTGTAGGCGGGAATTTCTCCTATCAGGACACGCGGGACAGGGAACGGCATACCTCCTACGGCTCGGAATCCATTACCTATGGAGACCGTGTACCGAACATACCTTATATGTTCAGCAACGTGGATGCCGCTTATAACATCCACGGACTGTTGGGAGAGAGAAACACGCTGACCTTCGGCTATAACCTGCAATACGTCCATGAGTTCTATTGGGACTGGGAAAGCAACGGGGCCAAACGTAATATCCCGATGCAGATTTCCCATGACGCCAATGTGACCTGTTCACTGCAGGACGGACGCTACAACATCGCGCTGGAAGCACGCAATTTCACAAACTCGCTGTTATACGACAATTACAGCCTGCAGAAGCCGGGGCGCAGCTTTACCGTGAAGGTCCGCTATTTTTTCTTCAGACAGAACAGATAATCAATTTAAATACAAAAAGGAAATGAAAAGAAAATTATTGTTTGATTTGAACATGGGCATGTTCTTTATGGCCGGTTCACTCCTTGCATTGTCTTCATGCACGGACGAGGATACCGGAGGAGGCAAAGAGGTGGAACAAAAGACCGGTGAGTATTTCATCGCAGTCAAGAGCAGCCAAGGCTCGCGGGAATACGTCATGCAGGCGGAAACCTTGGAAGGCGGGGATTTGAACATCAGCGATAACGTGTTCGAACTTCCAAGTACCGAATATACATGGATATTCAGGGACAATCTGGCCGTCGGGCTGGTTTACCAGCAACAGTTTGCCGGTCTCGGCTATGGATTGCGGCTCAAAGCGGACAAGACGCTTGAGAAAGTTTCGGAGTTCACAATCAGTAACCGCTTCACGAATTTCGGCTTTTTTGAGAATTACCTGCTTACCAGCGTGGGAGGCCAGGTGAAGGCTGACAACAGCAGAAACGACGGAGCCACCTTCACATACTGGGACATCGACCAAAACCTTGCGAAAACCAACGAGAAAACACTCTGGACGGAGGATATTACCGGAAACGGACAACAGGTGACCTTCTCCGGAATCATCGACATGGGAAACGGGGAGTTCCTGACCAGCATGGTCGAATCGGGATTCCACCAGACGGGAACGGGAAACGGCTCCAGCATCGGTGACGTGGCTTATCCTGACAGCGTATGGGTGGCCGCTATGGATAAAGACTTGAACATCAAACGCATCTACCGGGATGACCGGATCAGCTATTCGGCCGGCCAGTTCCGTTCACAAGTGTGGGCACAGATTGGCAAAGCGGATGACGGGACCGTATATGTATTCTCGAACAACAATGTGAACACCCATAACGACGTGAAGACAAACAACCCCAGCGGGGCACTGCGCATCAAACCTGGAGCCACGGAGTTCGACAAGGGATATATGTTCAATCTCGACGAGCATTTGGAGGGATACCGCTTCCGCCGTGTATGGCACATGACCGGTAATAAGTTCTTCCTTGAAATCTACCGTGACAAGACGGCTTCCACCATTACACCGGGCACCCAGTATGCCATAGCGGATATGGAGAAACAGACCGTTACTTGGGTAACCGGAGTGCCGGACAAGAATAAAATCATTTCCGGACAGTATTCGGGTTGTATCCCCTTGTTTGACAACGGCAAACTTTACATGCCTATCACCGAAATGGGAAAGGACGCGACCATTTACATGATAGACCCGGACACCGGCGTGGCGACCGAGGGTATTACGATACAGGGGGTAAGCGAGATACGCGCCATAGGACATCTGAAATCAGAGTAAACCATTATATTTTTAACATTTAAACAGCTAAAAGAAAAATGAAAACAGTAAATTTCTTTAAGTATGCGGTGTTTGCTTTGGCTCTGGGCCTTTTCGCAACCGCATGTGACGATGATGACCCAGTAAAAGATCCGACAGAACAAGGAGATGGTAACGAGGGTAATGAACCGGGAGGAAGCGACCCTGAAGAACCTGTTGAGCCAACGACAGCAAAATTTGTGATTACCTCTTCCGAGAAGGCTTTGGATTTGAAAAGCCCGGCCTATTTGAAGGTATTCACTGACTTGACGCAAACTACAAGCGATGTACAGATTGTGGGTGGAGAGAATGTCGTGACAGCCCCGGATGCTTTCACACAGGTTTCATGGAACTCCGATTCGAAAACCTTTACGGGATATATCTACGGACGTGGAGCCATCACATTAGGAGGAGCCGGTTTGAGAAGTTATAAGTTAGACGGCGACAAGATGGTTGAAATCGGTAGTGCCGTTACCGTAGAAAACTTCGGTAACACCGGTACTTTTGGAAACTATTCATACGCTGCACAAATCAGCAACCCGTATGTGATGCGGGTGTCAAGATCAGACGACAACACCGCCGGAGATAATCGCTATATTGCGGATTTTACGGATAAATACGCTATTGATGGCGTAATGCCGGCTATCACTGAAATCATTGACCGTGGCAACAACGAAGTGGCTATGACATTGTATTACTCAAATAGTGACAAGGCTGCAGTTGCATTTGCCGATTATGACCTCAATGTGTCTTCTGTCATTTATGACGAACGTATCGGAGCTTCTTATGGAGCACAGCGAAGCGTTCGTTATGCTCAGGCTGCTACTGATGATGAAGGTAACATTTATGTATTTTCCGGACAATCGTCTAACGACAACCTTGTAGGCGCTCTGAAAATCGCCAAGGGAAGCAAGGAGTTCGATAAGAGCTATCACTTTAACATCGGCGAAAAGTCCGGCGGTTACCGCTTCCGTAAAGTGTACCACATCGGCGGTGATGATTTCCTGCTCGAATGTTTCCCTGAAACAGGAGCGGTGGAAAACATGAGCACCTCCGGCAAGATGGCCGTTGTGAACATGAAGAGCCTGTCTTTCAAATGGGTGACCGGCTTCCCTGAAGATGTTAATAGCATCAGTATCGGTTTCCCCGACAATGCTGACGGTAAGATTTATGTTCCGGTCAGTGGTGCCAGCAGTATGCACGGTGGTGGTAGCGGTGGCGGAAAACCGAGTGGAAAAGCAGCTTCCGCTACAGTAACTCCTACTATCTATGTCATCGGGGCAGACGGTGTTGCAACTCCGGGAATGACTTTCAAGAATACGGAACTGCTCAAGGCAATCACCATTCTGAAATAAGAGAAAATTTTTCATTTCCGCCTATTACAGAATACAGTATTAGGTAATGACAAGGCTGCATCATCGTTATGTTGGTGCAGCCTTTAATCAATAAAGAAACGATGAGAAAAGTATTTAGAAACATACATCTCTGGTTGTCCGTTCCTTTCGGGCTGATTATTACGTTAATCTGCTTTTCGGGTGCCATGCTTGTATTTGAGGGCGAAATCATGCAACTGACACACCGAAGTCTTTACTACGTGGAAAAAACGGACGGCAAACCTCTACCGATGGATAAACTGGCCTCGAAGGTGGCCGGGAAATTGCCCGAAGATGTGAGCATAACAGGGATTACAGTCTTTTCAGACCCGGAAAAATCCTATCAGGTGAACCTTTCCAAGCCCAAACGGGCTTCCGTCTATATAGACCAATATACGGGCGAGATAAAGGGCAAATACCAGCGTTCCCCGTTTTTCAGTACCATGTTTTTCCTGCACAGGTGGCTGTTGGACAGCCGTCCCGCAGGAGACGGCATATTCTGGGGTAAGATGATTGTAGGCGTCAGCACCCTGATGTTCGTTTTTGTCCTGATATCCGGTATTGTCATCTGGTGGCCGTGTACATGGAAAGCGTTGAAAAACAGCCTGAAGATAACTGCACGAAAAGGGATGGCCCGCTTCTGGTACGGCTTGCATGTGGCCGGCGGCATGTATGCGCTTTTGCTTATACTGGTCATGGCATTGACCGGGCTTACCTGGTCTTTCGGCTGGTATCGCACGGCCTTTTACACAGTTTTCGGAGTTGATACGCCCTCCCGCATGGAACACGGACACGCAGCCGTGAATATGAATATAGAGAAAAGTAAGAAAGGAAACGGACGGAAAGAAGGTAAAGAGTATGACAGGAAAGGCGATGCCCTGCACGGCAATACCCTCTCTTTTGTCTATTGGCAGCAAGTGTACGAAGAACTGGCTAAAGAAAATCCCGGCTGCAAGCAAATCAGCGTGTCCGACGGCTCAGCCAGTGTGTCTTCCAACTTTTTCGGCAACACACGGGGAGCGGACCGCTATACCTTCGACTCCCGTACCGGAAAGATTACCGGCGTTTCCCGTTACGCAGAAATGGATAACTCCAGTAAAATACGCGGCTGGATTTATTCGGTACATGTGGGAAGCTGGGGAGGAATGCTTACCCGCATTCTATGGTTTCTCGCAGCCTTATTGGGAGCCAGCCTGCCGCTGACGGGTTATTATTTATGGATTAAACGCATTTGCCGCAAAAAGCATTCCTGATGCTGTTTCGGGAATCAACAACAAAAAAAACAAAGAATGACGACCATGAAATCGTCACTCTTTGTTTTCTATCGTTTCAGAAAGGGGTTATTTTCCTCTCTTTCCCGTTTCGAAGAAGAAGAGTTCCACCTTTGTATGCCGGTTGGCTTCCGTGGGGACATAATCGGAAATACCGCCTTCGCCGGTCTTGGTCAACCTGTCTGACGGTAATCCCCGTTTGTTCAGTTCCGAGGCGATATAGTCGGCCCTCGAAACACTCAAGGCATTGTTGATACCGATTGTTCCAGTCGCACTATCGGCTGCTCCCGTGACTTTGACCTTCAGACCGTATTTCTTTGCCACCCGTGCCAGTTCGTCGAGATTGACCAACTGGGAGGTGTCTGTCAGGTGCGACGTGCCGAGTTCAAAGAAAAAGAAGATGGGAGCACCGATACATTCCCGTCCGGACTGCATCCGCACGGCATAGTCTGCCAAGGTGCTGTCAGGAAGATTCTCGAACTGTCCTGTTCCGAGGCCAGACACGCTGTCCTGCCTATGCTGCAGGCTGTCTGCCCGGCCATTCCCGTTCAGGGCTTGTTTTTCCAAGGGCGATTTCCCGTTCCAATGCCTGTTCTTCAACCTTGCCCGCAGAGAGTTCAGTCCGCTATAATTGTTCCTCGGATAACCATTGCGCCCGATGGTATCGTCATCGTCAAAAAGATGACAATACGTGTCAAGCAACCCTTCGATTTCCAGAATCTTCTTCAACTCGGCCAGCGTCCGGCGGTCCTTGTCATGCTGTCCCGCATAACGGCTGTTCTGTTCCGACAGGACATTGACATAATCAACGAGCCACTGGTCGCGACGAACGTAGGGACTTGGGTCTATGGCCCGTTTCCAGCCGACTTTGCCAATATGGAAAGAGAATCCGGCGGTAAGTGAAAGCATGTGGTCGCCTAATCGGTTTGCCTTACCGTACCCGTCAAAGTCTTGGAAGGTGGTCGTACCGGAAAGTTCCACAAGGGCGCTAACCCTTTTGGAAATCCGGTACTGTCCCTGTATGCCGTAGGAGATGGCAAGTGGGTTGTGGCCATTCGTCGCATGATGCAGCAGCCCGATACCGGCAAAGGGAGCCAGATGCCAGCGAACCTGTTCCTGCCGGGCATAGCTGCCGCCGAGCACATTCCATAGCAGATCCGCATGGAGG
>OLOW01000168.1_pt1 | contig 39135 bp, 27 predicted proteins | sample 1672801 | NCBI WGS metagenome assembly OLOW01 (sample SAMEA3136725, study PRJEB25190) | human gut metagenome | biome: human gut; feature: human-associated habitat; material: faeces | place: Austria | collected 2013 | reverse complement strand
CGGCCGCGCCACCGTGCAGGGTCTGCAGCATCGGGGTTTCGACCTCGAGGAAGTCGTGGTCGTCAAAGGTGCGGCGCAGGGAGGCCACGGCCTTGGAGCGGTTGCGCACCATGTTGCGGATGTTCTCGTCCGCGATCATGCCGATGTACGGCTTGCGGGTGCGGGTGTCTTCGTTCAGGTCCTTGTGCAGGGCCGGCAGCGGCTGCAGGGCCTTAGAGGCGATAGCCCACTCAGTGGCGAATACGGACAGCTCGCCGGTCTTGGAGGCGATGACGCGGCCCTTGAGGTACAGGTGATCGCCAAGGTCGACGAGCTGCTTGAACTGCTTGAGCGAGTCGGCGCCAATCTCCTTCTTGGAGATCATGCCCTGAATCTTGGTGCCGTCACCGGCGGACAGCTGCACGAAGCACAGGCCGCCCGCGTTGCGCAGGAACAGCACGCGGCCAGCAATGCCGACCATGTCTTCGGTCTCTTCGCCAGCCTCGAGCTTGCCGTCATACTTGGCGCGAACCGCCTCGATGGTGTCGGTGACGTCCAAGTGCACCGGGTAGGGGGCAATGCCGGCCTCAAGCATCATCGCGCGCTTGGCCACGCGCATCTGCACCTGCTCGGGGTGGGCCAGCGGGCCGAACTCCTTGTTGGAGGGGTCCACGGCTTCGTCCAGCGTGGCACCGGACTTGATCTTCTCGCGGATGGTGGCGTCCTGCTTGAGCAGCATTTCCGCACGTTCGACGGTGCTCATCTGCGGGACGGCCGGGGTTTCATTCTCAGTGTTTTCGGTATTTTCGACAACTTCAGCCATGATTCATCAGTGTACGCAAGGCCGGCGATTATGAGCCCGGCAGACCGCACGGCCATCTGAACACCCGCTCACATGACGCAAAACCGGCCCTGCACAAGGCTTGAGAGACCTGTACACATGGCGAATCCACCATCACGCAACACTCGCGACATGCCGATTTGCATTGTCCACCACCACAATGTAATATCTACATCTGTTGCCAAACGGGCTGTAGCGCAGCTTGGTAGCGCGCTTCGTTCGGGACGAAGAGGCCGCGGGTTCAAATCCCGCCAGCCCGACAACTGGACCGGATTGTTGAGAAATCAGCAATCCGGTTTTTCGTTTCCTGTCCCAACAATCAAACCAAGCGATCGAACAGCGGTAAACAACCCGCCGCACACAGCGACAAACCACATCACGGCAAGCCCCCGTATTTGTTGGCGGACCACCGTAATATATCGCTCGAATCAATCGATTGCCGCACTGTTTTTGTAAGTAATACTGAAGTAATTAGAGGAACCATGAAGAAGAGTCTGCTTGCACTGGCTTCGGGCGCGTTCATTCTCGGTGCCGCCGAGTTCGTGATGATGGGCATTCTGCCGCAGGCCGCGGCCGCCACCGGCGTGGACATCCCCACCGCAGGCCATTACATTTCCGCGTATGCGATCGGCGTGTGCTTCGGCACACTGATTCTGGTATTCGGCCGCAAGGTGCCGCCGAAGGACCTCATCATATTGTTTATGGTGATTGCCTTGGTGGGCAATCTGGCTTCCGCATTCTCCGTCAATGCCGCCATGCTGGTCGTCGCACGATTCGTCGCCGGCCTGCCGCACGGCGCATTCTTCGGCACAGCCACACTCATCGCCAAGACTCTGGCGGAGGAAGGCAAGGAGGCGCAGGCCGTATCCGTGATGGTCACCGGACAGACCGTGGCCAATATGCTCGGCGTACCGGCGGGCACCTTGATGGCCGAGTTCCTTTCCTGGCGTCTTGCCTTCGGCATTTTGGCCGCTTGGGCGGCAATGACGATTGTGCTGGCGTCGGCGTGGATTCCGTACGTTGCACCGATCAAGGACGCAGGCATCGCCGGTCAGTTCAAGTTCCTCACCCGCCGTGGCCCGTGGGTGATTTTGGCCGCCGTGTTCACCGGCAATGCCGGTGTGTTCTGCTGGTGGAGCTACGTCTCCCCTTGGCTGCAGAAAACCGGCGGATGGTCGTCTTCCCTGGTGCCGATGCTGATGATGCTTGCCGGCTTTGGTATGGTCATCGGCGGTCTGCTTGGAGGTCGTCTGACCGACCATTGGAGGCATGCCGGCGCGGCCGCAATAGGTCAGTCCATCTCCTGCCTCGGCTTGTTGCTGGTGCTTATCACTCCGGGTAATCAGCCGATGACCGCTGTACTGACGTTCTGGATCGCCATCGGATTGTTCTTTACTTCCGCTCCACAGCAATTGCTGATGACCGAAGCCGGCCAGGGCGGCGGCGAGCTGATCGCCGGCGCGGCTGTACAGGTGGCGTTTAACTTCGGCAATGCCATCGGCTCGATTGTCGGCGGCGCGATGCTCACCACCTTCTCGATGAACTATCGCTATACCGGCCTGGGCGGTATGCCGCTGGCTCTGCTTGCCGTAGGGCTGCTGGCCTTCTACTCGTGGCGCTGCGAAACCGATACCGACGCCATTCACCGCTTGCGCGAAACCAAGGTGGACTGAGACCAAGCTCACAGCAAACTCCCTGACGTGTTTGTTCACAGTATTAATAGACTGAAATCAGACACGATTCAGGGAGGTCTGGCGGTATGGATGAGGAAGCACTGCTCAAACAATTCGCCGCGCAATTCGCGCATGGTCCAGACGATGCCGACGACACCGATGCGGCGGCCGCAGCACAAGGTGCCGATTCCACGGCGAACCAGGTTGCGGACGATGCCGATCAATCGCCCGCAACCTTTGATACCCAACAATTCCTGAACGGACTGGACGCGATTTTCGATCGCCACACGGCCGCCACCGAAGCCGGCCCGTACTTGGAACAGGCGATGGTGGACGCGGAAAACGCCGGCGACGAGGCCGGACTGCTCACCGTGCTCAACGAAACGATGGGCTTCTATCGCTCGCAAGGTCGGCACAAGGAGAATCAGTGGATTGTGCAGCGAGCGCTGGAACTGGCCGCTCGTATGGGCTTGACCACCGGCACATCCGAGGCGTGGGCCATCACGCTAATCAATTGCGCCACCTCGATGCGCGCGGCCAAACAATACGATCAGGCCGAGGATTTGTATCATCAGGCGCAGAGTGTCTGCCGGCATTCGCTGGCGCCCACCGACCGTAGGCTCGCAGCACTGCACAACAATCTGTCGATGCTCTACAGCGAGACGAATCGGCCCGACAAGGCGGAACTGGAGTTGCGTGAAGCGCTGCGCATTATCGAAGCCTCGAGCGTGAACCCGGACGCGGATATCGACGTGTCCAGCTCGCACACGAATCTGGCGTTGACCCTGCTGACCGAACACAAGTTGGAGGACGCGCATTGGCATGCAGCCAAGGCGCTGGAAATCTATCGCACCGGCCATCTGGAACATTCCGCGCATTATGCCTCCGCACTGGCGGGCTTCGCGCAGGTGTGCTTTGCCGAGAGACGGTATGCGGATGCGGTTACTGGATACCGGCATGCGCTGGCCGTGATCGAGGAATGTTACGGCAAGGACACCGATTACTGGCGTATCACCGCCGACAATCTGCGGCAGGCCGAGGAAGCGGCGGCGCAGGCCGGGGTGACGGTTGACAATGCAGGTGTTGCCGGCGATGCAGGCGCGCTGCCCCAGTCCGGCTCGCGGCTGCCGAACAGCCCGGCACAGGGCAAGACCGGTGCGAACGCGGCATCTTCCCCATCCACCGTTTCGGTGTCGACCGGTTCTGCGGGCGCGGCCGAGGCCGTTTCCGCATGCCCGGTGTCCGGACTGAAGCTGGCCCGCGCGTTCTGGACGCAGATGGGCAAGCCGATGATTGCGGCGAAGTATCCGCAGTATGCCGGGCGTATCGCCGCCGGTCTGGTGGGTCATGGCTCGGAATGCTACGGATTCGATGATGCGTATTCGCAGGACCACGATTTCGGCCCGCGCTTCTGCCTGTGGCTTACGGATGAGGATTACGCGGCGATCGGCGAGCAACTTGAGGTCGATTACGAGGCACTGCCGCGCAAGTTCAGCGTGGATGCGCAAGGCCGCGTGACGTTCGAGGCGCATGCCAGGTCCGATGCTTCCGGAGCATTCCCCTCCGCAGGTGCAGGCTCCACCGTCATACCCGATGCGGCAAACGCACCCACCCCCGGCACCGCTACGCACGATACCGCCACTGCCGAGTCAGGCGCGGCGTCCTCTGATGTGGCGGAAGCGATGACGACTCCGATTGATGCACCGCTCTCCCCCGTCACGCCGCGCGCACAGGGCGCGAATCGCCGTGACGGCGTGTTCCGCATCGGTGACTTCTTTGAGTCGATCACCGGGTATCACACTGCGCCGGCGCAGACCGCGCCGCATGAGTGGCTAATGCTTCAGGAATCGACCTTGGCCGCCGCCACCAATGGCGAGGTGTTCGCCGATCCCACCGGTCTGTTTTCCAAGACGCGCCAAGGGTTCAAGAACATGCCCGACGATGTGCGGCTCGCGCTGATCTCCAAGCGACTCGGCATGATCGCCCAGGCCGGTCAATATAATCTGCCGCGTTCGTTGAAGCGCGGCGACGGCGCGGCCGCATGGCTGTCCATCCACGAGTTCGTGCAGGCCACCGCCTCGTTGGTGTTCCTAGTTAACGTGCCGATGGTGGTGGGCTATATGCCGTATTACAAGTGGCAGTTCGCAGCATTGCGCAAGCTGTCTGGCTCGATGTTCGCGCTGTTGCCGAACGTGGGCGAACAGTTGGAAACCGTGATGCGATTGAGTTCGGCAGCCTGCTATGGCGGGGCCGGATTTGGCGAAGGCGGCAAGGGCGCGGCTCCAGCAATCGAGAAAATCAACGATATTGTGGAGCAGATTGCGGTGGATATCGTCAAGGAACTCAAACGCGAACACCTGACCACGTCCGGCGAGACCTTCCTCGAATGGCAGCGCCCGTATGTCGAGGACCACATCGCCTCTGATGATCCGGTGCTTAAAAGTTTGTAGATTCAAGCTCCCTCTGCCACGGCTTCGCCGTGCCACCTCCCTCATCAGAGGGAGGTATCAGTGAAAGGAACGTCGATGACCAACGAACTGACTGATGATGAACTGCGCGAGGCTATTGTGCGTCATGAATGGGATCAGTTCCAGCGCACCAACAATGAGGGTGGACGCGCGGCATGCCAAGGCAACTGGCCGGTGTTCCACCAGATGCGGTTGGCCCAGTTCCTCACATGGGAGCGGCCATTACTCACCAGCTATGCCGCTGATCTTGACGCGGCCGACCACGTGGGCCGCAACCTCGTGACCGAAAAATACGGCCGCATGATGGCCTCCACCGCACCGGAAAATTTCACGAAGAACATAGAGCCGTATATTCCGCGTCTCTCTGAAGAGCGCGCGGCCCGTCAGGAACAGGTCATCGCCCAGCAGGTCGCCTGGGCCAAGGATTTCCGCGAGCGCTACCCCAAGCTCGGCGAGGCGATGCGCGCACTCACCACCACCGAAGACACACCATCTGCCACCTCATTCGAAACCTATCTGCGCGGCGAGCTTGGTACGTATTCCGACCAGACCTTCGAACGTTACGAAGCGATGATTGGCGAGCGCGCCGCAGCCAGCCCGCAACGCAATATCACTGAGGAAACCTTGTTGCACACAGTCCAGCTCGGCGGTTTCGACACCTTAGAGGAGGCCGAAGCCTCCCAAGCGTAATACTCAGCCATTCACTGTGTATCGGACACCCCGACTGATGTACGTCGGCCGGCCATACCCAGGCCAACGCAATCTGCCGATCGCCCCACACCCAGACCACCAACGCAGCCTGCCCGCCAGGCCCCATTTACCAGCGCACATCGGCAGAATTACAGCGAGAATAGGCCCCAAAATGCCAGTGTCATCAGTGTGGCGAGAGTGCCGAGCGCTACCATCACGCATATGACGCGCCGCACACCGACGATATCGGCGCGGCAATACCAGACACGTTCCATTTCCCAAGCAAACAGCACCACCAACAGCATGGTCGCTATTCGCAGCACCACCCATCCGACGGCAAACAGCCGCGGTTGAGGCATAACCAATACAGCCGATACGCCTACGGCGCTCATATAGCCGTACAACAGCCCAGTAATCACCATCACCGCTGTGCCGATACCGGCAGATAAGCCGGCAATGCCGTGCAACATGCGCCGCTGGGCGGCCCCCAGCTCACTCGGCGTCGCATGCACGGCCCGCACAGTCGCCACACTACGTCGCCCGGCCAGCAACGTCTGTAGCCAAGAAAACACAGTCAAGCCAATACCTAATATCGCCGCCATCACGATCAGCACGGGCCCTGCCACCATCAGACCGGCCAGCACGCCAAGCGAGCCGACGATACCGGATCTGGTACGTTGCGACGCGGCGAAGCGCTGGTGAGGTGTTGCACCGGCGACTTGAGGCGTTGCCCATCCATCGGCTTTGGTTCCGGCAGTCACACCGTTCACCCAATTTTCCAGCGCTTGCGTATAGCCTTCGGCCAATGGCAGGTTCGGGGTGAATAAGCCCTCACCAGCCCGCATCTGATGGTTGCCGGCAAAATAGCGTACGGTGACGTTCTCGTTGCCGGACTTGTTGGCCGTAGCGATGATCCGCTGCGCCCCCTGTTCGATGGGCATGGCCGTATCGTAGGTGCCGTAGTTCACCAGCACCGGCATGGTGAGGGATTTCAGATACCGGTCGGCATCAAAGTCGGCATAGGCTAGATCAAATGGCGCGTAGTCCAGCGACATCAATTTGGCCATGTCTTTGACCACGGGCTTGGGCGCGCCGGCCTCATGCGTATAGGCGCTGACAGCCATGGCCATTTGCTCACGTCCATTGAACACCGGTGCGGATGTAAGTACGGCAAAGGCAATGTCTTGCCGTTTCGAGGTTAGAATCGTGGCGATCCAGGTGCCTTCGGATTCGGCGTAGATGCCGGTTTTGGCGGGGTCCACGCCGATTCTGCCACGCAACACGTCGAGCGAACGCCCGTATTCGCGAGCAAAACGCGGGTAGTCGCGATGCAGCACGGTGTAGTTGTCGTTGCGCTTGGCCGGCACCAAGGTCACGATACCGGCAGAGGCCATGGCGTTGGCGATATCGCCGAAATCCTCGGCACCGCTGGTACCGGACCCGTGAATGAACAGACAAGCCGGGCGTGGCCCGGGAGCGCCGACCGGTTCACGTAGTACGGCGGGTAGCGTGACGCCGTCGCCGGTCTTGATGGATAGTCGGGTTTCACGCGTACGATATCGCCCCTCGTGGGGAATGTTCGCATGGGCAGGGGTGATGGTGGTGTCGGCAGAAGCGATAACGATGTGCTTGGTGTAGGGCCGTGTGTTCCATTGCGGCATCATCGCCCAGCCAAGTGTGGCGAATACCAGCGTCATCGCCATCGCGGCGGCGATGACGCTCGCTACCCGCCGCACCGAAATCCGCTTCATAGTTACTATGCCTCCCCCCCCCATCAGCATAGAACGGTCGGCTCTTATCGGTCGGCTCCCGTCATAATGTGCTTCTACTGGGACCGTAATGCAATGGTTTGTAACGCTATTTTCTCTTCTTGACGGCACCGACTATGGCCCATACAACGGCCACTATTACCAGAATCAGTCCCACTACGGCGCAAATAATAGCCGTCAGCAATTGCGGATTCGGCGAGAACAACGAAATCATCCGATCCGGAGATATGTACCCGAAAACCAGCGCGATCACGCCGATAATCACGCCTAATAGTCCGAATACCACAGTAGGCGCGCTGGTGCTCTGTTTCTGGATGTTCTTGGCACTCTTGACATCCTTAGCATTCTGGACATCCTTAGCATTCTGGACGTTCTTGGCGCTCCCCCCAGGCTGGCATGGTTTGCCGGCGGTCTGAGACTGCCCATAGGGAGGTCGTGCTGAAGATGCTGCGTACATCGGCACATCATCGGCAGATGGAATCGGCCCACCATCTCCCTCCACGGCATCGGCAACTGTTTCCAGGGCAATCCGATCTGTGGTTGGTTCGATGGGCGATGGAGAGGCAGCTGTTGCCTGCGTATCCACATCCGAGGCCGACGCATCCGCATGATTGTCGGGGACGGGCAGCACAGCCGTTTCGTCATCATCCGCTGCGGATGGCAGCACCGTGGTATCGGTTCGGTCATCGACGGTCACCATGGTTGTGGTCGCGGTGGTCGCGTCGGTTTCGGAAGGTATGGCCGTGGTCGGTGTCGCATCCTCGATGGAGGCGAATTCCTTGGTTTCATCAGTCATGATTCCATCTCCTGGTTGCAACGGCTTGATCATTCCGATTGTTCGGTTGTGTTCTTGCTTGTACTGTTGCCGTCGTATATATCGGCAAGCGGCTGGAACGTGGAGCCTTCCCAATCGGAGGCGTACACCACGTTGACACGTGCTTCCACCACATAGGGAATATTGATTTTTAATTCTGGGCCGTTGTCCGGCATGGCGGATTCCTTATACAACCATTCGTGATCAGGCCCATTGGTGGCACTTTCAGCTTCGAAGAAAACAAAGCTTGGACCCATGTAGTTGTTGTATACCATCTCGTATTTGCCGCCAACGTCACTCGAAGTGGAGTAGTAGGAGTCGGCGGTGCCGAAGGCGTAAGTGCAGGAATCCGGCAGAACGATATGCACTTGCGCCTGTGTTGCGGCTATGGTGATGGTGCCGACCGGGCAATTACTGATGGAAGTTTTGCCATCCAGCATCTTCACCGTGTGCGGTCCATGTGTCTTGTCCCAATCGGACCAATCAATGATTGCCTGATCGGTGTTGTAGTTTTCACCGCTGAACGCCACACCTTGCTGCAATGTTTCGAACGTGGCATCGCTGGCATCGGCAACGAAGATGCCATCCTTTTGCACATCGTTCATGCCGTCGCTGTTTCTCGCACTGACGGATTGGCTCAGTGAAACAACAGTATTGATGCCGCTGGCACCAAGATCACGGTAGTACACGCCATACGTGCCTGAAACGATGGTCATGCAGAGCGCGCATCCACCGGCAACCAGTCCGAGAGGAATCAGACCACCGGTACGCCGTCCTCTGAATCCGAGAATGATGACCACCAGCCCCATCACTATGCATACTGCGGCAATCCAGATGGTGCCCAGACGCATAATGCCGATAATGCCCATGTCGTTTACCCAAATCAGTCCCATCAGACCGGCAAAGGAGAGGAAGGTAAGGCCCAGTATGCTCAAGACCACGATTGGGCCCGCCGGCTTGCGGCGCTTGGACTCGGTGGGGGCATAGGCCGTCGCATTCATACGGTCGGGGGCAAACGGCCCGTTGGGTACTGTACCGGGCATCGCGCCGGGCACAGTACCCGGCATCACGCTGGGCATCGACTGATAGACAGGCTGTGAAACAGGTTGTGAAACACTAGGCGCGGTTTGTGAAACAGGTTGTGAAACAGGTTGTGGAAAAGGTTGCGGAGCTGAATACAAAGGAGATTGAGGTACTGGTTGCGCGGCTGGATATGAGACAGGCTGTGGAGCTGGATATGACACAGGCTGTGAAACCGGTCGCGGCGCAGATGCCCCGAATCCGTACCCTTCCTGCTGGCGAATGCCGCTTTTGGCCAACAGCCATAGCGCTAAGGCGGCGAGCGCAATACAACCCCACCCCGCACCTGGAATCACGATTGCCACGGCGAGGAACAGGAAGCATCCCAGACAATTCCAGTCCCATTGGCCGGCAATGAGGTCCTCGGCCAAGATGTGCCCATCGCGTACATCCGGCATCAGAAACCAGCCGAGTGCGTACAGAGCTGCGCCAAAACCGAAGAACAATGTACATACAATCACCAACGCACGTACTAATGTGGGGCTCCAGCCAAGCCGTAAAGCGATGCCGCTGCATACGCCGCCGATCCACCGGTCGTCGCCGCGAACCAGTCCACTGGATCGCACCCAAGTGAAGAAGCGTCGCGATGTCTTGTTTTTTTGCGGACCAGGCTGCGGCTGTGGCTGATATGGATTCGCGTTTGGATTGCTCATGATTCCATTACACCGCCCGACCACTGCCACAACGCTCGGGGAACACCCTGATTGTTCCCTGAACACCGGGTAAAACCCCGGCCGCAACGCCCTGAGCGCGGCACAATAGGAGTATGACGTCATCTCCCGAACCATTGCTGCCCGCGCGCATGCCGTTGATGCGCCCCCGGCAGGGCCGTTGGCTCACCGGCGTGTGCAAGGGCATCGCCCTGCACTTGGGCATCGGCGTGGCATGGGTTCGGATTGCGTTCATCGCACTGACCGTCCTCTACGGCGCAGGCATCATCGCTTATGTATTCCTGTGGGTGTTCATGCCTGCCGGAGACCCGGTGGCGGCTGCGGCTCGCACAGTGCCCGTTAATCAGGCGCCGCTTGCGCGAGGCAATCAGCCACTTGCCGCTCATGACGACGAATCGGCTGCCGCACCGGAATCATTGTCCGAGGCCATCCAACGTGCTCCGAAACCGGCCGTCGTGGCATTGGCCGGTTTCGCGTTGATGGCCACTGGACTGTTGCTCACCAGCACCGGTGCGGATGTCCAGATTGTGTTTCCGCTGCTGGTAGGGTTGGGCGGCATCGCACTGGCATGGATGAATCTTAGTCCGCGAGGCACGCAGCTGTTGTCTATGTTGGGCGGCATCGCACTGATTTTCATGGGATGGGCATTGTATGTGCATAATGTCAGCATTCCTGGGTGGGGCACCTCTCCTCGACGCATTGTTGCCAGCGGATTCGTGATGATCGTCGGTATCGTGGTGGCGGTGATGCCGTGGGCGAACGCGATGCTGCAACGACTCACCCACGAGCAGGCATTGAAGGAGCGCGAAGAGGAGCGCGCGGACATGACCGCCCATCTGCATGATGGCGTGCTGCAAACGTTGGCGCTGATTCAGCTGAACTCCGAGGAACCGACCACCGTATTCGCCCTGGCGCGTAGCCAAGAGCGCGAGCTGCGCGAATGGCTGTATCAGGAACGTTCCACATCGGATCGTTCGGTGGGAGCCGGATTGAAGCAGATCGCCGCCGAGGTGGAGGACGAGCACGGCAAGCCGATTGAGGTGGTCACCGTGGGCGACGCGCGGCCGAGCGCCCAGACCGATGCGCTGCTGGACGCCACCCGTCAGGCGTTGGTCAATGCGGTCACGCATGGCGGCGAGCCGGTGTCTTTGTATTGCGAGGCCAGCGACACGATGGTTGAAGTGTTCGTGCGCGACCATGGCGAAGGCTTCGATATGGACGCCATTCCGCCCGACCGGCTGGGCATCCGCGAATCGATTATCGGCCGCATCAAACGGCGCGGCGGTACAGTGGAGATAGTGTCCAGGGCCGGCTGGGGCACCGAGGTCAGAATGCATATGCCGATCGCGCTGAAAGCGGCGCAGGGAGAACATCGATGAGCGAGAACGAGACAGCCAAGATTCGTGTGGCCATGGTCGATGACCATGAGATGTTCCGTGCGGGCGTAATCGCCACGTTGCGCGATTCCTTCGATATCGTCGGCCAAGCGGCGGACGTGCCCGGTTCGGTGGCGATGATCGCACAGACCAAGCCGCAGGTGGTGTTGCTGGATGTGCATGTGCCCGGCGGCGAGGGTGGCGGCGGTGCCGAGATCCTCGCCAAATCGCGGCCCTACTCCCCCACTACCGTGTTTCTGGCATTGTCGGTTTCGGATGCGCCGCAGGATGTGGGGTCGGTGATTCGCGCCGGCGCCCAGGGCTATGTAACCAAGACGATTACCGGCGCTGATTTGATTTCATCCATCAAGCAGGTGCATGAGGGCTATGCCGTGTTCTCGCCAAAACTGGCCGGTTTTGTACTTTCGACCTTCCAGGGTGTGCCGGCGGCGGGGTCTGATGGCGGCGCTGATGGTGCGGCACGGGCTCATGATGAGGAGCTGGACCGGCTGTCCGCCCGCGAGCAGGAGGTCATGCGGCTGATCGCGCGTGGTTACACATATAAAGAGGTGGCGGCCGAACTGTTCATTTCGATCAAGACGGTCGAAACGCACGTGAGCTCGGTGCTGCGAAAGCTTCAGCTTTCGAATCGCACCGAGCTCACCCGCTGGGCCGCCGATAGGCGCATCGTGTGATGAAACGACAATGAGCTCCCTCATCAGAGGGAGCTCATCTGCTCATATCACTCCGCGTCGCGGAAACCGTTGGGGTTCTTGGTCTGCCAGTTGAGGGAGGAGGCGGCCATGTCGTCGATGGTCAGCTCGGCCTTCCAGCCAAGCTCCTTCTCCGCCTTGGAAGCGTCGGCGTAGCAGGCGGCGATGTCACCGGGGCGACGCGGCTTGATCGCGTACGGAATCGGATGACCGGCGGCCTTCTCGTAAGCCTTGATAACCTCAAGCACGGAGTAGCCGTGGCCAGTACCCAGGTTGTAGACGAACACGCCTTCCTTGTCGATGTGGTCAATGACGGCCACGTGACCCTTGGCCAGGTCGACCACGTGGATGTAGTCACGCACACCAGTGCCGTCGGGCGTGTCGTAGTCGTCGCCGTAGACCTGGACTTCCTTGAGCTCGCCGACCGCGACCTTGGCCACGTACGGGGTGAGGTTCGCCGGAATACCCTTCGGGTCTTCGCCCAGCAGGCCGGACTCGTGCGCGCCGACCGGGTTGAAGTAGCGCAGCAGCACGATGGTCCAGGACGGATCGGCCACATGCACGTCGCGCAGAATCTGCTCTTGGAACAGCTTGGAGGTGCCGTACGGGTTGGTGGTGCCGCCGGTCGGCGTCTCCTCGGTGATCGGCAGTTCCTTCGGCGTGCCGTACACGGTGGCGGAGGATGAGAAGATGATCTTCTTGACGTTGTGCTTCTTCATCACCTTGAGCAGCACAAGCGTGGAGTACAGGTTGTTGTCGTAGTATTCGATCGGCTTGGCCACGGACTCGCCCACGGCCTTGAGACCGGCGAAGTGGATGACCCAGTCGATGTTGTTTTCAGCGAAGACGCGTTCCATGAGCGCCTCATCGCGCACGTCGCCGTCATAACGCTTGACCGGCTTGCCGGTGATTTGCTCGACGCGCTCAAGCGCCACGGGCGACGAGTTGCCGTAGTTATCTACGGAAATAACGTCGTAGCCCTTGTTGAGCAGTTCGATGTCGGTGTGGGTGGCGATGAATCCAGCACCGCCCGTAACCAGAACAGTAGTCATATTCCCTCCTTTGGAAGGACTTGCCTTCGGTTTTTCCTTCAGTATTGAGCTTACTTCACTTGACCTGTTTCACCTAGCGGCAAAACCAAGGCTTTCGAGGAATGTTTGCGTGGTGGCTTTCTGCTTGAAGACGGCCGTGTTGCCGAGGATGCGGTAGCAGACGCTGCCGAGCTCGTCGTGTACGGCTTGGCGGATGGCCTCGCGGTCGTGGTTTCCGGCCAACGTTTCAGCGAGTTCGCCCCATTCGAGACTGAATTCGCTGACTTCATCGGGCAAATCGCGGCCTTCGGCGAGCGCCTCTTCGACAATGCCGAGCTGGTCGACGAGCCGTCCGGGCAGAATGAACAAGCCTTGGGCCTCGATCAGTCCGATCGGCTCCTGCTTGACCGGCCAGTATTCGGGGTGTGCATGGAAAATACCTTCCGGGTACTCGTCGCTGATCGCATTGTTGCGGAAGATGAGACTCATCTCATAGCCGCGTTCGGTGATGATCGCGCTGGGCGAGAGGGCGGATTGGCGGTTGCCATCCGCGTCATGGCTGGCGATGCCGTTCGCCGCGTCGTCATAACCGACCCATGCCTCGCGGATGATGTCGGATACGTCGATGATGCTCTGGCGACTCTTCGACACCACGCGCACGGCGGTGCCGGGCCAGTCAAGGATTTCAACCACGGCGTCCGGATAGTCGGCAAGTGTGAAGGCGGCCCAAGTGGCGGCCTTGTGCATCGGCAGCAGTTCGCCGCCGCCCTGGTAATGGTCATGGGCGAGCACCGAGCCGCCGATGCGAGGCAGCGCGGCGTTGCATCCGAGGAAGTATCCGGGGAAACGGTCCACGAAGTCGAGCAGATGGCCGAAGGTGTCGCGGTCCACATGCATCGGCGTGTGGTCGGTGTTCACGCAGATGCCGTGCTGGTCGAAGTAGCCGTAGGGCGAGAACTGCCAGAACCATGACTCGCCGCCGAGCGTGACCGGCAAGGTGCGCAGCGTGCGCTTGTCACGTCCGGCGAAGCCCTCGTTCTCATGGCAGATCGTGCACTTCGGGTAGCCGCCGGCCACGGCGTTGCCGGCCGCCGCCTTCTTCATGTTCTTGAATTCGGGTTTGGCGAGGTTGATGGTCACCGTCAGCCCGTGCGAGTCGAAGCGCGGGTTCCGGTCGAGCTGGGCACGCTTGACATAATTGTTGGCCACACAGTAGTCGTAGAACCATTGCATGGCGGCCATGCCGCCATCCCGGTGCTCGACGAGCAGGAATCGGTCGTCGAGATCAGCGGGGTTGGCGGAGAGGATGCCCATGATGGTGTCGGCGTAGGCCGGGCCTTCCTCCGGCTTGAAAAGGCCGGCGGTTGTGGCGGCGGCGCGGAAGGCGGCGAGCAGGGGGTCGGGGGTCTTTTCGCCATAGGGGGCCTGGCTTCGGCTGCCAACAATGTCTTGGACTACGTCTGACACTGACGCCGCCGACGTTGTGGTTTTGGGTCCGGGGTAGGAATCTAGGCGGAAGAGGGCGAAGATTTGGTTGCGGGTCCAGTCTGCGTTGCGTGGGTCAAGGTCAAGATGGGCCAAGGCATAATCGATCAGGGCGTCGATGCTGGCGTATACCTCGGTCAGCTGATCGTTCATTGCTCTGCCTCCATCATGCTGGTTCGGGTATGGTTCGGCTGACGGCTCACCTGGCAGCCTCCATGATGTCGGCTACGATGGCGCGGGTTTCGCTGGCCTTCTGCTCCATCTCCTGCACGAGTTTGATCTGGGTGCGGGTGCGCACCAGATTATGCTCGGGGTACTTGGTGGCAAAGTAGATATCGCCTTCCAAGTAGTCGGCGAGAAAGCGCATGCCGCATTCCATGGTGAGCAGGTTGCCGCTGAACGGCAGCAGTTCGGCCTCGCGCGCGGTGATGCTGCCGCGTAGTTCGCCCACGAAGCCTTCCGTGTAGGCGCGGAACAGCTCGGTGCTGAAATGCACCTTGCTGAGGTCCTTTTCGTCTTCCAGAGCAGTGGACGCACCAAAGCGTATGGAATCGCCGAAGTCGAACAGCATGGAGCCGGGCATGATGGTGTCGAGATCGATGATCGCACGCGCCTTGCCGGTGGTGGCGTCCATGAGGATGTTGTTGAGCTTGGTGTCATTGTGGGTCACGCGCAGCGGAATCGAACCGTCCCTGAGCCCATCCATCACGACGGCATACTGGTCGGCGTGACTCAGATAGAAGTCGATTTCCGGCTGGCATGCGGCGGCGCGGCCGAGCTTGTCCGCGGCGAGGGCGGCCTTGAAGTCCTCGAAACGATGCGGGGTGTCGTGGAAGTGGGCGATGGTTTCGGTCAGCTGGCTGGCGTCGAATTCGGACAGGAAGTTCTGGAAGTCGCCGAATGCGCTGCCGGCTTCGCGGAACACGTCCGGGTTCGGCACGAGGTTGTAGGACACGGTGTGTTCGATGAACTTGTAGACGCGCCATGCGCCGCCATCGATCTCGGCCCAGGTGGCGCCTGAGGTGGTGGGCACAATGTCCAGCGTCTCTTTGCCCTGAGCCTTGAGAGTGGAGGTGACCAGTTCGACATTGCGCATCAGATTCACCGTATCGGGGAAGATGCTGGTGTTCATCTGCTGGAGGATGTAGCGGGGGCCGTCCGTGGTCACCAGATAGGTGGTGTTGATGTGGCCGTCTCCGTAAGGTTCGATACCGGTCACGGCACCTTCCAGCGCAAAATGCGAGGCGATGCCGAATAAAACTTCATTGCTTTCAGTCATGATGGGTCCGTTCTCCAAAACGTGGGATCAGGCTTCACGCCAGGCGATACCGCTGTCAGGCAGGTCGAAGTCCTCGGTGGTGCCGTCGGCCAAAGTCACCGTGGTCTTCTGCGGCTGATCGGTGTTGTTGATTACGCAATACAGCCCTTGCTCGGGGAAGTGTGCCACTTCGCATTCCGGATTGGACGAGCTCCAGGCCGCATACTTGTCTTCGTTGTGGGAAGCGTAGAACAGCACGCGTTCCAGCAGTCGGGCGTTGGCCGCCGAATAGGGCAGGCCGGAGATGTACACGCCGCGGCCCTTGCCATAATCGTTGGTCGCGAGCTGTACCTGGCCGCCGTCCGCGCGCAGCAGGGTCACGTTTTCATTGACCGGATACGTGTTGAGCACGGGTTCGCCGAAATCGATGCCGCCCAACGGCTTGATGGACTGGCCGCCGCCGCAGCCGCTCAGCGGGATGCGGTAGCCGGCCTGCTCCCAAGCCTCGCGGGCCGCCGGGTCGACCGGCACATCGGCGGTGATGAAGTGGTCCGGCACCACCGGCGGGAAATACTTGTCCACCGAAAGGGTCTGATAGCGCTCCTCGTCCACGCCAATCACGTCGGCCAGCTGGAAGAACCGGCCCGTTTGGAAGCGCGGTGCCGAGCTCGGCTCGCCCACGCCCACGAACGCGCCGCCGCCACGCACCCAGGCGCGCACGGTTTCCACGAGCTTCGGGTTGGTCCACACATCGCCGCCGGTGAATGCGGTGTCGACCGGGCCGCCGTTGATGATTACGTCGATATCGCTATCGATGCCATGCGCGAGTACGTCGTCGAAGCTGATGAACCGCACGTTCACGCGCATGCCGGACAGGGATTCCAGAATGCCGTAGTAGGAGTAGGTCTGCTTGTTGGGCAGGGCGTGTGCCACGGTGAACGCCATCCAGGAGCGCATCTTGCCCCAGGAATTCAGAATCGCCACGTTGAGCTCACCTTCGGCGGCCACCCCACCGGTGCGGTCGTGGATGTCGCGGAATTCGTTGGCGATATGGGTCACCGTGTCCACGAACTTCGGGAACTTGGCGGCCAGGGAGAGGTAGCCGCCGTAGCCCATGCGGCTGATCGGCGAGCGCAGGATCGCGCGGCGGGCCTTGCGCCAGTTGTCGAGGCCTTCGATGCTCGGATCGTTGCCCTCGTGGAACGTGTCGGGGAAGAAGTACGGCAGGAAGCGGCCTTCGGTGTACTTGACGCCCGGAATATCGGCGATCATGCGGGTGGTGGTGCCGTCGCCGATGGAACCGACCACGGCGTCCAGGCCGAGTTCGTCGAATCCGTCCTTGTACGGTTCGGTGCCGATCCACTGGTCGCCGAGGAACATCATCGCCTCTTTGCCGGCGGCGTGGGACATGTCGGCGAGCTGCTTGACGTTTTCGCGCACGAAGCCGGAGAGGAAGTCGATCCAGTCGCGCTGGGCTTTTCTGGGCACGCGCCATGCGGAGTTGTAGGCACCGCCGTCCACGAAGTCCTCCGGGCGCAGGCGGTAGCCATACTTGGCTTCGAAATCATCCAGCGCACGCGGGCTTACGGTGCAGGCGCAACCAAACCAGTCGACGACCTTTTCGCGGCGCTTTTCATCGAACAGGAGCGTGAACTGGTAGAAGAACGTGGTGAATCGCACCACATCGGTCTGCGGGCTGTCCTTAAGCCACTGCTCGAACGTGTCGAACACGAACTTGCGGGTGGCCGGATGGTAGATGTCGAACGGGATCTCGTGTTCCTTGTCGCCCCAGTCGTTGGTCAGATGGTTGTACATCTCGACCGGGTCCCAGATGATGTAGGCCAGGAAACTCACCGTGTACTCATGCCATGCGGCAACGCCGCTCACATGCACGGTGTCCTCGTCCGCGTCAAGCGTCCAGTTCGCCGAATCAACGACCTCGCCGGTGGTGCGGTCTACAACCTCCCAATACTTGTGAGGGTCGGCATCACGATTCGGCTTCAGCTGCTCAGCGAAGAAGCTTTCCATCAGCGGAATATCAACCGTATCCGATTCGGCGAGAATGCGATCGGTCAGCAGATACACCTGTGGCGTCTCATCCATATGCAGCGTAATCCACTCGTTATGCGCGCGAGTCGGGAAATACGCATTGTAAATCTTCTTGCCCAAGGCAAGCACAGCCTCATCCAGATGCGTGCCATCGGAGTTACGAATGGCGTCTGCTCCCCACAGTTCGGCAAGCTCCTTGGTCTTCTCCGCAAAATTCTCCTCGCTAGGCAAGGTGAAGCGGCCGGTGCTAGTCATAGTCTCTCCTTTGAGGACATTGATTATTTTTTTGGATAATTAAATTGTAAACAATATATGCATATAAAACAAGAATCCGACACAACCGTCGGGCGTCCAGGATCCTGACTGTATAAATCCTTGAGAGTAGCCCCACGGCAACGCCGGAAGAGCGAATTGAACATCACCGGAGCTTCCCGGTCAGTTTCACCGACAATCTCATGACAAGAATCAGGAAGGCTCTGGATCGGTATGGTTGCGTGCTACTTATTGTTGAGAAGCCGTCCGGCGCCGGAAGGAGTAGCACGAGGCACCGGACGGCGGGAATTATTGGTCTTAGGCTGTCCGCTTAACGCGTCGCCTTCGGCCCCTGCAATTAAGGACTCGCCTACGGCGAGACTCAATGCTGCCTTCGCTCGGCTACCGCCTCGCTCGGGCCGACGCTACAGACAGCCCACCGGGCTGTCCGCTTAACGCGTCAGCCCTTGACCGCACCAGCGGCGAGGCCGGCCTGCCAGTAGCGCTGGAGACCGAGGAAGAGCACGATCACAGGCAGCACACCGAGCAGAGCACCCATCATCAGAGCGCCACGATCAGTGAAGGTAGCCAGAGAGACCATGCCGTACAGACCCAAGGTCACCGGCTTCAAGGTGTCGGAAGAGACCATCATCAACGGCAGCAGGAAGTTGTTCCAAGTGGCCACGAACAGGAACAGGAAGATCGTGACCATTGCCGGAGCCAGAATCCTCAACACAATGGTGAAGAAGATGCGAGCTTCGCTTGCACCATCGATACGCGCCGCCTCAAGCAGCTCGTTCGGCACTGAGGTCTGCGCGTATACGCGGCCCAGGAAGAAGCCGAACGGAGAGACGCAGCACGGGATGATGATGGAGAGCATCGTGTTGGTCAGGTGCATGGCATGGAAGATGGAGTACTGCGGAATGGTCAGCAGAGCGGCCGGCATCAGCATGCAGCCCATAATCACGCCAATGGCAAGGTTCTTACCCTTGAAGTTGAACTTTGCGGTAGCGTATCCCGCCATCACAGCCACGAGCGTACCCACCAGAGCGGAAACACCCGAGTAGATCAGGGAGTTCAGCACCCAGCGCCAGAACTGGCCACGGGTCCAACCAATCAGCGTGCCATAGTTCTTGGCGATGGCGGCAGGCAAATCGCTCAGACCCACGGCGAACCACAGACCGTTGCTGCCGGTCATCTGGCTCGGCGTCTTGGTCGAGGCGATGATGGCCCAGTAAATCGGGAACAGAAAGTAGATCAGCGCGAAGACCAGAACAACGATGGTGATGGTCTTGACCAGCGCGGAAGGCTGCATGGAACGAGGCAGGTCGTTGGCATGCTTGTCGCGAATCCTGTCAGCCTTCTTACGAGCGCGTGCGACCGCGCGGGATTCCTTATCAGTAGCTTCTACGGTGCTCATTCTGCGTTCACCTTCCTTTCAACGAGCGTGTAGACCACGGCGAGTACGCCAGCGATCAGTGCCATAACGATGGCCACAGCGGATGCAGGTCCGTCACCACCCGGGGTCAGCGTGCCCTGCGAGGTATTGAGGGCCATCATCATTGGCGTGTACGACTTGGAAATGCTCGGATCGGAAATCGACATCACCTGCGGCTCGTTGAACAGCTGGATGGTGCCGACGATGGAGAGCAGCATGGCAAGCAGGGCGGCTGCACGCACGTTCGGCAGCTTGATCTTCATGGCGATCTGGAAGCCACTGGCGCCATCGATGCGTGCGGCCTCGTACAGATCGTGCGGAATGGCCTGCAGTGCGGCGAGGAAGATCAGCATGTTGTAGCCGGTGAAGGTCCAGGTCGTGATGTTGGCCATAGAGCCGAGGACCACATTGTCGCCGAAGAAGTTCACCTTGATGCCGATGGCGGCAAGTCCCTTAACGATAGGGGAAATCTGGCCGTTGTAGAGGTACACCCAGATGATGGATGCGACCACGCCCGGAATGGCGTACGGCAGGAAGTAGCTCAGACGGAATGCGGTGATGTGCTTGACGATATAGGAATCGATGAGCATTGCCAGAGCAAGTGCCGCGATGATCATGACCGGCACCTGAATCACGGTGTAGAGCACTACCCTGCCCACGCCAGCCCAGAAGTTGCCGGAAGTAATAACGTATTGGAAGTTCTGAAGTCCGACGAACTTATCGACCAGTTCCCCGCCGCCGTATGCGCCACCGCCCGTGGTGACCTGGCGGAAGAAGCTGGAATAAATAGCCCAAATGATGGGAAGAATAAATACCAGAGCGAACAGGATGCCAAACGGTGCCATGAAGGCCCAGCCGGTACGATTCTCACGCTTCACAGCATCAGAAGCCTTTGGCTTATCGGCACGCCTGGCGACCCCCGTCTTCGCCGTTTTTGTTGTTGCAGTCATAGGGAAACCTGTCTTTCAAAAGAACAGTGAGAAATAGAAAGCACGTAATGCAGTTCGAATCGATGCAGTCAGATCAAACACAATTAATGACGAACCGAACTCGAGTAAAAGGAAAGGCCGGAGTGTTGAGCTCCGGCCTTTCGATGTGTGGTTGAGGATATCAGCGGCTGGAAGGAACCCTAACCGTTAATGTCACTCGGAAACAGACAGGCCGAAGTTCTTCAGCGTATCCACAGAGGTGGTCTGTGCGTCGGAGAAGATGTCTGCAACCTTGCCGGAGCCATCGGTGGCCTTGGCGGCGGTTTCGTTCATCTTGGCGGCGACTGCGGAGAAGCCAGGCATGTAGGTGAAGTCACCCATGTTGTTGTTAGCGGTCTTGAATTCCTTCATGATGTCCTGACCACCGAAGAAGGTGGACCACTCGGAAGGAGTCTCAGCGTCTTCAGTGGTAGCAGCCGGCACGAGGCCCTGGGAAACCAGATCAGGAACCTGGGTGTTGAACCAATCCAGGAACTCCATTGCTTCCTTCGGGTGCTTGGAGTTCTTCAGCACGGCCACGGCGGAACCACCGTCAGGGCCGGTCTTGCCAGCGTTGCCGAACCAGTCACCGAGCTGAGCGACCTGCCATTCGCCGGAGCCGGTGCCACCGGAGGAGGTCATGAACAGCGGGGCTTCCCAAGCGGCGGCCACAGTACCGATCAACGAGCCATCCTTGATGGATGCATCGAAGGACGGATCCCAACGCGGGTTGGTGGTGGCTGCCTTGGCGTCGAGCAGCTGCTGGTAGAAGTCAGCGGTTGCCTTGGAGCCATCGGTCTCGGTGTTGACGACCCAGGAGTCGCCCTTCACCTTGTACCAACCACCGGAGGCGCCAGCCAGACCGGAGATCATGTTGCCGGCCTCATCAGGCTGGTAGGACATGATGTACTTGCCAGCGGCGGCAGCGGTCTTGGCAGCGGCGATAAACTCATCGGCGGTCTGCGGAATCTCGGTGATGCCGAGCTTCTCGAACTCAGCCTTGTTGTAGAAGTAAACCAGCGGGCCGGTGTCCTGCGGCAGGCCGTAAGCCTTGCCGCCAACCTGAACCAGGCTGTACGGGCCGGATGCGAAGTCGTTCTTGTACTGCTCGGCATACTGGGTCACATCCTGCAGCAGACCCTTGGTGAAGACCTCAGGCAGCTCGGCGTAACCGACCTGAGCCAGATCCGGAGCCTCGCCGGACTTGACGTCGGTCTCAAGCTTCTTGATCATGTCAGAGGCCTTACCATCGAACTTGGTGGCCTTGACCTGAATATCCGGATGCTGCTTATTCCACTTGGCAACGATGTCGTTGACCAGAGTCATGCCCTCGGAATCCGGCAGACGGTGCATGTAGGTGATGTTGACCACGCCACCATCATCGGTGGTCTTCGTGTCGCCGGCAGTGTCGCTGCCGCAACCGGCCAAGCCCATTCCCATTGCTGCTACCGCGGCAAAAGCAGCCACGATGCGCTTATTGCGAGATACCATATCTCTACTCCTTCGTAGTGAAATCATCATCTCAGTGTGATGACTGATTACTAATGTATGCCCTCATTCTTTTATTGTCAACTTAGCTAACAATTACCGCGCGTCCCGTTGAGGCGAGTACCATTAAACCGGTTCGATGCTCGATTGTGCGAGTTTGTTCATTTCATTAACTCCCCTTACAAAGCAACGTACTTTTGGTCCACCGGTAGGCCTAATGAGATATTGGATAGCGGCAACAATCCAAGACGTTAGCTTGCAATCGTCCACCGCAAATTGCAAGCACTTGCCAACATTATCGGTTTTCAGGTCGCCGGCGCGATACCCGACCAGGGGGCACCGCACCTTAATGAGACGCTACACGAGCAGTCTCAGCAACTGGTAGAGCTGCCACAGGCTACGCACGTTGAAGTGCGTGCCGTCAACCGTGGCGTTCGCCTCGCCATCGCCCATATGGACGATCACGGTGCGCCCGTTCACGGTCAGACTACCGTGCATCGTGATATGATTCATCTTGCAACCTTGTTGATTAAAGGCGCAAGCCGGTAATCAACGCAAAGGCCCGATGCTGCAAACGTCGGGCCTTTTCTTATCGGCTCACGCCGATCGGCCCGTCATATCAACGGGGACACCGCATGTTACGGCATCACAAACCAATATATCAGCACCCCGGCGGCAATCAAGAAGACAGGTTCCAGAAAAAAGAAAAAAGGGCCTGGGCATGTTGCCCAGGCCTCGGTTCGCGGACAGGGCGAGATTCGAACTCGCGGAGGGTTGCCCCTCAACGGTTTTCAAGACCGTCTCTTTAGGCCGCTCAGACACCTGTCCTGATGCGCGTTCACACGCGCAAGTATTCATTATACAGAAGGGAGGGATGTTGATATTCGGCAGTGCGGTCGGTCTTGGATTCGCCTGCTGGCTATCAGCGATCTCTCCCTCAGTAATCTCTCCCTCAGTCAGCTACGCTGACAGATCCCTCATCAGAGGGAGCTAAAGCACGATGAGACTCAGGCCTCCCACTTCGTGGGCTCGATAACTTCCTTGCCGCCCATGTAGGCGCGCATGGCCTTCGGGATCTCGATGGAGCCGTCCTTCTGCTGGTGGTTCTCCATGATAGCGACCAGCCAACGGGTGGTGGCCAGCGTGCCGTTCAGGGTGGAGACCGGGCGGGTGCCGCCGTCTTCCATACGCTCGCGGATGTTCAGGCGGCGAGCCTGGTACTCGGTGCAGTTCGAGGTGGAGGTGAGCTCGCGGTAACGGCCCTGGGTCGGCACCCAAGCCTCGCAGTCGAACTTACGGGCGGCGGAGGAACCGAGGTCGCCGGCGGCGGTATCGATGATGCGGTAGGGCACCTCGACCTTGGCGAGCATCTCCTGTTCCATGGCCAGCAGGTGCTCGTGCTCCTTGTAGGAGTCCTCCTGCTTGGCGTAAACGAACATCTCCACCTTGTCGAACTGGTGGACGCGGATGATGCCGGAAGTATCCTTGCCTGCGGCACCGGCCTCGCGGCGGTAGCAGGAGGACCAACCGCAGTAGCGCAGCGGGCCGTTGCCGAGGTCGAGGATCTCGTTCTCGTGCATGCCGGCGAGCGCCACTTCGGAAGTGCCGACCAGGTACTGGTCATCGGGCTCGCGCAGACGGTAGATCTCGTCGGCGTGGGAGTTCAGGAAGCCGGTGCCGCGCATGACCTCGGGGCGCACGAGCGTCGGGGTGATGGCCAGCGTGAAGCCGTGCTCTTCGGCCTGGTCCACGGCCATGGTGAGCATGGCAATCTGCATGCGGGCCACCTGGCCACGCAGGAAATAGAAGCGGGAGCCGCCGACCTTGACGCCGCGGCGCATATCGATGCCGGCCACGCCGGTGCCGAGGGTCAGGTGGTCCTTGGGCTCGAAGCCTTCGGCCGCGAAGTCGCGAATCTGGCCAACCTTCTTGACGACCACGTAGTCATCCTCGCCGCCTTCGGGAGCTTCGGGCTCCACGATGTTGGAGAGCTTCCACATGGCGGTGGTGTATTCCTCGGCTGCGGAATCGGCCTTGGACTTGTATTCGGAGACCTTCTGGGACAGTTCCTTGGTTTCGGCGATGAGCTTGGCCTTCTCGTCCGCCGGGGCGGAGGCGACTTTCTTGCCGATTTCCTTCTGCTGGGCGCGAGCCTCTTCGAAGGCCTTCAGCGCCTCACGACGTGCAGTGTCGGAGGAGAGCACTTCGTCGACGAGTTCCACGGACTCGCCGCGCTTGCGCTGGGATTCCTTGACGATATCGGTGTGTTCACGGATGAATTGAATATCAAGCATGGGCACCAGACTAGCCGCGTAAGCAGACACCGACAATGGCCGAATGCGCGGGAGTCACGCGCAAGTCACGCGGAAATCACAGGGAAGCCCGGGAAAGTCCGTGGACGGGTCCACCCGGCCAATTTCGTCAGATGAGACGCGATTGAACCATAATCACGCCCCACGGGGCTGTTGCGTGCAGGAAATGTTCACGTACGGCGCACCATGGGCGCAAACGACCTCCCCACCGATAACAATAGGAGCCATGCCTCAGCCTGCCCTCACCGTGTTTCTGATCATCGCCGCAATCGCCATTGTGGCGGTGCTCATCGCCGTCATCGTCATCGCCCTGCGCGCGCAGCGCCGCCGCAAGCTGGCTCAGACGCTGGAGAAGCGCCGGGACGACGAGGTGCAGTACGCCTTCATCGTGAATCCGTCCAAACCGCAGGCCGAAGCCCGCCGGCTGCATATCCAGAGGTTCTGCGAGGCCAAGGGGCTCAATCGCATCCGTTTCTACGACACTCAGCTTGATAAGGACGGCAGGGTTTGCGCGCTGGAGGCACTGGAGGACGGCGCCGACGTGGTGATTGCGGTCGGCGGCGACGGCACAGTGCGCACGGTGGCGAGCGCCGTCTCCGGCACCGGCCATGCGCTGGGCATTATCCCCATCGGCACCGGCAACCTGTTTGCCCGCAATATGGGCATCCCCGTGGACGATATCGACGCCGCACTGACCGTGGCCACCTCCCACGGCTCCCGCTTGGTGGATATGGGTCGTCTTACTTTGCTCGATCATCCGGAAGACGATCACGGCCATGCCTTCCTGATCATCGCCGGCATCGGATTCGATGCGGCCATGATCGACGACACCGATCCGGAGCTTAAAGCGAATATCAGCTGGCTCGCCTACTTCGTGGGCGGTGTGAAGAACCTGTTCGCACCGAAGTTCCGCGGCGATCTGACCGTCACCAGCGCCGACGGTTCGACTCACACCATCAAGCGTCTCGATTTCCGTACGGTAATGGCCGGCAACTGCGGCCAGATTCCCATGTTCTCGCTGATGCCGGCGGCATCCTATGACGATGGTCTGCTGGACTTCGAAATCATCGACACCACCGGCGGCATCCTTGGCTGGGCCAATCTATTCGGCGACGTGGTGCATCAGACGATTATCGGCAAGCCCGAACAGAACCCGCTGTCCACGCACTCGACCATCGAACAGGTTCAGGGCGTCAGTGCCGAAATCACATTGGAAAAGCCGGCCAAAGCGCAGGTGGACGGCGACATGCTACCGGAAACCAAACATATTCGTTTCTCAGTGGATCATCGCGCGCTGATCGTGCGCGTACCCGACGCCTCCGCGCTGGAAAAGACCGCACAGGCCGCTGCCTCAAACGCCACCTCGGATTTCGCCGAAATGACCGGCACGCTCGAGCCGATTCGCTGATCCGCTACGATGCGTGGCCGGTGACTCGGGCGACGTGCATTGCCAGATAGGCGGTTTCGTCGTCGCTGATATCCGTGTCGAGGCGCAGTTCGAGCAGGGAGGCGATGGTTCGCGCGCATCGTAGCGCGGCGGGATAGGACTCACGAATCACCTTCATCACCGGTGCCGGCTCATCCGTCAGTTGCTGGTGCTGGTGGATGCGTACGAACAGGTAACGCAGATGGGTGATGAACCTGCCCACATTCACGGAACTGCGGTCCAACGTGATGCCGTAGCTGTGGTCGATAATGTCAAGCAGTTGCTGGATCACGCCCGTCATCGTATACGTATAGGACAGGTCGCCGGTGGCGAAGCCGGCGTTGACCAGATGCATGGCAAGCGCGGTGGCCTCGCCGTCCGGCAGCGTGACGTCGAGCCGCGCATTGAGCGATGCGAGCATCGCACGCCCCTGCGCGCATTCCTGCGGGTACAGGTTGCTCACCTCGCCGAGCAGCGGGTAGGTAATGTCGATGCCGCGCCGCACCCGCTCCACCGCATTCGCCACGTGATCCGACAGGGCCATGACCAGCGTGGTGCTGCCGGTCTCACGCTCCCCCAGTCCGGCTTCCTGCATGGATTCGACGACCACGCGGATGATTTCGGGCGGAATGTCCGCCAGCATCTGCGCCAGATGGTCCGGGTCACGCCCGTCCGACGGCACGAAGGTGCGCACGACTTTCGACTCGTCGACCGTCTGCCCCGGCTTGGCCTGGAACCCCAGTCCACGGCCGGTGAGAATCACCTCACCGCCGTCGCCGCCTTTGGCGAGCACGACGTTGTTGTTGAACACTCGCAGTATTTCCATGGCATCCTTTCGCAACGTCATTGTTCCACATCGATGATCGGGCTGCCGGCTGATACGGTTTTGCAGTCACCGCCGTTGTTGTCGCCGCTACCGTCGCCGATCAACGGCGTGACCACGGTCAGTTCAGCGGCGTTGACCACCGTCACCACCACCACAACGCTGTGCCCGGCCGCCGCGACTTTGCCGAAATCCACGGTGGCCAGTGGCTCTCCCGCCGCGATCCGCTCGCCTTTAGCCACGACCACAGCAAATCCCTCGCCATCCATATCGACGGTGTCAATGCCGATATGAACCAGCACCTCGATGCCGCCATCGGTTTTAATGCCGAAGGCATGGCCGGTTCGGGCCACGGTTTTCAGCATGCCACTGACCGGTGCGAGCACGGCTGTCTCACCGGTCGTCTCCGGCACGACGCCTACGCCCTCCCCCAGCGCGCGGGAGGCGAACACCGGATCGCCAGTCGCTTCCAGATTCACCAGCCGGCCGGCGACCGGCGACAAGATGGCGTTGGAGTCAAGAGCCCGATCAGGGGCAGCCCGCGATGGAGAATCTTCCGCAGACTCCACATCCGACACGGTCGTGTCAATCCCCCTCGCCATATCCTGCGGGCGTGCGTTCTCGTCTGCCGAGACCATCTGCGTCTTGGTGGCGCGCGACGGCGTGCGGTACCCGAACAACACCGTCAACACCATCGCCATTACAAACGCAACGGCGATGGACAGCGCGTACACCCACATCCGATCGAACACCGGAATCGTCAGCAACGAGGAGAAGGCGAATGCCGTAGTCGTAACGCCCCGGACCATCTGGCCGGATGGCAGCACGGACGGGAACAGCCAGCCGAACACCGCGCTGGTCACTCCGCCGGCCGCGCAGCCGGCGAGCAGCCAGCGGTAGACGCGGCGGTGATGCAGATGGATGCCGTACAGGCTCAGTTCCGAAACGCCACCCAGCAATCCCGCGAGCAACGCCCCCACCGCGGTCTGCCGCATGGCCGAATCCTTGCCGCGTACGGCCAGCACGAGTACGCCGGCGGTGGCACCGAAGCAGGCGAAGTTCCATACACCCATCGGACCTTGGACGAAGTCGTAGCCGAGCGTCTGAATGTTCATCAGTATCAGGGCGTTCAACGGCCAGTGCAGACCGAGCGGCACGAGAAACGGGTAGAGCATCGGGATGATGAGCGCGAACAGGAATGGCACGTGCGCGTTAAGCCATGCTGTGGCCGCTCCCAGCCCGCTGCCGAGCCATATTCCCAGAGGCCCGATAACCAGTATGGTGAGCGCAAAAACGACGACCAGTGAGAGGAATGGCACGAACACCAGCTGTACGCTGTCGGGAATGACGCGCTTCAGCCCGCGGTAGACCACGGCGAGCACGGCGGCCATGAGCAATGGTACGAAGATGTTGCCACTGTAGTCGTTGAGTTGAATCGGTATGCCGAACGCCGACACGGTGCAGGTTTCGGTGCCGAATGTGGCGGTGGCCGAGCATTGAATCTCCCCGGAGAGAGCGCTGGATACGGACGTCCCGGACATTCCGGACATCACGCCAGTAAGCTGCGGGGTCATAAGCGCGGCCATAATCGCACCGCCGAGCCAAGGGTCGACGTCCAGTTTCTTGGCCGCATTGTAAGCGATCATAATCGGCAGAACGGTGAACACACCCTCCCAAATCGCCTTGAGTAGTATCCAACCGGTGGACGTCTCGCCATCAGGCACAATGCCGAGTGCAACGATCACGTTGACGATGGCGATGACCAGCGAGGCACCGAGTAGCACGCCCAGAATCGGGCGGAACGAGTCGGACAGGTAGTCGAAAAACGCGGCAGCCCGGGCACGGGCGGCACTGCCCCACTCGCGGATGGTACGAGGCATGAAGTGACGGGATGTATTGGCTGGGCCGTGACTCTGCTCGGTGTCGGTATCGCGCAATGGTGCGACGTCGTCGGAAAGGTTCGGCGCGGACTGCGTAGGCTGCGTAGGCTGAGTGGATTGCGTTGACTGAGTGGATTGCGTTGACTGAGTGGATTGCGTTGACTGAGTGGATTGCGCGGACTGCGTTGGCCGCGACGCCGCCGATGGTAATTGCGTTGCCGGAGTCAATCGCGCTGCCTGCATCCGAACGATCTGCTCGTACACCGAGGCGACCGCTCCGCCGATGATGACCTGATAACGATTGCCGGTTCGCGGGAATGCGCCGAGGACTCCGGGGATGGATTCGAGACCGTGCTGGCTGACCTGGCCGGCGTCGTCCAGTTCGAAGTGCAGTCGCGTGGCGCAATGGGTCAGGTTGGTGATGTTCGCGGAGCCGCCGACGGCATCAACGATGCACGCCGCAATCACTGCAGGCGTTGCGTTCGATGCGTTCGCCACGGTTCCTCCTTGCTGCCGTATGCCACTGTGTTCCATTATCGGCGCTGGGTGCCCCAAAAGCACGGCAATGCCGGCAAAGCATCGCGAAACGGCAACTATGCGCTACGGTGCTCCGCGATAGCGTTCCGCTATGGTGTTCCGCCGCACCCGTTCTCCGTATTTGCCGCAGCGCCCATTCCGACTTCATTCCACCATGCAGAATCCTGCAATCGTTGTCAAAAATCATCGTTTTTTGCCGCCTATTCGGAGTGTCGCGACCGAGAAAGTCGTATCCTATCTTTCACACACGTTGCGTAGCAGGGTTGTTACTCAAAATGAGGCAAGACCTGGAGTGACGTGGAATTTGCGTATCGTAATATGCGAATTCCACGTTGTTCCAGGTCTTTTTTGTTTTCGGGCGACTTCAGGCAATCGAAGCCTGACCTTGCATGCGGCAGAGGGGCCACGCGGCAGGCGCGGCCCGTCAACGGCGAAAGGACAAGGCAATGACGACGACGGCATCACCCGTATCGAAGCAGACGGCATCCGCGGCACAGGAGACCGGCGCAACCGGTGCAGCGGCCACCGCAATCGAAACCATCGAAACCGGCGTGGCCGGGGTGGCGGACGCGGCCACAAACGCGGCAGCAAACGCAATCGAGGACCTCGAAGCCGCCGAATCACGCGGCTTCTCCACGCGCTTCCCGCTCAACAGCGCATTCATCTTCACCTTCGGCGCGCTCGGCGGCATGCTGTTCGGTTTCGACACCGGCATTATCTCCGGCGCCTCCCCGCTTATCGAATCGGACTTCGGCCTGAGCGTCTCCCAGACCGGCTTCATCACCTCCTCGGTGCTGATCGGCTCGTGCGCAGGCGCGTTGTCGATCGGCGCGCTGTCTGACCGGTTCGGCCGCAAGAAGCTGCTCATCGTCTCCGCGCTGCTGTTCCTGCTCGGCTCAGGCCTGTGCGCCTCCTCCACCGGATTCGCGATGATGGTGTGCGCCCGCATCATCCTGGGCCTCGCGGTCGGCGCGGCTTCTGCCCTGACCCCGGCGTACTTGGCCGAACTGGCGCCGAAGGAGCGTCGCGGCTCGCTGTCCACGCTGTTCCAGCTCATGGTCACCTTCGGCATTCTGCTGGCCTACGCCTCCAACCTCGGATTCCTGAACCACAACCTCTTCGGCATCCGCGACTGGCGCTGGATGCTCGGTTCGGCGCTGGTGCCGGCCGCCTTGTTGCTGCTCGGCGGCCTGTTGCTGCCCGAATCCCCGCGTTATCTGGTGAACAAGGGCGACACCCGCAACGCCTTCAAAGTGCTTACGCTGATTCGCAAGGACGTGGATCAGACCCAGGTGCAGATTGAGCTGGACGAAATCAAGGCCGTGGCCGCACAGGACACCAAGGGTGGTGTGCGCGAACTGTTCCGTATCGCTCGTCCGGCGCTGGTGGCCGCCATCGGTATCATGCTGTTCCAGCAGCTCGTGGGCATCAACTCGGTGATCTACTTCCTGCCGCAGGTGTTCATCAAGGGCTTCGGCTTCCCTGAAGGCGACGCGATCTGGGTGTCGGTGGGCATCGGCGTGGTGAACTTCGTGAGCACCATCGTGGCCACGCTTATCATGGATCGTTTCCCGCGCAAGGGCATGCTGATCTTCGGTTCCATCGTGATGACCGTTTCGCTCGCGGTGCTCGCCGTGATGAACTTCGTGGGCGACGTGGCCGTGCTGGCAGTGCCGACGATGATTCTCATCGCTTTCTATATCCTCGGCTTTGCGGTCTCGTGGGGCCCGATCGCCTGGGTGCTTATCGGCGAGATCTTCCCGCTGAGCGTGCGCGGCATCGGCTCATCCTTCGGCTCGGCGGCGAACTGGCTGGGCAACTTCATCGTCTCCCAGTTCTTCCTCGTGCTGCTCGATGCGTTCGGCAACAATGTGGGCGGCCCGTTCGCGATTTTCGGCGTGTTCTCGGCCCTGTCCATCCCGTTCGTGCTGCGCTTGGTGCCCGAGACCAAGGGCAAGTCGCTGGAGGAAATCGAGAAGGAAATGACCAAGCGCTAGACAACCGGCACACGATTCGCACAAAAGTTGACAACTCTTAACATAAGAGTACCCAAAGTGGCGAAAAACGTGGCAGAATAGGGAACATGGTAGCAAACAATGCGGGTCAGCCCGCCACCCCAGCAGATCTGATTAATGTCGATGAGGTTATCGGCAAGTACTATGACCTCGTCCCCGATCCCGAAGTCCCCGAGCAGCGTGTCATCTTCGGCACCTCCGGTCACCGCGGATCGTCCCTGAAGACCTCGTTCAACGAGGCCCACATCATCGCCATCTCCCAGGCCATCGCCGAATACCGCAAGAAGGCCGGCGTCACCGGCCCGCTGTACCTCGGCTCCGACACCCACGCGCTGTCCGGCCCGGCCAAGAAGACCGCCATCGAGGTGCTCGTCGCCAACGGCGTGCACGTACGCGTCGATTCCCGTGACGACTTCGTGCCCACCCCGGTGGTCTCCCAGGCCATCCTGACCCACAACCGTGCGGCCGACGGCACCCAGCGCTTCGAGGGCGAGGGCCTCGCCGACGGCATCGTCGTCACGCCGTCCCACAACCCGCCCACCGACGGTGGCTTCAAGTACGACCCCGTCACCGGCGGCCCGGCTCCGGCCGAGACCACCAATGCCATCGCCGCTCGCGCCAACGAGCTGCTCGGCGACTTCAAGTCCATCAAGCGTGTGCCCTACGAGGAGGCCATCAAGTCCGAGTACGTCGAGGGCTTCGACTTCCGCGAGCACTACGTGGACGACCTGGAGAACGTCATCGACTTCGACGTGATCCGCAACTCCGGCGTGCGTCTGGGCATCGATCCGCTCGGCGGCGCTTCCGTGAACTACTGGCCGCTCATCAACGAGAAGTACGGCCTGAACATCGGCGTGGTGCGTCCTGAGGTCGACCCGACCTGGCGCTTCATGACCATCGACCACGACGGCAAGATCCGCATGGACCCGTCTTCCCCGTACGCCATGAAGGGCCTGGTCGACGAGCTCAACGCCGGCGCTTGGGACAAGTACGATCTGGTCGGCGGCACCGACCCGGACGCCGACCGTCACGGCATCGTCTGCCCGAACTGGGGCGTGATGAACCCGAACCACTACATCGCCGTGTGCGTGGAGTACCTGTTCGGCGGCAACCGTCCGGGCTGGCCTGAGGGCGCAGCCGTGGGCAAGACGCTGGTCTCCTCTTCCCTGATCGACCGCGTGGCCGCATCGATCAACGCGAAGGTCATCGAAGTGCCGGTGGGCTTCAAGTGGTTCGTGGACCCGCTGTTCAGCGGCGAAGTCGCCTTCGGCGGCGAGGAGAGCTCCGGCATGAGCTTCCTGCGCAAGGACGGCCGCGTGTGGACCACCGATAAGGATGGTCTGATCCCCGACCTGCTGGCCGCCGAGATCACCGCCAAGACCGGCAAGAACCCGGCCCAGCTTCACCAGGAGCAGGTCGAGCGCTTCGGCGAGTCTTGGTACAAGCGCGTCGACACCCCGACCACGCTGGAGCAGAAGGCCAAGTTCGCGGCACTGTCCGGCGACGACGTGACCGCCTCCACCCTGGCTGGCGAAGACATCACCGCCAAGCTGACCGAGGCACCGGGCAACCACGCCAAGATCGGCGGTCTGAAGGTCACCACCAAGGACAACTGGTTCGCCGCCCGCCCCTCCGGCACCGAGAACATCTACAAGGTGTACGCCGAGTCCTTCGTCTCCCCCGAGGCTCTGGACAAGGTGCTCGACGAGGCCACCGTCGTGGTAGACAAGGCCCTGAGCGAGTGAAATCGCTGCGTTAGCCGCGTTCACAGCAACCAATAAGGCTCTGCATTGGATTCATGCAATCCACTGCAGAGCTTTTTTTAGCGCATATGCAGTTCGCGACCACTGAAACACGCAGGTCAACGGTTCTCCTCATGCACCGTGACCGCATTTTCTCAACATCACTGCAGGGCAGGACGGCCATATGGCCGCGAAACGTTCGCCTGCCTACCATCATCATTGTGGGGTCACAGCGGCCAGATGACCACCGAAGCGTTCGGTCGGCTTGCATCATGGTCGAGTTTTAACATCGTTGTGGGACGCCACGACGAATTTGTCCATTCCAGAGTTGCCATCCCACAAAAGCGTGGGACAACAGCTAAGTCAATCGTTTTACATTTTCCCCATCCCACACACTCAAACTGGAAACCCCGGAAAGACGCCATTCCTGCCACACCCGTCACAGCCATTACCCGAGGGGCCGTGGGACGCCACGCAAAAATCGGCAAAACACGCGTAGCGTCCCACACCCATTGGCGCAAATCCACGCTCAATGCACCGACAACACCCCCAATCGACCACTATGACACATTTCCCTCCACAATCGAACACTAGTCATTCACGAAATCCATCACTACGAGGCATCGCAATCGAACGGCATGCAATATCAAGCACACACCACAACAACAGGTCGTACAAATATTGCCTTTACATCAGTCCGTTTCGGACATTATGGTCACAGCAGGCTCTGCGACAACTCTTCAAGAGACATGGCAACTACATGAAACTCGAATACGGCACCGCGCGAAGCAAGCGCCCTCGCCACATTGAAAGCGAATTCAGCACGAGCGTCCTCGTTAGCGATACTTGCCGCCGTGGCGACGAAGACCAGCCATCTCCGCCCGACCAGCACACCCCTTTTCTCTTGGTCACGGCGCCATTGAGTCTTACTCGTACGATGATGATCGCCATCATATTCAACAGCGACCTTGAACTCCGGCCACGCTAAGTCCAACGTTATGGGAGCTCCAGATGCAAAAGCCGCGTCCGGCACCACATAGTTCGCAACCGGCCGTGGAATCCCATGCGCTACCAGAGAGAGTCGTTCTTCTGATTCTTTGGGCGAATCAGCACCAGGTGATATCAGAGGCAATGCTCGAACGCAGGACGGGCGCCCTCTGAATCGGGTAAATTGCTCCACGAACCTCACCAGATCCTGATAGATTGCAGCAGCATCACGATCCTTGGCCAATACTGGCTGTTTGCTCGTAGCAGCGATGACGGCATCCCCGAGCACAATCAGGGACTCAAAAGAAACATACGGGGCAAGTTGGGCCCATACGTGAAACAGGTCCAGCGCAAACACGTGTTGGTTCATTTCCACATTGGCGGCTTTAGCCGCATGTTTCCAAATATGCGTTTGCAGTGGTGCATGGCGTGTACGAAACCGCTTGCTCTTAACGCTGGATACAGTGTGCAGCTTGGCCGAGTCGAGGTCGCAATCGGCGGGAATCGGTACGGATTGCAGAGCGAGGGAAGTGGTCATGCCGAAAAGCAGCTTCTTGCCCGCCCGTTTCGCTTCCTCAGTGCAGCGTGCGACCATGTCGCGTCTGCGCTGGGCGAGGCTTTCGCTCATGGTCGGTGTCGCTGCAGAATCATGTGCACCACTGTTCGGCGATGACGAGTCGCGAGAAGTCGGGTATTTCGAGTCAGTAGAAAATGACCCCGCAAATTCAGGCGGAACAAAAACCGCCTCCGATTCTTCCGGAGGCTGATCGTATATAGAGCCTGGCAGAGCTCCATAGTTGGTGATGCCGTCGGTCATCCTGTTCATGACACCACCATATGGGTAGTGGGTGCGGAAACGGAAGCCGATCCGAGGTATGTGGTCCTAGCTTCACTTACGCACATTCATTGTGGATAACCATGTGGACACCTCACTTATACACATAGTCATCCACCTCTTCAACCCCGATTTGACACACTAACTGTATCTGATATGATTACAGTATCATAACTGTACACATCATAGTTACAGTATCGACTCGGTAAGGAGGTCGTTTCATGAACGGCGACCATTCACTGGCAGTGCACGCATTGGTCTACCTTGACCATCGCGCCACACACCTGCCCAGTCAGATCCTGGCCGAGAACATATGTACCAATGCGGCGCGCGTGCGCAAAGTAATGCGACCGCTCGCCTCAGCCGGACTCATCGCCACTAAAGAGGGTGCTGAAGGCGGGTACGCTCTGGCCCGGCCCGCCGCCGAAATCACTTTGCGCGCGGTAGCGGAAGCCACCGGCACCACTTTTGTGAAAGTGAACTGGACACCGGGCGACGTACACGAGGACTGTCTGGTGTCATCTTCAATGGGCGCAGTGATGAACGACATCTATGCCGGGCTCAACCGCACTTGCCTCGAACAACTCGAACACACCACCATCCACGACATCACCGAACAGATATTCAGCGAGCGCAAAGGCTAATAATCCCGCGCGTTTCCCCTAGCCAGCATCAGTCGATAACGCTTCGGCAGTCAAAGAAGAAAACAGACGCCGCACGGCACACAACACATCAGCACAACGCACTCTTATCACTCGAATACGTAAGGAAGTAACCATGTCCATCAGCACACCCAATGCCATCAGCACACCCAGCACCTCCCCCACTATCACCACCGACGCCCTGATCATTGGATTCGGCAAGGGCGGCAAAACCTTGGCTGCCAAGCTCAGTGCAGCCGGCCGCAAGGTCGTCGTCGCCGAGGCAAGCGCCGACATGTACGGCGGCACCTGCATCAATATCGGATGCTTGCCGTCCAAGTCACTGATTTTGTCCGCCGAACAGGCGCGGCGGGATGGCGCGAACAGTACTCCCGAAACCCGCGAAGCAGCGTTCGAGGCTGCTATCAAGGAGAAGCGCCGCGTCACTTCGATGCTGCGCGACAAGAACTATCACAAGCTCGCCGACCAAGACAACATCACCGTAATCACCGGCCGCGCTCACTTCACCGGCCCTCATAGCGTGGAAATCGCCACCGCTGAGGGCCCGGTCGCCGTGACCGCCAGCAAGATCTTCATCAATACCGGTGCCACGCCGCGCATTCCGGATATTCCCGGTATCCACACTACGCCCGGCGTCTACACCAGCACTGGACTGATGGATCTCGACGATATGCCGCAGCGACTGGTGATTATCGGTTCAGGATTCATTGGACTTGAGTTTGCCTCGATGTTTGCCGATTTCGGCACGGCGGTTACCGTGCTGCAGCACAATGCCGAGTTCCTGCCGCGCGAGGATGCGGATGTGGCGGCCGCGATTCGCGCACAGTTGGAAGCGCAGGGCGTCAAGTTCCTGTTCAACGCGGATACCAAGGCCATCGCGCCTGCTGCTGACGGCGGCGTCAGGTTGTCCGTTGCGGTGAAGGGTATGACTCGCGGCGCATCGCAAGCTTGCGATTCCACCCCCGCCGGCACCGGGAACGCTCATACCGATATCACCGGCGCCACCGACGCCACCGGCGCCACCGACACTACAACAACCACCAGCCCCACTAGCAACCCGACCGATCACGCCACGATGTCACACGTTCAAACGAAACCATCAGACGATGGCGAGCCGCGGTTCGCCGAGCCGGCTGAAGCCCGATTCTGCCTGACCACCGACGCGGTACTGGTGGCCACCGGACGTACGCCGAACGTCGAGGGACTGCATCTTGAGGCAGCTGGCGTGGAGCTCACCGAACGCGGTGCCGTGAAAGTCGACGAGCTTCTGCGCACCACAGCAGCCGACATTTGGGCTCTGGGCGATGTGAACGGCGGCCCACAGCACACGTACATTTCGCTGGAGGACTATCGCGTGGTGTGGTCGCAGCTCAATGGTTCCGACCGTCCGTACACGGTGAAGGACCGCAAGCATGTGCCGTCAAGCACATTCCTCGCCACGCCTTACTCGCGCGTGGGATTGAATGAGCGCGAGGCGAAGGCGGCTGGATTGGATTATGTGGTCAAGCGATTGCCGGTGGCCGCTGTGCCGAAGGCCCAGGTAATGCGGCGACCGGATGGTCTGATGAAGGCGATTGTGGAACGCAATACTGGCCGCATTCTGGGTGCGATGCTGCTTTCCGTCGAGTCGCACGAGGTGATCAATATCGTCAAGTTGGCGATGGATCTTGACGCGCCGGCCAGCACGTTGCGCGATATGGTGTTCACGCATCCGACGATTGCCGAGGCACTGAACGACTTGTTCGCGTAGTTTGTTCGCATAGCACGCCCGCACAGCATGACCCGCGTAGCGCAGCCCGCAACAGACTCCCCTAATGCGCGCGAAGGTCCTCATCGACGTAAACCGATGAGGACCTTCGCGCTGTCGTCATGATCCGGACGTGACAGCAATCACGTCCGAACCAGCCGTTACTTCAAGCCGAGCTTACGGTCCAGAATGTCGGAGGCATCCAATCCTAAGCGGCGTCGGATGAACCAGCCAAGACCGAGCGGCAGGCCGGGAGCCAAGGCCATGCCGCCTGGACCGAGTGCCACGGTTTTGGAGTTGCCTGCGATAAGCATGGTGCCCTTGGATGCGGCCGTGGAGGTCGAACCATCGCTGTCCGCCTCTGGTTTGAGGATTTCGATGTTGCCGTCACTGGTTTTGTACAGTCCCTTATTCTCATTCCAGATACCGGATGCGCCATTGTTGCCGGCCTCACCCACAGAGAGGAAATGTCTTGTTTTTCTTGTGAGCGCTCACCTATTCACGCGCGATGGCATGTTTTTCAAGCAAAGTCAATAGGTGTGATGTTATTCACACTCTTCACTACGTTGTTTTGCCTCGCACTGGGCAACCCCACTTCAGCAAGAGATTGCACAGCTTGCGTTAGGGTGGAGAACATGACTATCACAGTATCCACAGATGGGTCCGCATTAGGGAATCCAAACGGGCCAATGGGCTGGGCCTGGGCCGATCATGAGCAGAACGCCGGCGGCAAGCCCGGCCATAAGCACGACGACCATGGTTATGATGCGGGCGGCGCGACCAACGGCACCAATCAGATTGGTGAGCTGTGCGCAGTGCTGGAAGCTTTGCGAGCGCACCCGGGCCCTGAGCCATTGCTCATCGAATCGGATTCGCAGTACGCCATCAATTGCTCGACCAAGTGGGTCAAAGGCTGGAAGAAGAACGGCTGGAAAAATTCGCAGAAAAAGCCTGTGAAGAACAAAGAGCTTATTCAGGCGATCGACCGTGAGATCTCACAACGCCCTGGCCCGGTGGATTTCCGATGGGTCAAAGGTCACGCCGGCAACGAAGGCAATGAGCTGGTCGATGAACTGGCACGCACCTATGCGGGCGATTGCCGTTCGGGTGCGCGCGACGGCTATCTACCGATTGAAGGCTGGCAGTCGCTGCTGGGCTCCGAATACGCACATGGCACCGATGTGCCTCCAGACGTGCAATTGGTATTGGACGGCAAAGCGGATGCGGCAAGTTTGCGCAAGCCGGCTGCGGCGACGGATCAGACGGATGCCGCAAGGCCGGAGACCAAGTCTTCGTCACCCTTAGCGGCACAATCAACGCAACCTGTACAATCAACGCAACCTGTACCCCCCGCAAAGCCCAGCGGGCTGACGGTATCCGGTACGCTGACCTTCTCCCCCGCGCCGAAAACGAGCCCGTATTTCAACGGGCAGCCGATGCCGATCAAAGGCAGCATCGAAATCGAAGGCTATGTGGACGGCGACGGCAACCTGACCATCACCAACGCACCATTCGTACGACACTGACACCCAAACACACGAATATGTACCGTAATCGGACACGATGACACAAAATCGCTCATTCGCGTTAGGATAGGAGATAAGGCTTCACGCCGTTGATCCATGCGGCGGAGGCAAGGATGGCAAAGGAGAAACCATGGATAAGGCACAGCAGGATGCGCTGAAGAAGGCGGCCGGCATCGAAGCCGCCAAGCTCGTTGAAAACGGCATGATCGCAGGCCTCGGCACTGGTTCGACCGTGAAGTTCCTGGTGGACGAGCTCGGCCGCCGTCATCAGGAGGAAGGTCTTGAGTTCACTGGCGTAACCACGTCTCGCCGCACGCAGGTCCAGGCTGAAAGCTACGGCATCAAGATCGTGGACATCGACGACGTGGACCACATCGACGTGACCATTGACGGCGCCGACGAAGTCGACAAGAACTTCAACGGTATCAAGGGCGGTGGCGCTGCTCTGCTGTGGGAGAAGATCGTGGCCACCAACTCCAACCAGATCGTGTGGATTGTGGACGAGTCCAAGGTTGTGGACACCATCGGCAAGTTCCCGCTGCCGGTCGAGGTCATTCCGTTCGGTGCCGGCCAAGCCACAAAGGAGCTGTGAAGAAGGAA
>OLOW01000167.1_pt1 | contig 39141 bp, 32 predicted proteins | sample 1672801 | NCBI WGS metagenome assembly OLOW01 (sample SAMEA3136725, study PRJEB25190) | human gut metagenome | biome: human gut; feature: human-associated habitat; material: faeces | place: Austria | collected 2013 | reverse complement strand
TCAAATTATACAGCACACACGGGGCATCTATCTGCTTCAGCGCCAGCTTCGACATAAAATCGTCTGCGCCAAAACCTCCTCTTGCCGCGCCCTGCGCGGTAAGGGGAGGTGGCATTTTCGAAGAAAATGACGGAGGGGATGTGCTGCAAGGTTCAGAGTACTCCGAAATATGTGATGTAGAATCCCCTCAGGCGCTTCGCGCCAGCTCCCCTTTATTCAAAGGGGAGCCTTGGGTGCCGCGCGTGTCATTTTGGCGGCCTTTGATTCAGAACTCGGGGAAATAGACGGATTCCTTCGGCGTACAGGTGAGCTGTTTGACGCGGAAGCTCCGGATCTGGATCTGGCTGCAATACGCCTCGAAGCCTACCCTTCCGTACCGGCTCTGGTCGATCGGATCCGGATCCATGACCTCAAGCGCAAGCGCTCCGTCAATCACGCAGAAGATATGTCCGCCGATCGAGCCGCACTGCACATGATAGTACCGGCCCGGTTCGAAGTTCAGCAGCTGTGTGCCGCAGTTCAGCTTGTATTCCGGCGACTTTTCAAAGCCGACCTTGCCGTCCCACCAGCCTTCCAGCCCTACAACGTAGGCAAGCGCGCGGGTATTTGTCTCATAATCCCAGCTGCCGCTCCACATGCAGTTGATATCGTGGGTGCAGGGCGGGATCGTGCGCGCTTCGAAGTCCAGCATGACGGGTCCGAAAAAATCCTGCCGGGAAATGATCATGCCGGGGCAGTTTTCGCGGTTTCTGCCGACGAGCGTCCCGTCTTCCAGCGTCCAGCTGCCGCCGCGCACGTCAAATTCACGGTGCAGTGCCGCTTCCTCAAACATCATTTCATACAGCGTTTCCAGACTGTCCAGATTGACATGCTTTTTCATCAGTTCCATGCTTCAAGCCTCCTGTGCGTCGTCAAAGCAGAACCGCAGCCGGTAGATCCGACTCTGGCCCGGCTCCAGCTGCTGCATCTGTCCGCGCGCGATCGCGTCGCTGCGGCCGTCTATGGTGCAGTTGGCCGGTTCGAGTCCCATGACATATTCGCCCTTCACAAAATTTTTCCACTGGACAAAGTGTCCCAGCGTCGACGCGTCGAAGGAAAGCGTCAGTCCGAGTCGTTCGCGGCGGTTTTCCAGACGCACGTGCTCCCAGCCGTTTTCATCGGGAGCCGTGGTGTAATAGTAGCACATTTCCTCCATCGCGTCCTGCGGCGGGAGGATGGTATCCAGCTCCGGCAGCATCGTCTTTGCAAACGGCGTCCGCGGCCGGACTCCCTGGTTGGGGATCCGGAGGCGGGAATCCGGCTGCAGAAGCGGGTAGCCCAGATTGCAGTGATAGAGGAGCATATGCGGCGCGGTCCGATAGCCGTCGTTTCGCACCGTGTCCGTCACCTCGATCACATTGCGCAGGTATTCGACCCGGATGATTCTCGTCAGCCGCAGATCGACGCCCGCAAGCATTCCCTCGCTCATGACGCCGCGAAGCACCGCGGCAGGCCCGTCCGCCGTCTCTTCGATCTCGGCGGAAAACTGCTCCGCCGGGGTGTTGGCAATGCAGCCGTGCTCCTTTTGGCTCTCCCAGTCGAGGCTTTCGCGCAGGCCGGTATTGCTCAGGCCGCAGGTATAGAGCAGCCCGCCCGCAAATGCTTCGCTCCAGCCCTCGCCGTAGCAGCTGTAATAGGACGGATGCACGATCCCGTTTGGCGTGATGTAGTTGAGTACGCGTCCGCGGTAGCGGACCTCCGGGATATCCATGCAGCGATCCGCCGCCACGCACAGCGCCAGATCCCCGCCGTTGTGGATATCGACAATGCGCACACCGTCCGCCTTGCCGCCGGCCAGCCGGGACTCCCGCAGGCCGAACAGCTGGCGCAGATTGCCGACATACGGTCTTTGCTCCTGATAGTTCATGTGTTTCTCCTTAGAACAGCGGGTTCAGCGTTCTGAACAGCTCGCAGTATTTCTGATACGCCTGCTCATAGCGTCCGGCTCCGTCCGGCTTTGTCCAGACGACCGCGCGGTCGGCGGCCTGCGCCGCCTGTTCTAGAGACGCTTTGCCACCGCAGGCGACGGAGGCCAGCATGGCGGCTCCGAGCGATGTGCTCTCGCTCTGGGCGGCCAGTCCGACCGGGATGCCGGTCACGTCCGCTTTGATCTGCCGCCAGACCGCGCTTTTCGCGCCGCCGCCGAGACTGCGGATCTGCGTGACCGGCATGTGATTGACGCGCGTCAGAAGCTCCAGATTCTCCCGCAGCATAAAGGCAACGGATTCATAGACGGCGCGCAGGAAGTGCTGCTTTTTTGTGTCGAGCCCGATGCCGAAAAACACGCCTCTCGCGTTCGGGTTGCTGCACGGCTGAATGGAGCCGGTCAGATACGGCAGGGCCAGCAATCCCCCCGCGCCGGGCGGCGTCTGCTCGGCGAGCTCGTCCAGAAGCTCGTATACGGATCTGTGCTCCTGCTCTGCCTGCCGGCATTCTGCCTCGCAGAACGTATCCTTGAACCATTTGAGAAACAGCCCCGCCGTCATGCAGAACGGCAGCATCAGAAACAGGCCCGGCTTTACATGGCGGTAGACCGTGACGCGGTTCGGATCGTCCAGGTCCGCCTTTTCCAGCGCCGCGCCGATGCACAGCGCTGTCCCCGTCGTCTCCGTCACGCAGCCCGGACGCAGGTTCCCCGCACCCAGCGCGCCTGCCGTCTGATCCATCGCGCCCGTCACGACGAGCGTATCCTCCCGGAAGCCCAGCTTTTCCCGCACGTCCGGCAGGAGCTTCGACGGGAGCGCCGTTCCGGGTTCGAACAACTCCGGAAGCTTCTCCTGCGGGATGCCTGCCGCCGCAAGGCCCTCCTTCCAATAGCCGTCTGTTTGCAGACTGAACCAGCCGGTGCTGGACGCGAGCGTTTTTTCTGCGGCAAGCTGCCCGGTCAGCCTGTAGAGAAGATAATCCTCCAGCAGCAGAAATTTTTCCGTCTGCCGGTAGATCTCAGGCTCGTTCTCCCGGATCCACATGAGCTTTGCCAGCGGCAGGAAGCCGTTCAGCTCCGGAAGGCCTGTCTCATGATAAAATTCTGCGCTGGAAAAGCGGGCGGACAGGGTGTCCGCCTGCTTTTTTGCGCGCTCATCCAGCCAGACGATCGCCTTGCGCAGCGCGCGGCCGTCTTTTCCGATTGGGATCAGCGTTTCGCCCTGCGTTGTGATGCAGATCGCGCTGACTGCGCTGGGCGGGAGCTGCGCGCGGCGCAGCGCTTCGGCGGCTCCGCCGCAGACGGCCTGCCAATAGCGCTCCGGGTCCAGTTCGACCCTGCCTCCGGCATCCGTATCGAGCGTATACTCTTCATTTGCGATCGAGAGCAGCCGCAGATCGTCGTCGAACAGGCAGCTTTTGACGGCTGTCGTGCCGACGTCAAAGGTCAGATATCCATGCATGCCTTTTATACCTGCACGTATTCGACGTCCCACATGTCGCAGAGCATCTGCCAGCGGGTGGACACATCGCCAAGACTGATGACCTCATGGTGCGTACCGCCGTTTTTCAGCCAGCCGCGGATGCAGTTCGTCACGCCGCTGTCGGGCCGCCAGAAGAAGTACGGCATCTCGCAGCCGCAAAGATCGTTCTTCGGCAGCATCTCGCCGGGCGCGGCGATCAGGCGGAGCCGGTCGCCGTTCAGGGGCGCAAGCGAGGTGAGCGTTGCGCGCCCGGCCTTCGGCGTAAAGAGGATCGTCGGCGGATTTTCCAGACCGCCCTCACCGAGATACCGGTCGATCAGTCTGGGTCTGTTCGTGCCGCAGCTCGTGGCCCAGTTGCCCTCGCCTGCGTGGCAGAAGCAGATCGCGTCCGTTTCAAAGTCCATCATGTACATTTCCGTGAAATTGCCTCCGCCGTCGGAAAGCATATGCGCCGCAGACACCATGGCCGCACAGGACATGTCGCCCTCCGCACCATAGCCGTAGCCGTCCGCCATGAGCTGCGACGCCGCGTAGAGCGGCAGCTGATGGAAACGGCGATCCGGCCCGACAGAGTCGTCGCCGAAGATATCGAACTGCGCGGTGAAGCAACCGAAGCCCTTGTCGTCCAGCCAGCGCTTGAAGCCGAGGTACATCCGCACAGCTTCCGCATGACTCTCGTAGCTGAGCTTCGGATCAACAAAGAACGTATCCCTGTCCTTTTCGATCTGCCGGTCGATCTCCTGCTTTGTCACGGTCTGCATCCAGCGCCAGACCGTACCGGCTGTGTCATTGCAGAATTCCACGCCGATCTTTTTTGTAAAGGCCATATCGTCAAGCAGAATGTCGCCCATGCCGCACATCCGGCTCAGGACGCCGCACTTCATGCGCCGCATCTGCTGATACGTCATGGCAGCGCGGGCAAAATCTCCAACGAATTGTACAAGGGCGGGATCATGGCGCTCTGCGGCAAAGAACTGGCATTTGAAGCCGTTCCGCACAATCATGTTTGCGTTGTCCTGCGCGCCGTGGATGCCCTGATTGACGGTCAGATCCAGTTCGCCGAAGTCCAGACCGACGCGGCTGTCCGGCTGCACCACGGCCAGCGCGAGCGGCAGGCGGTTATCCTGCAGCGCCCGCAGGAGCCAGACGCCCTGACTGTATGTCAGAAGGACGATGAGCACACCGTCGCAGTCCGACTGGTTGAAATAGCGCATTTTCTGCTCGATATCCGCTCGGTCGAGGGCGGCGCTGGGGAAATCAACGTCTGCAACGGACGAGAAGGACGCGGCCAGCTCGCGCGCAAACGCCTCCTGCCGGGCGACGATCCCCGGAAAAATAGGCTCATAGCTGCCGGCCATCAGGCCAAGCAGACCGATCTTCGGTTTCCGCATGTTTTCCCCTCCTGTTATCGATACCATTCTTTCATTTCCGCGTGATACGGGAGCGCAAGGATCTCCTCTACGAGTCCTTCCGCCTGCGCCCGGCTGCGGGTGAACGGATCCATCATCACAAGGTCGACTAGCAGAGAACAGCTGCCCGCCTCGTATGCCGCAAGCTCCATCTCCACCGGTGCGATCCGGTCGTGATAGGCTCTGGCCAGGATCGGCGCGGGCAGGCGCTCAGTCGCGATCGGGTGGATGCCGTAGCTGCCGCAGCAGGCCGGGACTTCAACGGCAATGTCGGCGGGAATGCCGGGCACATAGCCCCTGTCGTTCAGGGTGTTTACCACGATCTTCTGCTCTTTTCCGCAGGCAAGCGCCTCAATGACCGGAACCATCGGTTCGTGCGATTTTTCGCATGCGATCAGCTCGCGGACCGGCCGGCTCTCATCGTAGGCCGCCCGCTCGATCTCCGCCACATGCGCCGCGCTCGCGACAAAATAGGCGTTGAACCAGGTCTCCGGGTCTTCCTTCCACGTCTTTTCCACCTCGCGGTCGGAATGGTACTCATAGCCCCATGCGCCGCCGCCCGGATTGGCCGTATCGCCGATCGGAAGAACGCCGTAGCGCTTATACAGATCCACGACCTTCGGGCCGAAGAAATCGCATTCCGGGCAGGTCTTGAAATACGCCTCGCTCTGCTCTTCGATCCATTTGTCGAGCAGCTTGAACGCGTCCCGGCCTTCATAATAGAACTGGTTGAGCCACACGAAATGGTTGACGCCGGGGATCTCGCAGCAGACCTTGTCAAAATCGAGCCCCATTTTCTCCGCGATATAGCGGATCTGGCCGGTGCCGTGGCAGAGGCCGACCATCTTGACCTGCGGGTATTTGCGCTGTAAATAGGTCGTGCCCGCGAAGACGGGGTTGCACACCATCAGATACCAGGCGTCCGGGCAGATGCGCAGAATGTCCCGGTGTACGCTTTCCATCATGCGGAGCTGATAGAAATTCGTCCAGAACGCTTCGTCGTGCATCACGTGCAGGGAGCCGCCGCGGCGGTAGCCCCACTTCTGCGCGATCTTCCAGCCGTCGTGCCAGCCCTGATAGCCGCCCATCAGGATCGTGTTGATCACATAGTCCGCGCCTGTCAGGCAGGCCTCGCGGCTGGTGGTCTTTGTGGTATGCAGGCAGCTGCCAAGCTCCTGCGCCAGCCGTGTGCAGAGCGTATAGGACGCGTCCAGACGCTTTTCGTCAATATCCATCAGGCAGACCTCGCTGCCGTGCAGCGATTCTGTCAGGCACAGATCCCGCATGAGGTTCAGCGAGAAGATCCCGCTTCCCGCGCCAAGCACACCAATTTTGATCGTCATTTTGTTACCTCCATTATTTGATCGAACCGACCGTAAGCCCCTTGACGAGGAACTTACTGAATATGATATAGATCGCCAGCGGAATCAGCGCACTGATGAACATGCCGGCAAACATATAGGTCGGGTCGCCCATTCTCTGATTGAGCAGCGACGCCAGCGCGACTGTCAGCGTCCGTTTCTCCTGATTCGGAAGCAGGATCATCGGCCGGAACAGATCGTTGCACACAACAAGGAAATTGAAGATCGACGAGATCGAGATCGCGGGCATCCCCATCGGGACCAGTACATTCCAGATCACGCCGAAATATCCCGCGCCGTCGATCCGCGCCGCTTCGAACAGCTCGTCGCCGATCGACACAAAATTGCTGCGCAGCAGCAGGATGGTGCTGGGCGTCATGGCGGCTGCCGTCACAAGGATCACGCCGAGATAGGTATTGACGAGATGCAGCTTTGAAAACATCACATAAAGCGGGATCATCGTCACCTGCGCAGGGAAGAACATTGTCGCGATGATGAGCAGATACGCCGGTGTTTTTCCGCGGAAGCGGAGCTTTGCGAACGCATAGCTTGCCAGCACCGAGCAGACAAGCGTCAGAAGAATGCTGAAAACGCTGATGATCAGCGTGTTTTTGATGTATTTCAGAATACCGAACTTCTGGAACAGCAGCAGATAATTCTGAATGCTCGGCGACTGCGGCAGGGCCAGCGGATCTGCATAGTAGGAGATCTTGTCCTTGAGGGAGTTGATGAGCAGAAAGACGAGCGGATAAATAAAGATGACCGCCAGCGACACAAGGATCAGCACCAGCAGGCAGACCGAGAGTTTCTGTCTCCATGTTTTTCTCATGCTCAGCCCTCCCATCTGTTCTGACGGTCGGAGATCCGAAGCTGCACCACCGTCAGGATCATAATGACGATAATGAGCAGCACAGACAGCGCCGACGCATAGCCATACTGCGAGTTCGCGGAAAATGATTTCAGGTATACCATATAGTCCAGCGTCGTGGTATCATAGCCGGGCCCGCCGCCGGTCATGGAATAGATATACGGGAAAATGCCCGTAAAGGTCCACATGACGGAGGTGATGCAGGAGTATTCCATTGTCCGCCCAAGCAGCGGGAACGTGATACGGAAAAGCTGTGTCCAGTAGCCCGCGCCGTCCAGCCTTGCCGCTTCATAAACAGAGGGCGAAATGGAGCTGAGACCGCCGAGGGCCAGCAGGCACTGCCAGCCGATGTTGACCCAGACCAGACAGATGATAACGGCTGTGCGCGCTGTGCCGCTGCGCTCAAGCCAGGGGATCGCTTCCCGGATCAGGTGAAGCGCCTTTAAAACCGAGTTCACTGCGCCGTCATAGCTGAACAGCACCTTGAACAGATAGCCGACGATCACGGCTGAAATGACCTGCGGGATATAGTATATCACACGGAAGATCTTTCCGCCGGGGATCCCGTCATAGATCAGAACCGCGACGATGACGCCGATCAAGACCTGAAACGGGATAAACAGCAGGAAGATCAGATTGTTGCGCAAAAGGCTCCAGAACTGTCCGGAGGACAGGATATTGATATAGTTTTTGAAGCCGACGGAAACGGCTGCGCCGATGCCGTTCCAGTCGGTAAAGCTCTTGATCACGGTCTGCACGATCGGGTAAGCGCACATGACCAGAATCAGCAGCAAGGCCGGCAGGACGGAGAGCCATGCCTGCCGTGTCTGCCGCCTGCTTATTTTGGATTGCCGGTTTTTCATAGAGCAGTCTCCTTACCAGTCTGGTGTGCGACCCGTCCGGGCCGCACACCAGACAACGCTGCGGGTTATTCTCAGTTCACTTCCGCTGCCTTTGCATCGAGTGCAGCGGCCATATCCTCCACGCTCATCTGGCCGGTGATGACCTGCGGGGACAGGCGCACCAGCTCTGTGCTGACGTCGGGATGCAGCGTGTTGTCGACCCAGAATACATAGTTCGACGCTGCATTGAACATCTGCTCTTCGACAGAGCCCGCCGCAATGCCGTAATCGGCGGCGGTGATATCGCTTCTGTAAGGAAGCTTGGACAGGTGCTTTGTGATCTCAAGGTGGTTTTCACGGTTATTGAGGAAGGACAGGAATTCAACGGCCAGCTCCGGATCCTTGCAGGTCTTGGAGACGGCGAGGCCCTGACCGACGCCGCCGATGGCGGCGTTTTTGCTCTGTGCATTCTCCGGAGACGGCGGCGCGAAGAAGCCGACGTTTTCCGCGCCCAGCGCATCCGTGCAGGTCGCTGCATTCCAGTTGCCCGTGGCAAGGAACGCGGCGTTCCCCGTCAGGAACTGTGCAAGATCGTCCGCCGAGCTGGCGTAGTCCGCGTTGATATAGCCCTGCGCATACAGATCCGCCGGGATCTGCATCGCCTGCAGGAATCCGGCATCGTCAGAGAACTTCGTCTCTGCGCGGCCATCGGAGGCGACGCGCGCGCTGCCGGAGAGCTGCAGCCACCATGCCGCGAACGCCGTCAGGAAGCTGTGGCCCCAGCCGCCATCCGTTGCGTAGATCGGCGTATAGCCGGCGTCCTTGATCGTCTGAAGATCGGCTTCGAACGCGTCAAGATCGGCGGGCGGGTTGGTGTCGTAGTCCAGGCCGCACGCCGCGAGGACCTGGCGGTTATAGAAAATGCCACAGATCTCGTTGCCGCTGTTCGGATAGGCCAGGATCTTGTTGCCCGCTTCCATGTTGAGCGTAACAGTATCCCATGCGATGATCTCTTCCTTGTCGGCTGCCGGGATCAGATCCGTCAGATCGACAAGCAACTCTTCCAGCTGGAACAGCTGGTTGCCGGCCCAGACGCAGAGCACATCGGGGCATTCCTCCGTCATGGCGGCGGCCTTGAACAGCTGGTGGATCTCCTCGCCGTTCGGATACGAGACCATGTTGATCTTCACGCCGGGGTGCTCGTCTTCGAATTTGCGGCAGAGCTTGCTGATCAGCCAATCCTCCTCCGGGGACTGCATATCCGCCTCGTTATTCATTGCCTCAGATACCCAGAACGTCAGGGTCTTCGTTTCACCGGCCGTGTCTGTACCGGCTGCCGCCGGTTCCTGCGGCTGGCCAGTCTCTGCGGGTTTTGCACAGGCTGCAAGGCTGAGCAGCAGCATCAGTGCAAGCAATATTGCGATCGTTCTTTTCATTTGCTTCATTCCTCTTCTTTTTTATTTTGAACAAGGCGCCGGAACTCCTGTATTCAATACGGTTCAAATAAGGACTTGCTATTTGCTGCGGCGTGTGATAGAATAAGTTATCAAACATATTCTATGTGTTTCATGCCTCTATTATGGCAGGTGTTCGCGTAATTGTCAATATTCGCGCGGCATCTTCGGTGATATTTGTGGATTCCTCTGAAATCATCACAGGATTTTCGGCAAAGCTCACAGAAAAAGCAGAATATGTTTTAAACTTATTTCATATCATATTCTATATCATATTCTATTCCATGGAGGACGGACATATGCTGGATAAGAGTTCCGCGATACCGCTGTATGCGCAGCTTGCCGAGCAGCTTCGGCTTCAGATCGACTCCGGGCAGCTCCGCCCCGGCGAGCAGCTGCCGAGCGAATCGGAAATGATGGCGCGCTATCAGATCGGACGCCCGACGGTGCGCGCCGCGCTGAAGCAGCTCGTTTCCGCCGGATATCTCACAAAAATTCAGGGCAAGGGGACCTTCTGCCGCGATCTGCATGCGGGAAAGCCGATCAACATCGAGGTCCTGCTGGACATGGAGAACGAGTACTTTATCCCCTATTACGTCCGCGCGATCTCGGGCGTACTGAAGGAAAACAACTGCAACTTCCTCATCAGCAATACAAACCGCGACGCGCAGAGCATCTGCGAGCAGCTGGAGAACAGCCTGCAGAAGGACACGAGCGGCGTTATTCTGCAAATGACGCCGGTCAACATCCGCCCGGAGCTCCGGCAGCGGCTGCTGCACTGCATCGCGGCGTTCCGCCGCCGCAGCATTCCCGTGATCCTGATCGACAGTCTGCTCGAGGGCGCAGATGTCTCCTACTGCGTCATAAACGAGCGCGGCGGCGGTGCGCGCGCGGCGGAGCATCTGGCAGCCTACGGGCATCGGCGCTGCGCGATGGTCAGCCCGTCTGATTTCTGCGACGCCGTGCAGCGCTACGAGGGCTTCTGCCGGGCGGCGGAGCAGTTCGGCATGGCCCCGCCCGTGCTGGTCGACGCGGACAGCGAGCTGGGGCGCACACTTCCTGCCGCAGTCCGTGCAGCGCAGGTCACAGGACTCTTCTGCTACAACGACGCGCTTGCGCAGCGCTGCATTCGCATTCTGCGCAGCGCGGACTACAGCATTCCAGCGCAGATCTCGGTCATCGGCTTTGACGATTCGTTCCTCGCCGCGAGCATTGAGCCGCCGCTCACCACGCTCTGCCACCCGAAGGAGGAGCTTGGGCGCTGCACGGCGTCGGCGCTTCTGAAGCTGATCCAGAACGAGATCCCATGGCCGTTTCAAAAGATCTTTGACGTCCCGCTCATTCAGCGCGCAACCTGCGCCCGCTGCCAGCCGCTGTGCGCGGCAAAGCCGGAATAGCCGGACGATTTTTTACAGGCGCTGGATTTTTGCGCGGATCTCTGCTATGATACAGACAGGCGGCAGGCGCACATACGCCTGCCGCGCACACAGGATAAAAACGCAACGCGGGGCCTCCGGCCCTGCCAGAGCTGGTAGGTAGCCCAGCCGTCTGCGCTTTGGCGCAGGTAAGTAACCCTTCCCTCCGGGTCGTCCGTTCCTGTGTACCATAAAATCAGGAGGGTTTCGTGATGGACAGTGATCTGACAAGGCTGACGGTATTTTTTGAGGCGCCGTTCTGGATCGGGGTGTTCGAGCGGTTTGAGGGCGGGACGCTCTCGGCCTGCAGGATCACCTTCGGCGCGGAGCCGAAGGACCATGAAGTGCTTTCGTATGTGCTGAAAAATTACGCGCGGCTCCGATTCAGTCCGGCTGTCGCGGCGGCTGTCCGGCAGGACGCGGCCAATCCGAAGCGCATGCAGCGGCAGATCCGAAAGGCTTCTGCCGACCGCGGCGTGGGGACAAAGGCGCAGCAGGCCTTACAGCTGCAGCGTGAGGAGCAGAAGCTGGAACGAAAAACGCACACCCGCGAACAGCGGGACGCGGAAAAGCAGCTGAAATTCGACCGCAGACAGCAGAAGCGAAAGGAAAAGCACCGGGGACGGTAAACAGTACGCTCCCTCCATGTTTGACAGTGGCGACACTGACGCTCATGGAGGGAGCGTATTGTTTGAAACAAGTTGTGAAGAAATTCTGAATTATTTACAAAAATGTTGCAATTCTCAATGCGCCACAAGATGTAGTACCGTTCTATTCAAAAACTGACGAAATATTGAATCACAAATCTACATACAAAATGAAGCGGCGTTTTGCCTTCTCTTGATAAGAGGGTTGAAACGCCGCTTTTTCTTTTCCTAAATTTCAAAATCAAGATAAAGGAGGGCACAAAAATGTCTGTATTCCATGTTGAGAAAAACAAGGGCTACACGGTTATGTCCAACCATCATCTCCGCAACCATACGCTGTCGCTTAGTCGTTGTTGTCGGTCACCGTCACATTGCCGACCGTGAACTTCTTCTTATCCTCTACAGCCTCATTGTGGACAGAAACAAAATACTCCAGCAGTCCACGCAGCGACCCCTTGTAGGAATAAGGCGGCTGCACGCTGTCCTTCAGATAGGCAAGGCAGGACTCGCATGTCCAGGTATGGGTGTTGTAAAAATCAGAGCCGTCATCCAGAGCGCGGCCCTCGAAGACCGTCTCATCATTTTTCTTGCAGACGATGACCGACTGCATCGGCATGATACTGGAAAGGTACGGATGATTATGGGGAGCGGATAACGTCAGGCTGTCAATGCTCTCGGCATCCTCAGAAATCCTCGCCTCTGTGATAGCCAGCTTGGAGAGGCTGGGGTGATAGAACACCGCGCCGTCCACAAATACACGAAACAGGCTCATAGACATCCCTCCCGGTAGCGGAATGTCGTTGTGCCGGTACCGGATACGCCCACCGTGTTCGTTCCCTGCAGGAGCTCCAGCTCCGGAAACGCCCAGACGCCTGCGCTGACTGTTTTTCGGAAGGTGTCACCGCCGACCTGCCAGTTCAGGGTGGTTTCAGCCGTTGTAGCCCTTGTCCACGGCAAAGCGGCTGTAGCGTCTGGCGGCATCTACGTTTCCTGCGATATCTCCAGCGTAGGGAGAGCAGATGTAGACGATGGGCCGGAACGCACGACCGGAGCGCTGTTCCTGTTCGACCTTCTTGATGGCCTCATATGCCGTCAGGTCAAGGTAGCCTTCGCTGTTGCGCATATCGACACTCATGCTGCGATTCCTCCTTTCCGGGCGGACATAGAAAAAGGCGTCCACCTCTGCTTCCCACTGAAGGTGAACGCCCGATTTGAGCGGATGATTATCAATCTTTTTTGTAAAACGGGGTGGCGTAGCCGTCTGCACGGAGCAGCAGGCCCTTTGCCCACGGTGGTGTCCGACCCATCTGCTCACAGACAGCATCCAAGGACATGTGTGGGTCGGCCTCGATGACCAGCTCATCGTGGATATGCATCACGATAGAGCAGCACCGGAGTGTTCGCATGGTATAGCAGAGGATATCACGGGCTGTGGCCTGTACGATGTTCTCCACGAACTTGGGGCCATAGGAATCCAGCCGTTCCCACTTCTTCGTGGAGCCGATGCCTTCATAGGAGATGCATTCGCCGCCGAACTTGTTCGTTCCCACCTTGGGCTTCACATAGGCCAGCTTCCTCCCGGATGGCAGGGTGATGAACAACATCCCGCTCCGGCAGGAAAAGGTCAGGCCATAGTCGGTGGTGGTGTGCTTGTACCGGACTGCCTCCATGACAGCTCTGTCCACAGCCCACCAGAATTTCACGATGTTCGGATTGGACTGCCGCCATGCATCCACCAGCTGCGGGAGCTCCTCCTCCGTCAGTTCCATCTCCAGAGCACCCATTGCCTTGAGCGCACCTACGGAGCCGCCATAGCCAAGGGCCAATTCCGCAATCTTACCCTTCTGGCGCAGGTGACCGTTGATGCCATGTTTCTCCACAGGCACCTTGAACATCTGCGATGCGCTGGCACAGTAGATGTCTCCACCCTTGGAGAACACCTCCTGTCGCCATGCCTCCCCGGCAAACCACGCGATGACGCGGGCCTCAATCGCACTGAAGTCCGCTACGAGAAATTGGGCACCGTCTCTGGGAATGAAAGCGGTTCGGATGAGCTGGGAGAGTGTGTCTGGCACATCCTCATACAACAGCTCCACAGCATCGAAATCGCCGGAACGCACCAGAGCACGGTCCTCCGCCAAGTCAGGCAGATGGTTCTGGGGCAGGTTTTGCAATTGAATATTCCTGCCGGAGAAGCGTCCGGTTCGATTCGCCCCATAGAACATGAACATCCCACGGGCGCGATTGTCGCTACAGACCGTTTTCTCCATCGCCTGGTATTTCCGGACGGAGGACTTGGCCAGTTGCTGCCGGAGCGTGAGCACCTCCGCCAGCTCCGGCGGTGCCGTTTTCAGGAGCTCTGCCACGACCTTCTTACCAAGACTGTCGGTTTCCATACCGTTGTCGGAGAGCCATTGCTTCATCTGTTGGACGGAGTTAGGGTTCTCCAATGCCGTCATGCGCTTCATGGCATCGGTCAGCTCCTGCCGGGAACGGGCATCCATCTGAATGGCTTGCTCCACGAGCTCCATGTCGATGCGGACGCCACGGTCGTTGATTTCTTGGTCGATGTCGTATTCCTCCCAGACCTGTGGCGGCACCGGGAACTTGGAGAGCTTCCGCTGGATGCCCATCTCGGCCTCTACGTCACGGGCATTATAGCGTTTGAACAGCTCCCACTTGTCCGGCGCATGGAAGGGCCGGTTTCGGGTGCGCTGGCCATTTGCCTTTGTGGGCAGACAGGGCTGGCAGAAGTATTTGATGAGCTCCTTGCCCTCGGTGAGCTTCTGCTTCTCCAGACCGAGAACGGCACCGACGCCTTCCAAGGAAAGCGGCAGGCCCATCGTGGCCGCCCAGACCATGGAGCAATGCCAGCTCTCCGGGTCAAGATATTCACCGGTTGGGTAACCGAGATACCGGGAGAGGCATACCCGCTCGAAGGCTGCATTGAAGGCCCACTTGATGACGGAATCGTCCTCCAGTGCGGCCAGCACCTCCTTGGGAATATGCTCTCCACAGGCGAGGTCGACCACCTGCACCGGCCCGGAGTCGATGCTGTAGCCAAACAGCAGGATTTCAAAATTGGGAGACTCACAGTAACGATAAACTCCGGTCTTCTGGAGCGGGATGTCGCTGTAGGTCTCAATATCAATACTGAGTGTTTTCATAGGCACATCCTTTCGGAGCAGCGGAATATGGGTGGCGGGATTGCTCCCACCACCCGCTAGATGAGGATTACGATTTGTCGAGCTCCTTCATACGAGCCTCGTGGTATTCCACCTCGCGCAGGGCACGCTCCTTCTCAAGCTGCTGGCGTTCGGCCTCCCACGCTGCGTTGCGCTTTTCACGCTTGCGGTCATCGATGGTGTCGATGATAGACCGAACAATCCAGAACACTGCCAAGAGCAGATAGAGGGAGAGCAGAAGGATGCAGAGAATGGTCGTAGTGTTCATCGTGGTCACCTCCATCAGTCAAGAAAATCGTCATCTTCGTCGGTGGCGAAGTCGGACTCGGCGCTGGCCTTGCCGCCCAGAGGCTCACCATCACGAATCTTCTGCAGATTGTTCAGGCCGCAGGCGATGCCGCGATTGCCGGAGCTGTTGAACGCGTAAAACGTGATGCTGGCGCGACCGTACACACCGGAGTAGACCTCAGAGTGGGTCAGGATGGGATTGTGGTCGGCATCCACGATACCGGGAGCACTGGTGGCGTTGGCGTTGACGAAGTAGGCACCGGCATAGGCGGGGTCATCCGGACGCTCGGTGTCGCCGTCGCGCAGCGGGGTCTTGATGGCGCTAAGGGCCGGGACAGACTTGCCGTTGCCCTTGAGCTTGGCCTCGCCCTCACGGTAGGCCGCTTCGATGGCCGCCTGAATCTTGGAGACGGTCTTGGTGTCGGACTTCGGGATGATGAGGCTGACCGAGTACTTCGGAGCGCCTCCGTTGATGCTCTTGGGCTCCCAGACGTTGGCGTAAGACCAGCGGGTGTTGGGGCCGGTGATGACCTTCATGGGATTGGTAAATTTGGTGTTCTTATTCATCGATGTTTTCCTCCATAAAATCATTTTTTGCCGTGTTCATAGCCGGACGCTTATCGCTTTCCGGTACGAGCGTGGGTTTTCCCTGTGGCTTTTCAATGTAGCCCGTCAGGAGTTCGTCAAAGCGGGCTTTGCCGAGCAGCTTTTGCATCGCGGTGATGCCCAGCAGTTTTCGCTCATACGGGTCAAAGCCTGCATTGCTGACCGTCTGGATAACGGCAGCCTCGTTGGTATATCTGCGATTGGAACGGCCCTCGACCAGTTTCCAGCCGTGCCATTCCTTTCCGCTGACCGCTTGCTGGAGTGCGTACTCCTTGATGTCGGAGGCCCACGATACCAGCGCGTCCACACGGGACAGGATGTCCTCGATGTCCTCGTCCGTGAGGAGCGGAGGCAGCTTGAAATCGTAGCGGGCCAGCTCCAGATTGGCCTCGACACGGGCGCGGCACTCATTTTTGGCCTTGCAGAATCCGCACCACTCACCGCAGAGGAAGTTGCCGTCACCGGCAAAGGCCAGTTCAGCCGTGGGCTTCAGAACCTCGTCCGCCCAGCAGTACAGGTCATCCTTGGCAATCTCGAAAGTGCTGATATTCTGGCGTCTGGGCTGTACGATGTGAACGCACACGTTGTCGATATCATAGATGCCATCGAACAGCTCCAGCGCACCGAGCGCGTAGCATTTCAGCTGAGGATTTTCCACTGCGGAGACGAGTATCCCAAGCCCGTGTTTGTAATCAATCACGTGCATGGTGCCGTCCGCGATAAGGATGGCGTCGGAAGTGCCGAAGCCCTGTTCCACCCAGCGAGAGAAGTCCACCCGCTGCTCGATGAGCACCACCGGGTCAGCACAGGTCTCCTTGGCGGCCTCCACCAGTTCAAGGATGTAGGCGACATAGTCGTTGACACACTCGTTCATTTCCTGATTGAACCAGGTCAGGTTCTCTGTGGGGTCGGTGGCTTCCATACCCAGCGCCTTCCGGAGCTTATACTCACAGAGCGTGTGGGCATCGGTGCCCTCGGCGGCATAATCGGAGCCTTTGTCCTCGTAGAGCTCACACAGCCTCGCGGATGGTGGGCAGTGGAGCCAGCGGTCTGAGGCAGATGCCGAGAGAAGCGCATGTCCATTAGGTGGCATCGGCAAGTCCCTCCACATCCTTGAGCAGGGCCTCATAGTGCTGCGGGTCGACCAGCGAGAGCTTTTCGGCCCCATACTTCCGGAGGAGCTCCCGGATTGCCGCCGTGTGACCGGCGCGGGATTTCTCCGCCAACACCGCCCGTACCTGTTCCAGCGTGGGCGCGGGCTTGGGCTCCGGTTCCTTGGGGCCGGGGCTGCTGAACTGACGAGTCAGCCAGTTGGCTACATCATCAATAGCGGCAGCAGCATCGTGCAGTTCTTGGATGGCCATAGCCATATCCGCCAGCTTTGACATTGTGATTTCCTCCTTCCTTGGTTTGCCTCTGGTTGTCGAGGGCAGCGAGCTTTTGCGCCAGACGTGCGGAGACGCGGGAGATAGCTTTGAGCGCCTGAATCTCCTCGGCTGCGGGGCTGCTGTTCCTGTAGTTGTTGTCGTACACGGTTTTCACCTCCCTGAAGGCTGGTGTCGTTTGTCGCCTTCCACCTCCCACTGAAGGTGAGGAGCCGTTTTGAGCGGAGGAATTTTCAAAAAACAAAAAAGGCCCTCCGGCCACCGGGAAAACGATGGTCAGAGGGCCGGGAGTGCTGGGGATTAGTATCCACGGATGCGCCGAAGCTCCGTCCGATACTTCTTCATCTGGTCGGCGAAGGTGCGCTGGGGTCGACCGAGGGCCTTGGCAATGGCGCGGTCGGAGACGTTGTCGTCGTCCATCCACATGGCGATGATGGTGTCCGCATCGGGGTCGAGCTCCCGGAGACGGGCGAAGAGGCGGTCAAGCAGGTTGCGGTCTGCAATGATGCTCTCAATGGCCGGAGCCTCAGACGGAACCATGTCCATCAGGGTGTCCTCGCCATCTTCACCAATGGGAACGTCCAGAGAAGCGAGGTCGCCGGAACGACGGTACTCGCAAATGAGGCAGTCACCGTCACAGGCCCAGACCTTGCTCTGAGGGCAGACGCAGCGTCCATGAGCCTGCTCCTTCATTCGGATGCGGGCTGCCTCGTCGTAGTAGGCGTCGCGGACTTCCTTGCTGACCGGAATCTTCTCACCGGTGGTGCGGTCGTAGATAAAGGGATGGTTTTCTTTTGCGTTGTTTTTCATAAAAATCGACTCCTTTGGATGCGGAATCCGCAGGAGCCGATTTTTAGTCCGTAGAACAGAAAAGGCGGCCGTGGATATAGTTCTCCTGTGAGGAACAACTACAATCCATGGCCGTCAATGCAGCTCTGCGGATTCGGTTTGATTTTTGCTGCGTTAGGCAGCGACAGTGTCTTCCACAATGAATGTGGTCTTGGTGCGGGTTACCCGCGAGATAATGTTTTCACGGGTAACTGTGAATGAGCCGCCAATTGGGACGTTGAACTTACAGCTCGACTTGTGGGGGCCTTCAGTTTCAACCATGCCACTCTGGTCATTCGCTTTGCACAGCAGGCGGCCCTTGCTGTTGCGGATGTCTCTGTAGATGGTGCCGGGTCTCACCTCCTTTCAATGAAAAAAGCCGCTTAGATACACTTCACCATAGAAAATCAATCATGTTGATTGAGTCCTACAGCTTAGCGCGTCTAAGCGGCTTTCCTGTGAGTAACTCCTATTTAGTTAGGCTGTGCGACAATTTCAACAGGAATCTTTTTCTTGTAGATTGGGCACTTAACAAACGCAGTGATTCTGCAGGGGATCCTGTCGGCGGTTTCAAGGATGTGACAGTGTTTGCCCAGCTTACATCGGGAACCTTCATGCGGACATTTATACTCAACGGAATGGGGAGTTGTTGTCATTTCTGTCATCAGCACCTCCTGTAGTTAAGGAATCATACGAGGGAGAGCGGCACTATCATCGTTCCGCGCATTGCGGATAATTTGACGGACATCATCTACCTCACTTCGTGTCATCTGGTTGCCCATGACCATGTAAGCAATCACCATACCAGCACTGCGGATAGAGTCCTTGCCGGTAATCATTTTCTTGTTGGCGCTGCCTATCACGAGGATGTTGAACCACAATTCATTGTTGAAAGACCAGTCGATATGGTTGAGCTTTCCAACGACGGAGTCCCAGCTGATTTCTTTACGTTGGGCCATAAGAGCGACATGTGCAAGCGCCATCTGGGTCACCGGCTTCAGCAGGAGGTTTTTCTCACGCAGATTGGAGACGGGTTTGTTGTTGCGGGTAAGTTCAAGGTACTGCTGGTATGCCTGCACACCATCGAGAGTGATACGCCAGAATGAAGCAATAGTCTGGTATGCTTCTTCAAGCGCTGCGTTATCTGGCAACATCTTGGAAGAGTATTTTTTGTCCTTCAGGATTGTCTCTGCAATCGTATACAGGGCACTCAATGTCGTGAGGTTCTTGCTGCGTTGGGATAGGGTGTTGCTCTTCCAGTTAACAAGGTCGATACCATTAATAGGAGCTAGCGGGCCACCCTCTTTGAAGAGGCGACGGGCAATAACAGCAAAGGTGTCATCGTCACTCGTGATGATATTGTCGCTACGGCTGGTCTGTTTGGCGTACTTGTTAATCTTGTTGAAGATTTTCCGGATTTTTGCTGTGTCAGTGTGCTCCACAAGGATGATGCAGAGCTCTTCATTCGCAAGCTCAGGGTGGGGCTGGAGCTTGTTCATAGCAGCGAAGGTCTTTGTACCACCCGGAACTCCCATGATACCTCTGATGGCGATTTTCAAGCTCAGAAGGCGGTGCTGTCCGTCCAGTGCGATGAGTCGCTCTTTGCCGGGGAGGGTTATGAAGCCCATGTCTGCCATAGGAATGGCATAGGCATCTGGAATGTTGCCTACGACTTTTGAGAGCGGTTCAAAACGGATTTCGTCAAAGCCAGAGTAGATATCCACGATGAGACTAGAGAAGAAGCGGTCTGGGTCATCCGTGACATACGGAACAATCTCTTCAACGATTCGTTTGATATCGCATTCTCGTTGCATCTTTTCTTCTGCGGTCATATCTGGCCATTCTGGGAGCTCCTTGGCGATGCCTACCTTGTCGATAAGCTCCCCAGCGGCCATTTTACAGATGTAGTAGGTTGTCCTACCCATCTTGGCTTGGATACAGCCTAATGTTGCCATAAAACGTCCTCCTTGTTTGTCAAAAACACCTCATGTTTTCATTATACACGCAAGATGTGTTTTGTCAAGAGGAAAACGCGATGTTTTTCAAAAACATGAAAATAGTTCTTAGAAAACCGTCAATCGGGACTACAAGACAGAGAGGCCGGGGCGGCAGAAGGGAATCTTCTCCTCGCTTGATGCGTTCCTTCAGGAAGAATTTGAGTGAGATATTGAGCCTGCAATTTCGCCAAAACGAACTCTGGATTTCGTCTTCGCGCATTGACATTTCGCCGAAAGCAGGGTAGAATATTATAGCTTATTGTGCGCTTTGATGCTACAGGAGGTTGATTCTATGAACGGCTATATGACTACAAAAGAAGCTGCTGAAAAATGGGGCATCACACAAAGGCAAGTGCAAAACCACTGTAAAATGAACCGGATACCCGGAGTGCTAACGCACGGAACGACCTATATGATACCGGAAAATGCCGAGAGACCGGTTTACGGTTTTTTCTCCGGACAACCATCAGAAAAGGAAGACACTCAAAAATAAGCGTTTTCATGCAATTATGACGGCTGAGGGAGAAAGAACGAGATGAAACCACAGAGTTCCGGAGCATTTTTAATTAAACGCCCGTTTGATTTGCAAGAAGCGGTCGTGCTGTTGGATGTTTATCTCAGCATGGTTAAGAATGGTGTACCTATTACTATGGCTGCTGAGAAAGCATCCGTACGTCTGCGCAATCTTGCAAAGAGCAATGGCTACATAGTCAGTGACAGCTATCGTAGTTCAGGCGGGCTGGTCAACCGCCTCCGTAGTCTGGGCGGTCTGTATGAGGGACAGGAGTCAAAATCTGCTCCGGGAACAGCCAAGTTTGCTGAGGCAATTTCACTCTACAATAACGAAAGAGCTCGATACGAAGAAATATTGAGCACCGAGAAAGAGGCATCGCAAGTCACTATATGTGACGAACAATCCCTTGACACTCAGAGAAATACTGAGGTTCGGGAGAAACGGAGGAGCGGGCAGATGGCAGAAAATCAGAATGCTGCTGAACAGGATTTTTTCCAGTGGCTGCCTACTGCTGTGAACGACTCAGTGTTAGCAGATATTAAAAAATCATATGCACAGATTAATGTCCTGCTTATTAAATCCAAAGCGCTATCGCAGACACTCACAGACGTCACTTCTGTAGACGAAGTGGAATTTGCTCTGCATCGCACGAAGCGTACATTTGCTAATAGGCATCTCCGCAATTCAGCAACACAGATTCTTGCTGCTTATATTGTCTACCTTCGTGAGAAGGAAGTGCCTCATGATGAGCCAGAGGATGCATGCGAAGCATTTGATGCTAGATCCGGTTGGATTAAATTCGACTTTACAAATTCTCAGAGTTTTACTTACACGCTACCGATTCATTGTGTGATAGGTGGGGCGCCTATCACAGGAAAAAACTGGGCGCGTATTCTTGCCGGCATCACGGAACGCGAACTTGCTAAACATAATCCAGCAATGGACGGGCTATATAAAGAATCTTTGATTGCCGCAAAAAAAGACCGTCCCTACCTGCTGGAGGAACGACTTGAGGGCCTTCACTGTGCGCAACTTTCAAATGGAAATTGGATATGTGTAAATTATAGCATTCCAAGACTCATGGAGATGATACGAGTTCTTTGCCTGCGGTGTGGGTATACAGAGGAGCAGATTATCCTCTATGGTGTGCCTAAGTACTCGTCGACAGGTGCAAAGACAAGTGAGGCTAAGTCATCTCCGGTGAAGAAAAAAGACAAAACGTTAGCAACGTCGGGCTATGGCATCCCAATAGAAAAATCTGAAGCATACCTCCGGTCTGTTGGCCTACAGGGTGCAACAGTAAAAGAACTGATAAAGGCTGTTCAGCCTGATGCAGCGGTTTCGTCCACTGCTTCTGCCTTGGACGGTAGCGTGAACATTATTGCCATGCCTGGTAACCGATATGTTCATATTGATAGCTTTGTTGACCTGGACGAGGCTGAAGAAGCGTTGGGGCGGATTCTGAGGACACATTTTGCTCAATTTGGAGGTTATAGCAATAACCAGCTTCTCTTTGGGGCTGCCTCCCAAGAGCTGTCGATGTTTTTGAATGACAACGACTGTGAAAACATTGATGCGGTGTATGCCATTGCCCGATTCCTTTTTGAGAAAAAGGCTGTGGCAGGGGCACCGTACAAATTCTCTACGCCACATATTTTCGAGAAGGAACCAGACTACCCTATGACTCTGCGGGGCCTGATGATTCACCTTGCCAGAAGCAATGGCGGCCTTTTGTATGCCTCCGATGCTAAGGACTATTTGCAGAAGACCATGCTCACCTACGGCGGTATTGGCCAGCTCCTGCAACTTGGTTCATCCAATACCTTCCTCATTTATGATTCAGACCGCTATCTTCTAAGCGAGTCACTGGGAATCGATGATGCTTGGTGCCTTCGGATGCACGACCGGCTGGATGACCTTTTCCGCAAGGCAAATGTGGCATATGTCATACCGAGAGATATTAATGCTACATGGCTGACAACACTGCCGTCGCTGCCGCACGGCTTAGATTGGACGCTCCTTTTATTGCAAGAAGTGCTGGATAAGTATCCTGCCATTGGCTTTAAATCTATCTCTCCGGATTTGAACCAGACGCTCGATACACTTGCCGCGGCGTTCGTCCCGGTTGACTCACCGCTCCAGACCTTCCCGGATGTGGTTACGCTCTTCATGGAGGAACACCATGACTTGCCGATGCGTATGCCTGGTGAAGATTTGCGGCTGGAACTGCGGGATGCTGGAATGCTGGAAAACGGCGAAATGATTTATGCGCTGCCGAAGGCGTTGAACGACTATCGGTTTGCGTGGTCAAACGAGAACAAAACAGTATATGTGCGCGGGAATAAGTAAACGCGCCATATTAGAATAGAGGTCAATCTATGTACGGATATGAGTGGACGGGTCAAAACGGTATTTACCGTCTGTCAGTTAACAGCAAAATTGAAAAAGAGATTCGTCCTGTGTTCAAAGAGGAACTGGATTATTTCGGTTTTAACGAACATTGGACATATCCGGACACAGATGCCCCGTTACTTTGGGCCGAGGGGATTCGCCGCTACATTCTGAACGGTACTTGTGTCGCGGAAGCCACAGGTGGTGGATTCTATACGAAACCGACCATAAAAATCTATACTGAAGGTCTGAATCTGGAACCGATTGATGTCGATGCACTCTGGAAAGAAAATGAACGTTTGATGCTCGGCCTTGAAAAGACATCCATGGATTTCATTAGAAAGACTCATGATAAGTACGAAAAGCAAGGAATGGCATTCGCTGTTGCGTTTAGCGGCGGAAAGGATTCCTTGGTGCTCCTCGACCTTGTCAGTCGTACATTATCCCCGGATGAATTCTCAGTGGTGTTTAGCAATACAGGAATGGAGCTATCCACCACTATTAAGTCCGTAGAAAAGGCAAAGAAGCACTGGTCATCGCTTAAATTCTATGAAGCCAAAAGCCATCTGAAGCCCACAGATAGCTGGGAAGAGTTTGGCCCTCCGGGAAGAAGAATGAGATGGTGTTGCGCTGTTCATAAATCAGTTCCAACGATTTTGCTTCTCAGAGAACTAACCGGAAACTATAATATTAAGGTCGTAGTTTTTGATGGTGTGAGAGCTGAGGAAAGCGCTGCGAGGGCTGATAGAGATGAAATTAGCGTTGGCGCTAAGAATATTAACCAAATCAATTGCAGCCCGATTTTGAAATGGGGAACATCCGAGCTGTTCATCTATTTGCTCCATAATGGCATTCTTTTTAATGAAGCTTACCGTAAAGGATTATTTCGCGTTGGCTGTATAGTATGCCCCATGTCTTCTGCTTGGTGGGATGGGATTGTAAATGACTGCTATCCAGATGAAATGCGGGAGCTTCTTTCAAATGTCGAAAACTATGCCCGCGCTACAAAACCAGATAGCGAAGTGAAAAAGTTTATAGAGCAAGGTGGATGGAAGGCCCGTATGGGTGGCCGTGGGCTCCAGAACGGTGGGAACCGTGTAGTCGAAAAGATTGCTGATGACAAGATTTCCTTTAGTTTTGTATCTAAGCGTCAGAACTGGCTTCAAGTCTGCAGTATTCTTGGCCCTATCGTATATAGGGACAACGATATATACACCCAGTTAATCGATAAGCAAGAGTTCCAATTTCAGATTTCTGGCGAAACTAAACCTGTTGTGACATACTGGCCTTATTCTAAAATGGACAGATTTGTTCTTAGCCATCTAAGGGGGATTGCAAACAAAACCGCATATTGCTTTGGCTGTAAGGCATGTGAAGTTCAATGTCCTGTTAATGCATTTTCGATTACTGAAAACGGTAAGATTTACATCCGAGAGGACAAATGCATCCACTGCTGCAATTGTATTGAATTTACAAATGGAAAGGGCTGCTTGGCGGCAAAATCGCTTTCTGTCACTGGAGGGGAAAACGGTATGGATTTAAAGGGAATGAATAGGTATCAGCATTTTGGACTTCGCCGTCCTTGGCTGGAACACTTCTTCGAGCACAAAGAAAACTGCTTCACTATGGGCTCTTTAGGAACCCGTCAGTATGACTCGCTTAGGGTTTGGCTAAAAGAAGCTGGCCTGTTGACGGCAACAGGTAAAGGTGCAAAGTCTGGTGTTCCGACACCACTCTTTAACAAAGTCCAACCTCTTGGAGCCGGGAACCCTTTGACGTGGGCTGTCATCTGGACAAACCTTGCTTATAATTCAATCATTTCAAAATGGTACATGCTGAATGCTCCTGCGGGAGAAATTTATGAGAAGAACGATTTGATTTTCCTTCTTGGAGATGATTATTCAAAGTCCACCCGTGACAACGCGGTAACCGCTCTACTTGAAACCTTCCGGCATAGTCCCATCGGTACTGTTTTGAAGCAGGGCATCCCGATTCCAAGTGGAAACAGCTACAAATTTTCAAAGCAGGGGTGGAACACACCGGATGCGGTTGCTATTCTCTATGCGTTGTATATGTGGGCAGAAGCAACGGGCAGATATACCTTTACGCTTGGCCAGATGGCTGCAGCGAGAGGAAATGCCGAGGCAAAAGGCGTAGACCCCGTGCCCATCTTCGGCATCAATCCTGACCGCTTCAAGGACATCCTGCAAGATATTTCCCTTCAGTTCGACAAGTACATCCGCACGACCTTTGTCGCGGATTTGGACAATGTCCAGCTTTTCCCTGAATACAAGTCTCTTGATATTCTGGATTTAATCGCAAAGTAAGGAGGAGGAATCATGGCTAAGTATAATACCTTCATTGAGCTGAGCCCACACTACGAATCGGTGGTGGATATTGATTCTGAATCCCGTCATCCTGATATGTGGCAAGAGTACATTGTCCACGAAGATATGAAGGGAGCCATTGAGAAAATCTGTGACTCCATGAAATATGAAGACGAGGACAAGCGTCGCTCTTTTTGGATTCATGGTGCATACGGCACCGGCAAGAGCTATGCTGCAATCGTTCTCAAGCACCTGTTTGAGGATAAAGTCGATTCTATTCGAAAATTCCTCTCAAACCAGATGCTGATTCCGTATAGAGAGAAGTTCCTTTCCATTCGGGAAAAGGGAGAGTTCCTTGTTATCTGGAAGAGTCAGGCTACCGACATTAAGAGCGGCATCCAGCTCATGATGACAATGGAGGATGCCATCCGCGAAAAACTCAAGGAGAAATTTGGCGCATCCGCTTACTACGGTAAAAAGTCTCTAGTTGCTGCTGCACAAGACGCTGTCAACGATTCCTCCATCAATTGGGACGAGCTTTTCACGAACCAGACGTATGCTCTGTATGAAGAATATGGCTCTGTCGATGACTTCCGTGAGGAAGTGAACGCGGGAAACCTAAAAGCAGCAAATGTTATCGCCCGTATCTATCGAGATAAGGGCTGGGGCTTCTTCACCTCCCTTCAGATGTTTAAAGATTGGGTCGCCGATGTCATCGAAGGAAACCATCTGCAGGATACCGGCATCGTCTTTATCTGGGATGAATTTACCTCATATCTCCGTAACAATCCGACCGATGATGTTCTGCAGCCTCTCTCGGAGTTCTGCAAAGAGCAGCCCTTCTTCATGTTCCTGATTGTTCACAGAGCGCCGAGCTGGGTTAGCCAGATTGGAGAGGAAGTCTACGAGCAGATTGTCCACCGCTATCATTCGCTTGACTTCCATGTGAGCGAAAGCGCAGCTTATGAACTGATTGGCAGCTCCATCCTTACCCGTGCGGGAATGGAGGAGCAGTGGAATGCGGAAAAAGATAAGCTGATGAAATCCATCAGCAAAAACATCGCCGATTTCGATAACCTTGACATGAGCAGCAAGAAGGAGCGCCTCCGTCAGCTTTGCCCGCTGCACCCGATGACGCTTTCGCTCCTTGCAATTGTTGCCCAGAACTTCGGAGCTTCGCAGCGCACACTCTTCCGCTTTATGAAGGACACGAAAGAGTCCGAAGAGAATGTTGGGTTTATCTATTACATCAATAATTACGGCCCAGATGACTGGCGGTGGCTGACTCCGGATTTTCTGTGGGACTATTTCTTTACCAGAGAGAGCGACGTCCGTAGTTTTTCAGCAGAGGCCAAGAGCGCATATCAGCATTTCATGGCGAAGCGCGAATACATCGCAGACGATTATCACATGCATGTGTTTAAAGCGGCAATGCTGCTGATTGCGGTCATGTCCTCTGGAACAGTCAGCAATCTATATAGTCAGGCTACACAACGTAAGGTTTCTGCTACCAGAAGTACCTTGTATAAATGCTTTGCTGGTCAGCTGACCAAGGAAGATGTGGAGATGTACCTCTCTGACCTTGAGCAGATAGGTGTGCTCCGCCTTGATGCCATGACGAACGGAGATATGCGCCTACAGATTCCCTACACTGGAAACGCAGACGTATTCGATGTTCGCAAAGAGATGCTCGCCAAGAAGTATACCCGCTACGAATTATTTAAGAAAAACGGGTATTTTGCAAAGTCCATGGAAGCAAAAATCTGGGACAAGACAAGCGCATCTTATGGCAGAATGTTTATCGCGGCCTGCGATTCCGGAACGACGTCAATGAATGCTCGTTTTGGAGAGGTTCAAACGGAACTGAAAAAGTTCCCGTATAAGTTTGGAATTCTTGTCATAGCGATTTCCGAATCCAGTCAGTTTGCGGCAATGCAAGAAAAAGTAAAGACTCTCGCCGCTCAGGACGAAACAGGGCGCATGGCTATTTACCTTCTGAAGTCTCCGCTGACCGAAGACCATCTGGATAGATGGTATAATGCTATGACACATTCTGAGCTTGCTGGTGAGGAAGGTAAAAGCGGCGATTCAGAACGGTATTCGGATGAGGCAAGCAGCGTTATTGAGGAGTGGTCTGCGCCTGCAATGGATGACCAGCTTATGGTCGTTTGCGGAGATAAGGTTTATCCGTCTGAATACGGCACCTCTTACTTTGCCACAAAACTGGAGAAGGATATAATCTTCGGTTCCATTTTCACTGCAGCTCCTGAACTTATCGTTTCGACGAATACTGCCTTTAAGAAGATTCAGCAGAGCACTGCCTTGGCTGGTGTGCAAAAAACATCTCCTAATACTCAGGTCGGCAATATTGTAAATGGTCTGAAGCAGGCTGGTGTGTGGGATGTTGAGGGTCTTGAAGCACTCGCGCAAAGCAAAGGAAACGATGGCGCAGCTGCAGTTGCCAAGATTGCGAGCTTTATCTTACAGCGTTTCTCTCAAGGGACGCAGATTAAATTGGATGCTCTTTGGCAGGAACTCCAGGACGCGCCTTATGGCTACTATAATTGCATGGCCTGCGGATACATCCTTGGTTTCTTGCTGCGTTACTATGTCAACAGTGAATTTAGCTGGAACAAAGGAGATAATAATCCGTGGCCGCTGACTGACCAAACACTAGCCACGATGATTACCAGCCTCTGCAAAGAGGAAGTTATCAACAATTATCTTTCCCCCGGCTCTGAAGTATGGCAGAAATTCAAGCCCTATGTGCAGAAGGTCTTTCAGCTTCAGGACAGCGAAGCGGTCAATGAAACCGAAGCTCGGAAGTACATGTCCAAGCAGTGTACAGAGAAGGCTGGCGCTCCATTCTGGGTTCTGAAATACGCTCCAGAAGAGAAATTTGGTGGCGCAGCTGCAAAGCAAACGACAGATGAGATAATAGACCTGTTCTGCGATTTCCTGTCTGAGAACGGTGACCAAGAGCAGGTAATGGGAAACATCACTGTAAAGTTCACCGGACATGGGCCTGTTCGGAAAGCGCTTGCAAGCCTTTACTTTGACCAGAATACAGTTTATGACGCGTTCAGTTCGTTCATTTCTCAGAAATGCAATGAACTTCAGGAACTGCAAAAGGCCATTGGCCTTACAAGTCATGACTTGTTTGACGCTATCCATCAAATGATGCAGGGGCAGGTCTCCACTTGGACGGAGGCCCAAGTAGAGGAAAAACTTTCTGAGCTTTGCATAGAGTACCGGGTTCTTGCCATCTTGAACGATGCACTGACTGTTAAGCGAAAGAGCATCAAGCTTCTCAGCGACGATATTGCAAACATGTTCGACCACATGAAAGTTCCAGGAACCGTTATTGAGAAACTCGGCTTCAGTTGGACACCTGCGCTGCAGGCGATGAGGGTTATTTCTACTACGCAGTGGTCGAAAATTGAACCTGCAGACAGAGAAAGCTATGCAGAGCTTTTGAAATCGGGTGCGCAGAAAGTGTGGGGCTTTGTTTCATCTTCGAAACCGCTTCTGCAACGGTATATGGAATCCCATGGACACAACTGCACTGACGAGGAGCTTGACGGCATCTACAAATCTCTGAAAACTGTAAACTATAATTCTCCGGCTGCAGATTTTGATGCCCGAATCGACGCGCAGCTGAACAAGGTTGCCTATAACAGAAACAAAGTGCGCATTCAGGAACTTTGGAAAGAACAGAGTGGCTTTGACTCCATCACCCTTTGGTGCGCAAACTATGCCGTCCCCATCCAGTGGGTTGTCAGTGATGAAGCACTTCCTCACATTATAGTGCTAAAGACTGTGCAGGACGGTAAAATTGCGGACAATACTGCTCTCCATAATGCTACGCAGTTTTTTGAGACACACACTGTCAGCGCTCTGAAGGACAAAGCATTTATTGCCAGTTGCTTTATCTCCCAGATAGGCGAAAGCTATCGTAGCGCTTTTGAATCATCTGGGCCGGTTTTGGTTTCTCGACTGAAAACTAACACGAAATTGACCTCTGATGTTTATTCCTGGGCCAACAAAGTGGGAGAAATCCGAAAGACGGTTGATGCTTTCCTTCGTGATAAATTCTGTGGAGAAGCAAAGAAGAAAGTGAAGTCAATGCCGGAGGCACAGCTGCGTGACAAGGTCGTACAGCTCCTCGACGAGAATCCCGACCTTTATACGCTGTTTATTAAGTGAGGAGGCTAAATCGTGACAATTGCTGAAATCAAGGAAAAGCTCAGCCAGGAACGTGGCTTCGGTTCCCGGTACCCTGCACGGATTATTTTCGTCGAGAACCTTGACGACTATTCTGCGCTTGAGCATCAGCTGAAGGGTATCTGCGATGTCACGATAAATGTGGCCGATTTTTGCCGTGCGCCAGATACTGTCCCTCAATTTGACCAGATTAAGAACAAGTTGAAGGAATGCGAGGGACAGCAGGTCTTGCTACTCTCTGTTGGTGAATACCTACGTTTGTGCACGAAACGTGAATTAAATCCTGACCGTCGCCAGTTCAGAGCATTTTGGGAAACGCAGCAACCGGAAGCGTCCAAGACCAGAGTTATCATTCCCGTTTTCAATTGTAGAGATATCTTTGACCGGATTATCGGAGCAATTGATGAACGCCAAGAAGATTATGTCTGGACGCTCGATTCTGCGCTATCGGTTGAAAACTATACCGTATCTGTATATTCCCCCAAATTCAAGGATGCCATTAATCCGGATGCAGATAATTTGACCTCATGGTTCCGGGACTGGCAGATAATTCTTAGAAGAAATGTGCCCTGTTCAGTCGTGACCATGCAGTATGGGAATGTCGAAACAGCCTATGGTACAGTCAATATTAAGCCCATTGATAGCCCATTCAGATATCTTGTGGACATTTTGGTGGACGGCAATCTACTAGTTGAAAAATGGCAAAGCAATGACTTCTGGAGCCGCGTTGTTAATTGTACCTCACATTATGCGGCAAAGACGGCATCGTTTGATAAAGTCGTACTCGATGCATTGAATATCAATGAGTTTGACTTTGTTTCTGTTGCGGCAAGATGGGAAACTCTGAACGATTTTCAGAAGAATCTTGTTTGGCTCTGGTATAGGGTATATCCGACCGATGAGTACTATAGTTATGCTTGCAAAAAGGCAGCATGTGCTTCTGAAATTCCGGAGAAGATTCGGGATGAGATTTTGCTCATTTCAAACAGGAGTGACCGCTGGATTGAGGAGCGGATGGCTGCTGTTCGAGCTTTGTCTTTTCATTCCTTTGATGACTCGTATTTTGCGCTCATGGATAAGCTGCCGTTGGACGAGACAAAACTGAAGCTCCTTACTTATCAGACTCACGAAGAAAAGACATATGCTGTCAAGGTAATCAGTAACATGCTTCGTAGTGGTGCTGAACCGAGCGCGATAGCTACTACCTTGTTAGAACGTGATTATCCATCTTTGGCATCTTACATGAAGGATGAAATGGGTTGTGATGATGTCATAGATGAGTATATGGCCTGGTATCGTAAGAACAAAATCATCAATCGATATCCTGGTGATTATCCAGTCCAAATGACTTTTGACCGATTTGATGCTCGGTACAAGCTCATGCATAAGCTGCAGGGGCAAGACTGCGTGACATTTTGGATTGACGGATTTGGAAGTGAATATACGCCCTTATTTCTATACGAGCTAAAAGTACGGGGCATTGTTCCGGAATCCGTAAAACTAGCCACTGCACTTCTGCCCACAGAAACAGAATATAATCATCAATGGGACGAACACGACCCCATGACCATTAAGTGGGATAGGCTAGATTCCTTCTCGCATAAGGGAATTCCAGATGACAAAAGCTACTACTCCTGCATTGTCCATCAGCTTTCCGTGTTTTCTGATGCGGCTAAGAAGGTTGAGGAGCTCTTGGAGAACCACGAGTATGTAGTTGTGACTGGTGACCACGGAAGCAGCCGTTTTGCGGCACTTGCGTTTCATCAGGAAAATGTCGTCCCAATTTCTGCTCCTAAAAAGTCAACGGTTCGTAGCTTTGGAAGATTTTGTGAGTTCGATGACAATGCTGGAGATGTCATTGCTTTGCCCAATACGGTCGTAGCTACTTCAAATGGCAAGCGCTATCTAGTTATGGATAACTACCAGCACTTCTCGGTGAGCGGCAATGCAGCTGGTGGAAACACGGATGAACATGATGTTGTTGGGGAAATCCATGGAGGAAATACAGCGGAAGAACGGCTCGTATCTGTTATCGTAATCAAGAGGAAGCAACCGCTTCCTCCTGTAACATGCAAGCCCAAAGGCGGCCTGTTTGTTACAAAGAAAAATGGGCATGTAGAAAAAGCTCTGCAATTTAGTCGCCCCATATCAACGCTGGAAGTTTCTTATTATAACAAGGAAGCCACCTGTACGATGAATGCGGATGGGTCATGGCTTGTCATTTTAGACGGTGTTACTACTGATGACATTACCCTCTCGGTAATAGCTAACGGGCGGCTTCTTCCCAATGTTACTCTTAAGGTTAAGGCTCAAGGCATCAGTAAAAACGATGCCCCGTTTGGTGGGATGGGCCTATGAGAAGAAAAATAGAATGCTGTGAGTGTGAAAAAGCACTTAAAAAAGATGAGATTGCTTTGTGCAAAAAACTGCTTGGTACGGACACAGAAGATTATTACTGCATAGATTGCTTGGCAGAATACTTGGAGTGTACAAAAAATGACCTCGAAATAAAAATCCAAGAATTTAAGGAACAGGGATGTACACTATTCCTGTGATGGAAGGAGGAACCAATATGCTGGAAGATAAAGTACGCGACGTTTTTTCCGACATGGTGGTGCTGAAGAATCCAGAAAGGACAGAGTTCTTTTCCAATTTGAGCCTACCTTCGTATATGCGTGACTGGCTAGTAATGAAGTTTTCGGATGACGATGGAATCATTGACTACGACAGCGTACTGAGATATATCCGCCAGTATATTCCGAGCCGCGAGGATTTTGAGCAATTTAAATTTGAGATGGTGAACGGAGAAACCGTCCGCTTTCTGGCAAGAATCCGTGTAAATGTCGATATTAAGACCGGGAAGACCTTGTTTGAGCTTCCTGATTTTGGCGGTTCACGTTCCGGTGCATCCGGGGAGGTGGCAAATGATGTTGTCTCCCGGTGGAAGGAAACACTCCTCAAAGAAAGTGAAAACTGGGGTATTGTTGAACTGATTTGGGGCAAAGATTACTCCTCGCGTCAAGGAAAAGGTGTAATTAAACTCATCGAGTACAGTCCATTTTGTCCCTACACTGTAGACCTAGAATTTTATAAAGAGGCCAGACGAGCTTTTTCTATCGAAGAATGGATTGATGTGTTAATCTCCGCTGCTGACTATAATCCTGCTGGATACGATTCAGAACAGCAAAAACTGTATGTTCTTCGCCGACTTCTTCCTTTTGTTGAGAAGCGTCTAAACTTGATGGAGCTCGCTCCGAAAGGCACGGGAAAAAGCTATGTTTATCAAAAAATCAGTAAGCGTGGCTGGCTAATTTCTGGCGGAACAGTTTCAAGAGCTTCTCTTATTTATGATAACCAGAAAAAAACTGGTGGCTTACTGACTCGTTTTGACTTTGTCGGTTTTGATGAAATACAATCCATGACCTTTGATAAGCCTAGCCAGATTCAGACGGCACTGAAGGATTATATGGAATTCGGTGAGGTTCAAGGGTTTGATGCTCAGGTCGTTGCCGATGCTGGGGTAATTGTACTTGGTAATATCAACGCCAGCCGGTTCAATGTTAATGAGAACATGATGGAAGAGGTAAGTAGCGTCTTTAGTGAATCCGCCTCACTTGACCGGTTCCATGGCTTTATCCCCGGCTGGATGATTCCCAGAATGCATCAGGGACTTGTAGCAAATGGTTGGGCACTCAACACAGAATACTTTGCTGAGGTACTCCATCTTCTCCGCGACGATTTAACCTACACTACAATAGTAGATGAATGCTTGGCAGTTCCGGCAAAACCTGATAAGCGCGACCTCACAGCAATTAAGAGGCTTTGCACGGCATTCGTTAAGCTACTATATCCAAATGCTACATGCAAGGATGACATACCTGCTGACGAGTTCATTAAGTATTGTTTGGAACCTGCAAAAGAGATGAGAGGCGTTATAAAAAGACAGCTTTGCATTATAGACCCGAAAGAATTTAATGTTCCGGGGAAAAAAGATATTCCGGACATACAGTATAACTATCTGTAAGGTATTAATATGAGCAGATTGATTTACGCTGATAACGCAGCTACAACACAGATGGATATTGCTGCGTTCGAGGCAATGAAGCCTTTTCTTACAAATGAATATGGGAACGCCTCACAACCCTATGCTTTTGCCCGGAAGCCCAAAAAAGCATTGCAGGATGCGAGGGAAATAATAGCCTCTTGTATCGGAGCAACGCCCGAAGAAATAATCTTTACATCGGGCGGCACAGAGAGTGACAACTGGGCTATAAAAGGTTCTGCTTTATTGAATGCGAATAAACATGCGACTATCACGTCCGCATTTGAACATCATGCGGTGCTACATCCCTGCCAAGCACTTGAACGGAGTGGGTATCCCGTTGCGTATATGTGGCCTTCACGGGAAGGTTATATCACGGCTGAGATTCTAAAGGAATATATCACTGGTCAGACTCACCTTACTTCGGTGATGTTTGCAAACAATGAAATAGGAACAGTTCAGCCGATTAAGGAGTTGTGCGCTGTAGCACATGAAAACGGGTCTCTTTTCCACACTGATGCTGTTCAGGCAGTTGGCCATATACCGGTAGATGTTCACGACCTTGGCATAGATATGCTATCTGCATCTGCACATAAATTTAACGGCCCCAAGGGTGTCGGGTTCCTGTATATACGAAATGGGCTTAAAGTAATGCCTTATTCTGACGGTGGAGCACAAGAATTTGGATTACGCGCAGGAACAGAAAATGTTGCTGGTATTGTTGGGATGGCAGTAGCCCTGAAAAACAACTGTGACACTCTTGAAGAAAATACGAGGTATGTAGCGAGGTTGGAATCCAGGTTTGTTAGTTTGCTTGATAGTTCGGGCATTAAATATGTCCGGAACGGAGGCGCAAACAGACTTCCTGGCCTCCTGAGCCTATCGTTTCCAGGAGCTGATGGAGAGGCCGTCTTACACCGGCTGGATTTGAAGGGGATTTGTATTTCTACTGGCTCTGCATGTAATAGCAAAAACACAGAGGTTTCACACGTATTACAGTCTATCCGACTTGATGACAACTATGCTAAGGGTACAGTCCGAATCTCTCTTGGAAAATCAAATACAGAGGAAGATGTTGAGACAATATTGAAGGCTCTGATGAAAATCTTCCACACATAATTGTACTTTTTAATTTTGCCTGAACCATTTAATTTTGGCATACTTTTTAATTTTTCCCTGAGCCAGCTACGCAGGAGTCCAGATGCCAGCATCAGGCATACCTCGGTTGTGCTCTGACGGGGTAAATTGAACACCGAACAATACAGCTAAAACCGCAAGAAACGCCTTGTTTCCTGCGGTTTTCGCTATTTTTATACACTTTTCCGGCGACCGGGCTTGTATCAAAGATTACGTTTTTATAGATCCGCCGTATGCGTCCGGTGGCCGCACGCAGGCGGAGAAATCCAAAGCCACCGCAAAGAAATATTCCAGCATGGGCGGCAACGCACCACCCGATTTTGACGGCGACGCCAAGGATCAGCGGTCATGGACCCGCTGGGCGGCAGAGTGGCTGTATCTTGCAAGACGTGCGGCAAAACCCGGCGCGCCGGTTTGTATGTTCATTGACTGGCGGCAGCTTCCCTGCGCCAGCGACGCGCTCCAGTGGGCAGGCTGGATCTGGCGCGGGATCGCTGTGTGGGACAAGGGAAACTCCCGTCCGCAGAAGGGGCGTTTTCGGCAGCAGGCAGAATATATCGTTTGGGGCTCGAACGGAGATATGCCGGTCAGCCGCCCCGTGCCGTGTTTGCCGGGTGTATTCAAATACGGCAATCCGCAGAACCGCATCCACCTGACCGAGAAGCCGTTGCAGCTCATGCAGGACCTTGTCAAGATCACGGAACCGGGCGGTCATATCTTAGATCCCTTTGCAGGCTCCGGCACGACAGTTCTGGCTGCGGTCAAGGAAGGCTATGATGCAACCGGCATCGAGGTCACGGATGTGTATGCAGACCTCGCCAGAAAGCGGCTGGAATCGGAACTGAACACTGCGTAGCGACTATTGTAGCGACTACAAAAGGCAATAATCTGAATTTCAAATTCCCATAGCGACTAATGTAGCGACTGCGCCATTCAAAAACCGATTTGAATGGCCGAAGCAGCGCGAAGGCATCTATAAGGAAAGAAAATTGAAATCTCTCTCCTCTCTTGCCCCGCCTTTTGGCGGGGCGTCAGGCTCTCGCCGCCGCGCGGCAAGAGCGCGCAAGCATCGCCGTTTGATATCAAAGCGGCACTTGCAGGGCGAACCCTGACCCCAATATGCCGCCTGCAGGCGGAAGGAGAAGTGATGAACGAAACACCATATAAAATTTGTCTGCGGCTGAACGCAGAAGAAGCCGAAAAGCTGATTGCAAACGCTAAAGCCTGCGGGCAGACACGGACGGCATATCTGCGCAGGCTTCTGAATGGACATGATCTCCGGCCGCGTCCCACAGCAGAGTTTGAAGCCTTGCGTACCGAGATTCATCAAATTGGAAATAACATCAACCAGATTGCCAGAAAAGCAAACGCCGGATTTGCCAGCCACGATGAAGTTACACGCGCGCTGCGGATGCTGGATGCGGTCTATGGCCTGCTTTATGAAGCCGGGAAATAATAATGGCAATCACAAAAATCCTTTACCGCAACGGCGGTTTGCGACAGGCAATCGACTATATCACGAATCCGTCCAAAACGGACGAGCAGCTTCTGACCGACTATGTCCACTGTGATCCCGGCTATGCCGCGCAGCAGATGATGGACACAAAACGTGCGTTGGGGAAAACTGACGGCCGGCAATGCTATCATATCATCCAGTCATTCAAGCCGGACGAGATCACGCAGGAACTGGCGCATGAGATTGCGAAGCAATTTGCCGCAGAGCATTTGTCCGGATACGAAGCGGTCATTGCTACCCATGTTGACAAGGCGCATATCCATTCGCACATTGTATTCAATTCGGTCAATGCTGTCACCGGAAAAATGTATCACAGCACCCGCGAGAATTACTATCAGCAAATCCGCAGAATCTCAGATCGGCTTTGCAGAGAAAACGGTCTGTCTATAATTTTACAGGGCGAGAACACAAAAACCATCAGCTACATCGAATGGCTCCGCCAGTCCAAAGGGCAACCAACGTTCCGTTCCATGCTGGAAGCAGACCTGCGCGAAGCGATTGCCGACGCGAACGATCTCGGCCACTTCTTCCTGCTCATGGAGCATAAGGGCTACGAGATCCACCACGGCAACCGGCTGGGCTTTCGATTGCGCGGGCAGGAACGCTATATGTATCCAGAGCGCGAGTTCTATAAAAAGGTATTCAACGATTACCGTGAACCGATATTCCACATTCATTTGAACGCGGATTATCCTTTGAATTTCAAGGGGATTCTTTACTTCCCGAGAATGACGAGCGCATACGAGGGCATAGAGGGACAGATAAAACTGTTCTACAACCGCGTTTTCGTTGCGGACAATATCAAAGAGATAATCCCCGATTATCTGCTTATGCTCAAAGGTGTTCTCGACTGCCCCGAAATGCCGCTTAACGTTTCGAGAAGCTATTTGCAGTCGAACGCGTATGTCGCAAAAGTCAGCGCGCATATCGTCAAAAAGGTCTGCGACAAACTTGTTTCGATGCACGATACCGAGCCAGACAAGTTCAAGAAAGAATGGGATGAGTTGAAGACGTTTGTCAAATATGCGTCCATGCGTGACAGAAAAGTTTACGACAAACTCAAAGACATCGTTTTGATGGAAACCGTTGACGGCGATTATGTAAGCCTTAAAGAATATCTTGAAACCGCCCGCGAGAAAGACGGCAAAAAGGTTGTTTACTACGCAACCGACAAAAAACAGCAGGCTGTTTACATCAATATGTTCAAGAACGAGGGAATCAATGTTGTCGTTCTTGCCGACTTCATAGACAACAACTATATGAGCATAGTTGAGCAGAGCGAAGAAAAAGTCAAATTCCTGCGCATCGACGCGGAAGCGGACGCTCTGAAAACAGACGGCGAGTCAGCCGAGAACGAAAAGGTCAAGGAACTGTTTGCGAAGATAAGCGGAAACGATACGATGAAAATCACGTTCATGCCGCTTAAAGACACAAAGATTCCCGCGCTTCTCAATATCGACGAAGAAAGCCGCCGCTTCTCGGAAATGATGAAGATGTACGCCGCTGCGTCGAAGAAGATGCAGGAAGATCTGCCGCAGCAGGCAACGCTTGTGCTGAACACCGAAAACGCGCTTATCAAAAAACTTGAAACAAACTGCGAAAACGGTGCTTCCGATATTGACGAGGCTATTGCAAGACAGATATACACGCTTGCGCTTATCGGACAAAGACAGTTGACAGCCGCCGAGTTGGAATCATTCCTTGACAACAGTTACGGACTTCTCGAAAAATTATAAGCAAGCAAAAAAATATAATCAGGCATTTTCAACTTTTATAAAACGGACGGTGAAAAACTTGTGTTTTTCACCGTCCGTTGCTTTTTAATACTTCAATTTTTGTCGGGTTTTCCGCATTACTGCTGCAAGATTATCGCAATGTCGGAAAGTATGTCAAGCGCCTTTTCGAGAACGGCGTTGTTTGAATAAACGCCGACGTCGGCAACTTCGCAGCAGAGTTTTGCCAGGCGCAGTCTTTCTCTGATGTCGTCGGTCTCGACGGCGAGCGCAAGATACGATTTTGCAAGCAATGCGCAGGCTTCATCGTAGAACTCGAATTTGCCGAATCCGTGAACTGCTACGGGTTCGAGCATTTCGATGACTTTGTCAAACTCGTTTGCCGAAAAACGCGCTTTTGCGGCGGTCAGCGTTTCTCCGTCTCCGTCTTGCGGCACAAGCACGGATATGGGCACATCAAGTCTGCCAGCAAGATATTCAAGCGTTCCTATCGACGGAACGGAAACCCCGTTTTCTATGCGGCTTATCATGTTGCGCGTGACCTTGTCTCCCGCAAGTTCGCTTTGCGTCATTCTCCGTGCGATACGCGCTTTTTTTAGCCTTTTTCCGAATTCGCTTTTATCCATGATTTTTTGCTCCTCTTTTACATTCCGAGGATATTATAGCAAACTAAATCTTGCTCTTTCGGGCTATACGGCAAATTTTTTGAAACGATATTTCGAACAAATTGTGTTGCGCTCTGCTTTTGATGATGGCAGAGACTTCCCGTCGGCAGGCAGACGGCGATTCGCCGCGGAAAAATCGCTCAAACGGTGGCTTTTCTTAAAAATCCGAAAAAAAATACTTGAAAATAATTATATTTAATGCTATAATATATATCATCACTCCTTTTGCGATTTTGGCGCAGACGGGTGACACGGTGTCGGCGGCGACAGTGGGCTATTGTGTGTGTTCAGCGCGAAAAGCAGCCCTCTTATCTGCTTGCGGCACCGACACAAAAGACAAAAAAAGAAAGGACGGCGGTTTCAGATTCAACTCAAATATATCGAATTGCAAGGTTTTAAGTCTTTTCCCGATAAAACCGTTATCTCTTTCGGTGACGGCATAACCGCCATAGTGGGACCCAACGGCAGCGGAAAAAGCAATATCGCGGACGCCGTTCGCTGGGTCATGGGCGAAACGTCTTCAAAGACTTTGCGCGGACAGAAAATGGAAGACGTCATTTTTGACGGAACCGCCATGCGCAAACCGCTCGGTTTTGCCGAGGTCTCGCTTGTTCTGGACAATACGGACAGAACGCTTGACATCGAATATGACGAAGTTGCGATAACTCGTCGTTATTATCGTTCGGGCGAAAGCGAATATTTCATTAACCGTTCCGACGTCCGTTTACGCGACATTCAGGAACTTTTGAGAGATACCGGTCTCGGAAAAACGGGCTATTCCATAATCGGACAGGGCGCGATAACAGAAATAATCGCGGCGAAGTCCGCCGACAGACGCGTGCTTTTCGAAGAGGCGGCGGG
>OLOW01000165.1_pt1 | contig 39253 bp, 27 predicted proteins | sample 1672801 | NCBI WGS metagenome assembly OLOW01 (sample SAMEA3136725, study PRJEB25190) | human gut metagenome | biome: human gut; feature: human-associated habitat; material: faeces | place: Austria | collected 2013 | reverse complement strand
ACAGGATCTGGTGTCTCTTATTGTGGAGAAGGCAGTCCGTATGGCAGACGATATGGGAATCCGTATCTTAGGTCTGGTTGAGAATATGTCTTATTTTAAATGTCCGGATTGCGGCAAAGAGCATAGCATCTTCGGTGAGAGTAAGGTAGAGGAGATACGGGATCGTTTTGGTATCGAGACGGTCATAAAGCTTCCGATCGACCCGACACTTGCCGGTCTGATGGATGAAGGTAAGATCGAGGATATGCCGGAATCAAAGCTGAAGGAATTCGCACAGACGATCGTGGGAAAGATAGGATGAAACTTAGAAAACTACTGGAAAGCTGCCATCTGTGTCCGAGAAAATGTGGGGTGAACCGCATAAACGGACAGACAGGGGCATGTAATGAAACATTATCAATATCAGCCGCAAGGGCAGCACTGCATATGTGGGAGGAGCCATGTATTTCCGGAGAGAACGGATCAGGTGCGGTATTCTTTTCCGGGTGTTCGCTTGGATGTGCATACTGCCAGAATCACGATATATCCGGGGGTTTGAATGGAAAAGAGATCACGATAAAACGCTTATCGGAAATTTTCTTTGAGTTAAAAGAGCAGGGAGCCAATAATATCAATCTGGTTACGCCGGATCATTTTATTCCACAGATCATAGAGGCAATCGATATAGCAAAGGAGCAGGGGTTCGATCTTCCGTTTGTCTATAATTGCAGCGGGTATGAGGAGATCGAAGCCCTGAAGCTGTTGGATGGATACATTGACATTTATCTGCCCGATTTCAAATATATGTCGGCAGATCTGGCGGCAAGATACAGTCACGCACCGGACTATCCGGAGGTGGCGAAGCGGGCACTGGCGGAGATGGTACGACAGGTTGGAGGCGATCAGACGACATTTGACGAGGATGGCATCATGAAGCGTGGTGTTATTGTCCGTCATCTGGAGCTGCCGGGATGTATCGAGGATTCCAAGGCGGTCGTCCGTTACTTATATAAAACATATGGAAATAATATTTACATCAGCATTATGAACCAGTACACTCCGATGGAGGGTATCGGTGAGAAGTTCCCGGAACTGAACCGCAAACTGACAGAGCGGGAATATGATGAACTGGTTGATTATGCGATCTCGATCGGTGTAGAAAATGGTTTCATCCAGGAAGGAGAAACGGCATCAGAGAGTTTTATACCTCCATTTACAAATGAAGGGATATAGAGAAAGCGGGCCTTTTATAAGCCCGCTTTTATGATGTCGTTTTCATCGGAAAAAGTAATACAGTTGTATAAGAATAATACCTGATCGTAGTCTTCGACATTTACCAGATTGCTGATCGATTGATTCGTGTATCGCAGATCGATCATGGTTACGGTATCGTAGTTATTGATCAGAAACTGCATCATTGAATTCGCATAGCTGTCCTTGATCACAAGGATGGAACGCTTTCCGGAATCCGAAGTATTTGAAGCATTTTCCGCATCGGATGCTTTGTTGCGGCTGATCGTTGCAACTGCAACATTCTGTCCGGTATAGGATGCGTATTTGTCTTTGACATTCAGATAGTCGCGAAAGAAAATGGAGTCATGAGAATCTTCTTTGTCAAATCCATTCGATGTCGTCATGGATGGTGTTACACTATTATCTGCCAGAGTGTAGAAATCAATCTCATCTTTTGTAACAGACTGATCCAAGGTCTTTGAGAACAGGGTTCCCTGAAATTCTGTACTGGCGGTTTCCTTTGTAAAATCTTTCAGTTCATAAGGAGTATATCCAAGCTCTGCTCCGGCAGACTGATATGCATAGTAAGCACCAAGGGATGTCCAGTGGTGGTCGGTACGATAATAGATATACTCGCTATCATGTTCTTTTAATGTATTATATATATTGATCGGTGTCACGCCGGACAGCTCGCGATAACAGGATTCGATCATGTCTTTTTCGTCAACTGATACATTCATAACAGCTGCAGGCAGCAGGGAGTCTCCATAGATACCGACAGAGGTTGGACACAGCATGAAGTAGGTTGGAACCTCCGGATGCTTTGCAGCGAAGCTGTTAATAACAGCAAGATTTGTATGGATCTTATCAGCATTGTACGCGGCACCGATATCATCATAATCTGAAAGCACCTGCATCATCTGATCATCCTTTGTATATACAGTTGAAATCTCTGTTTTTCCCATCAATCGTTCAGAATCATTCATGGCTGAGATCCACTGTTCCCTGCCATAGAACCGGTCAGAGAACCAGGAATCAAAACCGTTCATAAATGTCTCGTCCTTGATGGAGGAAAGACTGACGGTTGGAAATTCCGACAGATAACGATTTTCATTTTCGGAAAAAGGCGCTTTCTCTTTTGGCAGCTTAACAAGTGTCAAAATGGGAAGAGCGATGATGATACATGCAAATATGATAATTCCGATTTTTTTATGCATAAGGGCTCACCTCACAAAATTCTATAAATAGGCGTTTGCAAAACGCCATGCCAATCTCGCCTGACGGCTCGAAAAGGCTATCGCCATGCCAATCTCGCCTGACGGCTCGATTTACGGCATTCGCCGTATAGCATCCGAACCTCATATAGATGATTGTGAGCAAGCTCCCAACATCTATATGGGTTGCAGATGCTGCATGGCTCATTTTTTAAAAGTTGAAATACAAAAATGGGTTATAGCTTGCGTTGACAAGGTAGGCGGTGGAAAGCAGCATCAGAATCGCCATCAAAATGACGCTTCCGTAATTGCCGACAGCCGGAACTTTGTCTGCGAGCTTAGTAGCCAGCTTCTTTGGCAGATCCGTAGAACCGATGATCGCAATGATGAATAACAATTCGAAGTTCACAAGGATATATATGGTATAACTGTCGTAGAAGCTACTGCCAAAGCGGAACATCCGTCCCATATAGGAGAATGCCTGTGCGATTGTTGATGTATCAAAGAGTACCCATCCAAGCATGACGAGGACGATCGCATAAACACGTTTTATAATAGAAGGAATCTTTGTAAAGATATCCTGCTTTCCTGCTTTTGTCAGAGCAGTTGTAACCAGCTTTTCTATAATGATCAGAACACCGTACAGAGAACCCCACAGAATGAAGTTCCAGCTTGCACCATGCCAGACACCGGTTAAGAACCAGACAACTGCGGTGTTGAATATCGTACGGGCAAGTCCCTTGCGACTTCCGCCGAGAGGAAAATATACATAGCTCTTGAACCAGCCGGAGAGGGTCATATGCCATCTGCGCCAGAATTCACTGATACTCTTCGACATATACGGATAATTGAAATTTTCCGGGAAATGGAAACCGAGCATCTTACCCAGACCGATTGCCATATCAGAATACCCGGAAAAATCAAAATAGATCTGTAAGGTATAAGCGGCAATACCAAGCCATGCGGTTGCAACCGGAAGCGCGGATAAGTCCATAGCTTTGACATTTGTCCAGACAACACCGATATTATTTGCGATCAGAACCTTCTTGCTAAGACCGACCGCAAAGCGGAGAACACCTTCCCAGATCAGGTCGATGTCGATCACACGTTCATTCAGCTCGGCAGCCACATCTTCATAACGAACGATCGGACCTGCTACGATCTGTGGGAACAACGTGACAAAGGCTGCAAAGGTGATCGGATTCTTCTGAACAGAGATGTTCTTCCGGTACAGGTCGATCGTATACGACATGGACTGGAAGGTAAAGAAGCTGATACCGATCGGAAGCAGAGAGGTCGGTGAACCATAGTGCGTTCCGAATATGTTATTAATATTTTCTATGATGAAATTGCTATATTTGAAAAAGCCAAGTAAGGACAGATTCATGACCATCGATATGATCAGTGCAACCTTTCGAAGTGCCTGACGGTCGCCTGCCTTATAAATGACCAGACCTGCAAAATAATCGATCATTGTCGATGCGATCAGTACAAATACATAGATTGGTTCGCCCCATGCGTAGAAGAACAGACCGCTGATCAGGATGAACAGGTTCCGTAACTGCTTCGGGACAATATAATAGATAACCAGTGTAACCGGTAAAAAAATATATAAAAATGTCAAACTGGAAAAAACCATGTGATACCCCAACTAACTTCATTATTATGTCGACTTCTGTCGCCGTAACAATTATAAAGTTAACGTATGGTAGTGTCAATCGGATTAAATATTAAATATTTGTGAGAAACCGGCTAAGAAACGGGAAAATATATAGATTGTGTACATAGTTACAATATCGGCAGGCATATACAGATATACAGCAGTATTAAGACTACAAATATAGGATTTTAAGGAGATGAGAAAAATCAGTCCATGTGAAACTATACAATCTATATAAAAGAACTGCCTTACTAAGACATTAGCGAGGATTTCGTAATGAGATGCATATACGAGCAAATGTGGGTGCCTGTTTGAGCCTGAAAGGCGAGTTGGCACAGGAACATTTGCGAATCACGTATATGCAGATCATAGAAACCACAGCGAGTCTAAGTAAGGCAGTTCTTTTATATAGTTACATGGTTTTACATGGGTGTCCTTCTATCGGATAGCGTCCTTCATGCTTGCGACATAGTCTTTGATGTAAGGAACGCAGTCCCTGCCATATTTGGCGCAGAGCTTGACGATGGCAGAGCCGACGATCACACCGTCAGCATGAGCAGCCATTTCCTTTGCTTGCTCCGGTGTAGAGATTCCGAAGCCGATCGCACACGGAGTATCCGTTGCGGCTTTGACCAGCTTGGTCATAGCACCGATATCGGTCGTGATCTTGCTTCTTGTTCCGGTAACGCCGAGAGAAGAAACACAGTAGATAAATCCATTTGCTTCCTTTGCGATCATGCTGATACGGTCGTGAGAGGTTGGTGCGATCATGGATACCAGATCCAGATCATACTTCTTACAGATACCGTCGAACTCATCCTTTTCCTCATAAGGGATATCCGGCAGGATCAGTCCATCAATGCCGATCTCCTTACAAATGCTGATAAATTTTTCAGAGCCGTAAGAGAAGACAACATTTGCATAAGTCATAAATACCATAGGAATGGTAACTGTCTTACGGAGCTTTCTTACAAGGTCAAATACATCATTTGTCGTAACATGGTTTGCGAGTGCGCGGATATTTGCACCCTGGATAACAGGGCCTTCTGCGGTTGGATCTGAGAATGGGATACCAAGTTCGATCAGGTCTGCACCTGCTTCTACCATGGCATATACGATCTGTTCTGTTGTTTCAAGATCAGGGTCACCACATGTAACAAATGGGATGAACGCCTTTCCGTTTTTGAATGCATTTTTAATATTACTCATAGAGATCCTCCCCTCTGTATCTGGCGATGGCGGCAACGTCTTTATCGCCTCGTCCTGAAATGTTAATAACCATGATCTGGTCTTTGTCCATCTGTGGTGCAAGCTTCATTGCATAGGCAACTGCATGAGCACTCTCGATCGCAGGGATAACACCCTCGATCTTGGACAGATATTCAAATGCATCAACAGCTTCATCATCTGTAACAGCGACATATTCTGCTCTGCCGATGTCATGCAGGTATGCATGTTCCGGTCCGATTCCCGGATAGTCAAGACCTGCGGAAATAGAATAAACCGGTGCGATCTGTCCAAATTCATCCTGACAGAAGTAGGACTTCATACCATGGAAGATACCAAGTCTTCCGGTATTGATCGTTGCAGCTGTCTCAAATGTATCAATTCCACGTCCGGCCGCTTCACATCCGATCAGGCGAACGCTCTTATCCGGAATAAAGTTATAGAATGCGCCGATCGCATTGGAACCGCCGCCGACACAGGCGAGAACGGCATCCGGTAGTCTGCCTTCCTTCTCCATAAGCTGTTCCTTGATCTCCTTGCTGATAACAGCCTGAAAATCACGAACCATCTCAGGGAAAGGATAAGGTCCCATAACAGAACCCAGAACATAATGAGTATCATCGATTCTGGAAGTCCATTCACGGAAGGTTTCGGAAACGGCATCCTTTAATGTACCTGTACCGGTTTCTACCGGGTGAACCTTTGCTCCTAATAATTTCATACGGTAGACATTTAAAGCCTGACGGATGGTGTCTTCCTTGCCCATGAAGATTTCACATTCCATACCCATCATGGCAGCAACTGTAGCAGTTGCAACACCGTGCTGACCGGCTCCTGTCTCGGCGATAACTCTTGTCTTACCCATTCGTTTTGCAAGGAGCATCTGACCGATAACATTGTTGATCTTATGTGCTCCGGTATGGTTTAAGTCCTCGCGCTTCAGGTAGATCTTTGCACCGCCGAGATCCTCTGTCATTCTCTTGGCATAGTACAGACGGCTAGGTCTGCCGGCGTATTCATTTAACAGTTCTGTCAGCTCCCGGTTGAATTCCGGGTCATCTTTGTATTTCTTATATGCTTCTTCAAGCTCAAGCATGGCGTTCATCAGTGTTTCCGGTATGTACTGTCCGCCATGGATTCCAAAACGTCCTTTTGACATATATGTTTCCTCCTGTATGTGTTGTTTCTATATTATAAATATCATTAATGCTTTCAAATAAAGTTCGTTGTTCCTGCAGAAACAGGATCCGTTTCTATCCTATAGCTTCACCCCGTAACCATGCAAATGCGGCTTTCTTATCAGGGCTTCGCATAAAGGTTTCTCCGATCAATACTGCATCTGTGCCATTTCCCTTTAAACGGTCGATGTCCTCCGGTGTGCGGATGCCGCTTTCGGATACATAGACGACTGGGTTGCCGTTTATCGAATCCGGAATCAATGTCCGAAGTCTTACACTGTTCATGATGTCAACGATAAAGGTTTTCAGATCACGGTTATTCACACCGATGATATCTGCACCGATCGCGATCGCACGTCTGACTTCCTCTTCATCGTGTGCTTCTACCAGAACGGACAGGCCAAGACTCGTTGCAAGCTCGTAATAGCTTTTGAGCTGTTCGTCGGTAAGGATCGCACAGATCAGAAGGATCGCAGAGGCACCGATCACTTTTGCCTCGTAGATCATATAAGGATCGACGGTGAAATCCTTCCGCAGGATCGGAGTGGATACTGCTTCATGGATCGCTGTCAGATATTCGTTGCTTCCCTGAAAATAAAATGGTTCGGTCAGCACGGATATGGCGGATGCACCGGCGGCTTCATATTCTTTCGCAATCTCGATATATGGGAAATCCGGTGCGATCAGTCCTTTGGAAGGAGAAGCCTTTTTTACTTCGCAGATAAAGGAGATTCCCGGCTTTGCCAGATTGTTACGGAAAGGAAAAACGGTATAAGGTTTTGTTCCGTTCTCTGTTTCCTTTTCTACGATTGCAAGAGCTTTTGCCTTCATTTCTTCAAATGAGATCTGCTCTTTGCATCTGGCAATCCGTTCTTTTGTTTTTGCTGCTATTTCATCTAAGATCATATATATTCCTCCATAGCGGTCCGGAGATTAAAGGTTCCGGGTCGGTTATGTGTTTTGCTTTTACAAATAATTAAGCGTTTGTTGCTGCTATAAAGTCTTCCAGTTTCTTCAGACCGCTGCCATTTGCCAGAATATCGGCTGCAAGGGCGAAGCCTTCTTCAAGTGAGATCCGGTTTGTGATATGCAAAGCCGCACCGGCATTTAAGATAACGGCTGTACGCTTGCCATCTGTGATCTTGCCGGATAAGATATCCTTTGTGATCTGTGCATTTTCTTCCGGTGTACCACCGACCAGTTCGGCTTTGTCACAGAGGGTGAAGCCGTATGCGGTTGGGTCTAAGGTATAGGTGTTAAATGTGCCATCGTTGAATTCACATACAGTTGTTGTTGTAACCGCTGAGATTTCATCCAGACCGTCGTTTCCATGAACGACCATACCACGTTTTACACCGAGGTTGCTGAGTACTTTTGCAAGCGGATCAACGAGGGAGGCATCATAGACACCGAGTAACTGAAGATTTGCTTTTGCCGGATTTGCAAGAGGTCCTAAGATATTGAATACTGTAGGAATCTTGATCTCTTTTCTTGGAGCGCCGACAAATCGCATTGCTGTGTGATATTTCTGTGCAAATAAGAAGCAGGTACCAAGATCCTTCAGACAGGCTTCGCTGACTTTACAGTCTGCTGCGATGTTGACGCCAAGGGCTTCCAGGCAGTCGGCTGTTCCGCATTTGCTGGATGCTGCACGGTTGCCATGCTTTGCCACCTTACCACCGCCTGCGGCTGTTACTAATGAGGAAACAGTTGAGATATTGAAGGTCCCTGCACAGTCTCCGCCGGTTCCTACGATGTCGATCTCCTCATCGACATCCGGTGTAAATTCACCACAGTGTTTTCTCATGATCTCAGCAAATGCTGTGATCTCCTCGATTGTTTCACCTTTAATATGAAGGGCTGTTAAGAAGCTTCCAATCTGTGCCTGTGTTGCTTCTCCGCTCATAATTTCATCCATAACGGCCGCAGCCATATCCTTATCAAGATCCTTACCATTAACAACTGCTGCGATTGCTTCTATAATCATATTCATTTCCTCCTTTAATGTATGTTCTAATAAACATTTGCGAATCCTATAAAGTATATTCATGATTAAACATTCTGACTTGCCAAAACAGTGGCATTTGAGACCGCCGGTACTCACATTTCGTACTTAGTGAGTGCTTGCACGAGCTTAGAACGAAAGCGCACCCCTGTGGTGTGATGGTGCATTAGCAGCATCTTAGTACCGCTGCAGGGGTAACTGAGACCTTAGCGAGGCTTAAGCCGAGGTTAGTTCGAAGTTACACAGAGTGGAAACGAGCGGAAGCGTTCCCTGGTTGGTAATGGCAAAAATGTTTAATCTAAGTAGTGTATTGCAACCTGCAAATGTCTGGTTATGCCTCTAAAAAGTTTCGTAAGATGATCGTTCCTTTTGGTGTCAGAATCGACTCCGGATGGAACTGGACACCATATATTTCATAATCTTTGTGTTTGACTGCCATGATCTCATCATCATCGGTTCTGGCGATAACGGTAAGAACATCCGGGAAGTTTTCTTCGGAAGCGGCAAGGGAATGATATCTGGCAACCTCGATCCTTTTTTGAAGTCCCTTGAACAGTTTGCAGTTGATGTCGACATTTGCAACGGACATTTTGCCATGCATCAGCTTTTTGGCGTATGTGATCGTTGCACCGTAGGTTTCACAGATTGCCTGATGTCCGAGACAGACACCAAGGATCGGAACCTTGCCGGCAAAATAGGAGATGGCTTCTTCGCAGATACCTGCATCGGAAGGCCTTCCGGGACCCGGTGAAATGATGATCTTATCCGGATTCATTGCTTCAATCTCCTGACAGGTATATTCGTCATTTCGTATCACCTTGATGTCAGGATTGATCTTTCCTACAAGCTGATACAGATTGTAGGAAAAGCTGTCATAATTATCGATCAGTAATATCATGCTTCGTCACCTCGTATCTTCTGAGAATTAATCAATGCATCCGTTACGGCTTTTGCTTTGTTGATGCATTCCTGGAATTCGTTTGCCGGTACACTGTCGGCTACAATGCCGGCACCGGAACGGACAAATACTTTATGCCCCTTGCGGTATGCGATTCGGATCGCGATGCAGGTATCCAGATTCCCTGAAAAATCGATATAACCGATTGCGCCGCCGTAAATACCTCGTTTGTTATTTTCAAGCTCGTTGATGATCTCACATGCCCGGATCTTCGGTGCACCGGATAAGGTTCCGGCCGGAAGAACCGCATCGACAGCGGAGATCGCATCCAGATCCTCACGGAGTGTTCCGCGTACGGTGGAGCCGATATGCATAACGTGTGAATAACGCTGGATGGACATATATCGTTCGACTTCGACCGTTCCAAACTGACTGACCTTTCCGAGATCATTTCTTCCGAGATCCACTAACATATTGTGTTCTGCAAGTTCCTTTTCATCTGCCATCAGGCTCTTTTCCAGTTCCAGATCTTCGACCTTTGTCTTTCCTCTTGGTCTTGTGCCTGCCAGAGGAAATGTATGGAGAACGCCATCCTCTACCTTGACCAGAGTTTCAGGGGAAGCCCCGGCAACCTCGATCGTGTCACCGTCAAAGTAGAACATGTAAGGAGATGGGTTTGTGCTTCGGAGCAGCCGGTAGGTATCGAACAGGCTTCCTTCCATTTCGGCTTCCAGTCGGTTGGAAAGCACGACCTGGAAAATATCTCCTTCATATATATAGTGCTTTGCCTTTTCTACCATCCGGCAGTAGGCTTCTTTGTCAAATAATGGTTTGAATTCTGTCTTAAGAACGGGAGCAGGAATATCGGCTTCTGCGCCATGGAGAATGAGTTCTTTCATTTCTTTGATATCTTGTAAGGCTTTCTGATATCCTTCTTCGATATTTGCTGTGCCGGCATTGGCGATCAGGATCAGCTTGGATCTTACATTGTCAAATGCGATCACCTTGTCAAATAACATCAGGTCGACATCCTGAAATCCTTCCTCGTCCTTTGCATCAAGCACCAGCTTCTTTTCACTGTATTTCAGATAGTCATAAGAGAAATATCCAACCAGTCCGCCGGTGAAGGTAGGGAAGCCTTCGATCTTCGGACTCTTATAATCTTTTAAAACCTCACGGATAAAGATTTCCGGATGGATGCCGGAGGTCTCTTTGATGACTGCTCCGTTCTCATCCTTTAATGTCAGTGTTCCGTTCATACAGGTGATATCCAGTTTTGGACTGTATCCAAGGAAAGTGTATCTTCCCCAGAGCTCCTGATTCTCCACGCTTTCCAGAATGTAGCAATGCTCATTTTCCGCTTTCAGTTTCTTCAACAGATTGATCGGAGTGATGATATCAGAGAGCATCTCATAACAGACCGGAACCATGTGATATCCCTGTTTCGCATATTCTTTTGCTTCGCTAAGTGTTGGTCGTATCATATGTTTCACCTCGTTCATAAATAATAGTTTAATAAGTTATTTGAAATTGTTCATGTATGGTGAGGTGCGCTTTGCCTGATCTGCTTTTTATAAAAAGAAAAAGCACCGTCAGAAGATTGTATAAAAAAATCTCATCCAAAAGCAAAACGCTTATAGGACAAGATACAAATACAACACTCCTGCGGTGCCACCTATATTCATCAAAATCTGATGCACTCAACCATATACTAACATATATGTACTTTCTATAACGGGAAGTCTCCGTCGCCCCTACTAGATTCGCTCGTTCGGTTTGCCCTCGCAAGTCCATTCACTTAGGAAATCATCACTGCAATCTCACCACCTGCAGTTCTCTGGACATGTTGTTCATAAGCTACTCTTCTTGCTCATTGGTTTGTTTTATTGTATTCATATTGCACTTGTATGATATATTTGTCAAGAGCTAATTTTAAAATTGTTCAAAAAAAGGTACAATTATTTCGATGGAAAACCTTGTTTATTCGTTAAAAATCAATATAATAAAAGTAAGATGACTCGCTATGCGCAAGTATAGCTTTTAATACTGAAAATATACGAAACGTGTATATAATGCATGATATATGATTCGTATAAATAATCAATGGAGGACTATAATCGTGGAAGAACGTAAAAATTTTGGTTTCGGTGTATTGATCGATATTTTGAAAAAAAATCCAAAAACAATTGTTTTGACTGAAGGTACTGATCCCCGTATTCTGGAAGCATCTTCAAGACTTCTTGCAAGTAACTTCCTGCATCCGATTCTTGTAGGAGATCCTGATAAGATTTATGAAGTTGCAGAGGAAAGCGGTTTTAATATAAGAGGTTCCGAGATCATTAATCCAAGGAATTTTGATCGTATGGATGAGATGGTTGAGATGTTCTGTGAACTCAGAAAGAGCAAGGGCGTGACACCGGAGCAGGCAAGAGAGATCCTGTATCAGAACAACTACTTTGGTACGATGCTTGTTAAGATGGGGATTGCAGATTCGCTTCTCGGTGGTGCTACATATTCAACAGCAGATACAGTAAGACCTGCTTTACAGCTGATCAAGACAAGACCGGGCAACACACTGGTTTCATCCTGTTTCATTCTGGTACGTCCGTTTGCAACAGGTGGTAATGAAGTGTTCGCTATGGGTGACTGTGGTATCAACATTAAGCCAAATGAAGATGAGCTGGTTGAGATCGCAGAGGAGACTGTTCGTTGTGCAAGAATCTTCGGTGTAGATCCAAAGGTTGCTTTCTTAAGCTATTCAACCTATGGTTCCGGTAAGGGCGAAGATGTGGATAAGATGAGAAATGCAGCAAGAAAGACAAAGGAGCGTAACCCTGATCTCCCAATCTCCGGTGAGATCCAGTTCGATGCAGCCGTATCACCTAGAGTTGCAAAGAAGAAATGTCCACAGTCAGAGGTTGCAGGAAATGCAAATACCTTTATCTTCCCTGATATCAATGCAGGAAATATCGGTTACAAGATTGCACAGAGAATGGGTAACTTCTCAGCATATGGTCCGATTCTGTTAGGACTTAATTCTCCTATCAACGATCTGTCCAGAGGATGTACAGCAGATGAGGTTTATTCTATGGCGATCATCACAGCAGCATTAGCAGATAATAAAGATGCGTAAAGTGTAGATAGATAAAAGCCGGACACTATCTTTTTAAACCAAAGATAGTGTCCGGCTTTTATCTACTGTCTAAAGATGATTATTCTATTTGCAGGAATTCTGCGGCTGTTAATATTTGTGGCTTCTGTAGTCCTGATTCTGCTGATTTTTCATTGCAAGAAAGTGTGATTTTTCTTGAAATAAATGGGTAAATGGTTTACCATAATATCATGAGTATTTAGTGTGGGATTGTAGCGCTTTTTTAGCGTGAAGGGCGAACAAATGACGCCTGTGAGACAGAAAAATTGGGACAGCATATTTGTGGGTGTCAGAATGGAGATTTGAATGAGTTTCGTGTATTCATTGTTTTTGAAGAGAGCCGGAGAGGAACTTTCACAATTTGATAACAGAATTTCTAACATGCTTCCAGTGGCTGCCGGTCTGGTTTTTTTTGATATGCGAAACTATCGTAATGATAATGGGGAATTTAATGTTTATATAGAGTGGAATGAGGAATTGAATTCCATCCTGAATGACAGACTGCCTTCGGGTGGTTATTTTATAAAGACAACAGGAAAACAGGCAAGACAGTTGGAAGAAAAAACAGGTGGAATTCCTGTTTATATGAAGTTGATCGCGCATGAGGGCAGGCTGTATCCGTATCGCACATATGTGATGTGGAATGGCAGGCCTTTTAGTGTGGAATTTAACGGAAATATATTGATTCCAGTTGATTATAAAAAGAAAGCAGAGAACGTGAGGATACAGGGTTCTCAGAATGGCGGTAAAGGAAATCGTATGGATGTATCCGGAAGCCAGATGAGTAGTCAACGAAGCTTATTCGGTACAAGCCAGAACAAATTGTTAGCAGGCAGTCAGCAGGGAGCTTTTGTTGGTAGTGAGCGTGAGTTTTTGACAGGCAGCAATCGAGAATTCTGGACGAGCAGCAATCGACCTTGGACATATGAGTGGGAATATGAGAATGGCAGCCAGAGAAGTTTATTCGGGGGCAGTCAGAGAAGTTTGTTTGGTACAAGCCAGAATGGATTCTTTTTTGGAAGCCAGAGAGAATTTTTGACAGGTAGTAATCGGGGCTATCTGACGGGCAGCAATCGTGAATTCTGGACAAGTAGCAATCGCCCTTGGTCATACGAATGGGAATATGAGAATGGCAGCCAGAGAAGTCTATTCGGTGGTAGTCAGAGAAGTCTGTTTGGCACAAGTCAACAGAGTTTTCTTTTTGGTAGCCAGCGTGGATTTTTAGCAGGCAGCAATCGAAGCTTTTTAACAGGCAGTAACCGGGGTTATCTGACAGGCAGCCGGTACACACCGACATTTTATCAGGCAACAGATGGCGGGGCAGATGATTATGATATTCCGCATTGGTATTACATGCCGCCGGAATGGCAGCTTATAAACCGGTCAAAACGACCATGCAGCAGAAAAGGCGGAAACAGCACATTTGGCTATGGGCTGGATTTAATATAGAGCGGAAGCACCCCTTGGCTGAGAAGGTCAAGAGCCTGCAGCTAATCAATATTTAGCTGGTTTTCAATTATCTTGAAAGGACAACATATGGACGGATTTCATTCCTTATGGTCAAAACCGTATATGGCGGGAAAACAAGCGGAAGAATATTGGATGCAGGACTATGAAGTCCTTACGATGATTCTTTCGGCATTGATGTGGAGAAAACACAATGGGGGGATCCGTTTGTGTGCGGATGCAGAGACAAGAGTATTTATCGAGAAGCTGGGACTTGCGCACATCTGGAATCTCGGAATCGAGGAAATTACAGTGCCGGAAGCGGTACCGGAAAAGGTGTTCTGGGCAGCCGGCAAATTATATTCATTGAAAAAAATGCAGATGCCTGCTGTCATGGTGGATCTGGATCTGATCATCTGGAAGGATATACGGAATATTATAAAAGATACGGATATCTGTGCAATACACAGAGAAGGGATATTCCCTGATGTGTATCCGGGAAAAGAGTTTTTCCATATGAAGCAGGAGTATCGGTTTGACCCGGACTGGAGCTTTGAGGTTCTTCCGGTCAATACCTGTATGTTATATATTGCGGATGAAGCGTTTAAGAATTATTATGTTGACAGTTCGATCACATTTATGGAGAATTGTCTGGAGACAGAGGAGAATCTCTGCCATATGGTATTTGCGGAACAGCGGCTTCTTGCGATGTGCGCAGAGAAGCAGGGAAAGCAGATATCATCTTTTTTTCCCGGTTCGGCACAGATCGAGAAACAGGATATCTTCACACATTTATGGGGCTATAAGAACATTCTGAAATTCAATTATAAAGAAAGGGAAGCTTTTAACCGTAAAATGTATGATCGAATCGTCCGGGAATTTCCGGAAGAAGAGACGACACTCAAGCAGCTTCCGATATCAGGACTATAGGGAGAATGGTATGAAACTTTTACGCAAAATACCAAAGGAAATATACATATATATCGCATGGGGCATACTCGTAGGGGCAGTGAACTTAGGGTCTGCCTGGTTTTTTATGTACAAATGCGGGATAAATGAGATCTATGCCAATTATATGTCGTGGATTTTGTACAACTATGTGTCATTTGCGACAAACCGCAAATCTGTATTCCACACAAAGGCAGCCACGGTAAAGGCATATTTTATCGAACTGGCATTATTCTATCTGAGCCGGGTATCTACACTTCTGATCGAAACGGGAATTATCTTTGCGCTTGTCACCGGACTGAAATGGAATGCGATGGGCGTTAAGGTGTTTACATCGATCCTTGTGATCTTTTTGAATTATTTCATCAGTAAGAAATTTATCTTTTCTATTCAATACGAAAAGAAAAATAGCGGAGAAATGTTGTCGGAAGACGAAGTATGCCGTGAAATCGTGAGATAATTAATAAAAACTTTACAAGATTTATTTCCATATTTTTGTAAAATGTAGTACAATATCGGCGTAACCATGCATTCTGTGCAGTATGTGTGGTTTATACATAAGCTGACAAAGTAAATTTTTATAGAATTTAACAATGCAGGATTTCTTCTATATCTTTCACAGATAATCTGGATGGTATATATATGGAAGAAAATGGAAATCATACTTTATATTAAGGAGAATTATTGAATATGAGTAGAAGAGTAGTGATTACAGGAATGGGAGCGGTTACTCCACTTGGCTTGAATGTGGATGAGTTCTGGAACGGCTTAAAAGAAGGCAGACATGGTTTTGGACCGATTACACAGTTTGATGCATCAGAATATAAGTGCAAGGTTGTAGGTGAAGTAAAAGGATTTGTAGCAAAAGATTATATTGATCCAAAGGCCGCAAGAAGAATGGCAAGATTTTCACAGTTCGCGGTTGCAGCAGCAAAGGAAGCAGTTGCAGATGCAAAGCTTGACATGACAGCAGAAGATCCATACATGGTTGGTACCTGTGTCGGTTCCGGTGTAGGAAGTCTTCAGGAGCTTGAAAGTGCATATGAGAAGATCATGACAAAAGGACCGAATCGTGTAAGCCCATTTACAGTACCTATGATGATCAGCAATATCGCAGCAGGTAATATTGCGATCCAGCTTGGCTGCAAGGGAAAGAGTATTGATGTTGTTACAGCATGTGCATCCGGTACAAACAGTATCGGTGAAGCATTCCGTACAATTCAGTATGGAGATGCAGATGTAATGATCGCCGGTGGTACAGAAGCAGCAGTTTCACCGATCGGTATCTCGACATTTGATGCATTAACAGCGTTGTCATCATCTGATAACCCGGACAGATGCTCAATTCCATTTGATAAAGAGAGAGACGGTTTCGTTCTTGGTGAAGGTTCCGGTATCGTTATTCTTGAGGAACTGGAACATGCTAAGAAGCGTGGCGCAAAGATCTATGCAGAGATCAGCGGATACGGATGCTCCAGTGATGCATTCCATATCACAGCACCGGAAGATTCAGGCGAGAGCCCTGCAAGAGCAATGTTAAATGCTGTAAAGGATGCGGGCGTATCACCGGAGGATGTTGCATATATCAATGCACACGGAACCAGTACACATTTAAACGATCTGGTTGAGACCAGAGCGATCAAGAAAGCATTTGGCGATCATGCAAAGGACATCAAGATCAATTCTACAAAGTCTATGACAGGACATCTTCTTGGTGCAGCAGGAGCGATTGAATGTATCGTTACAGCAAAGACGATCGAAGAAGGCTATATCCACAGAACCCGTGGACTTCATGAGAGTGAAGAAGAACTGGATCTTGATTATTGTAAAGAGCCATATGAGCAGGAGGTTGACTGTGCGATCAGCAATTCTCTTGGATTTGGTGGACATAACGCATGTATTCTTTTACAGAAATATAAGGAGCAGTAAAAAGAAATGTTATTTATAAAGAAAAAGGCAAAAGAAGCCGAGATGGAAAAAATGAAGGCTGTCGAAGCGGAGCAGCCAAAACCGGAGACTGTAAAATGTCCGAAATGTGGAGCTGAGCTTGATAAGCAGAGAGTTGTAAAGGCAAAATATATCTGTTATGAATGTGGTTCTTATTTCCGTGTTAAGACAAAGAACCGTATCAAGATGGTAACAGATCCAAAGTCATTTGAACCATGGTTTGAAGATATGCCGATGTCAAATCCGTTAAATACAGCCGGATATGAGGATAAGGTTAAGGCTGCGCAGGAAAAGACAGGATTGAAAGAAGCGGTTACAGTCGGTAAGGCTCTGATCAATGGTGAGCCGGCTATGATCGGTATCTGTGATGCCAGATTCCTGATGAGCAGTATGGGCTATGTTGTTGGTGAGAAGATTGCCAGAGCGGTTGAGCGTGCAACAGAAGAAAAGCTTCCTGTATTCATGTTCTGTTGTTCCGGTGGTGCCAGAATGCAGGAGGGTATCATTTCCCTGATGCAGATGGCAAAAACCTCCGCAGCATTGAAGAAACATTCAGAAGCCGGATTGTTATATGTATCGATCCTTACAGATCCTACAACCGGTGGTGTAACAGCCAGCTTTGCAATGCTTGGCGACATCATCTTAGGTGAGCCTGGTGCTCTGGTTGGCTTTGCAGGTCCTCGTGTTATCAAACAGACGATCGGACAGGATCTTCCGGAAGGCTTCCAGCGTTCTGAGTTCCTGGTAGAGCATGGTATTATCGATGGAATTATTACCAGAGATAAGATGAAGGATACCATGTACCAGTTGATCGTTACACATAAGCAGAGAACCGGTTATGCAAACTTCGATAAGGAAGAAGACGAGAAGTTTGATATCAGCGAGATCTTAAAGGAGAGATTGACTTCTGTTGAGAATAAGACTCCTTGGGAGAAGATCCGTGGTACAAGACAGATGACTCGTCCATGCGCACTTGATTATATTGATTATATCTGTGATGATTTCCATGAGATCCATGGAGACAGAACAATGAATGATGATAAAGCAATCGTTGGTGGTATCGGTCATATCGATGGACAGCCTGTAACCGTGATCGCACAGGTAAAGGGTTCCAGCATGACAGAGTGTATGGAGCGTAATTTCGGTATGCCGCTTCCGGATGGATACCGTAAGGCACTTCGTCTGATGAAACAGGCAGAGAAGTTCAACCGTCCTATCATCACATTTGTAAATACACCTGGTGCATTCTGTGGACTGGAAGCAGAGGAACGTGGTATGGGTGAAGCAATCGCAAGAAACCTTTACGAGATGTCAGCCCTTAAAGTTCCTGTACTTTGTATCCTGATCGGTGAAGGCGGCAGTGGTGGAGCACTTGCTATGGCAGTTGGTAATGAAGTATGGATGCTTGAAAATGCAGTATACTCCATTCTTTCACCGGAAGGCTATGCATCAATTCTCTGGAAGGACAGCAACCGTGCAGAGGAGGCAGCAGAGGTTATGCAGCTTACCGCACAGGATCTTTCAAGACTTGGTGTGATCGAGAAGGTTATTCCTGAGTATGGCGGAGCAGATAAAGAATCTGTCCCATATATCGGTAAATTCATTAAGATGAATGCCAAGGAATTCCTGAAGAAATTCGATGGAATGAGCGGCGAAGAAATTGCTGCTGCAAGATATAAGAGATTCCGTGAGATGTAAATAAAATAAAAAACAGGGATGTAACATTGAGGGCATCATAATATTATGTAGCAAGCCTGTCCGAATGTCGGTCCTTAGCGATCCGCTGATAAGCGGGAGCTTAGTACCGTTACATGAGGATAGAGCGAAATAATATTATGATGCCCTCAATGTTACATCCCTGTTTTTGTAGTGTACACTTTGATTGGTGACATTCAAATATCGTATATGTTATAATTAACATATGTACTGGTTTCAATTATACAAAAGGTTATTTCTGTTGGGGTTATGCAGAGCCTTTTGGTCAGGGAGATTAATACAGTGCGAAGCGGAGGTTTATCATTTAGAAATGGAGGGTAAAGAAATGAGAAAACGAATTGTAAGCAGTTTATTGTTAGGCTGCGCATTATTAACAGGAGGTGTGTCAACTGCTTATACTGTGCATGCAGAAGATTCGCAGACACAGACAGGCACGGCTACAATCATATTGGTTAATAACTGTGATTGGGAAGACAGCTCAGGATTTCAATTTTTGTTGGATGAAGACCATGATACATATGGTGATGTAATACCAGATAGTGGTCCGCTTAGTAGAAATGATGATGTCCCGTCATCTGTGTACGACAGGTTCGAATACAAAATACCTGGAAATGCAGATGGAGCAAGGGATACGCAAAATAGTATCCCATATGGTTCATCAGCCAAAATTACAATTCCGTCAGGAACATATGATTATGTTATTACAAATCCAACACCAGATGATAGAGTTTGGATCGTAGGAAATGGGGGAACAGATAAAGCGCGCATGGATGACTATGTTTTTGAAGCAGGAAAGGTATATACATATACTGTTTCAAAAGTAGGTAGTGGAGATGGAGTATATCTTTCCATACATGAACATAGTTATAGTAACAGTATCTGGAACAGTGATGAAAGCGGTCATTGGCAGGAATGTGACGATACAAATTGTCCGGATAAGGCATCAAGTGTGACTGCCAAGACAGCGCATATATCAAATGATGATGCAGATTGTACGACTGCTGCTACATGTAATGTATGTGGATATACAATTGCGGCAGGCAGATCAGAACATGCATTTGGGAAATGGCAACATGATGATGCTGCTGCAGGAATGCATATCCGGAAATGTGAGACAAATGGCTGTAACGCTTCTGAAACCGCAAAGTGCAGCGGCGGCAAAGCAACTTGTACAGAAAAAGCAAAGTGTGAGGTTTGTGGAGAAAGTTATGGAGATCTGAATCCGAGCAATCATACGGGAACAGAGGAGTGGATTCAGACAGCTGATACACACGAGAAGAAATGGAATTGCTGCAGCCTCGTAAGTGTTGCAAAAGAAAAGCATGAATGGAAAGATGGTGTATGTCAGAAATGCAGCTATAACTGTGAACATAGCGGAGGCACAGCAACCTGTCATGAGAAAGCAGTTTGCACAAGCTGCGGAGCAGAATATGGTGAATATAATTCTGATAATCATGCAGGAGAAACCGAGGTCAGAAAGAAACAGTCAGCAACCTGTACCAAAGATGGCTATACCGGAGATACCTACTGCAAGGGATGCGGGAAAAAGCTTTCATCCGGTTCGGTGGTTAAAGCAAAAGGACATAAAGGTGGTACAGCTACATGTAGTGAAAAAGCAAAGTGTGAAGTATGTGGTGAAGCTTATGGAGAAATAGATTCAGAAAATCATTCAGATTTCAAGCATGTTGATGCTAAGGCTGCTACGAAAAAGTCTGAAGGAAATGTTGAATATTGGTATTGTGATGGTTGCGGAAAGTATTACAGCGATGAAGCCGGAAAGAAAGAGATCAAAGCAGAAGCTGTAATAATACCAAAGTTAAAAGATGAACCGAAGTCTTTACAGACAGGTGATAACAGTGTACCTGTTTTGGCGGTTGTTCTTTTATTTGTCAGTGGTGGAGCTGCCATTGGAGTAATGAGCATTAAAAAAAGGAGAAAAAAGTAAAAGACCGGTTAGCTGTAGGATTATTTTACAGATAGCATAAAAACAGGGATGTAACATTGAGGGCATCATAATATTATGTAGCAAGCCTGTCCGAATGTCGGTCCTTAGCGATCCGCTGATAAGCGGGAGCTTAGTACCGTTACATGAGGATAGAGCGAAAGCGTCTTGCAAAATAATGATTATGATGCCCTCGATGTTACATCCCTGTTTTTATATAAATCCTAGATCAATGACTCGTACAGCTTGGTGATATCCTCTACGCTTGTCTCTTTTGGATTGCCCGGACGGCATGCATCATCATATGCAGACTGAGCAAGGAAAGGAATATCCTCCGGTTTTACGATATCTTTTAAGTCGGCTGGAATTCCAACATCCTGTGATAACGTAGTTGATCGTAACCTCGGCAGCAGTTCCGGCTGTTGTAGGTACAGCGAAGATAGGTACGGATTTATTCTTGGTAGGAGCAACGCCCTTTGTTGTGTCCATGGATGATCCGCCACCGATCGCAATGATGTAATCAGCTTCGGCAGCCTTAAAAGCAGCAACACCTGACTGAACATTCTCGATGGTTGGGTTTGGTTTAATGTTGGAATAGATCTCATATGCAAGACCTGCATTGTCCAGAACGTCTGTTACTTTCTTAGTAACACCGAACTTAATGAGATCAGGATCAGAGCAGACAAATGCTTTCTTGAAGCCACGGCCGATGGCCTCTGTAGCGATCTCTGCGATCGCGCCTGCTCCATGATAAGATGTTTCGTTTAATACAAATCTGTTAGCCATATAAATAATACCTCCTATTATGTAACTGTGTGCAGATAACTTATATATACTGCACAAATTAATTTATATATTCTTTACAAAACAAGGCAAAAACACCTGTTGAGTACAGTGTAATATACTTTACTGTTGTTGACAATATACAAATAATAAGAAATATTATAGTAATAATTATAAAAAGTATCTAAATTTACTTGCCGGCTGTATCTGCTTTTAATCCTGCGCGCCAGTTCAGATAAGAAATGCCGATGATAACGGCATACCCGATAAAGCTCAGTGCATCCGGTATCTGGCTGAAGAAGATGAAACCAAGGATTGCCGAGGTGATGATCTGCGAATAATCGAAGATCGATATTTCCTTTGCCGGAGCATGTGAATAAGCAGCCGTGATCGAGAACTGACCGACAGCAGCGGAGGCACCTGCCATTAACAGACAGAACAACTGGAAAAATGACATCGGTTTATAAAAGGCGATCACAAACGGCAGCATGACCAGAGTCGAAAATGCGGAGAAAAAGAATACGATCTGTGGATTCTTTGCACCGTGGTTGCTTAGATATCTTACTGCCGCATAAGCAGCGCCTGCACCCATACCGCCGGTAAAACCGATGAGACCCGGAGCAAAATCAGTGAAGTTCAGGGATGGTTTGATAACAAATAAAGCACCGATGAATACACCGATCAGAGCAGCATATTGTTTCAGACTTGCCTTTTCCTTTAACAGGAAGATCGAGAAGATAACAGCGGCAAACGGTGACAGCTTATTTAAGATCGAAGCATCGGCGATGTTCATGTGATCGACTGCATAGAAGTTACACATGATACCGAGTGTGCCGCAGATCGACCGCATAAACAGCATCGGAATGTGCCGTTTCTCATAATGCAGTCCGAGATCACTTCGGATCAGGACAACAAGCGCGATGAATGCTGCGACCAGATTACGGAAAAATGCTTTTTCAATCGTAGGAAGATCGCCGGATAATCGTACGAATACATTCATAAAAGAAAAACCGACACCGGCCAGAATTATATAAAGAATTGCTTTTGTTTTCTCTCGCATATAAAAACACCACTTTCTGTTTGTTAGATATTTGCGGAAATAAACAGTATTTTCGCATTATGCCGGTATGTGAAGACACATTCCATAGCAATGCTCATTATAGCATGTTTTCGTATTTGTCAGCAGCCAAAGTTTTATGAAACACTTTATACTTGCTTTATAAACTATACACAATTTATTCAAAAAACTTGTCTATCATACATTCTAGAAAAAGTGTAAGGAAAAATAATTTAAATAATTGATGCAGAATAGGAGATCATACATGAGCAGGGTAATAGGAATAGATTTAGGAACGACAAATAGCTGCGTGGCCGTTCTGGAAGGAGAACAGGCGACGATCATACCGAATGCCGAAGGCAACCGTACCACACCATCGATAGTAGCCATTACGAAAAATGGCGACAGACTGGTGGGGGATGCTGCGAAGAGACAGCTTACGGTAAATGTAGACAGAACCATTGCATCGATCAAGAGAGAAATGGGAACGGCATATAGAAAAAGAATAGATGGAAAAGATTACTCACCACAGGAGATATCGGCGATCATTCTGTCAAAGTTAAGAGCAGATGCAGAAAACTATCTGAGTGAGCCGGTTCATGATGCGGTCATCACGGTTCCGGCGTATTTTGATGACAGCCAGAGACAGGCGACAAAGGATGCAGGAAAGATCGCAGGGTTAAATGTACTTCGAATCATTAACGAGCCGACATCAGCGGCACTTGCCTATGGTCTGGATAACGGACAGGCACAGAAGATTCTGGTATATGACCTTGGTGGCGGAACCTTTGATGTATCCGTGATCGAGATCGGAGATCATGTGATCGAGGTTCTGGCAACTGCAGGTGACAATCATCTTGGTGGTGATGATTTTGACGAGCGTCTGGTGCAGTATGTGATAAAGTCATTTAAGAAAGAAACAAGGATCAATCTGGAGAAAGATATAACCGCGGTACAGCGTATCCGGGAAGCATGCGAAGAGGCAAAGAAAGAATTATCCAGCACGCTGCAGACTCATATCAATCTTCCGTTTATCACGGTCGTAAAGAACGAGCCGAAGCATCTCGATATGCTCATAACCAGAGAGTTGTTCAATGAGCTGACAGATGATCTTGTAAAACGGACAGACGGTCCGGTCAATCAGGCACTTCGGGATGCAGGTATATCAGCCGGAAGTTTAGATAAGGTATTATTGGTTGGTGGGTCAACCAGAATCCCTGCCGTTATGGACGAGGTTAAGAGGATAACCGGAAAAGAGCTTTCGAAGAATCTCAACCCGGATGAGTGCGTTGCGATGGGAGCTGCGATTCAGGGAGGAAAGCTCAGTGGTGGTCTGACCGTTACAAATAAGGTAAATGATATTTTGCTGATGGATGTAACGCCATTGTCTCTGTCAATCGAGACCTTAGGTGGTATTGCAAATGTACTGATCCCAAGAAACTCACCAATTCCGACACGGGTATCTAAGATCTTTACAACGGCCGGAAATTTCCAGCGCGATGTAGAGGTAAAGGTGTATCAGGGCGAACGCAAATATACCAGAGATAATAAGCTACTTGGCAACTTCCGCCTGAGTGGGATCAAGCGAGCACTTGCAGGAGTTCCGCAGATCGAGGTTACATTTGACCTTGATGTAAATGGTATACTAAAGGTATCTGCAAAGGATCTTGGCAGAGGCGTGGAACAGCAGATCGTGATCACATCCAGCACGAATCTTTCAGAGGAAGAGATCCGTCGGGCAAGGGAAGATGCCATGCGGTACGAGAAAGAGACTCAGGGCAACAAGGAAAATATGGATATCTGGAACGAAGCTGAAGCATATGTATATAAAGTAGAAAATCAGTTAGAGGTACAAAGTCAGAATCTGGATAAGGCTCAGATCAAGAAGATTCGGAGAGATTTGGAATACTTAAAGAAACTGGTATGTCGGACGGATGCTGACCGGATCACGGATATAGAAGCGGGCAATATAAAGGATGCTTACAGACAGTTACAGGAATCTGCAATGATCCTTGGATAGGCAGAATATTACGATCGTCGGATCGGAAATATATAAATAGTATACATGATCTGAAGGTGCTGAAATGGCAGCAGATCTGCAGGGTAAAGAAAGAATGGTGCTTATATGAGAGATAAGATTTATAACTTTATGCGAACAAGATATGGGAATGATCAGTTTTCATCATTTCTGACCTGGATGGGCCTGATCCTGATCATCATAGATGTCTGGGCGAAGACAGGAGTTTTGTATTTCCTTGGACTTGCTTCTTTTATCTATGGATATGTGCGCATCTTTTCTAAGAAATACGACAAACGTGCGGCAGAAAATAAGTGGTTTCTAAGCCACACGACAGGCGTTCGAAATGTATTTAAACGGATGAAAAAAAGCAAAGAAGCCGGAAAGAATTATAAGATCTTCACCTGCCCACGTTGTGAACAGATGATCCGGATTCCACGAGGCAAGGGCAGGATCGAGATAAGATGTCCGAAATGTGGGAATACTTTTATTAAGAAAAGCTGATTGGAGACAGGCGCGTGTTTGGATATATAGTAGTAAACCAGCAGGAAATGAAATTTAAAGAATTTGACGAATACCACAGGTATTACTGCGGGTTGTGCAGGGCGTTAAAAGAAGATCAGGGCGCAAAAGGTCAGTTGTCATTAAGCTACGATATGACATTTCTGGTGCTGCTGCTTACCGGATTGTATGAGCCGTCAGAGGAGCGGGGTACAAAAAGGTGTGTGGTCCATCCGATGACAAAGCATGAATATGCCAGAAATCTGTACTCCGATTATGCAGCGGATATGAACCGTATACTTACATATTACAAATGCATGGATGACTGGACAGATGATAAGAAGCTGTTTCGTAAGCTGTATGCGGAGCTTTTAATACCGAAGAAAGAGTTGGAAAAGGAAGACAGCCGATTATATGATTACAGACAAAAGATTGATACTATTGCAGATCGGCTTGCAAAGATCAGCGAGCTTGAGAAAGAAAACAGTGAAGATCTGGATCGGTTATCAGGATATTTTGGTGAAGTGCTGGCAGAGATATTTGCCGTAAAAGCTGATGCATGGGAAGAAAATCTGAGAAAGATCGGTTATTATCTTGGAAGATTTGTATATATTCTGGACGCTTACGATGATATTGAAAAGGACCGAAAAAAACACAGCTTTAATCCATTGATACACAAGCTTACATGTAGTGAAGAAATGAAGACAGAGGACATTCCGGTGGAGGAATGGCAGAAGCTTGCAGACTGGGTAAAAGAAGTCCTGATGATGCAGGCGGCAGAATGTGCCAGAGAATTTGAGAAGCTTCCGATTATAAAAAATGTGGAAATTCTCAGGAATATCGTGTATTCTGGCATATGGAATAATTATTATAAAGCAACTGCCGAAAGATGCGGTAGCAAAGCAGATAACAGGCAGAATGGAGAATAAATGAAAGATCCTTATGAAGTACTGGGATTGCCGCATGGTGCCAGTAATGATGAAGTAAAAAGTGCATACAGACGATTGAGCAGAAAATATCATCCGGATGCGAATATCAACAATCCAAATAAAGCCGAGGCTGAGGAGAAGTTCAAAGAGATCCAGCAGGCATATAAGGCGATCATGGATGGTGATACCGGTTATGGAAATCCATACGGAGCAAGTGGATATGGCAGCCCATATGGAAATGGTTCATATGGTTCGGGCAGTTACCGAAACAGCAACAGCGGTGGAAGAACTACTTATGATGAGTCAGATCCGTTTGGCGGTTTCTATGGCGGTTTTGACCCGTTTGGCGGGTTCGGCGGATATGCCGGCGGAAGACGGGAGGACTATGATCCGAACGATCAGGATTCCAGATATTTTCAGGCGGCAAGAAATTATCTGCGGTCAGGCAGTTATGAGGAAGCAAGAACAGTATTGAACCAGATCCAGGATCATAATGCAAAATGGCATTATTATTCTGGTGTATGCAATGCCGGACTTGGTAATCAGATCCGGGCGCTTGAGATGCTTCAAAGGGCGATACAGCTAGAGCCGGATAATATGGAATACAAGCGTGCATACGAACAGATCAAGAGCGGATCGAAATGGTATATGGATCAGGGACAGGGTTATGGCATGGATATGTCAGGCCGGGATATGACAAAATGCTGTAATACTTTCTGCACTACCTTGCTTTGTCTCTCCTGTTGTGGTGGAAATATGTGCTGTTTCCCTTGTGGCGGCTATTATTCAGGCGGTTATTAGAAGGAAAACCCCTTATGAAACTGTTCAGATATTGGTATGCCCCATAGGGCAAGAGCGTATAAATAACTATAAAAACAGAAAATAATTGAAAAATCATTGTAAAATTGCAAGATTAATTAGACTTTGGTCTAAAAAATATGTATTTTTCTACAAAAAATTAAGACATGTATTGAGAAATACATGTTTTTTTGTTAAAATGATATAGGTTTCTTCCAAAATTTCTCATGGTAAAACTGGATATTATGATGAATTAGGGTGAAAGAGATATAAAGGATGCGAATAATATCGGCATCTGATTATAGAAAAATCGTCAGGGATGCATTCTGGCGTGCAATTTTCAAGGAGGATACGATAAATGAAAAAGTTGATTGATTTCGACAAAGAGGGCTTCAAAAAAGAGGTTATTACAAATGTAAAGACATTGTACAGAAGACCAATCGAAGAGGCAACTCCACAGCAGGTATTCCAGGCTGTCAGCTACGCTGTTAAGGACGACATAATAGACAGATGGATAGCAACACATAAGGAATATGAGAAGAAGAATGTTAAGACAGTTTACTATCTGTCCATGGAGTTCCTGATGGGTAGAGCCCTGGGAAACAATCTGATCAATCTGACATACTATGATGCAGTAAAAGAAGCCTTAGATGAACTTGGATTTGATTTGAATCTGATCGAGGATCAGGAGCCGGATGCAGCACTTGGTAATGGTGGTTTGGGACGTCTTGCAGCATGTTTTCTGGATTCTCTTGCTACACTTGGTTATCCGGCATACGGATGTGGTATCCGTTATCGTTATGGTATGTTCAAGCAGGCAATCAAAGATGGTTATCAGATCGAGTTGCCGGATGACTGGTTAAAGGATGGCAACCCATTTGAGATCAAGCGTCCGGAGTACGCTGTAGAAGTTAAATTTGGCGGTTATGTAAGAGTTGAGAACAGAGACGGAAGAAATTACTTTATTCAGGATGGTTATCAGACCGTTCGTGCCGTACCATATGATGTTCCGGTTGTCGGTTATGGCAACAATGTTGTAAATACACTTCGTATCTGGGATGCAGAAGCAGATCAGGAGTTCTGTCTTGATTCATTTGACAAGGGTGAATATGAAAAGGCTGTTGAGCAGCAGAACCTTGCTAAGACAATTGTTGAAGTCCTTTATCCAAATGATAATCACTATGCAGGTAAGGAATTAAGACTGAGACAGCAGTACTTCTTCATTTCAGCGTCTGTTCAGAGAGCAATCCTGAAATTCAAAGAGAAAAACAGTGATATTCATAAGCTTCCGGAAAAGATCACGTTCCAGATGAATGATACACATCCAACAGTTGCAGTAGCAGAGTTAATGAGAATCCTTATGGATGAAGAAGGTCTTGAGTGGGATGATGCATGGGATATCACAACCAGAACATGTGCATACACTAACCATACGATCATGGCTGAAGCTCTTGAGAAATGGCCGATCGAATTGTTCTCAAGATTACTTCCTCGTATCTATCAGATCGTAGAAGAGATCAACAGAAGATTTGTACTGAAGATCCAGTCTATGTATCCGGGCAACCAGGATAAGGTTAAGAACATGGCTATCCTTTATGATGGTCAGGTTAAGATGGCACATCTTGCTATCGCAGGTTCTTACTCTGTAAATGGTGTTGCAGCACTTCATACAAAGATTCTGGAAGAGAGAGAGCTGAAGGACTTCTATGAGATGAGACCTGAGCAGTTCAATAATAAGACAAATGGTATTACACAGAGACGTTTCCTTCTTCATGGTAATCCGCTTCTTGCAAGCTGGATCACAGATAAGATCGGTGATGAATGGATCGTTAAGCTTTCAAATCTGAAGAAGTTAAAAGTATATGCTACTGATGAGAAGTATCAGCAGGAATTCATGAATATCAAGTACCAGAACAAGATCCGTCTTGCAAATTATATCAAGGAGCATAATGGCGTGGATGTAGATCCTCGTTCTATCTTCGATGTACAGGTTAAGAGACTTCATGAGTACAAGAGACAGCTTCTTAATATTTTACATGTTATGTATCAGTACAACGAGTTGAAGACAAATCCATCATATGATATGTATCCAACAACATATATCTTTGGTGCAAAGGCTTCCGCCGGTTATAAGAGAGCAAAGCTTATCATCAAGCTGATCAACTCTGTTGCAGATGTTATCAACAACGATGCATCTATCAAGGGTAAGATCAAGGTTGTATTCATCGAGAACTACAGAGTATCCAATGCAGAGCTGATCTTCGCAGCAGCAGATGTCAGCGAGCAGATTTCAACAGCTTCCAGAGAAGCATCCGGTACCGGTAACATGAAATTTATGTTAAACGGTGCAGTTACACTTGGAACCATGGATGGTGCAAATGTAGAGATTGTTGAAGAAGTTGGTGAAGAAAATGCAGTTATCTTCGGTTTAAGAGCTGAAGAAGTTATGAAGTATGAGCGTGAAGGTGGATACAATCCAAAGGATATTTACAACAATGATGCAGCAGTAAGAACTGTTCTTACACAGCTTATCAATGGTATGTATTCTTCTGATGATCCGGATCGTTTCAGAGATCTGTATGATTCACTTATCAACGAAGATGTATACTTCATCCTTAAGGATTTTGCTTCTTATGTAGAAGCTCACAGAAAGATCGATACTCTTTACAGAGACGAGAAGAACTGGGCTAAGATGGTTATGTTGAATACAGCATGCTCCGGTAAGTTCTCATCAGACAGAACAATCGAAGAGTATGCAAAAGAGATCTGGAACCTCAAAAAGGTTAAAGTCACATTAGACTAATAATATATGTACGACCCGTGATCGTTATATAGTACATCCATTATTCCGCAAGGCACTTTCGTTCTATCCTCGGTGCAGCGGTACATAAGGTTGCAAAAGACGCAACCTAAGTACCGGCACTCGGATAGGCTTGCTGCATAATGATGTACATATATAATGCTCACGGGTCTGTTTATGTATACAAAAAAAGACATATATACATTTATGCCGCAGAACGCTCGCGCTCTATTTTCACGTAGCGGTACTAAGCTCCCACCATTTGGTGGGTCGCTAAGGACCGACGTGAGTAACTGAGATCTTAACGAGGCTAGCCGAGTTTAGTTCGAAGTTATACAGAGTGAACAGGTCTGATGCATAAAGTATATAGGGGTCTTGTTCTATAAGTGATATTTTTATGACCGGCGGTAAGTATATAATACACATATTATTTCGCAAGACGCTTTCGCTCTAATCCTCGTGCAGCGGTACATAATAGTGTATCTATATACTTACCGCCGGTTTGTTTTATTGTTACTTTAGACAAGAAATGTCTTATTTCTTATAGAGCAGACTTAATGTACAAAATGAGGAAGGTTATACTATTATGAAGCAAGCCTTTTCTCGCGTCAGTCCTTAATGATCCGCCGTGAGGCGGGAACTTAGTACTGTTACGCGAGAATAGAGTGCAAACGACTTGCGTAATAATAGTATAACCTTCCTCATTAGTATAGAAGAGGTTTATTTCTTAAGCTTCACTTTTTTTGTGTCGGTGTAGACCTTTTTTTTGGTGATCTTGGAGATTTTATTTGCATAGACATTGCCTTTGCATTTTTTATCTGCATATACGCCAAATGTAACTTTGGAAATCTTATTTTTGTTGATAAGGATCTTGGCTTTTCTTATGGTGAAGCCGGATCCTTTTTTATTTCCGGTAATTGTGTTGTTTGTAGCGGTAATTTTGTATTTTGTTGTTGCAGGCTGGATATAGATTCCTGCATTTGAACAGCCTGATATTTTATTTTTTTCGATCTTCAAAGTATTTGAGATACTTCCGATCAAGATACCGCTTGTTTTGGCATTTTTGATCGTGTTGGATGCTATTGCCTTGCCAATAGATGACTTATTCAGGGTCTGAATTCCGTATTTGGCAGCAGATGATATCTTATTGCCATTAACACTTCCGGTAACCTGAGATTTCAGAGATACCACGATAGCTGAGTCACTACATTTTTCGATCGTGTTTTTATTGATCGATCCTTTTACCTTGGAAGAATTGTAAAGGACAATTCCACGGTTGGATGAGTATTTTGCGGCACCGGCCAGAATCTTATTTCCCGTCATGGAGCCGGTGGTTGATTTTAAATTGATCTTTATACCGGCCAGATTTGTATGTTTACCGTTTTTTCTGGTATCAGTGATCGTGTTATTTGCGATTTTGCCTGTTGTACAGTTATTATAAACAGAGATACCGCCTTCTTCGTTATAAGATGAAATTTTATTTCCGGTGATATTTCCCGAGGTGCAGTTATTGCTGATAAAGATGCCACCCCGTTTGCAGCTTTTGATCTGATTATCCGATATGCCTTCTGTGCATTGGCTTTTATCATATATCTGGATTCCGCGTCCGCCGCATTTGGAAAAAATATTTTTGGAGATCCTCTTTACGGAAGATGACTTCTGCACGAGAATACCGTTTCTGGTCATTCCGGATATATGGTTATTGTTTATGATAATATTTTTGGAATCCATTTCTACCAGAATGCCATCATGATCGTTTTTGGACGGATCTTTGGAAGAAAAATTCTGCCCAATGATTGTATTATCATATGCACTACATCCGTGAGCATCAAGGAAATGAATGCCATGACCGGAGGTGTGGATTGTGTTGTCGGAAACAGTTACACCACTGATATAGTAGTTTCCGGCAGGAAGAATGAATCCGTCACCGCCCTTTTTTCCACTTTCCTGTTTGTATCCGGAGACTTTGATTCCTTCCGGTGTAATACAGCTAGGAGAATAACGGAGGGAGATATTATTGCCGCTGATAACTGTATTGAGTTTATAGCGGAAGGATGCTTTATATTTATTCTTGCCATCCAGAATTGAGGTGTTGATCGTATTAGCGGCAGCTTTATAGTTTTGAACAAGGATACCGCCACCGCAGTTCTTGATCGTGTTATTTTTAATTTCACAGTTATAATAGTTCAGACCGATAATGCATTCTTCCAGTACGTTATCAAAGGTATTGTTGTTTATCTTAATATTCTCATGGTAAGCGCCGATCAGCATCGTATGGCTTCCGAGACCTCTTGCAACATTTTTAAATGTGCAACCGGTAATCTCGACATTTTTCATCGGAGTGCCGTCTTCGTATATATTCGGGAATACAAACTCACGGCATGGCATATCGAGCTGAAGTGCTTCCTGATTTTCGTGGTTATTGATATCGGTTGCTTTTCCATTGTCCCGGAATGTACAGCCCGTTACATAGAAGCCGTTGATTGCAGCTACTTCCATCTGGTGAAGACAGCCGCCTCCTTTTAAGGTGATTCCGTTTAAATGGACATTGGTTGCATGGGAAAGACGCACGATTGTTGAGTCGTTTGATGGAATGCTGATGAATGTTCCGCCGTTTATGGTTATGTTTTTGAATCCGTTATAGCCGCTACATAATGAACTTGTATTATAGTTGTTCTGTCCTTTGTATGCGCCGTTTGTTCCGGTGGTGATCATGTTGATCGGTGTATCCGCTGTGCATTTGATACTTACACCTGTCAGGTTCAGTGTTGTATTGCTGTAGATATGTAAAGCAATGTCCTGAGTATAACTTCCTGCCGGAACATTGACGGTGATTATGTGTCCGTTGGAATCCGCAAGATCGCGTGCAGCTTTTAATGCGTCATTTAATACTGTTCCAATTTCACTTCCGTTTTTAGCGGAGACCGTAATCGTGTCGCCGGAAACAGAGTATGAATTTGCAAATAGTTCCGGTGAGGTGTCATTTGATGCTGTGCTTTCAGTAGCTGTTAAGTTGGCTGCAAATGTCTGTGTATCTGCTGTATAAGCAACACCGGAAACAAGCAGCAGTCCTGAAGCAAGCAGGATAAGATGTTTTTTCATATATATGTCCCCTTTCAGTTATAAATATGATCCCATTTATCTGAGAATAAAATAGTTCGTCTGGAAATTTCCGAAAATACAGATGTTTTCCACTGTTTTATATGCCCTGATCCGGTAATAAACCGGTTTGTTATTTGGCAGATCGTGTAGGGTATAAGATGTCTGTTTTGCATTCAGGTGGATAACCTGTTTGCTGGAAAAATCTGCATATGTGCTGTATTGTAATTCGTATCCGTCCATTCCCTTTACAGCATCCCATGTGATCGTTGCTTTATTTTTTCCATTATCTGTCGTAGTTTCGACTGTTGATGAAATGACTGTATTCATTTTCTGGGCTTTTTTATCAATGTAGATTTCTTTTTTTGCTATATCACTATATATATTATCATAGATTGACCCTGAAACGGAAGCTGCAGCATGGATTCCGTATTTGAATTTTTCAAATTCATTGGATGCAATCGATACTTTGCATTTGGATAGCCGGATACCACTGATTGAAGCTGAGCCGGATAATATATTTCCTGATATAGTGGTCAGATTCTTTTTTCCTGCGGCAATATTAATAGCAGCGTTCTTATTTTCATTCAGTTCATTGTGGGCAACGGTCAGGTCGTTTTCTATACTCTGGATATTGATGCCATAGTTATTACATTCTGTAATAACATTACCGGCGATGCTGTTCCGGACGGTTGCTTTTTTATCAAGTAAGATACCGTTTGTACCGCTGCCTGAGATATGATTGCTTTCGATATTATCACAGATTATGGAGGAATCGGTAACAGCAATAGCACTTTTTCTGGCAGAGGTGATATCATTACGATTAATCTGACCTGCTATCTTGGAATAGCTTTTAACGGCAATAGAGTATTCGTTTGTATTTGAAATTGTGTTGTTGCTGACTGATTCAGATAATCTGGAATCTGAATCAATCAGAATGCCGTAACCGGAGGAGTATTTAGACTTGGATGCATAGATCCGGTTGCTTTCTATTCCTTTTGAAGTTGATCTGCCGCTTACTACGATGCCCGAGGCAACCTCTTTTTTTCTGTACTCCCCCAGGTCATAAATCTGGTTGGAGTTGATATAACGGACAGTACTCATGTTGCTGATTTTGATGGCGGGATTACCGCTTACCGCTGAGAGTGTATTCCCGATGATATCGGAAGTCGTGCTGTTGTTTTCAACTATCAGACCACCGAAAGAACATTTTTTTATTATATTATTTGTTATATCATTTGCACAGATACTGTGTTCTGTTAATTTGATTCCGGACTTGGAACAGCTTTTAATATTGTTGTTTACTATGTCGGACAGAGAGGAACGATCATATATTACAATACCGTTTCTGGACATATTCTTAATAGAATTTCCTGTTATAGAGATATCGGAGCTTTGTTTATCAACTCGAATTCCGTCTCTGTATCTGGCATATGGATCTTTCTTTGAAAATTTTGCGCCTTTGATGGAATTCCCTGCTATCTCACAATTTCTGGCATCGGATATGGTTATGCCATCACCTGCGGTTATGATCGTATTATCCCGGATAGATATAGAGCTGATATAATGATTTTCTTTAGGCAGAGGATAGCCGTCTCCACCAAGTGCATCATCGGATATATTTTTCCCATATACATAGATTCCGGCTACGATCAGCGTGGTTGGATGGTAGACGATCTGTATGGTATTTCCACTGATCTCGGTATTCAGGTCGTGGATGGTTGCGCCGGCATACACTTTACTTCCGTCCAGTATCGAAGTATTCATGGAACGATCGTAATCTCTTGCATTTTCAACAAGGATACCACCACCGCAGTTTGTGATCGTATTATCCTTGATCTGACAGTTTACATAGTTCAGACAAATGATACATTCCTCCAATACATTTTCAAATGTATTATTACTGATATTAATATTTTCATGATAAGATCCACAAAGCATCGTGTGTGTTCCGACACCGCGGGCAATATTTCGAAAAGTATTATGTGTGATCTCGACATTCTTCATAGGCGTACCATCCTGATAGACACCGGGATATACCAGATTACTGTATGGCATATCAAGCTGGATGGATTCCTGTTTTTGAAAATTAGTTGTGGAGTCTGCGCTCTTGCCATGATCCAGAAAAGTACAGTTGCGGACATAGAAACCATCGATGGCAGCGACCTCCATCTGATGTACACAGCCTCCGCCAATCAGTGTCAAGCCATCCAAAGTGACATTCCTGGCATGAAAGAGCCGGATCATACTGCCGGCATTTTCGGGTGTGCTTTCCCATATTCCACCAAGTACCGTGATATTTTCAAAGGCATCATAGCCGGAACAGCCTTCACTGGAATTGAAATGTTCATAGCCGCGGTATGGGGCATTTGTTCCGCTGATGACCATGTTGATCTTTTTAGTACCCTGATAAGTAAAATGTACATCTGTTACATCAAGGGTTGTGTTGCTATATATGTGCAGGGACTTTGAGAGATAGTAATCTCCCTTTTTTACCTTGACGGTTATGATCTGGCCGGAGCTTTCTGCGAGGTCTCTTGCATTGATCAGAGCTTCACGCAGTTTGTCCGAGATATCACTGCCATTTTTGGCGGATACTTTGATCGTTGTTTCATCAGAGGAACTGTTTTCTGCGGCTGATACGGTTATTCTGGTCTGTGCGGAAAACAGAAGAAAGAACAGAGTCAGGGTAAGTAAAGTAAGTAATATTTTTTTCAATGAATGCGCCTTCTATACAAATTAATTTATTCGATCTATGTGTTCTTTATTTGTTTCGGAAATAATATAATGTGGACGATTTTTTACTTCCAGATAGGTCTTTGCCATATATTTTCCCATAATTCCCATGCAGAGGAATTGCAAACCTGCAATGAATATAATGATACAGGCGAGAGATGGCCAGCCGGCAACCGGATCACCGAATATTGCTTTTCGGATAATGATAAATATGACCATGATAAATGACAAAATGGTCAGAAAAATACCGAGACCGGAGGCAAAGGACATAGGAGTTTCCGAGAAGTTGATAATACCGTCGATCGCATATTTAACGAGTCCCCAGAAGTTCCATTTGGTTTCTCCCGCGATTCTGTTGACGTTTTCATATTGGATCCATTTGGTCTTAAAGCCGATCCACCCGAAAATACCTTTTGAGAAACGGTTGTATTCACACATAGAAACAATGCTGTCAACCATTTCTTTTCGCATCAAACGGAAATCCCTTGCACCATCTACAATATCGGCATCAGAAATTTTGTTGATAAGCTTGTAGAATTTTCTGGCAAAGAAAGAACGGATCGGTGGTTCACCTATACGAGAGACACGTCTGGTCGCAACACTGTCATAATCTTCGGTTTCCAGACAGTTTAACATTTCGGGAAGCAGAGATGGTGGATCCTGCATATCGGCATCCATAACAGCGGCATAGTCACCGTCGGAATTACAGAAACCGGCATACATGGCTGCCTCTTTTCCGAAATTTCTCGAAAACGAGAGGTAACGGCAACGCATATCCTTCTGCGCAAGCCGGCGCATCTCAAACAGGCTGTGATCCTTCGAGCCGTCGTCAACAAAGATCAGCTCGAACTGAACCTTCTGCTGTTCTTCCATCTCATCCATCTGACGTACCATCGTCTCGTAGTAAACCGGAATTGCTTCCTCTTCGTTGTAGCATGGTATGATAATACTGATTGTCTCCATTTTTTTCCTCCCGGGGATTACATACTCTCTCAGAATCCTTCTGCAGATCCTTCCTGCTGCAATCCCGCTTCTGTCTCATTCTTATGCAAGTCAGGTTTTTGTGGCTGTTTCTCCCGCTGCAGAATCCTCGCCTGCCTCCGGGAAACGCAGGATGACTTTAAACAGATCGCCGTCTGCCGCAAGCTCCATGCGGCCGCCCATGTTGGCCGTGTAGCTTGATGCAATCGCAAGGCCAAGGCCGTGCCCCTCGCTCGTCCGTGATTCGTCGCCGCGCACAAAGCGGTCCATCATTTCCTCCGCTTCAAAATTCATCTCATAGGCGGAAATGTTTTTCATCGTCACGAAAATCTCCCCGTTTTTCTTCCCTGCGTCAATGTAAACTCTCGTTCCGCCCAGGCTGTATTTCAGGATATTTTCCACGAGATTCTGTATCACGCGGTACATTTTCCCATTATCCCCAAGGAACGGCAGTGGCTCATCTCCGAGCGCCGTGCGGAATATCAGACTGCTCTGTGCAATCGCATCGTCCATATCGGCGAGGGTCTGCTCGATCAACCGTTTCATATCCATTTTTTCCATCTGGAATTTTTCAGTTCCGCTTGTCGATTTGGAGAGCTCGAAGAGGCTTTGGATCATCTCCTTTAGCTGTTCCTGTTTCACAGAAATCACTTCGACGTAATCCTGTGCCGCCGGTGTCAGATCCTCTTTTTTCAGAAGATCCGTATAGCCGACCATCGAGGTGAGCGGTGTTTTCAGATCGTGCGATACATTGGTAATCAGGTCAATTTTGAGACGCTCCGCCTGCATCTGTTTTTCTACGCTCTTCTGCATAGCGCTCTCAATATTTTCCAGCTCTGCAAACGCCGGATACAGCAGGGATTTTTCGGATATTTCATGGATCCGGCTTTCCATGCTGCCTTCTGCCATCGTATGGATCTGTTCCATCAAAAGGCCCATCTCCCGGTTCAGGCGACTGCGGTATGTTTTCCAGGCAAACAGAATTAAAATCAGCGTGGTCAGCCCAAGAAGAATGACAGACAGTACCTCGCCATCCATTCCGTTTATCAGTCCGGTGATCGTAATCACGATTAGAAGTTCCGCAATCAGTGCCACACGGAACGGCCATTTACTCTGACCGGCAAGCTGCCGTTCCAGGCTGGTCCGATCTCTGTAACGCTTCCTTTCTCTGTAAAAAAAGGACATTTCTCTCAGTTGTTTCTTTTCATAGCGACAGACAAGAATGCCGGCACTGAGAAGGAAAACGCCACAGATTCCAAAAAACAGAAGACCTGTCTGCACACACTCTATTACAGTACCCCATTCGGCAACAATGCGGTATCTGGCATAGCTGTGCCGGAGCGGCTGAAGCCATCCGAAAAAAGCAAATCCTCCGACAAGAACCAGAAGCTCATTCGGCACCTTTTCGGATTTTTTCAGAAACAGCTGCTCTTTCTCTGCTTCCGCAGCGGCTCTTGCCTCAAACTGCATCTGCCGGGATTTTTCTATTTCATCTGTCTCGGACTTATCTGCGGCTGCCCCTTCGCTGCTTTTTGCTGTTTTTCCCGCTTTTTCCGGTTCGCTGCCGGCAAAAGCAGTCATTTTCGAGTTCCCGGTATTTTTTCGGAATTTCCATACCAGATACAAGGCTGCGGCTATGCCCAAAACGCCGACTACCGTCACTCCGATGCCGATACCCCATTCGATGTTGCGCCACATTCCCCATTCGAATTCACTGGCCCATTTCCGCAGAAGCTTTCCGCACAAAATCAGTACCATAGAAAGATCGGTAAGCATCCACAGCAGGATGCGTTTTTCAGTTTCCGTCAATTTTTTCAATTTTGTATCCAATTCCCCACACCACCTTTAAATATTTTGGATTTTTCGGCGTAATTTCGATTTTCTCACGAATGCGCCGGATATGAACCATGACGGTATTTTCTACGCTGTAAGCATCCTCCTGCCAGACCTGGCTGTAGATTTCTTCGGCTGAGAATACGTAGCCGGGATGCTCCATCAGAAGCTCCATAATTTTGTACTCGGTTGCGGTCAGGCGGACAGGTTCACCGTCCACCAGGAGTTCTTTGGTGTTTCGGTTCAGCAGCAGACCGCCGTTTTTCAGGATATCCTGGCTTTGTGTGGTTCCGTTTGCGGCGCCTAAGGAGAAGTAACGGCGGAGCTGGGATTTAACACGGGCCATGAGTTCGGCGGTATTATACGGCTTTGTCACGTAATCATCGGCGCCCATCGAAAGTCCGATGACTTTATCGCTCTCTTCGGTTTTCGCGGAAAGCATGATAATCGGGATGTTGTTTTTTTCTCTTATTTTCATCAGGGCGGAAAGGCCGTTCATTTTGGGCATCATGACATCGAGCAGGATCAGATGGATCTGTTCGGTCATGAGGATGTCGAGTGCCTCCATGCCGTTGTAGGCTTTTTTTACCCTGTAGCCTTCCAGTTCTAATAGTTTGCCGAGAGATCTTACGATTTCCCGGTCGTCGTCTACGACTAATATGTTGTATTGGCTCATCTCGTTTTTCCCCTCTTGGTTCTATGGTGTTTATCATAGCAGAAAAAACGGAGATTCTTTGGATAAAAAACTGACATTTTTCTTAAAATGTAATCCCCCATTACGTTTTCCTGCTTTTTTTACAAAAAAACACTGATTGGTAGAGTTGTAAGCTGGTGTAAAAAATAAAAACAAACGCATATAAATTAGTAAAAATGCCTGCCATAGCACCTGGAAATGTGGAAAAAGATAAAAAAAGTCAATATAAGTGGACAAAATACACAATATCAAACGGGGATTTTATTTGATATAGTGTAAATATCACAAATAAGCAAAGAAAATGCGTAATAAAAACGCACAAAACAACGGAAAGGATGGGGAGCATGGCGAAGGAAAAGGTGAAAAAGAAAAGAGGACAGAAAATCACACCTGCAATTTTTTGGAAACAGCGCTGGCTGCTTGTAATGTCAGTACCATTTGTAATCAGCCAGATTACAAATGGTACTGACATTACAGCGCT
>OLOW01000162.1_pt1 | contig 39906 bp, 36 predicted proteins | sample 1672801 | NCBI WGS metagenome assembly OLOW01 (sample SAMEA3136725, study PRJEB25190) | human gut metagenome | biome: human gut; feature: human-associated habitat; material: faeces | place: Austria | collected 2013 | reverse complement strand
CACGTCGATGGTACTTGGCTGGTGACGGCCCGGGAGAGTAGATCGCTGCCGCATTCCCTTTCTCCGCTGGATTTTTCCCAGCGGAGTTTTTTTGCGTTTGTTTGAGGAAAACTAGACTTATAGAAGCAAAACAGAAACTAATAGTCATATAAAGTGAACAGATAGTTGTGGTATAGTGAGCTGGACCGTGTGCGGAAACACACTGAAAAGCCGGAACAGTACCGAAAGAACAATATATCCTAAAACCACAAGTTTTTCGGATTTCTTATGATTTGCACCTAATCAACCCCAAAAGTTTTTCTTTTGTATCACGGTATTTTTTCTTTGACGGACAATGATTTGTGTGATAGGATAACGTCCGGTTTCGGAATATACCAGAACGAAATAACGAAATCGGAAAGGATGCAAGCAGAAAATGGAGAAGGATTTGACACGCGGAAAGCCAGCACGAGTTTTGCTTCGTTTTGCTTTGCCGGTAATCGGCGGCAATTTGTTTCAGCTTTTTTATACACTGGCTGATTCGGTGATCGTAGGACGCACGTTGGGCGCGGATGCACTGGCTGCTGTCGGCTCCACAAGCATCATTATCTATCTGGTGCTCTGCTTCATTCAGGGCTTTACCGGCGGATTTGGAATCTGTCTGGGCCAACGCTTCGGGGCAAAAGATCAGTCAGGAATGGAACGAAGCGTGCGAATTTCGTGGCTGCTGTCCCTGTTTTTTACGGTGGTGTTGACAGTCATATGCTGCCTGCTGGCGCATCCGATTCTGCAGTGGATGCAGACGCCTGATGCCATTTACGCCGATGCATATGACTATATGTTCGTTATCCTGCTGGGCACCGGTGCGACGATTTTTTACAACATGATCTCCAATATGCTGCGGGCTTTGGGGGACAGCCGCACGCCGGTTATTTTTCTGGTGGTGTCCTCGCTGGGCAATGTGGCGCTGGATGTTCTGTTTATCGTCCCCATGAAGATGGGCGTTGCCGGTGCGGCATGGGCAACGGTGCTCAGTCAGTTGATTTCCGCTGTTTTGTGCACGATCGTTGGAGTCAAAAATTATCCCGTCATGCGTCAACGGCTGTCCTCCCTTTTTATGAAGGAATGGCGTTCGGAGGCGGCGGCTCATCTGAAAATCGGTTTTCCCATGGGATTTCAGATGTCCGTGATGTGCATCGGTCAATTGGCGATGCAGGCGGCGGTCAACGCGTTGGGCCCATCGGCGATTGCCGGCTATACCGCCGCTACCAAGGTAGACCAGTTTTCGGTGCTGATGAACAACGCTATCGGCATTGCGACAGCGAATTATGTGGCGCAGAACTACGGGGCGAAACTGTACGGCCGTATTCGGGCGGGCGTTCGAGCGGCACTCTTTCAGTTGACGACCGCCAATGTGCTGATGGCCGCGTTAATGCTCGTCTGCCGCAAGCAGGTGGTTTCTCTGTTTATCGACGCACCGACCGCAGCCGTGGTGGAATATGCCGTTGGTTATTTGGTAGCGGTCGCGCCATTTTATCCGCTGCTTGGCTTCCTGTTGGTATACCGTTCCGCCGAGCAAAGCATGGGGGACAGTCGCTCGCCGTTTATGGCCTGCATGGTGGAACTAGTGCTGCGAATCGCTGCAACGACGTTCCTTTCCCGACTGATCGGCTATATCGGCGTATGTCTGGCCAGCCCGCTGGCCTGGCTGGGTGCGATCTCTCTGCTGATCCCCGTGTACTACCGGCGCATGAAGCTGCTGACCCGCGGTGTGTAAACTTGCATGAAAAGGTGGTCTCCTGTATAATAGGAAACGGTTTGACAGTTTAGCATGTCAAACCGATAAGAATCTTATTGACCCATGAAAGGAAAGCAGATGTTTGAGGTAATTCGAAAGCTGATTGAGAGTCATGACGTGATCGTGCTGCATCGGCACCAAAACCCGGACGGGGATGCGTTGGGAAGTCAGATCGGCTTAAAACACTTGATTCTGGACAATTATCCTGGCAAAACGGTCTATACGGTGGGCGACCCTGCCGGGCGTTACGCTTTTATGGAAGACAGTGTCATGGACGAGGTGCCCGACGAGGTCTATGCGGACGCGCTGGCAATCGTGCTCGACACATCCGCCAAAGCGCTTATCAGCGATGAACGCTATTCGACAGCCGCAGCCACGGCGCGCATCGACCATCACCTTTTTTGTGAAACCATCGCGGAGACCGAAGTGGTGGACAGCAGTTTTGAAAGTTGCTGCGGGCTGATCGCTGCCATGGCAATGGAGTCCGGCTGGAAGCTGTCTCCGCTGTCGGCCCAATCCGTTTTTACCGGCATGGTCACGGATTCCGGGCGCTTTCGGTACGATGCGGTCAACGCGCGCACCTTCCGTTTGGCCGCGTTTCTGCGAGAGCAGCCCTTTGACACCAATGAACTGTATAATCACCTCTACGCCATGGATTACGAACAGGTTCGTCTGCGGGCACAGTTCGCACTGAAAATTCGTTTCACGCCCCACCACGTAGCTTATATTTACACCACGCAGGAGGAGAAAGAACAGTATCACGCGGACGATTTCGCCATTTCTCGCGGAATGGTCAATGTGATGTCGGATATCTCCGGGGTTCATATTTGGGTGAACTTCACGGAGAGCGACAAAGGCGTGCTGTGCGAGCTGCGGTCGGATCGGGTCAATATCAATCCGATTGCCGTGTCGTTTGGCGGCGGCGGTCATCAGAAGGCCAGCGGAGCCACCGTGGCCGACCGGGAAACGGCCATGGAAATGCTGGAAAGTCTGGATAAACTGGCGGAGGAAATGAAATGACCCGGGAAAAAATGCTGCCGATTCTTCAAAAAATACAGGAATACGATCATATCATCCTTTTCCGTCACAAGCGGCCCGACGGCGATTGCCTGGGCGCCAGCAAAGGGCTGCAGAGGATGCTGCGTCTCAGCTTCCCGGAAAAGCAGGTCGATCTGCCGGAAAGCGACGGTTCCGAGCACTTGGCCTTTCTGGGGCCGGACGATCCGGCTATGTCCGAGGCTGCTTATGTCAATGCGTTGGGCGTGGTGGTGGACACCGGCTCCTCTGATCGAATTTCCAACCCCCATTTTTCCCTGTGCCGGGAGCTGGTCAAGATCGACCATCATCCCAACGTGGAGCCTTATGCCCCTACGTTGTGGGTGGAGGAGGACTGCTCGTCCTGCTGTGAGATGATCGCCGCGCTGGCCGAGACCTTCCCGGAAACGCTGAAAATCGACCCGCAGGCCGCCGCATTCCTGTATCTGGGCATGGTGACAGATTCTGGGCGCTTTCGTTTCCCTGGGGTGAACGGGGATACTTTGCGCCGGGCCGCGTTCTTGATGGACGCAGGCGTGGATACGCAGCGGCTGTATGCCCGGCTGTATTTGCGGGATTTCGAATCCTTCCGCTTTGAGGCATGGGTCTACGATCAGCTTCACCGCACGGAAAACGGCGTGGTCTGGCTGCGGATCGACCGGGAAGAACAGGAAAAGTTCGGCCTGTCCTTTGAAAACGCCAGCACCGCCGTCGGCTATCTGGACACCATCAAGGGCTGCATCTGCCAGCTGGCTTTCATTGACGCGCCGGACGGCTCCATCCGGGTGCGGCTGCGTTCCCGGTTCATGTCGGTAAACGGGCTGGCGGAGCGTTATCACGGCGGTGGCCATGCTTGTGCCAGCGGGGCCACGGTGTATAGCGTCGAAGAACTGAATGCGCTTGTTGCAGAGGCAGACGCGCTGACGGGGCAGTACAAGGCCGGGCATAACGATTGGCTGTAACATGATAAGGTTTCCATAAAGGCAGGAATTTGAATGGACCAACGCGTTATCCAATTACTGATCGATTCCTTCGGGCAGATTTTGCTGCCCGGCCTGACCATGACCATCCCGCTGACGGTGATCTCCTTTTCGTTGGCGATGGTCATCGCCATTATCACCGCACTGGTGCAGTTTGCCAACATCCGCGTATTGAAGCAGATCGCCCGGTTCTATATCTGGGTGGTGCGCGGCACGCCGCTGCTGGTGCAGCTGTTCGTTGTGTTCTACGGTCTGCCGGATATCGGCATCGTGCTGGATCCTTTCCCGGCGGCGATCATCGTTTTCTCCATCAATGAGGGCGCTTACTGCGCTGAGACTATGCGGGCGGCGCTGGAAGCTGTCCCTGCCGGTCAGATGGAGGCGGGCTATTGTGTGGGCATGAGCTATTTGCAGATCATTCGGCGCATCGTACTGCCTCAGGCGCTGCGGACGGCCTTCCCGCCCCTGTCCAATTCCCTGATCTCCATGGTGAAGGACACCTCGCTGGCGGCCAACATTACCGTGATGGAAATGTTCATGGCCACCCAGCGCATTGCGGCGCGCACCTATGAAATGCTGCCCCTGTACTGCGAGGTGGCAGCGATCTACCTGCTGTTTTCAACGATCCTGACCTTCATTCAGCGGGCAGGGGAAAGGAGGCTTTCTTCCTATGGCAAACGGGACGGCAAGCGAAAAGCGTGAATGCCTTCTTCGGGTCGACAATATCCGCAAGGCCTTCGGCGATCAGACCGTTCTGCAGGATGTGAGTCTGGAGGTGGATAAGGGCGACGTGATCGCCATTTTGGGCCCCAGCGGGTCGGGCAAGACCACGCTGCTGCGGTGCCTGAATTTCCTCGAACGGGCGGACGGCGGAACGCTGACCTTCGACGGGGAGACCTTTGATCTGCATCAAACGGCCAAGCGGGATATTGCCCGGCTTCGGCGCAAGACGGCCTTTGTGTTTCAGAGCTATAACCTCTTTCTGAATAAAACGGCACTGGGCAACATCATGGAAGGGCTGGTAGTGGCCCGGAAAATGCCCAAGGCCGAGGCCAAGGCCATCGGCATGAAAATGCTGGAGAAGGTCGGTCTGGCCGATCGGGCGGAGGCGTATCCCGCTGAACTTTCAGGCGGACAGCAGCAGCGGGTGGCCATTGCCCGGGCGCTGGCTTCCGACCCGGAGATCATCTATTTTGACGAGCCCACTTCCGCCCTCGATCCGGAGCTGACCGGCGAGGTGCTGTCCGTCATGCGCGACCTGGCGCAGGAGGGCATGACCATGCTGGTGGTCACCCATGAAATGGGCTTTGCCCGGAATGTTTCCAACAAGGTGGCCTTCATGGAAAACGGCGTTATTGTGGAAGAAGGCCCATCCAAGGCGTTTTTCGATCATCCGAAGGAAGCGCGCACCCGCGCCTTTTTGCGGATGGTCGATGGCAATCAGGAGCCCCGCGCCTGATACTCGCGGGGAACGATTCAAAGAAAGGAATGATAGAACATGCGTAAATTTCGTGGATTTGCGGCGCTATTGCTGGCGCTGATGATGGGGCTGACCGTTTTTGCGGCTCAGGCTGAAAGCGGCGATCTTCTTTCGGAGATCAAGAGCCGGGGCGAGATCGTAGTCGCCACTGAGGGCGCGTGGGCTCCGTGGACGTATCATGACGAGCAGGGCACACTGGTGGGCTTCGACGTGGAGGTCATGCAGGCCATCGCCGCCAAGCTGGGCGTGACGGCTACCTTTGCCGAGACCGAGTGGGACGGCATCTTCGCCGGACTGGACTCCGGCCGTTACGATATTGCCGCCAACGGTGTGGAAGTGACGCATGAGCGCGCCCAGAAGTATGATTTCTCCACGCCCTACGGCTATATCCGTACGGCGCTGATCGTGCGGGGCGACAATACCGATATTCAGTCCTTCGAGGATCTGAAGGGCAAGCATACCGCCAACTCCATCGCCAGCACCTACATGACGCTGGCTGAGAGCTACGGCGCTACCGCCGCCGGGGTGGATACGCTGGATCAGACCATACAGATGGTGCTGTCCGGCCGCGCGGACGCGACGCTGAACGCGGAGGTCTCCTTCTACGATTACATGAACGTCCATCCCGATGCGAACCTGAAGGTGGTCGCCCTGACGGACGAAGCCTCCAAGGTGTCCATGCCCATGCGCAAGGAAGAACGCAGCGCTTCTCTGCTGGAAGCGGTCAATGAGGCCATTGCCGAGCTGGACGCGGAAGGCGAACTGACCCGCATTTCCGAAAAATACTTCGGTAAGGACATTACCAAGGCGGAACAGTAAAACGACTGAAACGCAAAACGTCTCCCCTGCAAAGCGGGGGAGACGTTTTTTAATGGAAGCGTTGATGAAAAAATCGCTGCGGTATGGCGTTTGGTTTCGAAAAACGGGCCGCAAAGCTTTGGAAGCGGACGTTTAATTCTTGCGGCGCATCCCCGCCGGGAGCCAGGGCTCGCTGAAAGCGAACAGTTCGTCTACCAGCTGACGAATCTCCCGCAGATCCAGCACGGCGGAGGTGAGCGGGTCGTAGCAGATCGCCTTGTAAATCAGTTCGCGGTCGCCCTCGAAGCAGGCGCGAACCGCCATTTCCTCGATCTGGCTGGAAAGATGCATCAGGGGGAGGAGTTCGTCGGGGATCGGCCCCACGTGAATGGGCTGCAGGCCGTTGCGGCTGGCCAGAACGGGCACTTCCACGCAGGCTCCCGCCGGTAAATTGTCGATCAGGCCGTAGTTACGCACGTTGCCGTTGAAGGAGTACAGCTGGCCGTCCCCGAAGAGGGCGTTGAAAATGCTGGCGGCGTACTCGTTGCCGCGCTGGAGGTCGGCCGGTTCGTTGAGGAATTTTTCCAAATCGGTGTAGTAGTCTGCTTTCCGTTTTTCCCGGACTTCGATGGTGAAGTTGGTGCGGCCCGTGTTCCAGCTGGTGCCCCGGTAGCAGTATTTTTCCAGCAGGTCGTCCCGCTTGCGGAACCACGGACTGTACTCGGAAAAATGTCCGCTGGATTCGGTCACATAATACCCCAGCGCCAGAAAGACCTCGTTGCGGACGATGTCCTCGTCATACACCGCCGGATCGTCCAGCGTGCGCTGCCGCAGAGCCGGGTACAGGTCTTCCCCGTTGTGGGTCAGCTTCAGATAATAGGCCAGATGATTGATGCCGGCGCAGGTGTATTCGATTTCATTCACAGGGATATTCAGAATTTTGCTGAATTTTTCAATGCCGTGCTGTACGCTGTGGCACAGGCCGGTGGTGAGCACCTCGGGCGCGGCCTCCTGCATGGCGCGGCAGAGCATGGCCATGGGGTTGGTGTAGTTCAGAAAGACCGCGTTGGGGCAGTAACGCTGAACGTCCTTCAGCACGTCCAGCATGACGGGAACGGTGCGCAGAAAACGGAAAATGCCCGCAGGGTTCCGGGTGTCGCCCACATTGATCTTAACACCGTACTTTTCGCAGATTTCCAGATCACGCCGAAAAACCTCCAACGGCTGGGCCATCAGCATACTCAGCACCCCGTCCGCCCCGGGAAGCACCTCCGTTCGATCGGTGGTGCAGATCAGCTTGGCGGGGTAATGCCCTGCGTCAATGATGTGCTGCACCGCACGGCGCGCGTATTCCAGCCCTTCGGGGTTGATGTCTACCAAAGCGATGGTCGCATCGGCAAAAGCGGGAAAGGTGAGAATGTCCCGAACCAGATTGCGGGTGAAAACGTGGCTGCCCGCGCCGATGAGAACAAATTTCCTGGACATCTGTCGTTCCTCCTGTTCAAACGATGGAAAGCCTAGGGAAAGCCTAGAAAAATCCATGCTGTATCATTTGCACACACTGTAGCATGATGAAATGAAACTGTCAATGTGGCCAAATTCTCTCCAAAATAGAAGGGTGAAATTCGCTGTACACCAGAAATAAAACCGATTTGGCAAAAACGTGGTCAAATTCACCACGAGCAAAAGAAAAAGCCGAAAAAAACGTCCTTTTTCCGAACGATTGTCCTGCTGTGAATTTGACTATATTTACGAAAACGATTCGTCCGCCTATAATCGGGCCATAGCAAAACGCAACAGGAGTGAATGGAGAATGACGAACCGAATGGACAGCGCGGCCGCGTTGACGCCGCGCCGCCGGAAAAGCCAGCTTCACTGGCAGCTGCTTCTAATGGTGCTTCCGGCGCTGATCTATCTGCTGATTTTTCATTATAAGCCCATGTACGGCGTGGTGATCGCCTTCAAGAACTATAAATTCAAGCTGGGCATCCTGGGCAGCCCCTGGTGCGGGCTGGAGAATTTTCAGCGGCTGTTCAGCTCCTACTGGTTCCCGATCATTTTGAAGAATACGCTTACCATCAGCATTTTGTCGTTGGTGATGGGGTTCCCCATGCCCATCCTGCTGGCCCTGATGGTGAACGAGATCGAGCACGAAAAGATCAAGCGCACCTTCCAGACCATCTCCTATGCGCCCCATTTTATTTCCACCATCGTGGTATGCGGCATGGTGATCCTGTTCACCAATCCCAATTCGGGAATCATCAATAAGGCGCTGGGGCTGTTCGGGCTGGAGCCGGTGGCCTTTATGCAGAGCGCGCCCGACTTCAAATGGGTATATGTCCTCAGCGGCATCTGGCAGTCCACGGGGTGGAGCTCCATCATTTACTTTGCGGCGCTGTCCGGCGTAGATAAATCCCTGCTGGAGGCGGCGGAGATCGACGGTGCGAACCGGCTGCAGAAGATTTTCTACATCAACCTTCCCGTGCTGGTGCCCACGATGCTGGTGTTGTTCATCCTGCAGTGCGGTTCCCTGCTGAACGTGGGGTACGAAAAGGTCTACGCCCTGCAGAACGCCACCAATCTGACGGGCTCCGAGGTCATTTCCACCTATGTGTATAAGGTCGGTATGGTGCAGAAGGACTTCGCATTCTCCACAGCTACGGGTCTGTTCAATTCAGCCGTCAACTGCGTCATTCTGGTGCTGGCCAATACGCTGTCCAAGTCGCTGGCCCATTCCAGTCTTTGGTAATGGAGGAAGAAAGAAACATGAACGTGAGCATCCATGCCGCAAGCCGGCGGAGCAAGCCCCGGCTTTCCCGGGGAGATCGGGTCTTCGTCTGGGTCAATTACGCGCTGCTGATTTTGATCACCATCGTGACCCTTTACCCGCTGCTGTTCGTCATCAGCGCGTCCATCAGCGACCCCAAGGCCGTAGCCAGCGGGAAAATGATCCTGCTGCCTATCGACCCCACGTTGGAGGCCTACCGCTTTATTTTCAACTATCAGGAGATCTGGACGGGCTATGCCAACACCATTTTCTACACCTTCTTTGGAACGCTCATCAATCTGGCGTTGACGGTTCCCGCGGCCTACGCCCTTTCCCGGAGAGACTGCCCCTGCAAGGGCTTCATCATGACGCTGTTCATGATCACCATGTATTTCGGCGGAGGGCTGATCCCCGGCTATCTGAACATCCGACAGCTGGGACTGCTGAACAGCCGGGCAGTACTGCTGATCTGCGGCGCGGTCTCCACCTACAACCTGATCGTGGCGCGTACCTTCTTTGCCAATACCATTCCCTGGGAGCTGCATGAAGCGGCGTTTCTGGACGGATGCAGCGATTTCGGCATTCTGCGGCGGATCGTTCTGCCCCTGTCCTCGCCCATCATCGTGGTGCTGATCCTTTACTACGGTGTAACCCATTGGAACAGCTATTTCAACGCCCTGATCTACCTGACCAGCCGGGAAAAATACCCGCTGCAGGTGTTCCTGCGGGAGATCCTGACGCTGGGACAGTTTGTCAGCGACCAGCTGATGAACGCCGACAACCTGTCCCCGGACGCCATGCAGGAGCTGATCAAGCAGGCGGACACGGCCAATATGATCAAGTACGCCGTTATTATCGTTTCCACCGTGCCCATGATGGTGATCTATCCGTGGGTGCAGAAGTACTTTGCCAAGGGGATCATGATCGGCTCTGTCAAGGGCTGAACGATCATAGAAAAATCGATCATAAAGGAGGAACCTACCCCATGAAGAACCGCTTTTCCCGTTTCCTATCTCTGGCGCTGGCAGCGATGATGCTGCTGGCCATTGCGCCGGTGAGCGCGCTGGCGGACGAACCAGTCGTGCTGACCATGGCCGCCAAGAACGCACCCAGCGCCGCCGATTATCAGGATCGCGACATCGTTTCGGAAATTGAGAAACGCCTCGGCATCCATCTGGACATCACCTCTTATTCCACTGACGCATGGGAAACCCAGCTTTCCCTGATGATGGCTTCCGACGAGCTGCCGGACATTCTGGCCGAGCTGGACATGAGCCGCGCGGATGTGAACAAGTATGGTCAGGAAGGCTTCTTTCTGGATTTGAGCCAATATTTGGACTATATGCCCAACTTCAAGGCCCGGCTGGAAAGCGACCCCATTCTGGACGCTTATTCCCGGGACGAGCATGGCGCGATCTACGGCATCTCCAAGACCCGCGACTCGCTGTGCAGCCGCGCCGTGTCCATGGCCTATCTGAACAAGAACTGGCTGAAGAATGTGGGCATGGAAGCCCCCACCACCACCGAAGAACTCTATCAGGTGCTGAAGGCCTTCAAGGAGCAGGACGCTAATGGCAACGGCAAGACCGATGACGAGATCCCGCTGTCCATCACCTTCGACGGCGGTTCCGGGGTGCGCGGCGAGTACGTGATCCGTTCCGCGTTCGGCATCTATGGCTATAGCAGCAACTATCAGCCCCAGCTGGACGAAAACGGCAAGGTGTATCTGGCCGAGACTACCGAGGGCTGGAAAGAATACGTGAAGTATATGAACCGGCTTTACACCGAGGGCCTGCTGGATCCTGACTGCTTCATCATGACCAACGATGAATATGTGGACAAGACGGCCTCCGACCGCATCGGCCTGTTCGCCAGCTGGAATACCCTGAACCGAGTCTTCGGCACCGACGATCTGAGCATTTATTTCGATTACATTTTCTTCACCGGCGTGACCTCCGATCTGACGGAAGAAGTGGTGTACCCCCTGTGGAACCCCGTGACCGCCAACTGCGTCACCGCCGTTTCCGCCGACACCGAGCATCCTGAGGACGTGGCCCGGATGCTGGACTACTTCTACACCGAGGACGGTATGGAGCTGGCGACCTACGGTACGCCCGGCAAAAACTGCAGTGTGATCGAGGGCTATATGGGCATCAAGACCTACGACTACACCGGCTATTGGGAGAATTCCGGCTACGAAAGCGCTAACGCCTATGTATCCAACGCCCTTCTGTTCAACAATATGTGCCAGTTTGTGCAGTACAGCCCTGCGCAGCGCGTGGTAGACGAAGCCACCGACGAGCAGCTGGATCAGATGCTGGCGGAGGATCAGAGTCAGGTGACCACCATCGACGCGTATAAGGAAAAGGCCCGCCGCGCCGTCAAGTGCTGCGACGACTTCCCGCTGCTGGTGTACACCGCCGACGAGACCGCCGAGCGTGCCAGCCTGCTGGCGGATATTCAGACCTATATCAAGACCATGAAGGCTCAGTTCATCATCGGCGAGACCGATATCGACAGCAACTGGGACACCTTCATCAACACCTTGAACGGGATGCGGCTGCAGCGTCTGCTGGAGATCGAACAGCAGGCCTACGACCGTTATGCCAAGAACCTGTAAGGAAACCGTGTTTCCCGCGGCGGGAGCGTCTGTGCGGCGCTCCCGCTTTGCGGCGTTTTTTTGCGGATAAAGGAAAAAGCTGATATAATATCAGCAGAATGAAATGGGCGGGGGAAACGCACATGCAACGGAAAAATCGGCTGATCTGGAATTTTTTGCTGGCCTACCTGACGGTATTGATCCCCATGCTGCTGGTCAGCTTTCTGGTATCTGGACAGACGATCCGCCGCATGGAGGAGAACTCCTATCACGCCATTCAGGATCGGGTGAACCGGGCCAGCAAGGATTTTGTAACGCTGCTGAACCGCTACGAGGGAAGCAGCGCGGCGCTTTCGCGGGAGGAAGCGCTTATTGGGGAGTTCTGGACGCAGAATATCAAGCGCTATGATGCCATCCATACCCTGAAAAGTGTCGCCAATTTCGATACCAACGTGACCGCACTGTTCCTGACATCCCCGAACAACGATGTTTTTTCGTCTATGGGCTATTCCCGGATGGACACGTTTACCGGGCGCTTTTTGCAGCTCAAGGAGGAATCCGTCGTCCGGCTGACGGAGACGGTGCACAGCAGCAGCCGGCTGGCTGTGGCGTTGACCCGGAGGGACGATACGGAGCATTTTCTGCTGCTGCATTACCCGGCCACGGTGATGTATAAAACCAAAGGCACGGTGAACTACCTTTTCGGCCAGAATTTTGTCGCGCGGCAGCTCCGCAGCCTTTCCCCGGAAGCGCCTGCCTATATCCAGCTGCTTTTTTCAGACGGTTCCAGCCTTTGCTTCTATGAGCAGGATGAAAAAACGAATTTTCTGGACGCGCTCCCGTCGGAAGAGACCTTGCAGGGCTATACGGCCATCAACTGCCAGGTTCCATATCTGGATATGACCCTTTCCGTTTACTACAGCTCAGACGGGATGTACGAACCCATTCGGGAGGGCCTGACCGTCAATACAGTAGCGCTTTGCACGGGAATGCTGCTTTCTCTGCTGATCTCCCTGCTGCTCAGCGCCCGGAGACTCAGGGGCATTCACCGCTTGGAAGAGATCGCCAGCGGCAAGCAGGTCACGTTCCGCTACAGCGATGAATTTTCATTGATCGGGAATCTGCTGAGCCATTCGGCGCTGGAGATCGATCGGCTCTCCTCCCATATTCAGACCGCTAACGACCGGCTTCGCCAGCAGACGGTGCAAATGGTGCTCAGCGGCGCGGCTTGGGATCGGGAAATGGCCAACCGGCTGCTGGCTCCCTACGATCTGGCCCTAAATGAAGAATTTTATTTTGTGGGCGTTCTGCGCCCCACACAGCCCTGCGGCGAAGAAGCCCTGACGGAGCAGCTTCGGGGCGAAATGGCCTACTGGGCGGAACTGCCCAATGGCCGCGCGCTGGTATTCATGGGGGAATTGCCCAATCCTGACGAGGACGGCGCACAGCGGAAGATCATCGCCCGGCATTTCCGGCAGCTGCTGCAGGGCGGCGTGACCATCGGTCTCAGTCAGGCTTATCAGGAATTGAGTGCGGTGGATTTGGCGGTTCGCGAAGCTCTGGAAATGTCGGAGCAGGAGACGGAGAACGGAGAAGAAACCATCGTCCGCTGCTTCGAAGAATGGATGGGAAAGGAGGCACCGGTGCTGCAGCTGGATCAGGGACGGCTGCAAGCCTTTAAGAAGGCGCTGCGCGAACAGGATACGAACCGCGCTCTGCGACTGTTTGACGAAATGAACGGAGAGATTCTTTCTGCCCACAGCAGCGCCGCCAATCAGGCTTATCTGCGCTACTGCATCCTGCAAAGCGCCGTTAACGTCATGGAAGAGGATGCAGGGGAGGGGCTGCTGCATACATCCCTGCAGATCAACGTTCTGGACAACGCCGAATACACGCAGGGGGTCCATCAGCTGCTGCGCAGTCAGGAGACTTTGCTCAAACAGGAAAAAAGCGTGGATTTTTCCGGCATTCTGGACTATATTCAGGCCCACTACGCCGACCCCAATCTGTCCGCCATGGATGTGGCGGAATACGCCCACACCAGCAAGGCCCATCTGGGACGGCTGTTCAAGCTCAACACCGGCAAAACCTATATCGAGTATGTTTCCGAGCTTCGCCTGCAAAAGGCCTGCGAAATGCTGACAAAGACGCAGTTCCCGGTGACGGAGATCACCACCCGGGTCGGCTATACCGACCATTCCAGCTTCCGCCGTAAATTCAAGGCCCAGTATGGCATCAGCGTAACGGAATATCGCAAGCAGTACGGGAAAGAAGGGTGAGCAAGAATGAAAAGCGGCGGGCAGACAAAGTCGCCGCTTGGCCTGTGACATCAGTAGTTCGAGAAAGCAGAAACGAAAGAAGCGCCAACTTGCATTGCATCAAAAGAATCCCCGTTCGAAAATTCGAACGGGGATTCTTTGGCAAAGGAAAAATTTACCGTTTGGGAAGCGAAGGTTCTTTTTCGGCTCTTTCCACCCTTCCGGGATACAGCTCGACCGTTTTGTCCTGATACTGCCATTGGGTGACAAAGCAGCCGTAGCGGCGCAGAAGGCAGCTGCGCTGGGCAGGAGCGCCTGGCAGAGCTTCCCCCGCGTTCTCCATGGAGCGCAGGTCTTCCAACAGGTTCAGCAGACGAATGGGACAGCCCATGTCGGCCAGTTCGCATTCGTCGGTCAGCACCTCCAATGAATGGGTGCAGTAGGGAGGAATGCGCAGCAGCTCTCCCGGCTTGGCAGTGACGGTTTCGTCCGGGGTCGTCAGGCGGACTTCTCCGCAGATGACCTGATACAGCTCCCAGTTGGGATGGGGTGCGTTCCATTCCACCCGCAGCTCCTTGTGACCGACGATCCGCCAGACTTCACCTCGGTGTATTCCATTGTGGATACGGCGATGGTGGGGCAGTATCACGGCCCGAAGGGAACGGCGGCGCTGGCGGTTGTTGCGCCGGTCTGGAATATCATCTACAGTCTGGGCTTGCTGATGGGCATCGGCGGAAGCGTCATTTTCAGCACGAAGCGCGGCAGTGAAAAGAAGGACGGCAGCGAGAACTAGTATTTCACAGCGGCAGTCATTGGTTCGGCGATTCTGGCCCTGCTGGCATGGGCGGCTCTCCTGTGCTTTGAGCGGCCGATTCTGACTTTCTTCGGCGCGAATGAATCGCTGCTGGTTTTGGCCCGGAAATATATGCGCCCTATTCAGTGGGTGTTCCCGCTGTTTCTGTTGAACCAGATGTTGGCGGCGTTTCTGCGAAACGACGGCAATCCCGGCCTTGCCACGCTGGGCGTGCTGGCCGGCGGCGCGTTCAATGTTTTTGGCGATTACGTTTTCGTATTTACCTGCCGGATGGGCATCTACGGCGCAGGGCTTGCAACAGCTATCGGCTCTGGGATTTCGTTTGTTATGATGCTGACGCATTTTTTCAGCCGCAGAAATACGCTTCGGTCGGTGAAAGTGGAACGTCTGCCGCACAAGCTTCAGAAGATTTGCGTGACGGGTTTTTCTACCTTCTTTATTGACGTGGCCATGGGCATCCTGACGGTGCTTTTTAACCGTCAGATCATGAAATACCTCGGTATGGCCCGATCATTCAGGTCAGCATCTTTGTTCAGTGCTGTGCGTACAGCGTCGGGCAGGCGGCGCAGCCCATCATTTCCATGAACTTCGGCGCGGGCAAAGGCGGAAGGATCAGGGAGATCTTACGGCTGGCGCTGGGCACGATAGCGTTTTTCGGCCTATTCTGGACGGCGCTCAGCATGGCGTGTCCGAATCTTTATATCCGTATTTTTATGGCACCGACGCAGCAAATTCTGGAAATGACGCCCGCCATCATTCGAACCTATGCATGGTCGTTCCTGTTGCTGCCTGTGAATATTTTCTCTACCTATTATTTTCAGGCGATCATGCGCCCAAAGGCGGCGTTTATCGTGTCGGCGGCGAGAGGACTGGTGATCAGCGGCGCGTTGATCCTGGGACTTCCGGCGCTGGCAGGCGCGGACTCCCTATGGTCTGCCATGCCCATAACAGAGCTGCTGGTGGTGATCTATGCGGCGGGAGCCATTTGGGGAATCGGGATCAATCTGGGAAACAGTCTAGACGCAGTTGGTGGGGAAACGGCTTGGAACAATCCCATTACCACCCGGGAAATGATCCATATGTATGCCGCGGCGGGGTTTGACATTCTGCGTGTGCCGACAACGTGGGCATTGCACATGGGGCTTGGGCCTGATTACATTGTTGAACCGGCGTGGATGAACCGGGTGCAGGAAGTGGTTGATTGGGCGCTGGAGGAAGAAATGCGCGTGATCCTCAATGTGCATCATGAAAACGAAACCTGGCTGCGCCCGGAACTGAAGGCGCTGAAGGATGTTATGCCGCAGTTCGTGACGCTGTGGAAGCAGATTTGTTTCCGTTTCCGTGATTATGGAGATCGACTGATTTTTCAAGGGATGAACGAGCCCCACAGCTCGCGCGATCCCAACGCGTGGAACGGTGCAAGCCGTGATGTGCGCGCTGCCATCAACGCGTTGAATCACGCCTTTGTCGCCACGATTCGTGAAAGCGGCGGCAAAAATCCCGCCCGTTGGCTCTGCATCCCGCCTGCCGCCGCACAGATCACGAAGGACGGGCTGGACGATCTGATTATCCCGAAGGATCCGCGAGTCATTGTGACGGTTCACAATTACGCGCCCAGCCGTTTTGTTTTTGCCCACAACGAGCCGGACGAAACGCCCCATTTTGACGCGGAGGCCGAACGGACGCTGAACGGCGTTTTTGAGCTGCTTCAATCGTTTCAATCCCGCACGGGCGCAACCATTATGATGACCGAACACGGTGCTGTGACCAAAATCGACCCTGAAACCGGCAAGCGCAACGATTCGGATCGTGCTGCCTACGAGACCGCGTTTTTGAGCCGGGCCAAAGCACTGGGCATTCCCTGCGTTCTATGGGACAACAATTATTTCGACGACGGCGACGAATGGTTTGGCTTGTTTGACCGCACGGCGCTGCGCTGCAATTCCCCGGAGGTGCTGAAAGCTATGCTGCCTTTTCGCGCTGCTAAAAAATAAGCGAAGGAAGAAAAGAACAATCGCCAGATCAGGAAGACGGTAGCATTTCTATCTTTTTTGAAAAATGGGCGTGAAGAGCAAAGTAGTTCCTCACGCCTGTTTGTATGGTGAAAAATGAAAGCGATTCAGAATGAAAAAACGGGAAACCCTTGTAACAAAAGAAACGTCTGATATATAATACCAGATGTAAGACGTTGTCTGTACATGCGGCACAGACCGGCGAATGGCTGCGATGCAGCTGCATTGATGAGGTGGCAGAATGAAAAAGCACAGGGTTCTCTCCACGAATAAGCATCCCACCAAACTGGGAAAGGCGCTGCATGGAATCAGTCGAATGATGCTGATGATGTGGATAATGGTTGGGGCTATTTTGCTGGTATCGGAATTTTCCTTCCGATCGATCCTGTTGTGGTTGATATGCTGTGCAGCCGGGGTGCTTCAACTGATAGGGATTCAGGGGCTAATTTCCCGTTACGAGAGAAAACAGAAGACTCCTTCGGAGCGAGCGTCTGTGCAGCAACAAACGGGGAAACGCGAGACGGCCTCCACTTTCGCCGAGAACGATGGCTTTGAGGTGGCAGGGGTAAAATATACATCCTTTGACGATCTGCGCCATGCAGAAATCCCATGGGAGGACAAGGAAACACGGTTGTTTTCTGATAGCTATGGGCGGCTTGTTCTTTACGACACAGAACTTTATCCCTGCTTTGATTCATATGACGCGATTTTTGAGAAGCGCAAGTATCATCTTTTTTATATTTTAACAAACAACAGTCAGGCCGGGCAGGGCCAGTGGGCGTGTGTGCGCTTTCCCGATGAAAAAACAGGGGCGCAAGTGCTGTTTCAGAACTTGCCGTTTGAGGAAATCAAAGTCCGCGTTGCAGAACGAAGGGTATCGCTTTTCGAACAGATGGAGCAAATGCAAGCGGAGCGGGGGAAACATTCCCTTTCCGAAGGATGAATACAGAAAATAACAAACGATATGATATAAAGAAAATCCGAACCTTTCTTATTGAAAAAAGGTTCGGATTTTGTCATGCTTGGTGGGGCATTCCCGCCCCGAACCCTGCTATGAACGAATACGACAAACTGGAAGTTGTCTATTTCAATACATCTACCCATCTATTGTTTTCTTTATAGAAAAAATACTCGCTTAAATTTTCGTTAAAAAAAACTTCCAACATCTTTTCCATTCCATCCGCTAAATCAGCCTTTTTCATATCTTCTATTTCTGTCCAGTAAACTTCCCCCTCAGCAGATGCAGACAAGTTCCCCTCAAATTTGTTGGTTTTATAAAATAAAACCATATATCTTGAACCGTCATCGTTTGACCAATCTTTTATTCCACATAGTATAGGCGAAGAAATTCTTAATCCCGTTTCCTCAAACACTTCACGAATTACAGCATCCGTAAAGGATTCTCCTTTTTCCACATGCCCTCCCGGAAATGTAACGCCGCGATAATCATCATCTATTTTTTCTTGTACTAAAACCTTATTACCATCGTATACCATACACATATTCGTTATTGTTACGATTTCTGTCCTATCCATGCTACAACCTCCACAAATCCCATTTTGTTGAGCCGAGTATACCATACTTTCCAATGAAAGAACACATTATATAGGAGGTCTTGATCGTTTGGCTGCTTATGAGCGTACACACTCCGCAGAAATTTCAAAGGGGGCTGGGCTCCTTGGCACAAAGTCTGGTGCGTTATTGCCAGAGATGTACAGGCTTCCGATGCGCAGCGATTGACCCGAAACGCCCCAGATACGCGAAAGGGATACCCCGTCTTTGTTCGTTCCTGTTTACCGTTCCGAATAGTCCTTTCGCAGAACTTCCGATCAATAAAAAACGTACCCGAACCTTTTTCGGAAAGAATCAGGTTCGGATATGAAATATATGTGTCTATACGGATATAGTGATACCATGTGGCCCCTTGCCCGGATGACGGATGGGCGGTTCATTTTTCGGATTTTTGAACCAATGCGACCGTTTTGAACCGCCGCTGTGAACCGTCTGAAACTGCTAAAGAACCGCGGTGCTTCGGGCTTTAGCATACTTCCCATAGAAAGGCAACACGAATTGATCCGAATCCCGGTTTGCAGACACGAGAAAGACCTGTAGGCCATCGCTTACAGCAGGGCAGCCCATCCGGTCGATACCCAAATCAATCTTTTGGAATCGCGTTCTTAAGCAGAAAATCTATGCTTCGTCGCTTCTGCGCGCAGTATTGTGCCGGACATTCAAACAGCCTGCTTGCCATCTCGTCATCCCGGCACTCCATCGCCTGATTCAATGCTCCAATCGAATAGCCCAGTTCCCTTGCCATAACCGCCATATCTGCTTGAAAGTATGAAACCAGCGCCGCCTGAAAGAAAGCCCGAAGAAAATCACCGTTGCATCTCATCAGGAAAGTTTCCTTCTTCTGTGTGCCGTCATCATACCGCATAACAGAGCTACTGCACAGGTGAAAGATTTTTCACCCCCCAGGCAAGATTTTCATCAGTGAAAAGTTAACCTCTGCATCACGGGGGGCTTCACTGCCTGTAAGAAAAAAGCCCACGACCTTTGCAGACGACTTGGCATAAGTAAGCTGCAAAGCTCGTGGAGCAGTGACAACAATGCTTGAAAAGACAGAATTCAGGAAACCAGGTCGCTTCTGTATCATGAAATTATTGGTCGGTTACGCTGTTTCCATTTTTAGGCGAAGCCACGCTGCTTCTTTCAATCAGCTGTACGCCAATTTCAGTTTTCAGTTTTCCATGCTCAAGATGAGGCACAAGGCCCAATAGCATTTTGACCGCAACAACGCCCATTTCGTTGCGAAAAACGCGAATGGTCGTCAAAGGCGGCGTACAGACCTGGCAGATAGTCGTGTCATCCATACCAATGATGGACATCTCATCAGGAATGGAAATGCCTTGCTCGCTCAAAGCGCGCATACATCCAACGGCTATGATGTCATTGCCTGCAAAAAAGGCTGTCGGCAGTTTTCGCCCCTGGCGAAGCAGCTCTCTCATGTCCTGATAGGCTCCGTCCATGGTGGGCGTCACCCGCCAAATGCATTCCTCATCCACCGGAAGGCCATTTTCAGTCATAGCCGCCTGATACCCCTTACGGCGATAACGCATGTTGTTGAAGTTCACATTGCTGGTGATGTGCCCGATACGCCGGTGGCCCATGGCATACATATGAGCAAACGCAAGCAAGGCGCATGCGGGCGCGTGGATATCGGCGGTCAGGCGGTGCTGGAGGGCGTGATGATGAAGGCCCCGGACGCCATCGCCATCTCGGTGCGCCGCCCCAACGGCACCATCGTGACCCGGCGTACCCCCTACGTGCCTCTTTCCAAAAAGCACCCCTGGATGGGGTGGCCGATTGTGCGCGGCATCGTCAATTTCGTAACGATGCTTTCCATGGGCATGAGCGTGCTGCAGCAGAGCACCGACATGCTGGGCATACTGGACGAGGAGCCCAGCAAATTTGAAAAGTGGCTCTCCAAAAAGCTGGGCAAGGGCATTGACAAGATCGTGATGGCCGTGGCCATCGTGCTGGCGGTCATCCTGTCGATCGGGCTGTTTTTCGTGATCCCGGAGCTCTTCGCGCGCCTGCTCAAGGCGTGGATGCCAGACCCCTCCTCCAACTGGCTCATCAACCTGCTCAGCGGCATTCTGCGCATCCTGATTCTGATCGGCTACATCCTCTTCTGCGCCAGGGTGCCGGACGTGCGCCGCACCTTCGAGTACCACGGCGCCGAGCACAAGACCGTCTACTGCAACGAGCACGGCCTGCCCCTCACCCCCGAAAACGCGCAGCAGTTCACCACGCTGCACCCGCGCTGCGGCACCAGCTTCCTTTTGATCGTGTTCGTGATTTCCATCGTGCTGTTTACCCTGGTGGGCTATCAGGGCGAAAACTTCTTCCTGCGCCTTGGCAGCCGGCTTTTGCTGCTGCCCTTCGTGGCCGGCATCAGCTATGAGGCGCTCAAGGCCCTGGCCCACAGTGAAAGCCGCCTGGCCCGCATCCTGCGCTGGCCCGGCATGCAGATGCAGCGCCTCACCACCCGTCCGCCCACCAACGAAATGCTGGAGGTGGCCATCGTTTCCATGAACGTGGCGCTTCACGGCCTGCCCAAGGGGTGCGAAACCACCCCGGAAGGCTACACCGTCATCCGGGACTACCGCGTGGCCGATCCCACCTACACGCCGCCCGCCGCGGAGGAGGCGGACACGCCTGCCCCCGCCGACCAGCCTGCCCAATCCCCCGCGGAGCAGACCGCGCCCGAAGCCGGGCAGCCTGCCGCGGAAGCCGAGTGACATGGCGGACGTTCGTCACACCCTTCTGGAGGCCACCCGTGCCCTGGAGCGGGCGGGCGTGCCCGATCCGCGGCTGGACGCGGAGTGGCTGCTGGCCCACGTGCTGGGCATGGACCGCTTAGCCATGCGCATGAGCGGCACGGCCCAACTGCCCCCCAGCAGGAGCAGCGCATGGCGTCGCTCCTGCTTTCGCGTACCCGGCGCACGCCGCTGCAATACCTGCTGGGCACGCAGGGCTTTTACGGGCTGGAGATCCAGACCGACGCGCGCGCGCTCATCCCCCGGCAGGAAACCGAAACGCTGTGCGAAACGGGGATCGCGCACCTGCGCGCCCTCGGCCCCCTTCCCCCTCCCGCCGCGCTGGACCTGTGTACGGGCAGCGGGGCCATCGCCCTGGCGCTCGGGCACGAATGCCCCTTCGCGCAGGTGTCCGCCTCGGACGCGAGCGCCGAAGCCCTTTCGCTGGCCCGCGAAAACGCTCGGCGGCTGGGGCTTTCGGTGGATTTTTTCGCGGGGGATCTGTTTGACGCCGTCGGGGAGCGGCGGTTCGACCTGATTCTGTCCAATCCGCCCTACATCCCCTCGGACGAGTGCGCCCGGCTGCAGCCGGAGGTGCTCCGCGAGCCGCGCATGGCGCTGGACGGCGGCGCGGACGGGCTGGATTTCTACCGCCGCATCGCCCGCGAAGCGCCCGCACACCTGACCGCGCGCGGCATGCTGGCCGTGGAGGCGGGCGACGGGCAGGCCCCGGCCGTCGCCGCGCTGTTTGAGGCGGCGGGGCTGCGTGGCGTGGAGGCCGTCAGCGACCTCTACGGCCATGCGCGCGTGGTGCGCGCCTATGCGGCGGGCCACCTCTAGCGGAGCGTTTCCCCCCTCTGCCCCACCCCGAACCCAAGGAGGAAAACGGCTTCATGTTTGAAAAATTCGACTGGATGCTGGCCCGCTATCAGGAATTGTCCGAGGCGGTGAGCCAGCCGGAGATCATCGCGGATCAGGCCCGCTGGCAGCGGCTGCTCAAGGAGCATGCCGCGCTGGAGCCGGCGGTGGAGGCCTACCGCGCCTATCAGAAAACGCTGTCCGATCTGGCGGAGGCCCGCGAGATGCTGAGCCAGTCCGACATGGCCGAGCTGGCCCAGGACGAGGTCAACCGGCTGGAGGCGGAAAAGCAGCGGCAGGAATATGAGCTGCGGCTGCTTCTGCTGCCCAGGGACCCGGACGCGGACAAAAACGTGGTCATGGAGATCCGCCAGGGCGCGGGCGGCGACGAGGCGGCGCTGTTCGGCGCGCTGCTGCTTCGCATGTACACGCGCTACGCCGAGCGCCACCGCTTCCGCGTGGAGCCGGTCAGCTACAACATGACCGAGCTGGGCGGCGTGAAGGAGGCGGTGTTCACCATCGTGGGCGAGGGCGCGTTCAGCCGCCTCAAGTTTGAAAGCGGCGTGCACCGCGTGCAGCGCGTGCCCTCCACCGAATCCGGCGGGCGCATCCACACCAGCACCTGCACCGTGGCGGTGCTGCCGGAGGTGGAGGACGTCGATGTGACCATCGACCCCAAGGACCTGCGCATCGACGTGTACCGCTCCACCGGCCACGGCGGTCAGTGCGTCAACACCACCGACAGCGCCGTGCGTATCACCCACCTGCCCACGGGGCTGGTGGTGACCTGTCAGGACGAGAAAAGCCAGATCAAGAACCGCGACAAGGCCATGCGCGTGCTCAAAAGCCGCCTCTACGACAAGCTGCGCGAGGAACGGGACAGCGCCTACGCCCAGAACCGCCGCGGCCAGATCGGCACGGGCGACCGGAGCGAGCGCGTCCGCACCTACAACTTTCCCCAGGGCCGCGTGACCGACCACCGCATCGGGCTGACGCTCTACAAGATCGACAGCATCATGGACGGCGACCTGGACGAGATCATCGATGCGCTGCTTCTGGCCGAGCAGGCCGAAAAGCTCAAGGCGCTTTCGGAGGGCTGACCCGGCGCGCGGAACGCAAGAAGCAAGGAGTCTTTCATCATGGAAACACAGATTCTCGCCCCCACGGAGGAGGCCGTCGCCCTGGCCGCGCGCATCCTGCGCGAAGGCGGGCTGGTGGGCCTGCCCACCGAAACCGTCTACGGCCTCGGGGCCAACGCGCTGGACGAGGCCGCCGTGCGCGCCATCTTTGCCGCCAAGGGCCGCCCGGCGGACAACCCGCTCATCGTGCACGTGCCGGCGCCGGAGGACGCCGTGCCGCTGTGCCACATCAGCCCCGCCGCGCGCGCGCTGATGGAGCGCTTCTGCCCCGGCCCGCTCACGCTCCTCATGCCCAAGAAGCCCTGCGTGCCAGATGTCGTCAACGCGGGCCTGCCCAGCGTGGCGGTGCGCATCCCCTCGCACCCGGTGGCCCAGCGCGTGCTGCGCGCCTGCGGGGTGCCCGTGGCCGCGCCCAGCGCCAACACCTCCGGCAAGCCCAGCCCCACCACGGCCCTGCACGTCTACCATGACCTCAAGGGCAAGCTGCTCCTCATTCTGGACGGGGGCGAGTGCCAGGTGGGGCTGGAGAGCACCGTGGTGGACATGACCAGCGACATCCCCACGGTGCTCCGCCCCGGCGGAATCACGCCGGAGATGCTGCTTGAGGTGTTGCCTGAGGTGCGCGTGGCCGACAGCGTGCTGCGCCCCCTGCGCGAGGGCGAGCGCGCCCTCTCCCCCGGCATGCGCTACCGCCACTACGCGCCCGGCGGCGAGCTGACGCTGGTGAAGGGATCGCAGGAAAACGTGCGGGCCCTGTGCCTGCGCATGTACCGCGAGGCCGTGGCCGCGGGCAGGTCCGCCCGCATCCTGGCCTTTGAGGAGCACCTTTCGGACTACGCAGGCGCGCAGGCGCTGTCCATCGGCAGCCTCGAGAAGCCCGAAACCGTGGCGCACCGGCTGTTCAACGTGCTCCGTCAGATGGACGAGGAGGGCGTGGAGGCGCTCACCTGCGAGGTGCTGCCCGCCGAGGGCATCGGCCTGGCGATCATGAACCGCCTGAGCCGCGCCGCCGCCTTCCGCATCCGCAACGCCGACGAGGAGGCCGACCTCCAAGCCGCCCCTATTGCGGAGGCAGACGGATGATGACCTCCGTCCCCCGGCCAATCGCGGTATGAATCTTGAGGGTGTAGCGACCTTTATAGAGAATCTGCAGGCGGTGGTTGAGGTTGGAAAGCCCCACGCCGTCCGCTTCGACGTTGAGGACCGCCTCCACGCGTCCGGGCTCAAACCCGCTCCCATTGTCCTTGATGCGAAAGACCCGGAAGCCATCATTTTCTATCCGACCTTCCAGAAGAATCTTTCCTCCGGCGTCCATGTCCTCAAATCCGTGCACGATCGTATTTTCCAACACTGGCTGAAACATGGAGCGCGGGATGCGTGTCTGGATGAGCCCTGGGTCCATGCGGATATCCACAGTAAAGCGGTTTTCAAAGCGCAGGTTCATGATGTAGAGATAGTCCCTGAGCCAGTTGAGATCTTCCTCCACCGTACAGGTATCGCATTTGTTTCGGAAGCTCTGCTGAAGCATATTGGACAGATGGCTGATCGCTTCTACGATATCGCTCTGTCCGGCGTCAACCGCCATCCAGCTGATGGTGCTGAGCGTATTATAGAGAAAATGCGGATTGAGCTGGAGGTTGAGCGCCATAATCTGCGCCTCCTTCTCTCGCAGCTTGATTTCATAATTTTCCACGATCAGCGCATGAATCCGCTCATCCATCTCGTTGAAGCGGCGTGCCAAAAAACCAAATTCGTCATTCTTCGCTTCCGGCAGGTGGATCATGAATTCTCCGTCGCCCAGGCGGGCCATGCCCGCGATGACCATTTTTAAGTTTCGGATAATGTTGCTCGTGGTGACGCATACCAGCACCGTCAATATGACGGCCAGCAACGCCGAAGCTGCCAAGGCCATGCCGGGCAGCGCTGACAGCGAACCCGTATACGCGTGGTTTGGAACGGCAACCAGCTGCTTCCATCCTGTATAAGTCAGGGTATCATAGACGACCAGATACTCCTGATCGTTGAGCCGCAGGCGGGCCTTTCCGCTTTGGGAATCAAGGTCCGAAATTGCTGAAAGCAGTTCGTCGGCCAGCTCCCTGTCCCCCTGCGCATAGATCATTCCCTGATCTTGGGAGACGATGAAGCAGGATGCTCCGTCCGCTTCAAGGGCTTCACCCCGCACGATTCCGCCAAAAAACTCCGGCAGAAAACTGACGATCAAAATCGGTTCCTCACGGCTGGAATCGTCCAGGCAGTTGATCTGCTTCACCGCTGAAAACAGATAGGGATAGTTGTAGTCGATATTCCGATATTCTTCCAGATCATACATGCTTTCATATTCATAGGTGGGATACCATACCAGCTTGCCCCCGGCCTCCCTGGCTGCGCGGTACAGGTCCGATTGCACAAATTCCTCATAGGGCACGTACATGCTGGGAACGGAGTTGGGAATGGCCGGGTCAGCGATGTTTCCAGCCATCATATAACAATCCGTATACATGTGGCAGGCGAAGATCCCGCTGATGCCCATAAAGTAGCGGTCCAGGATTCTTTTGATCTCGCGGCTGCCATGGAGAATCTCCAGGTTGCCGGGAGGCAGCGCAGGGTTCATCAGGCTGTGAAGCTCCTGGTCCACGGTAAGCATCAGTGCGGCCTCATCAATACGCTTGAGCCGGCTTTCCACCAGCTCATTATTTTTGGCCGTGATGGCCTGTAAATTCTCGGCGGCCTTTTCCAAAAGGATGTTGAGCGACAGCTGATAAAAGGCACCCGCCAGCAGCATGACCGGCAGGATGCCGAAAAGCAAATACAGCCCGACCAGCTTGCTGCGCAATGACAGTCGTGCAAGCTGCGTGCGCACGGCCGCGATCATCGCTCCTCCCCCTTTCGTGCGCTCTTTCGATAGGCATGCGCGGGCATGCCATACTGGCGGACAAACAGCCGGTTAAAGTACTTCGGATCGCTAAAGCCCACCTGCTGTGCAATATCCGCGTTTTTCCCATTGGTCGTCAAAAGGAGCTCGCACGCCTTTTCCAGGCGCAAGCGGTTGAGGTAGGAGACGAAGGTCTCCCCCGTCTGCGCCTTAAACAACGTACTAAAATAACTGGTGCTGTAATGGCAGCTCTGCGCCATCTGAGCCAGGCAGATCTCTTCCATGTAGTGCGTTTCCAGATAACGCAAAACGCCCGGCAGGGGCGAGGACTGCTTCCACGCCTCCCGGCAGAGCGCACACAAGCGCACGGCAAGCCCGCAGGCCTGCTCAATCAGCTCTCTGCACGTGCTGACATCTCCGAGTGCCAGGAGCTCGTTATCGAAGGTTTCCGTCCCCTGCGGCGCATGAACATCCCGCACGCTCTGACGCAGGCGCAGAAGAATCAGAATCGTTTGATCCTTGAGTGCCCTGGGCAGGGGGCGGGTCCGGGCGCCATGTCTCACAAGCGCCGACAGCGAGGTCGTCACGCTCTCTTCGTTTCCGGCCAGCACCGCCTGTCTGGTTTCTTCCAGGCTCCGCTCATCAACGGCCGGGACCTCGTCCGGCATCGGTGGCAGCCGTTCCCCGCGGATGAGCGCGCCCGATCCGAAGTAAAACCGGTATTCTTCCAGAAGCGTCAGTTGCTCACAGGCCTGGCGAACCTGCTCATCCAGACGCTCCCAGTATCCACCCACCAGCAAATCCGGCGCAAATCCGTAGTCATCCCTGCACAGCCTCTGGTATTCCGCCAGCTTCTGCTCAGGATCTTCCCCGGAAAACACGGCGGCCGTGAGCGTATAGGGTTTGAGTGCGGTGATGGCGGCCGTGATGTGGGCGGGCTCAAGCGTATCAAGCAGCCACTGTGTCAGCGTCTCGTAGATTTCATCGCACTCCGCGGCAGAATATTGACGGCGTGTATCCGCCGGGTCGGGCAGAATCACGCGAATCAGGCGTCCCCCCTCGTCCCGGAGAAGATGCCCGTTCATTTCCGAATACTGCTGCGCGCTCAGTTCGCCCGTAAGCCATACCTGGAACAAGCGCTGCTGACGTTCCGACAGGCATGCGTCCCGCATGCGAATGATGGCCTCCTCGCGTCTGCGCTGCTCCAGACGCTCCAGCGCCTTGTCCAGCACCTCTCGTACCGCCTCGGGCTGAATGGGCTTGAGCAGATAGGAAAACACGCCCAGTTCGATGGCCTTATGCGCATACTCAAATTCCGAATAGGCGCTGATAAGGATCACCAGCGTATTGGGCATCCGCTCATGGACGCGCTGGGCCAGATCCAGGCCGGTCATATGCGGCATGCGGATGTCCGAAAAAATAATCTGCGCCGGCTGAACTCCAAGGGCCTCCAGCGCCTCCTTCGCGTTTCGGAACGCCAGCACCTCCGCCTCAGGCCGCAGGGCGATGATTAGCTGTTCCATTCCGCGGCGCTGACGAGGTTCGTCGTCTATGATGGCTATGCGTATCATCTTCCGTTCCTTTCCCGCCGTTCGATTCAAGCGAAGCTTTGTTCAGTTTACTGTCACGATGGAAGCTTTGTCAATAAATCAATTCTCCATGCGTACCGGATTTCCGTCGCCGCAGGCGCAAGTTCGAAAAATAGGACTCCTTTATGCGAAAATTCTCCCCTTTTTCCCTCCCATCCCTGAGGCCGCGGGGGAGAGAGCCAAAAATCGTCCATTGATTCAGGCGTTTTCTCGGTATGCATTCCCCTGCTATCGTGCTTAAATGGAATCAGAACAGCCGCGCACAAGAACGCGGAGGCAAAACTGAAGGAGGTAGATTCCACATGAAATTTTCCCGGATGCTTTCTTTCCTGCTGGTGCTCTGTCTTTTTACCGGCCTTGCTTCGGCTGTGGCGGAGGAGGAGAAGATCACCCTGCGCTACGCCTACTGGGGTTCCACCTATGAAAACGAAGCCATGCAGAGTATCGCGGCCAAATACGAGGCGGAAAATCCCAACGTCGACATCGAATGCCTCTACATTCCCAATGCCGACTACACCACAAAGATGACGGCCATGATCGCCTCGGGCGACGAGCCCGACATCGCCAACCTCTTTCCCAGCGACTTCATCGGCTGGGCCGAGCAGGGACGGTTTGTCAACCTCTATGAGATGCTGGAAAATGACGACCGTTATTCCGTGGACGATTTCATTCCCAACTGCTTCTTTGAAAGCGCCGATGGCGTGGCCGGGGGCCGCAGTATTGCAAACGAGCTGATTCAGCTCTACTACAATGTGGACCTGTTTAACGAGTTGGGCGTCGATCCCCTGCCCGCCAATCCCGATGAGGCGCTGACGTGGGACGAGTTTGTGGATGTGCTCTGCCGCCTGACCGTGGACGCCAATGGCAACAACGCGCTCAGCGAGGATTTCGATCCCAACCAGATCGTGACCTATGGCTTTGACTTCGCCAAGAACAACATGACCTGGGGTTCCTTCGTCTATCAGAATGGCGGCAGCATCCTCACCGAGGACGGCAGCGCCTACAACATGACCGATCCCAAAACGGTGGACGCCATCCAAAAGCTCAGCGACCTGATCAACGTCTATCATGTCACTCCCGATCCTCTGACCTCCTCGACCAGCAACATGAGCGTCACCGCCGCGCTGCAGTCCAAGCAGGTGGCCGTCATCTGCGACGGAACCTGGACCAACCTGGACCTTTCCTCCATCGACATCAACTACGACGTAGCCTGCCTGCCGGACATGGGCAGTGAGCACTGCTTTGAGACCACCGCCTCCGCCTGCGTCATCTTCAACTCGACCGAGCATCCCCAAGAGGCCTGGGACTTCATGATGTACCTGTGCGATCCCGCCAATGCGCTGGATCTCTACTCCTCCGGCCTGTGGATGCCCATCATGCAGGCGTGGTATGACGACGCCGAGCTGCTGTCCAAGTGGGCTGATCCCGAAACGACCTCGCATACGGCTGGCTTCCACGACTCCGCGGTGAACTACACCGCCTACAGCTACCGTCTGGCGCCCGAAAGCTGCGTGGTGGGATGGGCCAAGCTCGACGCCATCATTGAAAGCACGCTTGATTCCGTGTGGCTGGGCGAGGCGACCGCTCAGGATGCCCTGACGGAGATCTCGACGCCGGTCAATGCGCTGGTGGAGGGCTTCATCACCTTCAAATGATCCGATTTTCGCCTCCTGCAGGGAATGGGCAACGGGCGTTTTCCCGTTGCCCATTCCCCCCCATCCTAGTCGATGAAGGAAGTGGACCACAATGAGAACCCATCGTCAGCCTGAACGCAAGATTCGTACCGCGAGGGAATATCCCCTAGCCGGCTGGCTGTTCACGGCGCCGGCCACGCTCGGCTTTCTGCTTTTCACGGTCGGGCCTATGCTCATCAGCCTCTACTACAGCTTTACCAGCTTTGACGGCATCACCCAGCCCATCTTCGTCGGACTGGCCAACTACTGTCGTCTCTTTGACGGTTCCGACATCTTCTTCCCCAAAGCCGTCGCCGCCACGGTCAAATACGCGCTGCTGGGAACCCCGGTTTACCTCTTGTTTTCCCTGGCCATGGCGCTGCTGATCCACTCCATGAAGCGCGGCCGCGGCTTCTTCCGCTTCTCCGTCTTTCTTCCCGCGGTTATTCCCATGATCGCCAGCTGCCTGATTTGGAAATGGCTGTGCGACCCATCCCTGGGGGTCATTAACAATACGCTTAAGGCCATAGGCATCATCCCGCAGACCAAATGGTTTTACAGCGTGGAATCCTCGCTGCCCACGATGGTGCTGATGTGGATGTGGGGCTGTGGAACGACGATGATCGTTTTTCTGGCCGGCCTGCAGGATGTGCCTCAGGAGCTCTATGAAGCCATGGATGTGGATGGGGGCAACAGCCTTCATAAGCTGGCTTTCATCACCCTGCCGATGATTAGCCCCTCAACAATGTTCTGCGGCATTGTCAGCTTCGTCACGGCCATTCAGTGCTTTGTTCCGGCCTATTCCATCACCAACGGCGGTCCCAACAACAGCACCCTGTTCTATATCTTTTACATGTATCGGGAGGCCTTCTCCTTCCGCAACATGGGCGGCGCCTGTGCCATCGCATGGGTCATGTTTGTGGTTTTGCTCATTTTGACTCAGATCCTCTCCCGCATCTGCGGCAAATGGGTCTATTATGGTGGTGAGTAAGCAATGAGACACAGCCTGAAAAAAAGGCACCCGGGTGTGGCCGTGCGCTATCTGCTCATGGTGCTGGTTTCCTTTCTGTTTTTGTTCCCCTTTTACTGGATGATGCGCACCTCGGTGATGCCCCTGGATGACATCTTTGAAATTCCGATTGTCTACTTCCCGCGCGAAATTCAGCTGGAGCCCTACGCAGCTGCTTTTACCGTCTTTCCCCTGATGCGCTATCTTCTCAACTCCCTGTTTATCACCTCCCTTGCGACCATTGGTGCGGTGCTCACCAGTTCCCTGTGCGCCTTTGGTTTCTCCCGCATCGCTTGGAAAGGGCGCGAGACGGTCTTCACCATCGTCCTCTCCAGCATGCTTCTCCCCTCCGCCGTAACGCTGATTCCAACTTTCCTGGGATGGAGCGCGCTGGGCTTTTCCGACACCTACGTGCCCCTTATCGCGCCTTATTGGTTCGGTGGCGGCGCAATGAACATCTTCCTCCTGCGCCAGTTCTTCCGTACGATTCCCAAAGCGCTGGATGAATCCGCACTCATGGATGGCGCCAGTTTTCTGAGGATCTATGCTCGAATCATTCTTCCGCTTTCCAAGCCGGTCATGATTGTGGTGATGCTCTTTGCCTTCATGCAGTCATGGAATGACTTTCTCAATCCCATCATCTACCTCAACACCCAGGATTCCTACACGCTCTCCATTGGCCTTCAGCTCTTTATGACGGCATATCAGACCTCCTGGAACCAGCTCATGGCTGCCGCGGTCGTATCCGTTGCGCCCTGTGTTCTCCTTTTTGCGCTGGGACAGCGCTACATCGTGGAAGGCATCAATCTGACGGGCATGAAAGGATGAGGGCGATGAACATTGAGCGTACCCGCATCACGGGCGGTTTTTGGTATGGACGGATGAAAAATGCCGCCAGCCGTGTACTTTGGGAGCAGCTGGCGATTCTCAGGGGCGAGCGACCGGAGCTTGCGCATCCTAGCCCGGTGGTGGAAAACTTCCGCATTGCCGCGGGGCTTTCCAGGGGGCCTTATCGGGGGCGCGTTTACAGCGACAGCGAGCTGGGAAAATGGATTGAGGCCGCGTCCTACAGCCTGGAACGCTTCGAGGATCCGGCGCTGGAAAAGGAAATCGACGCGCTGGTTGATCTCATGATAAAGGCGCAGATGTCCGACGGCTATCTCAACACCTATTTTCAGGTTTTGCGCCCTCAGGACCGCCTCAAGCACTATGCCTTCAGCTGCGAGCTTTATAACATGGGGCATCTGATGGAAGCTTCCGCGGCCTATTACCATGCCACGGGAAAACGGCCTTTTCTGGAGGCCATGTGCCGGGCGGCAGACCTGCTGTGCCAGCGCATCGGACCCCTCCCCCATCAGCAGCACGTCTACGATGGACATGCCGAGATCGAGCTGGGGCTGCTTCGTCTTTATGAAGCCACAGGCTGCCGGCGCTATCTGGATCTGGCCCGCTATTTTGTGGACGAGCGCGGAAAACAACCCTGCTTTTTCCTTACCGAAGCGCTTTTGGGCGACAACGATGAAGGCGCCAACGACAAATGGTTCGGCCCCGATCACCATCAGGCCCACATGCCTGTGCGCCTTCAGCGCAAAGCCGATGGGCACGCTGTGAAGGTAACGTATCTTTACAGCGCCGTGGCCGAGTTGGCGGCGCTGGGCGAGGATGCCGACGGGACACTGTTCAACGCCTGCCGAAGCGTATGGGAGAATATGGCACGCCACCGGATGTATCTGACCGGTGCAATCGGCTCTCAGGGATATGCCGAGCGCTTTACGGTCGACGATGATCTTCCCCCCGACAGAAGCTATGCCGAGACATGCGCCTCCGTGGGACTGTGCTTCTGGGCCAGGCGCATGCTGACGCTGGATCGTGACGCAGGCTTTGCTGATGTAATGGAGCGTGCGCTTTACAATGGTATGCTGGTCGGATGGTCCCTGGAGGGAAACCGCTATTTCTACGTGAATGTCCTCCATTCCAAGCCCTCCGTTACCGGGTACCGTGAAGACAACAAGCATATTGCGCTGGAGCGCCAATCCTGGTTCGAATGTGCCTGTTGCCCCTCCAACCTGCTGCGCGTGATCTGCCGTCTGGACACCTATCTTTACGGCACCAAGGATGACACGCTCTATGTGGACGGCTATGCCCAGGGCAGCGTATGCTTCCGGCATAACGCACAGAGCTGGACGCTGGGCGTGAAAACAGATTACCCCTATGACGGTTTGGTCTGCATGACGCTCTCCGGCGGCGTATCCGACCGTTTGCGCATCGCTCTGCGCAAGCCGGACTGGTGCGATTCCTATGCGCTGTCGGTGAACAATGTCCCCTTTGCCGCGAAGATGGAAAAAGGCTACCTGATTGTGGAGCGTCTCTGGTCGTCCGGAGATCTTGTGCAGCTGCGCATGGACATGCCTGCACAGTACATCCAGGCTGATCCGCACGTATGGGATGTGGACGGCCGTGTGGCACTGACAAGAGGCCCGCTGATCTACTGCCTGGAGGGCAGGGATCACGGCGGAAGCCTGTCGGGGCTGCGCTATTGTCGGGATGCGCTCTATCAGCCTGTCCCGGGGGACGGCGTCCTCGCTGGCGAGATTCTCCTGACAGGCCCGGGCGCACGCCGCCCCGCAACGGACCGCCTCTACTCGTCCCACGCCGGGGAAACACAGGCCTGCAACCTGCGCGCAATTCCCTATTTCGCCTGGAACAACCGAGGTGCAGACGAAATGGACGTCTGGCTTCCGTTGCAATAGCCCCCTCCCACCGGGCCGCCCTATCGGACGGTCCGGTTTTTTTGCTCAAATTCTTTTCCCTTTCGACGGAGAAGTATGATAAAATGGAAAGCGGAAAAGAGTATCTCGTTCGCCCCAGTTGCAGGAGGAAAGATGCCCCCATGAAAACCGTATTGTTCGTCTGCACCGGCAATATATGCTGAAACACAAAAAACAAGCAAAATCAAGGGTTTCCGAACCTTCAAAAGGTGCTACTACACCACTACTACACCAATTGCCATTGGAACCTCGGTGTGACAAATACGAAAAACGAGGTTAGTAAAATGAAGGCAATCATCATGGAAAACGGGTTGGATTACATTTTGGCAGGCGACTACTACTTTCCCGGTCTGACTCTCCCGGCGGAGAACAGACCTATCGGATCCTGGGGCCGGAAGCATCTGAATTACCTCAAAGAACATCATCCCATCCGGTTCAACATCCTTGTCCTTAGCGGCAAGCTGCAGACATATCTGGCTGATCTGAACGAACAGGCACAAGAGCGGCTGGAATGCATCATCGCCCAGATGACAGCCGCAGAGGGCGTGACAGAGAGCATGAAAGCCCATGACCAGTTGAAGTGGGTACAGATTATGAACAACATTCGCAGCCGGGCAGAGGAGATCATCCTTTCCGAGATGATCTTCGGGGAGGATGTGGGATGAAGATCTTGGAAGAGTTGTGGAACGGGAATGTTGAGCCAGCAGAATGCACTACACCTCTTAAGGCATATGATAAACTACTGGAGCTAACTTGCAGGAATGAAGAAAAGCTCCAAGCTTCCCTGACAGATGAGCAGAAAGATCGGTTTGACCGGTATCTGGAATGCGTTCAGGAACAACAGGCCATGACGGAGTGTATGGTTTTTCAGAGTGGCTTCAAACTAGGTGCAAGAATCATGCTGGAAGTCATGGGAGAATAACTAAATACATAGCGCAGCGCCCATCGGTTGTATGATGACCGATGGGTGTTTTCAGCGTGTGGCTTTTGTTGTTATCATGCATCAATGACAGCGGTTATAGCTTCTCCAGTATAATCCTCCACTTCCTGCCATCCGAGATACTTATCTATAGCAGTCCTATCAAATAAAGTTACAGCTTGACAAAAGGTGTAAGATTGAGTCAAAGAGGCGATTCAAATGTTGCACAATGAAGCAAGAAAACTTCTGATTCAGGCATTGGAGAAAACACACAATGCAAGAGAAGTCGCTGAAAACTTCTCTGTCAATCGAGGCACGGTATATCGCCTGAAAAGTCAGCTGGAAGAAACTGGCTCCATCGAAACTAGAACCTATCTTCGCGGACGTAAATCAGCTTTGAGCCGGGAAGATATCCGCAACATTGAACAGTTGCTGAAAGAGAAGCCCGACATCACAATTGCAGAAATCATAGATACACTTCAACTCAAAGCCTGTAATGAAACAGTTCGTAAAGCAGTGCTCAAACTTGGATATCGTCGTAAAAAGAAATCTCTTCATGCCAGCGAACAGGAGCGTCCCCGATGTGAAGGAAAAACGCAAAGCATGGAAAGAGAATATGTCCGGGTACGCCCCTGAAAAGCTTGTTTTTCTGGATGAAAGTGGGATCAATGTCAATATGACGAGATTTTATGCCCGTTCCAAGGGTGGTTCTCGCGCAGTTGATGCTGTACCTCTGTGGAAACCTCAAAATACAACTGTCCTATCTTCGATTCAACTGAACGGCGAAACTGCCTATACAACATATTCAGGAGGAACAACTTCAGAAAGATTTGTTGATTATTTGAGAAACATTCTTATTCCGACACTTTCTCCCGACTCGATCGTTGTGATGGACAATATGCGTTCTCACCATACACAGGCAGTAAAGGATTTATTGGAGCAGGCTGGCGTTCAATACCTCTATCTGCCACCGTACAGCCCTGATTTGAATCCTATTGAGAAGATGTGGTCTAAACTCAAGGCTTTTCTGAGAAAGGCAAAAGTCCGTTTGTTGGAGAAGCTGCCGGATGCTGTTCGTGCTGCTTTCAAAACGATTTCTTCACATGACTCTTCTGGATGGTTTCGCTTTTGTGGCTATTCACGCTAATTTATTGGATTGCTATATAGACGATTCAATTCAGGAAAATATAGCTTCACCTTGAAAAAAAGCTCAAAAAACGTATCTGCTTGACGCATTGGCTGCACATTCGGTTAAAACGGCAAACGGATTAGACGAAGCGAATTTCGCCATCCAAACAAAAAACGAGGATACTCCCATAATACAGGAGCATCCTCCGATAACAACAAACGCGCTCTTACCGCCTTATACCGCAACTTCCGTTCCATCCTTAAACACAAACGCCAGCTTGTCCGGGCAGACCCGAACCGTCTCCGTCAGACCCAAGAACAGCCCTTCGTCAAAGGCTGCCGGCTGCTCCGCCGCTCTCAGCCTGCCCATAAATGCCCGTAGCTTGTTTCTCCGTAGCAGCCTGTCCGCCTTTTTCGTTTTCATCTTCTCCATTTCTGCGTCCAGTCGGCTCAACTCGCCCTCCACCTCCTGGTACTGACGCCGGTATTCCTCCTGATCCTGTTCCTTCACGGCGTTCTCCCGCACCATGGCCGTCAGTTTCCGGAGCAGGACCTCTTTTTCCGCTGCAAGCCGGCAGAGCTGCTGTTCCAGCCCGGAGGTCTCCGCCAGAGCGGCTGAGAACTCGTCCGCCGCGCTCAGGATCTCCACCCGTCTGGAAATCAGCCGGTTCACCGCCTCCACAAAGGCTTCCCGCAGTTCCTTCTCTTCCAGATGCCGGTTGGGGCAGGCATTCCCTTTCCGGGCGTACTTCCGGTTGCACCGCCAGATCACCTTGCGGTAGGGATCGTTGCTGTGCCATACCTTGCTGCCGAAGGTACCGCCGCAGCAGCCGCAAGCCAGCCGGTCGGAAAACAGGCTCTTGGCGCTGGTGTGGCGGCTTTTGCCCTTTCGACGCTTCATCTCCAGCTGTACCAGATCGAACAACTCCCGGCTGATAATCCCCGGATGGCTGTTCTCCACAAAGAATTGCGGCACCTCGCCCTCGTTGACTTTGGCGGTTTTGGTAAGAAAATCCACCGTGAATGTCTTTTGCAGCAGCGCGTCTCCCTTGTATTTCTCGTTGGTCAGAATGGATTTCACCGTGCTGCCCGCCCACCGCTCCTTTCCGCCCGGCGTGGGGATCCGCTGCTTTGTCAGCAGCTCCGCGATGCCGGATGGCGTCTGCCCGTCCAGAAACAGGCCGTAGATCTGCCGCACGGTCTCCGCTTCCTTTTCATTCACCACCGGCGTTCCGTCCTCGCCCCGGTCGTAGCCCAGGAAACGGCTGTAGGCCATGGATACCTTGCCGTCGGCGATGCGCCTGCGCCAGCCCCAGGTCACGTTCTCCGAAATGCTGCGGCTTTCTTCCTGGGCAAGGCTGGACATGATGGTGATCATCAGCTCTCCCTTGCTGTCCAGAGTATCGATGTTCTCCTTTTCAAACGTGACCCCAATCCCTTTTTCCTTCAGCTTCCGGATGGTGGTCAGGCTGTCCACCGTGTTCCGGGCGAAACGGCTGACGCTTTTTGTAATGATCCGGTCGATCTTCCCAGCCAGCGCATCCGCGATCAGCCGGTTAAAGCCCTCCCGACGGGCGGTGGAGGTGGCCGAAATGCCGTCATCCGTATACAGGCCCGCGTATTCCCACTCCGGGTTGTTCCGGATCAGGCTGCCGTAATAGTCGCACTGGGCCTCGAAGGAAGTCTCCTGCTCCTCCTGATCGGTACTGACCCGGGCGTAAGCGGCCACCCGGGGCTTCTTTACAAACTGCAGGGAGTTGGCGGCATGGGCCTGCACCCTGGCCGGGATGGCGGTGACCTTTCTTCCGTCCGGCATGACCCGGACGGCTTCCGGAGGGGCGGCTGTCATGAACTGCGTCATCCCTGGTTTCCTCCCTTCTTCCGTTTCAGGTTATGGAGCCGGGCCTGCTCCCGCATCTCCTCCGTCCAGCTTTCGGCCCGGGAGCGGTCCTTCCAGACCCTTTCCGCTTCCCGCCCGTCCTGAAAAACAAAGACCAGATGATTGTCCTTCGGTACCCGGATCTCCTTCAGAACCGTCAGAGCTTCTTCCGTGATCTCTTTTCCCCCCAGCGCTTCCTCTGTGATTCGATACAAAGTCTCCTCGGGGATCTGCTTGGCCGGGCAGAAGGCCTTGCCCCTTTGCAGATAAGTCCAGCACTGCCAGGTGATGCGGGATACGTTGGTCCTGCGCCGGTAATGCTGTCCGCAGCAGCCGCAGACGATCCGACCGGAAAAGGGATACCGGGCGGTGGTAGGCTTCTGCACGTTGGTCTTTTCCCGGTTGGCCTGCAGCGTTTGCCGGGCCAGGGTATAGGTCTCCCGGTCAATGATGGCCGGGTGGGAATCCTGCACGTAATACTGTGGCAGCTGCCCCCGGTTCACCACCTTCTTCTTGGTCAGATGATCCGAGCAGAAGGTCTTCTGCAAAAGGGCGTCGCCCATATACTTTTCGTTGGCCAGCATCGTGCGGATCAGTCCGGAAGACCACCGGCCGCCCAGCCGGCAGGGGATCTGCTCCCGCTGCAGGGCTTCCGCGATCAGATTGCTGCCCAGACCGTGGGTGTAGTCGTGAAAGACCCTGCGCACCACGGAGGCCTCCTCCGGGTCGATGACAATCCTGCCTCCCTGGCTGCGGTAGCCGTAGAGCAGCATCAGGTTCATGGGCCTGCCCTCGGAGAAGTCCTTGCGCACCCGCCACTTGCAGTTCTCGGATACGCTCCGGCTTTCCTCCTGAGCGAAGGAAGCGAGGAAGGAAAGCATCAGTTCTCCGTCCCCGCTCAGGGTATCCAGCCGTTCCTTTTCAAAGAAAACGGCGATCCCGCGCTCCTTCAGTTCCCGGGCCGTTTCCAGCAGGGTGACGGTGTTCCGGGCGAAGCGGCTCACCGACTTGGTCAGAATCCGGTCGATCTTTCCGGCCCGGCAGTCCGCCAGCAGCCGCTGAAACTCCGGCCGCTCGCCCCTGGTGCCGGTGTAGTCCGCATCCGCATAACAGCCTGCGTAGGTCCAGCCGGGATGCTTCTGGATCATCTGGCTGTAATAGCTGATCTGCCGGGACAGGGAATGGAGCATGGCGTCCTTGCCGGAGGAGACCCGGGCGTAGGCGGCCACCCGGAGCAGCCGGGGCCGCGGCGCAGGGGCTGCCAGGGGATGAATCACTTTTTCCATCAGGCTTTTCGCCTCCTTTCCCGTTCATATTCGCTCTTATGAGGGAAGCTATCAAGCATTATTTTGATACAAACCGCCCCATACGGGAGAGAATTTCCGCCGCAGAAACCTATCGATCTGCACAAATTCTCCGGGTGTGACCAGCCCGTCCTCCCGCATTTGTCTGGCAATGGAGAGGGCCGCCCGGTAGTTCAGTTCCCGCTCGAACTGCTCCTTTGTCAGTATGGGCGCGGTCGGGTCAGCTTCCTCCCGAGGGGAGGCCGTCGGCTTTTTGTTTGTCGCTGCTGCAGTCGGGTCTGCTTCCAATCGACGGGAAAGCGTTGCCTTTTCGCTCTCCCCGGACGGAGACGCAGTGCTTCCAAAGCGATGACGGATATAGCAGGCGTGGCTGCAATACTTTCGGGAGGCGCTCCCGCCTGTCAGCAGCGCGTCGCACCCGGCGCAGTACCGGGGCGTCCCGCCCAGCAGGTTATGCTTCCGCCAATAGGCGGTGCGGCAGGCCGGGCTGCAGAACAGGCGCTCCCGCCTGCCGGGAAGCGGGTGAACAGGCGCGCCGCAGTTTCTGCATTGGGACGACGCGCTCGCCTCAGTCCTGTCCTCCTGCGGAGTGTTCCGGCGGCAGAAGGTTTTGACGGTATCCGGGGAAAGCCCCAGCTTTTCGCCGATCTGGCGGTAGGTCATATGCTGCTCCCGATAGTGGAGAATCAGTATTTTCTGTTCCTGGGTCATGTCCGGCCTTCCTTTCCGAAGTAATGAAAAAGCGGAGGCCGAAGCCTCCGCAGGCCAGCTCTTCTAAAGCAGACTCTTCCAAGGAACGCTCTGCCATCGATGAAGCACTGGATTTGATCGCACCTTTCACACAGGCGATCGCCCAGGCTAAAAAAGATGCCCTCAAGAAAAAGAACGAAAAGAAAACAGCCGCTCACGACTGCCAGTATTACTCTTTCCGTAACTTCTCCCAGGCATCCCAGCTTGGTTCTTTCCTGGCTCCATTCTATGAAGGAGAAAGTTCCCTGTATAAAGATCCTGTTTCTAATAATTACTATATGATCCTGCGCAAGGCAGAAAGTCAGGAAGATGCCTTCCACCGCGCCTGCAATATTGCCGCAGACTTTGGTGTGAGAATCTCCGCATCTTATGCAACACCAGCATATTTCAGAGAGCATTTTCAGACGATACTCGCAGAGAATGCCATTAAAATGCTCTGTGAGCTAGTTTAAGATTTCATCACATATGCTAAAAAATGACCTACCCCAGATGCTTCGAAGCTGCATCCGGAATAGGTCATTTTCGTCTGTACTAAATTTACAATTTAAATCTACAACTTAGAGATTATTTGTCTTTGTTTGCAAGGTAATCGTTGATGCGTTTTAATACCTGATCAGCATCCATTCCATGTACCATGCAAGCTTCTTCTAAGCTTTCCATTGCAGAAGATGGACATCCTACACAGTGCATTCCTGCTGCCATTAAGATTGCTGCAATTCCCATATCCATCTGAAGCATTTCGCCAATTAATGTCTGTTTTGTAATCTGCTGTGCCATAATATATACCTCCAGTTCGTATATCGTGCCTACGCATTCTTAACCATTTTAAAGTATGCTGTACTGATATTATGTCTCATTATATCTGTCTTTAATGTCCCTCAAGCTCTTTAAAAGAAATATTAAAAATATTGGTAAGCGTTTTTACTTGTTTTGTTCTGACTTTTGCAAGCCTGAATTTCAGTATAATACATGAAATAAAAAAGTTCAACTGTTATATTTGCAGTTATTCCTGATTATTTCTCAAAAAACTATTTTTAAGGAGAAATTTCTAATCACTCAAAATCTCTATATCCGTATTTTAATTTACTACCGTTAGAGCGTGTTTGAAAAATGCTTTCTGAAAGATGTGCGTTACAATTTGTGGGAGATTTCGCCTGAATGAGGGCGGCGTAGCGG
>OLOW01000158.1_pt1 | contig 40078 bp, 36 predicted proteins | sample 1672801 | NCBI WGS metagenome assembly OLOW01 (sample SAMEA3136725, study PRJEB25190) | human gut metagenome | biome: human gut; feature: human-associated habitat; material: faeces | place: Austria | collected 2013 | reverse complement strand
ATAAAGAATGTATGGATAATGTAGGATTTAAAACTAGAAAATCTGTATATGATGGCGCTGGTCTTCATTGATATTCGCACTTTGGAATACCTTGATAACTGACCACCAAAGAATTTTGATATCAACCCAAACACCTTCACTCTTGAAGAGATCGACATACTGACCATCAAAAGTCACTTTCTCATCCCAAGAGTTCTCGTTACGCCCCTTACATTGAGCCAAACCTGTGATACCACCTTTCACTTGGAAGCGCTTCTTGTACTTCTTATTCAGTGTATCGTAATCACCAAGTTCGTATGTTACACAAGGACGAGGTCCAACTACTGAGATATCCCCCAACAACACGTTGAAGAACTGAGGTATTTCATCAAGACTAGTCTTACGAAGGAATGCTCCCACTTTGGTTACACGTGGGTCATTATCGTAAGAGAACAATCCTGTGCCTTGCTTCTCAGCTCCCACACACATTGAGCGGAACTTCAACATCTGGAATATTCGACCATCCTTTGTTCTACGACCTTGCTTAAAGAAAACAGGTCCTTTGGAATCCGTCTTGATTGCAATTGCTACTATAATCCAAACTGGTGTAAGTAGCAAAATGGCAATCGAACAAGATATAATATCAAAAGCTCTCTTGATAAAGAGATTTAAATTATACATACTGATTGTATTAGAATGCGAATGTATGGAAGATATCATCAAATACTTCACCTTTCTTAATTACTTCTACCTTCTCGCCACAAATATCAAGTACAGGGAAGTTAGGCAGAATGAATGGTGGTTTCATTACGAGTGAATAGCTACCACAGTTGTTAATCACGATAGCATCCTCACGACCGAGTTTACCGTCATAGTTATGATAAAGTACATCACCCTCGATACATGTGAAGCCAACTAAGTCAAGCTCACTATACTCCTGCTGTTCACCACCCATTGCAATGACCTGCATTGGAGGATTCACACCACTCATGCTGATATTCTTCTGACTACCGAGAACAGTTGCGATATACTTGCCACGAACATTCTTTATAGTCTTAACAGTACCAACAAACTTCATACAGTCGCCTACAACAGCTGAACCCGGTTCGATAATTAGCTCTGGCTTTACGCTCTTATCCTTCAAGTATTCTGCAAATACAGTTGCTGCTGCTTCTGCATACTGCTGGTAATTGGGTATCTCACCAGAAAACTGAGCCTTCAATGAATCGTCCATCTTACCAAACAAGCCACCACCAATATCAATACGCTCTGGAATAATACCAAGGCGATCAATCAACTCAACCATACCCTTAGCTCGTGCGGGCCAATATTCTATCTGACGCTTAGCAAAATGGCACTGGAAATTGTAGAAGTGAACATTCGTAGTATCCTGTACATAATCCAATATTTTCTTAAAATCGTCGCTATCTACATCAAAACCGAAACGACTTACAACACCATCGCCAACCTCATAGTTACAACGAATACCAAGATTAATAGTATTGCTTGGATGACGCTTAGCGATACCCTTAATAATATCAAGTTCCTCAATACAGTCAACATTGTCGATACCACCAGCTACAAGAAACTCCTCAAGCTTCTGTGAATTCTTGATAGGTCCATTCCAAATGATGCGATTGTGCTTAACGCCACAACGAAGCGCAATCTCCATCTCCATCTCTGAAACCACCTCTGCGTAGCCGCCCATTTTGTCAACCAACTTGCAAAACTTAGGGGTATAATTAGTCTTATAAGAGTAAGCAATATTAAAATTAGGATAAATACTGCGGAAAGTATCTCTCAACTCGATAAAGTTCTTCTGAAACTGCTCACTGTCCAAAAGATAGAAAGCATCACCATACTCCTCACGGAGATTTGTGATAATTTTTTTGTCTATTTTCATATCTAATATTTATTCTTATTTTTGATTTTATTTACAATCATATTTACTTTCTCTTCAACCTGTTCATGGTTTACTTTGAAATAGTCAACCACTTTTTGAGCTTCTGCTTCGAGTGCTCGAATCTCACCTATTCCAGTATTGAAGATGTTACGAATTTCATTTAGATCGGTAATCTTCTTTGTATCACAGAAACTTCTGCCCACAATCACCTGAGTACTACCAAGACGATAATGTTCCTTCAAGACGAATGAACCTGGTAAATCGCCACCATGAAGACCTGCTATGCCACCAAATCCAAACTTGATGCCCTTACTCTTAATCTTATTAGCTAGTTTCTCTACAATACCATCGGTAAGCAATTGGAATATGAACGTCATCCCCATTGCCAAATGAAGGTCATTAAGACCAATGTGAATCATATCAATACCAGGAAGATTCATAATCTCGTCAAGTAAAATAGCAGCCTCAGGAGTTTCAAGCAGCAAACAAGACTTCGCCTGCTTATTATGTTTTTCATTTGCCTGCTTCACAAAACAAAGGAAATCACCTACCTCCTGAACTGTGTGAAAAAATGGTAGCATAATGATATCAGCCCCTGCCTCTACAGCTTTACCTATTTCTTCCTCGGAATCAAAATATCCCACATGGTTTTTATGAATAGGATTGACACGAACCAATACCTGTGACTTACTTACTGCTTCGCGCACATTGCGTATATCTTGTATGGTATGATGATTCTGGACTGTATCCAAACCACCTTGTCTATCATCCTTGCCGATAAATTCCATATCGACAAATATCCAATCAACTCCAGAATCCTCAGCAATTTTCGCGACTTGGGGATTATTGGTTATGTATATTAAATCTAACATAGTACATTACTTTAAAAACGATTTAATAGGCTTTGCCGGTATACCAGCATACAACCATCCTTCTCTATCTAAATTTTTTGTTACTACAGAACCTGCAGCAACTATAATTTTTGGCGCAATAGTAACACCTGGCATTACCATAGAACCTGCACAAAGCCAAACTCCTTCACCAATGTGAACAGGAGCCTGGATATGCTCTCTGTTTTTACAAATACATTTATTGGGATAATCAGATGTATCAAGTCCTGAGGTTAAAATTTTAACTCCATGACTTATTGTTACACAATTATCAATTTTTACCCCCCCCCACACACTGAATATAGCAATCCGAATTAAGAGACACATCATACCCTAATTCTAACCTTTTAATATTACCAATAGTAGGTATTCCATTAATTTGTAAAGATCTCCCCCATAGTATTGGGCGAAATAGTTTGTAGGATTCACGCCTTAATTTATTTAGAATTCTTAAAAACATAATTATAGTCAAGTTAGAGATTATTATATAATCAACCAAGATTTTTCTAGGAAATACTCGTTTGAATATTCACCTTTTGGAGCGACAACAATGCTTCCATTTTTGTCTTTTCGTAACCAATTACCCCACCAACTAAATGTACTTGGAGACATAATGCCATGCTCACAAAATGAAATAGAAAACAAATCAACTAACGCAGCATCAGAACCTGTATTCTCGACAAACAACGAATTGTCTAATTTATTACTAAAAGTGTCTTTACACCAAGTAATATCGTCAGAAAAGAAACAAAAAGAGGATTCTTTACTTTTTCTTTAATGATTTTGATAGCACTTAAATAATAATCAACATCACCAATTACGTTACCTCCTTTAAGAGAATTTCGATTTATGTTATTGAGATAATCACCTCGTCTAATATGAACAGCGACTGTATTTGAAGAGTCTATTGACTTTCTCCAATCAAATACTTTTTTTAAAATAATATCAGACGGAGAAAATATTTCTAATAATTCTTCTCGAAAAGGTTTAAAATATTTCGAAGTCTGCCAATATCCATCATAGAAATTAGTACTGTCTATAAAATAAGGTATAATACTGTAATATCTATGTAATTTTTCCATGAATAAAAAATTTTTATTTATCAAAGAAAGATTAACTCCTGTATTATATCTTATTACATGACTAATATATTTATTTTCAAATGGTTTAACCCAAATAGGCCTATTAATAATTTCCAATTTAATATTAGGAAAATCACGTACATCAATTATATGCCTTCTAGTAACATATTTAGGTTGATTTAAAAAGAAATCAACATCAAAAAAAAGTTTATCACCTTTTTCCTTAGAAAGTGCATAACCAAATGCATATTGAAACATCTGGTTACAAAGTCCACCCCATAACTTAACTATAATCATTTTTTAATACGAAATGTAGAAATTAGCAAACTATGATCAGAAAAATTTTCTTTTTGAACTTCAGAATATAAACATTTAAAATGATCTGAATATAAAATATGATCTAAGCGAAATTTAAGTAAATTAAAATCACTATATGTAATTCCAAAACCAAATCCTCCGAACCACCATGAGTCACGAAGATTTTTATTTTCTAAAGTAGACAAACAATTGCTACCGCATACATCATTAAAGTCTCCACCTACTATAAATGGAACATCTGAATTTATTGCCTTGGATATTAATAACGATTGGTTTGATCTAATTACTTTAGCTTGTTGTAACTTTGAGTAACATATTTTTGGCTTGATAAAAAAAACTAATTTAGTCTTAGAAGCTTGTAGAAGTTGTCCAATATTATTTGACTCTAAGTGACAATTAACAATACTGATTGGTAAACTATTATAATCAATACAGTAAAAATTTATAAGTTCATTCTTGCTAATATTAGACACAGACTTAATAGGATATTTACTAAAAATAGCATTCTGTCCATAACTTCTAGTTCCCACAGTGTAATGGAAATGGGGATATAGACATAAAAGACTATCTCTTAAAATAGCACATCTGTTAGTATCATATTCTTGGAAGAGAATAACATCAGAGTCTGTCTTTTTTATCACTTCAAATAAAATATGAGGATTATATCTGCTAGTATCCAAATAAGCTCCCTGAGAGTGAATATTGTAACTAAGTATTCTGAATCTGTTGCCAGAATCACTTTGAGAATGAAAATTTATAGCATAAATTTTAAAATACCAATTAAATAGTAAAACTACTATCATTAATACAGATGCAACTTTCCATTTCTTTTTAAAACACAATATTACAATAACTATTATTGAGAGGCACAGCAATACTGGTAAACTCAGAAGAATAAAATATTGCATTACTAATTAACGTTTTCCATTCATAATACTCCAGCATCTAGGGAAAATCGTTCAATAAATTGGGCAGATAAAACACAAACGATATAAGCTAAAATAACCACTGTGAAATATTTAACAATCTCGTAATTAAAGAGTATAGACAAAGTAGGGTCATAAACCATTCCTGTTAATGTAATTACTGGAGCATGCATACAATATACAAAAAAAGAATAATGCATGAATCTAATATCTGGTATGTTATTTTTAATGATAAACCGAATGACAACACAACAAATGCAGAGAAAAATTATTGCAAGAAATTGGAATGATGAATGATTAAATCTTTTTGCAATACATATTATCATGTTTTTGTTTAGCATAGCTCCTAATAAATATAAAGGCATTCAATAAAGAAAACTTCTTTGACTGACAATATTTAAAGATGTTAAGCATATTAATACTATAAAGATATCGCTCGATAGATACTTAAACCGTAAGAAAATGGGAAAAAGCTACCATTATAACGAACTATACTAATAAATCCATGATGAAAAACTATCAGTAACGATAGTAGAAAATTAATTTGAGGCAATATTGCCAAAAAACGCTTTTCAGAAATGTCTAACATATTATTTATTTCTTTTACCTACTAACTGCGGTAGAAATTTATTAAAAACTAATGCAATACAAGAACAAACCAGAATACTATAAATCAACTTGATAATAACTAAAATCCATGTCTCTGGAGTAATAAATCCCAACTTAGATAATATAATATCGAAAGGTCTGAGTGTATCATAGTGAAAAACATAAAACACAATTGTATTCTGTCCAATAAAACTGATAATAGAAGGGAAATGTATGATATGTTTAAATACGTGAAAGATTGCAAGATTACCAGTTATTATTAATGAAAAACACATCGGTATAGAAAAAAAGAAATTTTTATGAACATCCATTGGAATTATCCCATAACAAGAAATGGAGAGGGGTAAAATATTTAATATTGTCGTTAACATTATACTAATATAGAACAAAGTACAAACTGAAGAGGTTTTTTTAATATCAACATTTTTAATATCAACATTTTTAATTAAAAGCCCTATTAATAAGAATAACTGGCATATAAATGCTGTACTTATATTAAGATTGTCAAAAAAAGAGTAGTCCTTAAGAATAAAGCCTATCATTAAAAGAATAATAGAATATATAGAAATAAGTTTTAAACTTTTCTTTGATAACTTCAGATTGTAAAAAAATAAAATCTCGGCTATAATGCAACAAGGGAAATACCATAAATTTGAGCCTGTAAAAAGATTTGATGAATATTCTAAAAAATATTCAAACGACCTATTGATTAAAGCATTAATAGATCCTTTTAAAAAGGCCAAACAAAGCCAAGGAAAAACAAGATATTTAAATAATTTAGTATAGAATAATTTCTGATTCCCTTCACAATCATTAAATACATATCCTGTTATCGAAAAAAACAAAGGAATCATTATTGGTGCTGTAATTAAACTGAACAACCATTGTGAATTGATTCCATTGCTAATATGCCAAGTCATTACAATCAACATAGCTAAAGCTCTAAGACCGTCTATCCATTCTTTTCGAGAGTTCATTATTTTAAAGTATTAAGTCGATTAAAATTTGGATATAAGAATTTTACTAACACCAAAGGCCAGAAGTTCAAAGCGAGTACGGTTTCCATATTAACAAATGACAACATTAGAATATTGGCAAAAAAGAACACATAGGCAGATTCTGCTCTTTTAGATTTCAAAATTACCATTTTTTCAAAGATATATTGAGCATAATAACCATATAAAAAAGAAAGTAAAACAATACCAATAATACCACCATCACAATAAAATTGGAAAAAACAAGTGGCAAATGAATTATAATTCTTTTCGGGAGATATACGAAGAAGATGTGAATGTAAAAACTCTAAGTAGGTATTAGCATCATTCAACACGCTAGGAGAATCCATACCTAAAAATTTAAGTATGCCAAAAAATGGTGCGAAAAAACCTCTTAAAGCACTGAAACCAAAAGTGTAATCATCTATTCCGGCCCTATGAATGCTACTACCAAAAAACTGAACACTTGCTCCGTAATATTGAGTAAGAGTTTGGAGGAAACTTGAATTATCTTGTCCATCAGCTGCAATACTACGCTGACTTGACACAAAAATAAATAAGGAAATAAACAATGGTACTAAAAGTAAAGCATATTTTCTAGATTTATGGAATTTTATAAGTAAATCAGATGAAAAATACCTAAAATCCTTTCTATGCATATAGACACATAGAATAATCATTAGTACAAATACAGTTAAATATGTACGTCTTGCATCAAGAGCAACACACAAAAGAGCTAAAGAAATAGCAACAATAAGATATTTATTTTTATAAGTACTAAAAAATTCAACAAGAGAAACTGGAACTAACAAATATAATAACGGATATCCAATATAGCTTTCTAACAATAATTGAGAACTATTTTTAGTTAACTCATTTGTTGCACCATCAGTTGCAGCTGCTGCAACTACATATACATCACCAATAGTACCCCCTGACAAAACAAACATCAATATATTGATAATACTTACTGAAAGTACAGAAAGACATATAAAGAGCATACTCCAATATATCTTTGTTTTTAATAGATCACTAGTATTAATAGGCTTACCGGTACGATAAAAAGCAAATTTTGTAGAGTACTTTTTATTAGCTACTGTACCAAAAATAAATGATAAAACTCCTAGAGAAATTAGCAAATAAGCTTCTGTTGAAGCTTGGTACATACCATACCAACCCGATGTAGCAAAAATAAAAATTATAACGAATAAAAAAGTAAAAGATACAGCAGGACTAAAGAATGTTTTGTCCCTGCTATATAACGATAATCCTATAATTAGAAAAAAGAAAATACAGAAATAACTCATATATTCCTAAGAAAAGAAATTAATATACTTTTTAATAATGGTTTCTATACTATAACGACTAGATGTAAGTTCAACAATTTTGGATTCGTCAAATTTGGTCCCGAGAAATTCATGTAAACCATTTTGGAAATCTTCTTTATTTGTAAAATCACATGCCAGCCCGTTTGAACCATTTATAATAATTTCATTTATTCCACCCTTACATGAATTAGAAAAAACAGGCTTTCCTAAAGAGTTTGCTTCTAAAACAATATTTGGAAAACCTTCATATCTTGAACTCAATAGAAGAGCATCAGCATATCTAATGTAAGAAGAAACATTCTTTCGATATCCAATAAACCTAACATAATCAGATAATCCTTTGCTAATTACCAATTGCTTCAAATCATTTTCTAGCTCACCAGAACCAAGAATCAATAGATTAAAATTTAGATTTGATTTCATCTCTGACATTCTTTCTATGATTATATCATATCCCTTTTGATAAGCTAATCTTCCTGCAGCAATAAAAGTATAAATATGTTTGTCTAATAATTCTTGAGGGCAATCTCCAACACTATTATTTACTGAATTAATGTCAACAGGATTATTAATCACCATCATCTTATCTTTGTCACATCTCCAATTTGTAGAAAGGTCGTCAAACATATCTTTTGATTGAGCTATGATATAATCATACTTACGATATGCAATACGGTTAATTATTGTTCTTAATCTAGATTCACTGGCATGAAATAATGACGGAATTATTGTATCTCTGAGTAATATCTTTATTCCAAATAAATGAAAAACAAAATTTATTAGACTTAACCATAATAATTGGTGAAAACCAAAAAGGCAAAAATCAGCTTTTCTATTTAACACATTATTAAGAATTTTATAAAACGATGACCATAACTTACCTTGAACTTCCAAGCAAGAAACCTCAACATTGTCATCCAACATGCTTTTAGAGTCCTCGGAAATATTTCTAAAGAACAGAAGTTTAACCCTTACCTTATTAGATTTGGTAAGGTTGTTTGCAAGATATGTAATAAAACGACTTGTACCATCTCTACCTAGAGTACTTGCAACAATCAATAATGTAACCATATATTGTTAAATGATTTCTTTGTTAATAATAAACCTCATCTTCCAAACCCTGTAAATTAGTTCTGAAGAATAAGATACTAATGAAATTGTAATGAAAGTCATAATTGTATTCATATTGCCAGTTAGAAAAGCAAGCAATAAACATATAACGTAGACTGATGTCGTAACTAAAATACTATAAAACATATATCGATTATAGCCAAATGCCATGAAAAGATTATTAGATATGACATAACTTACTGATAAAATTAAAGGACCAATTAGAAACAGACGTATCGGCAACAAATCACACTCTTCATGTAAGAAAAAAAGAATAATTTCATGTAAGAAAATATTTATAATGATAACAATTACACCTGTAAGTATAAAACTAAAAACAATAATTTTCTTAAATTGTATTATACTCCTATTTTTTGCAAGTCTTGGGAACATAACTGTACATATGAGCATATATGGTTTTGCCACGATACCATGAAGTTTTAAACCTAGATCATAAATAACAACATCTGACATGCCAACAAAAGTACCAACTAGTAAATAACTTAATTTGTCTTTTATTGCGCATATTATATCTGTTGCAAAAATTGAGGATGAGTCCTTAATATACAAAATTGAAGACTTAAGATTAGGACAGACTAATTTAATCTTCATTTTGAAGACAATTAGATAAAGTGAGATAAATCCGCCTACGAAATAACCAAAAGAATAGATTATGGGAACTAAAAAAGCATCTTCTTGCTTCTTGACAATAACAAAAATCAACATTACCATTACAACTTTTGTAGTTACATTAACAATAGTGATAATTTTCATCCTCTCCAATCCCTGAAAAAAAAACTGGGGAAACAATAAATCGTTCGTACAGAAGGCATATGTCAATATAAAAATCAAAAATTTACTTCTGTATGATGGAACAATATATGCAACAAAGGAATATATAAAAAAGAAAATTATGAAAATGACAAGTCTTACAAACAAAACATTACTCAAAATCTCTGATAACTTGGCTTTATTATCTCTATTAATAGAAACGTGTTTTGCACAAACAAAATTTGAACCAAAATCAATAAAGAGAGAAGCATAACTAGCCAACATCTGGGCAGTTAATACAATACCATATATTTCCTTACCTAGAACATCTACCAAATAAGGATATGTAATTAAAGGATATAATAATAGAAATACTTGTAAAAATGCAAGATATGAAAAATTCTCTATTAATACCTTGTGAGACTTACTTCTTTTTACTATATTTTTTAACCTACTCATGATTATCTTCCAGAAAAAATGCTTCTTAATAATTCATTCCTATGAATAACATAGCTTAAAAAAACTCCTCCTATAATTATAATTGTAATTGTCAAAAGATAAGTAAGCAACTCACAACCTAGTAAAGAAGAGAATATATTGATAAACAATTGAGGCAAAAGCAATGTCAATAAACCATGATATGCATAAATTATAAAACTAGAATCGCTTAATAAATCAGGAACTAATTTACCTTTATATTTAGAAGCAAGATAATATGAAATACCAATTACCGAAGATATTTTAAATATAGATAAATACTTATATAAATGAATATGTAACAATTGAAAACAATAATGATCACAAATAATAGATATAATACATACAAGCAAAGAAAGAAATAAAATTCTTTTACATATTTGCATAAAATTAATTCTTTCTATAGCGAAATATACACCTAAATCAAACCAAAATAAAGACTCAATAACAGGACTTTGAAAGTAATAATTTAGACAAAAAAGAATAGCTGGCAAGAAAATTTTGAGTCTCTTTATTCCATAATAAAATAATGGGGTTGATACAACCATAACTATTAAATTTCTAATAAACCATAATGGGCCATCAATTGGTTTAATAAAAACTTCATACACAAATGAGAACCAAGAAAAATCATTATCGAAGAGTTTAGATTCGTCTCTTAATACAATATTGTCAGGCCCTATTAATATATATAAAAGAAAGTATAATAAACACCAACACAAATAAGGAATAAATAGCGATTTGACTCTAGTAACAAGCTTATTCTTATATACCGACAATGTAAATTCCTTAATATTGTAGAAAAATAAAAAGCCACTAATAATAAAAAAAATAGGAACAGCCGAATACGCTAAATAGCGAGAAAAAAACCAGGATATACTTGTATAAATTGGTGCATTTTGCTCGATATCTAAAATTCCTAACCTATAAATTGGTTTTGCTAATAAATCAGAATGTAGTATTACAACTAATACGCATAGTGGGAAGCGAATAAAAGATATTGTTCTGGACAACAGTTTATTCTCTTCTTCACTATATAAATATATACTATCTTTCATTACAAGAATTACAAACAATTAAAAAGTATCCTGTATCTAATACACAAATCTTTAACAAAATTTCCTGTACAATATGAAGGAGAGAAGAAAAGGAAAAGACGAGAAATAATATTCGTTCTATAATTTGCGATATTTCTAGCAATTTTATATTTATCTGATAAAGTATTTTCAAAAGATACTTGTAAAAGTTGAATTGCTAAAAATTCAAAATCATGACCTAAATTGCCCTTAAAAGGTCGGTATAATCTTGATCTCAATAAGCCTAAACCTGTAGTTTTATGACCACTGAGATTTGAGTTGTGCTGACGATATTGTATATGAGCTGAACTATCGTAAAAAACATTCCCCATAAAAGAACAAATAATATAAATCCAATTATCATGAAAACTTTTATTGTTGACCTTACAATAAATTGAAAGTGCACTCTGATTAAAAACACATGTACACCCATAAGTGAATATTTGAACTAGTGATAGTTTATTATCAATATCCACTTCTTTCTCATTATAAAAATCTCTAATATAACTTAGAGTATCGTCAACCATTCTTAAATTTGAAAAATACAAATTAGGTACTAAGTGATCAAACTTTTCTAAAGATTGTATTGCAATAGACAATTTATCGTTATCCCAAACGTCATCCTGATCGCAAAATGCATAATAATCTGTTAAATCCTGTTGTAATGAATATTGGCACAACTTGTTAAAACTTTCTTCTGCTCCACAATTATCTTCAAAAAGCAATTGAATATTAGAATATGTTTGTGCATAATTTCTTAAGATTTGACGCGTACCATCACTTGACCCATCATCTCTCACTATAATTTTCATATCAACACCTACCTGTGATATCAGACTATCTAACTGTTTACTTAGATATTTCTGACCATTATAGGTTGAAACAAGTACTGTAACTGTTTTCATTTCGATTATTATTCAAAATGGACGAGTTTCTACTCCAAGAGCAATTAATTGATTTATTACTCTTGAATGTGTGGAAAAGAGTAGAAACCTCGTAAGCACTCACTGTATAGCTATAATACCTTTGACGGTATTGTAACCCATATTGAGTTATATTTTTGATTAATAATTAAGTTATTTGGCAATATTCATTGGCAGAAGTGCTATGTAATCGGTTTCGCCGGATATTAATTTTCGTAAAACATCCGCAATATATTTAACACGACGAAGCCCGTTTATCTTACAATAATTCACGATTGAAATACCATTCTTAGCTCCAACTCTTTGATACCGTTCAAAGAGATCCTTAAAATCCATACTACTTGCCATATTCCTTTTTTTAAAATTGTGGAACAAAGGTAAAGAGACAAGATGAGGAAAACTAAAAAGGTATTGAGTGCTTACATAGCAGTGTCGCTATGCTCAGCCCCACATAGCCCGTACCGGCTACGGCGACCTTAATGTTTTTAAAATCACGCATATTTTGTTTGATTTAATTATTTTTTACCTCCATGCTTCTCTCCATATCCGTAACCATAACCGTAACGTTTTCCATAACCATAATACTTGCCATATTTGCCGTAGCCATAGTAATAACCATACTTCCTACTGTTCAGATCCAAACCATTGACAGCAATACAGAGATTAGGCAATTTGTTATTTTCAGCCAATTCATTAATCAAAGTAAACTCTGCCTTATGGGTATAATCAGCACGACATACATATACGGATAAATCTGCGACACGTCCTATAAGTAAAGTATCGGTTACCATACCCACCGGCGCTGTATCCAATATCACATAATCAAAATTCGCCTTCAATGTTTCAATGGCTTTCTCTAACCCTCCACGAGCCAATAATTCTGTCGGATTAGGTGGAACTGTACCACCGGGAAGAATAAACAGATTCTTGTTTATATCAGAAGGCTGCACAAAATCCATTAAATTCGCAGTTGTGTTTGTCAGATATTGAGTAATACCATGTTCCTTTTTAGGTATATTGAAGACTTTATTCAACCCCGGTTTACGAATATCCAGTCCTACTATCACCACTTTCTTCCCTAATAAAGAAAGACTAATTGCTAAATTAGCAGATATGAAAGACTTACCTTCACCACTGATAGTAGAAGTTACCAGAATTACATTCTTACCATTCTCAAGCATAAACTGGAGATTAGTACGGACATTCCGGAAAGTCTCACTCATCAGATTATTCTGATTCTCAAATACCGCTATAGAACCAGTCTTTTCATCTGCTAACGGAATATCACCAACAACAGGAAGTGAAGTCAATTTCTCAACGTCAGCACGACCTTCAATCTTGAATTTTGTCAAACCTATCAAATAAATAACTCCTACCGGAAGTCCCACACCTAAGACTAAAGCAGCCAAATAAACTATCGTCTTCTTGGGAGAAATCGGATTGTCATCTGCTAACGCTTCATCAATAATCTTCGCGTTATTGGCAGTAGCCGCCAAAGTGATGGCGATGCACTTTGTGGACAGCGGCTACAGCGTTCTGACCTACGACGCGACCGGCACCGGAGCCTCCGGCGGCAGCGGCACGCGCGGCCTTGCGCAGTCCGCCCTCGATCTGGATGCCGCCCTGCGCGTTGATTTCATCCGCCGCGAGTTGAGTGCCTTTGACCATGTGTTCGCCGTTGAGGGGATAGCCGGTCAGCGTAGCGAGGATACCAATGGTGATCTCCTCTTCTTCAGCAAGTGCCGCCGTGCAGCTGAGAGCCATCACAAACGCAAGTACCAGAGCCAGTGTCTTTTTCATATTCGTCCCTCCTTGTGTTTTTTTCATTATCCATCCGCACACTGCAGATGGTAATTACCTTTTTGAAAAGCGCTTGCCATGCAGGCCTTCCGTGCCGGAGAATTTGGCCCTGGAGCCAAGCTCACGCTCGATCTCCAGAAAGCGGTTGGCTACCATACCAACGGCCATTTCACGCACGGCGCATGCGTTGATGCCCACGCAGTAATCGGCGATGGCGTCTCCCTCGCCACGGCTTTCGCACGGCATCACACCGTAGCCCTTGCGATAGGCCAGCTGTACCATTTCCATGGTTTCGGAAATCGTGCCCACCTGGTTCACCTTCAGCAGAACGGTGTTGGCAGCGCCAAGCTCTGCGCCGTGCGCCACGCGCGCGGGATTGGTGGTGAAAAGGTCGTCGCCGACGATCTGGATGTCCACGCGCTTGACCAGCTCGGCATGGCTTTCATAGTCGTTCTCGTTGAACGGATCTTCAATGATTACAAAGGGGTAATTCTTCACGGCGTACTCGTAGAGCTTCATCAAATCATCGCGGGTCTTGGGCTCACGAGAGAACAGGCCGTAGTATTTTTGATCTTCCTTATTGTAGTACACATCGCTGGCCACATCCATCTGAATGCCGATGCGGCCTTCATAGCCGGCCTGCCGGATCGTTTGGGCCATCAGATCCCACAGCTCTTCATCGGAATTGAACACGCCCTCCGGAATGTTGTACAGATCATAGTAATCCGGCGGGAAAACACCCTTTGCCTTCATCGTGCGGCGCCAGATCTCCTGCACCTCCCAGCCACAGTAAGACGCATCGGAGAAGGAGTCGAAGCCATGACACATGAAGGAATAGGTGGGTTTGGTGCCGGCCGGGGTGATGGGCCCGCCGTAGCGCTCGCAGCCGCCCACCGCAGGCACGCCGGGGACAGGCAGATACATGGCATTGATGCCACCGATGTGGTAATACAGTGGCACATCCAGACTGGCCGCACCCGCCTTGAGAACAGCGGCGGAGGTAGCGGCAATCGCGTTTCCGCCCACTACTTCACGCGCATTTTCACAAATGTTCAGCATGGCCTGGTCCACTTCGTACTGTTTTGAGGCGTCCATGCCGATAATCTTGGGGGCAATGATCTCTTCGACATTGTGCACAGCGCCCTGCACACCCAGTCCGCCCCACTTTTTACCACCGTCATAGGCAAATTTCACTTCATGGGTACCGGTTGAGATACCCGCAGTACAAACAGCGCGGCCCTCCGATCCATCCGCGGTTTTGACAACGACCTCGATACCGGGATGGAACCTCCAGGTAAATACCTGCATTGCTTTAACGGATACAATTTCGTGAGACATTCTTACCCCTCCGAATGCTATATTGTTCACTTATGTTCTCCTAGGATTAACTTTTGTTACCATGGTTGTATCATATACGATATGTTCACGTTTGTCAATACCTTTTTCACAAAAGTTAAAAATGAATTTTGTAGTCTCAACTACCCTGAAGGAGAACCGCCTGCCCATAAGGAATCCAGACCGCGTATTCACAGAAAAGCGTATACCGCGGCCTGAAAGTAGTGACAGGAGGAGCCTGCATAAGCATGCCGCACGCTTTGGCCTTTCCATTCCGGACAAACTCAAGGTGGCGTCCGCTGAAGCAGCTGCATGACCGGGGCCACAATACCAGCGCGCCGCCGAACGACAAAAGTATATTTGCTTAGAAAATGGATGTGCGGACAAAGGAGTTGGATTTTGCAGAAAAAAGAAGGATTAATATACTGAAAAGGGATAGAAGTTGCTGTATAGCGAGCGTATAAACGGTTGGGGGGCTGTACATGCGGTAAAGCAGACGGTTGGGATGCCTGTGCAGGTCCATACTTTTCCGTTGGTATAAATGCAGGAACGCCGAATTGGAAACAGACATGGTCATACACAGCAGAAGTCTCGACAAAAATGAAGCATAAATGCATCCCCCAGACCTTTCAAGGTATCCTTCAGCTGAATTCAAATAGGAGGCACCGTAAGGGTCTTGCCGATATCTCCCTGGGTAGCATAAACTGCCCCCATACCCGAATTGACGGACAGAAAAGTCAGTCGTAAAATGGAAAGGAAAAGGTCAAAACGATGGAATCGAAATTGAAGAAAAAAGGAACACCGCCGCCTCGCTATGATGAGGCCTTCAAGGCCGGTGCGGTACGGATGGTTACTGAGCAGAGGCGGGAGCCCAAGGAGGTCGCCCGAGACCTTGGCATTTGCATCGACATCCTGCGCAGCCGCCTGAAGGGTGCTGGGATGCAGGTGGGGCAGGTCAGCCGTCACAATCGTGACCAGCAGTGCATCCGGAAATTGGAGGCGGAACTTCGCTCCATGCGCAAGCAGCTGGGCGAGAAAGGTGGGGTTATTGACATTTTAAAAAAATCCGTCGGCATCCTGTCGAAACCATAGAGGAGAAATACCGCTGCGTCCAGGCGCTGTATCGCCAGGGAACCCCTGTGGAGCAGGCGTGCGGGGCCTTGGAGGTCTCGCGCAGCGGCTACTACGGCTGGGTGTACCACAAACCCTGTGGGCGGGAACAGAGCAATCAGACGCTTCGGCGGAGACTGGTGGAGCTGCACCAGAAGTACCCCCCTGGGACTGGACAGCCTCCATCCCATGTTCAAGCCGGAATTTGGATGTTCCCGCAAGCGGGCTCACCGACAGTTATGGCTTGCCGGGATCGTCTCAGGGAGACACCGAGCCTACAAAGTCACCACCAACTCCCGGCACAGTTACCCTCCTGCATCGAACCTTCTGCAACGAAAGTTCTCTTTCGACCAGCCAAATCAAGCCTGGGTGAGCGATATTACCTACATTCCCACCGCAGAGGGCTGGCTCTATCTGTCCATCGTTAAGAACCTGTGCACCCGAAAAATGGTGGGCTATGCCTTTTCTGAGCGCATCGACACATCCCTGACGCTGGAAGCCCTCCATCTGGCAGTCCGCCGCTGTAAACCGCCCAAGGGGCTCATTTTTCACAGTGACCGGGGCGTCCAGTACGCCTCTGGGGCCTTCCGGGAGTGCCTTAAGTCCTATGGAATTCGGCAGAGCATGTCCCGCAAGGGCGATCCCTACGACAACGCCGTGGCAGAAAATTTTTCAGCTGTCTCATGTGCGAGCTGATCCATCTCAAACAGTATCCCACCCGGGCCAGTGCACAGGCCGATGTATTTGTCTACCTGGAGGCCTTCTATAACACGGTCCGCCCACATTCTGCACTGGGCTGGCTGTCCAGCCCAGTTTGAAGCAAACCTCCTGCCATCTTGCGCTGCATGAACGAGCTTCCCGCAGAATTTCAAAGATTCATTCTGCTTTTTTCGGTTATTTCGTGTACGTTTTTCCGGGAAGGGCTCACTTTTTGCAACGCACCCTCCAACTCGAATCAATAAGCAGCATTCAAAAAAGATTCCTTTATTCACTGATTATCTTTTTTTAATAGTATCAGCGAATTTTCACGACGCTACGAAAGTATCACACCAAATACGTGTCAAGACGTCATGGAGAATCTTATGAAGCGGCGGATGATATATGGAAAGTCGTACGGATATGTTGTATTAAATTGTATTGAATCTCGAAAAAATGTTTCAGCAGAGAAAATTCGGCTTTATCGGAGCAGGAGACAGAAAGAAATATATGCATTTTGTACTATGATCAAATCTAAAGCCCTATGAGAGACAGCTTGATCTATATCTGAACAAGCATTTGTGCAATTTAATTCGGTAGTAAATCATCATGAAAAGCAAAAGGCCCCGGCCCGCAACGAAACCTGTCGGGCCATTGGGCCTGCTTCATTTGATGGCAGCGTCAATCTGTCCGCGGACAAAGTACTTTTGCAAGCAAAGATAAATCACAATAACGGGCAAAATGCCCAGTACGGCGCATGCAGCCGCACCTTGAATGTTGACTTCTCCCGCGCCAAAGTTCTCTTTGATCAGCAGGATAATGGTGTGGGATTCCGGCTTTTGCAGGATATAGGAAGGATAGAGGTAGGAGTTCCAGGCCGCAATTCCTTTCATGATAACAATGGAAATCGTGCAGGCCTTCAGCTGAGGGAAAATAATGCGCACAAAGGTTTGCAGAAGCCCCGCGCCGTCGATGGCCGCCGCCTCGTCAAGTGCCGAAGGGATGGATCTGATAAAATTGGTATACATAAAGATGGACATGGGCAGGCCAAACGCACTTTCCACAGCGACCACTGCCCACAGGTGTGAAATACCGTTGAGGGATACAAGCGTCGTATATACGCCCACCAGGATGGAAACGCTTGGTATCATCATAACGCCAAGGCAGAACGAAGAGATTTTCCGGTTCAAGCGGCTGTCATTGCGGGCCAGCGGATAGGCGGCCAACGAGGAAAGACAGATTTCAAGGAGAACGGTACTGACGGTAATGATAATGGAATTCTTATAGGCGGTCAGAATCTTGCCGGTGGAGAAAACCTCTTCATAATTGGCAAAGCTTGGGGAAGAGGGCCATGCCAAACGGTTGCTGAGATCTGCAGAGGTGGTTTTCAGCGACATGGAAACAAGCACATACAGCACCAGCAAATTAAAGACGATAAGGAACAGGGAGATCACGTATTTCCAGACCATTTTCGGACGATGCCGTCTAATCGGAATGCCCTGCATCAATATTCCACCTCCCGGCTGTGAAAAAAGCGGTTCAAAAGGGTTGAGGTCACAAAGATAAAGGCAAATAGAAATATGCCGATTGCAGAAGCATACCCGGCCTTCTCCGCCGTAAAATACTCATAGGAAATATAGGTTGATAGCGAGTGCGTCTTTTGGGCTGGTCCTCCGGAAGTGAGCGCCACAATGACATCATGAAGCTTCAAGCCGCCGATAAGATTGGTAACGACTGCCGTGGACATGGCAGGCAGCAGCAAAGGCACCGTAACATGGAAGAAACGCTTTCGGGGGCTCGCCCCGTCTATTTCGGCGGCGTCATAATACATCTGCGGGATATTTTGCAATCCTGCAATATAAATGACCATCGGGCCACCGACAAACTGCCAGGAATTAATCAGGGTGATAATCAGCTTGCCTCTGTTGGCGTCCCTCAACCAGTCGATTGGCTCCACGCCAAACAGCTTGAGCAGGTCGTTGAAAATACCATGATTGTATTGGACAAAGAAATACATGATATAACCCATCACAAGCCCGGAAATCATGGTGGGCAGATAGACGATTGTCCTGACGATGTGCCGTCCTTTGAACTTGCTGTTGAGAAAAACCGCAATCAGCAGGCCGAAAACATTTTGCAGCAGACAGCTGCCAACCCCGTATAATATCGTGTTCCAGAAAGACGAAATAAAAAACCTGTCGGAAAACAGCTTCACGTAATTTTCAAACCCAACCGGCTTCATTCTGGCGGAATAGCCATTCCACTGATAAAAAGAAACCGAAAAACCTTTGATCAGCGGCCATACCACGAACAGAGACATGAATACAACTGCCGGCACATAGAAGAAATTTATCCATCTTCTGCGTTTTTTCATTGTTGCCTCCAAATTCACAGATCAGGGAAGCAGCAGGATGGGCACGGCCCCCTGCTGCTTCCCATGTTTTAAGGGAGGATTACTCGGCAGCGGATTCCTCGTATAGCGAAGCGTAGTTTTCGGCCCAGTACTCGACGCAGGCAGCCTTGCCGTCGTCGGTAGGATCGTCAAAGAAGAAGCTCATGCCCGTTCCCATCACAGACCACATGCCCGACGGGAAGTACTTGCGGTCCCAGATATTATCATAGCAGATCTGATCGCCATAGGTTTTGACATTGTCCTCCATCATGGAGTTGATCGTCTGATCGCTGCTCTCAACATTCGTCAAAGCCGACACGCTGGCGGTTACGCTGTTGATCTCAGAGGCGACGTCGGGACGCGCAAGGTAGGAAAGGAAGGCCTTGCTGGCTTCCAATTCTGCACTCTCCTTCCAGATGCCAAAGCCGTTTCCTTCGCCAATGAGCATGGTCGTCTTGCCGTCGGGATTGACGGCAGGGACGGGTATAAAGCGAATATTCGCTTCCGGATTATAAGTTCTGGCATTGGCTACAAGCGCCTCAATACCGCCAATTTTGAAAGCGCCTTCGCCATTGGCAAGCATGCGGACAGATTCATCCGAGCTGAGGGTCAGGACATCCTGATTAATGTAACCGGCGTTCCACCAGTCCGCAACCAGATTGATGATATCGTACCCGCGGGTGTTCCAGTCAAAGGTTCCGTTTTGCAGAGCTTCCGCCTCGTCATAAGGGCAGCCGTCGGAGGTCCAGAACGTAGGCGCAATCAGATTCATCAGGGAGGACATCAGCCCGATGCTGCCTCCGCCAATGATGATGGGCGTATAGCCGGCCGCCTTGACCTTTTCGCAGGCCTCGGCAAAATCATCCCACGTCCGAATGGTGGAGGGATCAACGCCCGCAGCCTTGCACACATCTTCATTATAGGCAAGGGCATTGATGCTTTCGGAGATAGACAGGCAATATCCCACACCGTTGTCGTCCTGAATTGCGCTGAGAATCGAAGCGTCCTGATACTGATACCATGCCTCATCGTTCAAAGGCAGGAGGTATTCGCCGTAACGCAGCACCGCCCAGCCGTGCGTGCTCCACACATCGGGCAGATCGTTGGAGGCCATCCGGGTTTTCAGTGCTGTTTCATAGTCGTCGCCATAGGTCACCACGTGGACGACAATGCCGGTTTCCTCGGTAAACTGCGTGATGAGCGCGTCCATCGTATCCAGGGCCGTCCCGCTGTAATTCAACGCGACCTCGATTTCCCGGCCGGCCAGCGTTGATGTTTCGGCCAGCGTGGGCACACAGGAGAAAACCAGAAGAGCAACCAGAAGCAGGGTAACGATTTTCTTCATTTTTTACACCTTCCTAAAGTTTATTTGCATTCGTCCTCAACTGACGAAACGCTTTTGAAGAACAGGGATCAGGGTTCCGCTTTGCCGACAATCATCACTTCACTCAGGCTAGCCTCCTTTTCAAAAAACAAATCCAGCGTCCACAGCTTCGTTTCACAAAAAGTAAGGACCAGGTTTCTTCCGGGGAGCTGACCGATGGCTGACAGATCGACCGCCATGCTTCTGTCGGAGTTTAAGAGGAGATACCCTTTCTCGCTGCCGTTGTCCCCGGGATAGATGACAATCATTTCAGCGCTTACGGGCCGGTCAAAGCGGATGCTGGCATGCGTTCCCCGCCAGACGCGCCCTTTTGACAACGCGCAAAGCGCTATGTCGCCGTCATTTAAAGCGGGGGGACAAACACAGGCATACCGGCTCTTGTTTTCACGACCCAATTCCTTCAGAGGAACCAGTTGCGGAGCCAACGTCGGTCCGTTGATGTAGGGGGTGCCGTCAGCATGAAAACCCGCCCGGTCATAGCACAGCTGCCTCAGTCCATCCTTTTCTTCAGGGGATACCAACGAATGATAAGCGGTAAACAGTTCTTCCCCAACCCAAAAGAAGCTGTTATGGCCCGGACCGCCTACCAGCACATTGCCCTCCTGGTCCTCGCAGCTTACAAGAACCGGAAGCCGAAACTTGGTAAACGGACCCAGCGGAGATGGCGATGAGGAGCAGCACACGCAATAGTGCTTTGTCGCAAAGTAATTGGCGCTGCAGAAAAGATAGTAGGTTGCATTGTGCTTGAGTATGCATCCCCCCTCGTTCCAAAGCGGCTCTTTGGAAAGGCATTCCCAGGGAAGCTCCGGCCTTGACAAAAGAACCGGGTTCCCCTCCGTTTCCAACAGATCCTCCTTGAGGGCAACGCCGTAGGTATGGCTCTGGCGTATCCCTCCGGGACGATACTCTGAACAGTCGCGGGAAAAAAGCAGATAGGGCCGGTCATCAAAGAACAGGCTGGCATCGATCGCCGAAAAGCCCAGATTCAGAAGCGGTTTTTCCACAGCGCGGAACGGCCCCTCCGGCCGGCAGGAAAACGCAATTCCCGGCAGCATTCGTTCACTTCCGGCGATGGCCGCCGAGTAAACCATTACATACTTTCCATCATGCTTTACAACCTCGGGCGCCCAATGCTTTTTTTGCGCCCATGGCGTACCTGCAAGGGCTGTTTTATACGAGCCGGTCCATTGGTGCAGGCTTTGCGTATGCCAGCAATAAAAGCCGGCACCTCCTTTGGTGGCGTACAGGAAATATCCGTCGCCATCGCGCAGGATGCATGGATCTCCAATGGAGGCAATGGCCTGTGGATTTGAAAAGAACCATGAAGGGTCTGCCTTTTGCAATTCCACTGGAGTGACAGCCATCCTTCAATCCACTCCTTTACGCTCAGGGCCTGCGGATTTCGTAGCGTAAGTCATTGTAGTTCACGGTAATCGTTGTGCCGTCTGAAAAAGTGGTGCGGTAAATATTGTCCGCAAGCTTTTCATGGTTTTCCATGAAGGCATACTGCAAATCCTTTAACTCCTCGTACTCGTCGTAGGCCCTTTTAATCGCCTCAACGCTGCGCGCAATCGCATCATCATCTTCGCAGTGCAAATCATCATCGCCCATCCAGTTCCGGTCTTCTCCGAATTTGCTATAGAAATACATCAAAGGCCGTCCGCCATATTCAAGGAATTTTAGATGCTGATATTCCTCCTTGATCGGGTAGTTCACGGTTTGCGATGTGGGATTTGAAAGGACGATGCCATGATAAACAAGCTGCCAGAAGGGAATGCCCTCATCAAAGAGGGGATTCATTTCATGCGTCAACCTGGATTGAACGCCAACGTACAGGATTGCATCCAGTTCATCATTCATGAAATCCATATATCCCTCGGACTGTATTCCTCCGAAAAGCATCTTCAGATAGTGCGCCTGCTTGCGGAAGTAAGCCCGGGCTTCCTTGCGGCTGCAGGGATGATTGGGATCATAGCATTTTTCCGGAATAATGGCTGTCAGCTCGTCGTTATAGTGAAGGCCGCTGAAGCCATAGGAGCGGACAACCGGCATGTCCTTTACCATGTAGTGCTCAAAGGCGGTTTTTGCACAAAGCGAATAGGGCTCGCCTCCATTGAGACCATCCTTTTTGTAATGCTCTCGAATATAGGGCGCAAGATCCCCGTTTTCATCGCGCTTTTTGGTCAGCAGATCCCGGTCAAAATTGTCGGCGATCTCATAGGCGCCGCAGCTGACGGTATGGCAGACAACCTGATAACCCATACGCTGCGCCTTGGCAATAAACTGACGCAGCTCGGCATCGGTTCCGTAGCGCTCATCCAAAGGATATTGCTGCGGAAAGCGGCCGTCGTGTCCGCCGGGGCCCCACCCGACCAGGCAGATTTCCGCCTTCTTTATGCCTTTTCTGTACATTTCGTCCACAATTTTGTGAAGCGTTGCCACATCGCAGGTAACTTTCATGGGAGGCTCGTTTTTCAGATTCTGATGGCGCACCGGGGTAGGAATGGGTTTCCAGCCCATCCGAATTCGCAGCTCTAACCCTTCCGCCGCCTGCCGGAGCGTTTCGCGTTCCAGCACCTTTTCCCTGAGCGGCACGCAGCCTCCGTAGGTCAACTGGTACTGCCGATATGCCCGTGCCATATCCACATACGTGGCATCGGGCATCATCTGATAAACCACCTTTACATCCTCATCCGGGATATCGCCATCAAACTTGAAATGAGCGGAAAGACTGTATATGCCATGCTTGCAGCTCACTTGGAATCGAGAATCAAAATCCTCGCCCTGGATATGAACCATCACCGCATTGCGGTTGCCGCAAATTCCCGCTACCGGCATACCCGCAGGCCAGGTTTTGAAAAGCGTATCCGGCTTCTGGTCGAAACGGCATAACGCATACCCATAATAAAAATTGGTTGGAAAAAACATATAGCCCTCATCCCCGGCTTTGGCCGTGGTAAGGTTGGACTCCAAAAGCAGGGTTTCAAAGCGGGGAACCGTCAGCTGCGCTCTGGGAATGACGGCGGTGATCAATCCGCCATGTTCCGATACAACTGGTGTGAGTTGTACAACCTTTCCTTCCCGAGTAACTGCCGTCGCCAAAAACTGTACGTCCATATTTCACCCTCCGTACCTTTGCACAGGAATCCTGCGCTTCAGGCTGCCTTTCTTTCTTACGTACAGCCATTATATTTTAATCAATCAGGGCCCGCAATTTATGAATCGATATAATTATTGTGTTTTTCATTATTTTTGATTTTTGATGTTGTTATTTTTTATATAGCAAAGGATTGCGAATTTTCATTTTTTATAATATAATTATTTATAAATTCATTTATTTCCAGCAGGAGGGACAAGCGATTATTCCAATAAAAATATAAGAAAGGAAATGTACAAATCGATGAAATACATTCCTTTGGAAGGCATGAACAAGGACATCCTGATACAAGACGTATATGGGCATAGCCAGAAATGGGTGAATGGCGGAAACTTTTCCTTTATTAACAATCCCCGCAGAAACAGCGGCTTTATGTATATTCTCAGCAAGCGCGTTGATATCACCATGAAAAGCGGCGTGCAAACAAGCTTTTTTCACGGCAATTTAATCTATATTCCTCAGTACAGCGAATACTTTATTGAATTCTGGGAGACGATGGGGGAATACAGTGATCTGCAGATCAATTTTATTCTGTGCGATCTTTCCGGCGAAACGTATTCGTTATCGGATCGCATCACGTGCGTTCTCAACGAGGTTCCCTCTGAAATCGCCCAGATCTTTTATCAGACCTGCGACCTGACCAATAATATGAAAAATGCATATTTCCAGGTGATGGAGCAGCTTTACAAGCTGATGGGCACCCTTGTGGAATACCAGTTTATGCGTCAGGCCTCATTGCAACCGCAGCGCAGCATATCTCCTGCATTGCACTATATGGATACGCACATCCGCGAGAACACCTCCATCCCGGCATTGGCCCATATGTGCATGATGAGCGAGTCGGGCTTTCGCTCCGCCTTTAAAAAGCAGATCGGTATTTCTGCTACCCAGTATAAAATGCAATTGAAAATCCAGCGGGCAAAGTATCTGCTGGATAACAGGCCAGAGCTGGCTATCGTAGAGATTGCCGAGTTGCTGGGTTTTTGCGATGCGGCCTATTTCAGCAAAGCATTTTCCGAAGCAGTAGGTATGCCTCCAGGAAAATATCGAAAGGATAAGGAGGCTGCCCATCAGATGGAACGGCCATAACAATAAGCATTATTGGCTGAAGTGGACCCTGCTTCCCTGACCTGGGGGGGTGCGGACAGAAAGTGGGACAAGTTATTCTGCCAAACCAAGGTGCTGTCTATATTTGAAGGGACTGCCCCATCCAAAGACAGTTTAATGCGCTATTGTACCAATGAATTCGTTATCTAACGCTCCTCCAAAATCAGCCAGCGAACTCTTTGTCCAGGGGTGCCATAAAGCATTTCATTTTTTAGTCGTTCGAAGAAACCTTCACAAGCGGTGTGTCCTTGCGCATTTCCCCGGCTGCGCCATTGGCGCAGGGGGAGAATGTGTGCTGGCGGAAAAGACGCCGCAGGCGAACTTTTCCGATAAGCTCAGCATCATGTAGCGAACGCTCCCCAGAGGCTGCAGTTTTGTCCCCCATTTCCATTGCAGGGTCCCCTACCATCCCCTTCTTCCGTGGACCTTGAAAAGCAGCAGGAGCATCCCGATCAGGGAGCCGAGTGCAAGCACGATCCAGAGCGCCAGGTCCGCCGCATCGCCGGTTTTGGGCGGTTGGCTGGAAATGTCCACGTTATCCCCGGGATCGACAGGGTTCACCGGGCCGTTTTCATTCTTCCAGAATAACGCAAAGGGAGAAAACTCATTTACCCTTATGTGAATCCCATATGGCGTATTTGCAAGGGTCCTTTCATCGGCAGCGTGCAGGAGCATGGTGTAATCGCCATCCGGCAGCGCATCATCGTCATTTCGGTCAAGCCCATAGTAGTGAACGATGAAAAACTCCGTATTCTGGTCCGTTCCCTCCGGATAGGGCCAATAGATGTCCACAGGGTTGCTGGCGGTAACCCAGACATTTCCGTTGCTGGTGTCCACCAGGTCAAGGTAACGGAATTCCACCTGATACTCCTGCGTGATTCGGGAGGAAAACGCCTCGAGCGCATTCTGGTGCAGCGGTGCCTGTGCCTCGCTCACAATCTCATCCGCCAGCAGCTTTACCGCGTTGTAGTTTTCTACCTCCAGAGGGCTCTTGTTGATGTAGAACAGCGTATCCGGCTCAACCTGCGCGGTAAAATTGTCCACAGGCTCTGTGGGCGCTACCGTGCGGATGGTCGTCGTGGGGTCTTCATCAAGCGTCACACCGCGGATGGTCAGTTTCGCCGATTGGACGCCAACCTTCATCTCGCGTATACGCTTGTCGGGAAAGGTGATGACCGCTCTGAAGAAATCGGCATTCAGCGCTCCTGCGTAGATGGTCATGTCGTAAATCTGATAGAGATCCTCCAGTTCGATTTCAAAGTCGTCGCTGTTGCTCCTGTGCCCCTCCTCATCGGTGAATGCAAGCCGGATTGGATCCTGCCCCTTCGCCGGTACGATGCGGTAAATGTACCGTCCATCGGCCATGCTGCTGTTTCCTTCTTTTGCGTCGTAGCGTTCCAGTGACCACGTCCTCGTCGTGCCCGCGGCATCGGAATAGGCAAAGCTGAGGTAGTCCGAAAGATCAAGCGGCTCATCCAGCGGCGCACCGACCGCCGTCTTGAGGGCCTGGTCAACATCCAGAGGCAGCTCTATGATGAAACCGGGCTCGGGCAGACCGTCGCTGGCCGTATTGACCACATTGCCGCCCAAATCGGTGACCACGCTCTCATAACCTGCGCCACCCACATAGATGATAATATCCGCAAGAGAAATGACGACCGGTTTGAGCTCACACAGGGTTGCCCAGTTGCCGTTGAGGCCGAACACCTGGTCGATCACGGTCACGGGGCCGACCCTGACGTTGTTTGCCGTGGAATCGAATTTCCAGTCAAGCGTCTCATCGACTCCGGCGGACGGTTTGCCCAGGTAGCCGGGCGCCTGATGGCTGGCGGGAGCTGAGGCATTTTTATCTACGTCCGTATAAGCCGTCAGATAACGGCTGGTGCTGGAATAGCTGATGGGGGCGTCATCATAGTTCGTGACCGCCACCAGCGCGGGCTGATAGTAGTCCACATTCTGCGCCCATAAGAAGATGCTGTCATCCAGCTCCAGCGTAATGCCATAGCCGGTATAATCCGTCGGCCGGTAGCCATAGCCGATGGCCTGCGAATGATAGCCGCCGTAGGCGCGTACGGAAGCGCCGTTTGTAATGGAAATTTTGAAGGCAACGCTTCGATCTTGATTCGCGACCGGATAACCCGAACCGATGCCGGCGCCGCCATAACTTCCGGAGTATCCCCGGCCGGTGCCGCCGTGTGCCGCAACGGAAGTCCCTGCTCCCGAAATGGAGATGCTGCCGCTTCTCTCGGGACTGACCTGTCCATCCACATCCCCATAATGAACAGGGCTGTAGGAGGTGTTGGTTCCGCCGCCGATGCCGGCCGCGCCGCCGCTCGCCCTGGCGATGACCGTTCCGCCGGTTATGCTGACTTCCTGGACGGAGCTGTTGTTGCCGCCGCCGATGCCGGCCGCGCCCATGGAGTCTTCAAACGGTCCTGCCGTTGCGGAGATAGAGCCGCTCGAAATCCGAATACGGCCACCGTCGCAGATGGCTCCGCCGCCGATGCCCGCGCCCAGCGTTCCGCCTTCCGCGATGATGCTGCCGCCGGAAATGAGAATGGAAATTTGAGAGGAGGCCGTGTCCTCGCCCTGTCCGCCACCGCCGCCAATGCCCGCGCCGTTCCCGGCGGCGTGGGCGCGGATGGTTCCTCCGTGCAGTTCGATGCGGCCCACAACCTCGCCCCAGTAGTAGGGGCTGATGTCCGTATAATTGTTGATGTAGCCCATGTTGAAGCCGCCAGAACCGATGCCGGCCCCGCCGCCGAAGGCGTTTTCGCCATCTACATAAGCGGAGGCCGCGCCGCCGGAGGCGTCGAGGATGCCGGTGAAGCCCTCCGTGACGCAGACCAGTCCGAAATCGACGCTGTCGCCGCCGTGCTGGTCCTCGCCATTTCCGCCGATGCCTGCGCCTCCGCCGTAGGTGCCGCCTACAGCGTCTCCATCGCCGCCCTCAACGTTGAGCGTGCCGTCTCCGAAAAGATACAACTTTCCGCTGGCATCCGTGTCATAATTCCAATCGGAGTCATAGGCGGGCGCTACGCATATACCGGCAAAGCCGCTGCCACCGGTGAGACGGTTTTCGCCCACGACCGTCAGTTTAAGCGTCGCGCCTGCCTCAACCCGGATGGCAGGCTTGCCGGACGCTGTGATTTGCAGGTTGGAGATGGTGATATCCTGCGTTCCGCTCTGGATCACAATGGACTCGCTGCCCGTACCGCTGATGATGTAGGGGCCAGTAGATGCGGTCTGCGACGATCCCTGCTGATAGCCCGTCTCCGTGATATAGATGGTTCCTTGGGCAATGTCAAGTTCTTCTGCGAGCGCACGGCTCCCTGTACCGCAGAATATCAGAATTGCAATCACCAGCACTGGGGCCATCAGAGCGACGAACGGTCTTGCTATCAAGAAAAAAACCTCCTCGAAATGATCTTTTTTCCCTGGTCAAGAAAAGCACGCCAGCGCCCTGACCTTGGTTTGTATGGGGAAGCGCTCGCATCCTCCGCTGCAAACGTCTCACCCGAAACAGATTTTCAAGCGGCGACCCATTTTGGGTGGGAACGCGACCATCTCAAAAACGAACTTCGCCTGTGTTTTGAAAATCGTGTATGGTCTGTTTTTGGAAACGCGTTGCAGCCGTGAGGCCTGAACATTGTATCCCGACAGTACAGGCACAGCCCCAAACGAGTATGTATGATATCGAAAAAGCCACCCTTTTCGGATGGCTTTGCCGTCATTGGTTGTTTTTGCGTCGCAATTGGTTAAGCGCTCAGGATAACGCACACGGTCAGGGTTTCCCCCTCCAGCTGATAGCGGATATTCCCTCCATATTTTCTGGCAGCAAGAACAACGCTGTCGATCCCAGTGCCTTTTTTCCGAAGCATCCCGTTTTCAATCGCCAGACCGGCCTTGCAGGGATTGCGGCACACGATCACGGTCTTGTCCGAAACCGTGTGGATATCCACGTGAATTTCCCCATGCGAGCCACATTCCTTGCAGCCGTTCAAAGCATTTTCCAGAAGATTGGAAAGAATGGCGACAAAATCGATGTCTGCAATGGGCGAATCCTGCTGCGTATCCGCAGATGCCGAAACCGCAATGCCGTCTTTCTGCGCTTTGATGGAAAAGCTGCTGAGGATGGCATTGACCGTGGCATGTGGACAAAACACCTTCGGCTTTGCCGTGTCCAGGCTCTCGTTATATTGCTCCACATAGCGCAGGGCTTCTCTGCTTTCGCCCTTTTGCAGCAACGCCACGATATTTTGATTGTGATGCCGGAAATCGTGGCGGATGGTTCTGAGGGTCATTTCCCCCTCTCTGGCGAGCGCAAGCTGCCCTTGCAGGTATTCGATATTTTTGCCGATAAGCTCCATGCTGCTTTCATCGCTCATATACTGAACCGTTTCGAAGATCACCCATAGCACCGAGCCATAAATCAGCACAACAACGGCAAACAAAAATATGTTTTCATCTTTGTGGCCGCCATGCGGATAGAAAAGCACCACAAAAGAGGCAAAAGCCGCCAGGAACAGCAGGGAAACCAGAGAAATGGAATACCAGGTCCGCCTCTTTTTTACCGGGACCGTCCGTATGCGGGGACGGAAAAACGTCAGATACGTCAGTACAACCGGAATATACAGCAACGTTCTGGTGATATTCCTTGCATACTGCATTTCGATGTCCGACAGCGAGGGAACCAGCGCATCGGCGACCAGGACCGCCGTGCAGTGGAGGATACAGAACAGATTGGAATAGCTGATAAACAAAAACAGCTTCTTGCACAGCGCATCCGACGAGGTCAGGACAAAAACGAAAAACCCGGCAACGATGGTGGCGGAAAACATGGCAGGCGCCGCATACGGTGACTCTGCGCCGATCCACGCCGAAACAATCAGCGTCCAGCCGATACAATATGCGGCAAACGCCGCATAGGCCGCCACGGTTTTCCCAGGCGAATATTTCCGCTCGGTCATGACGGCAAGACAGCAGACGTGTGTCAGAGCCAGCAGTCCCACCATCGCTGCATCATGAATCACCGCCCGGTTGCCTCCTTTGTATAGAAATCAAAGTACTGCTGTTTCACCTCGCTGCGCAGCCGTCTCGGCACGGGGACCGTCTCTCCGTCTGCCATTACCACCGCAGCCGGGAGCAGGCTTTGCACGCAGCGCAGATTGACGATATACGAGGCACCCAGTGCCGCAAAGCCGCTGGCGCCCCGAAACCGTTTCTTCAGTTCCGTCAGCGTCATGCGCGTTTTAAAACAGTTTCCCGATTTCAAATGGATTTCCAGGATGTGATCCCTGGCTTCCACATAGGTAACGGAGTATAAATCAATCCGATGAATTTCATTCCCGCATTGAAGGGGGATATACAGACGCCGGCGCCTTTTTTCCATCACCCGGTCAAGCGTATCCACCAGTCTCTTTTTCGTGTAGGGCTTTGTGAGATAGTCGTCTACATGCAGAGCAAAGGCCTCTACCGCAAAGTCCGGGCTGTTGGTCAGGAAAACAATATCGGTTACATCTTGGCTTTTGCGCTGGATTTCCCGCGCGACCTCAGTGCCAAGAACACCGGGCATGCAAATATCCAGCAGCGCAATATCCGGAGCGCCGCTTCTGTCTATTTCGTCCAGCATATCAAACGGACTGGAAAAGCAGCGAACGGAAAGAAGCAAATCCGGATGCGCTTCCGCATAGCCCGCAACGAGCTTTTGTACCGTCTCAAGCTCGCTTTTCTGATCGTCGCATATCATGCAAAGCATCATCTCGCCACCTTCTGGTTATATATTAAGAAAGTATCATCCGTATTATCAAAAATAGCGTATCATTATACCATGAAGCTCCCTTCCCTTCAAGAATTTGGGACGCATATTAGAGCACAGCGTCGGGGCACCTGTTTGAGTCCTATTGTGACCACCAGAAAAGGCCGTCGAGTGCAAGGCTCAAGGGGCAGGGATTGACAAAGTGCGGGACAGGGGCATCGTGTCCCGCTGCTTCATCATTCGCGCCTCCCGACGGTTTCCTTCTTTACTATCCGTTGCCGAAAGGATACAGGCCCCTGGCCCGATTTATTCTCCGAGACAAGCCGGGCAAAAAGTCTGCAGGATGCCAGGTACCCACGGCCGCGAAACCCGCCCCTTTTCCCCGGTTTCCAGAAAAGTGGAAAGCCAACGGCGCTGTAAGCGCAAGAAAAGCGCCCATGCCGGTAACTCTTTCCCGGCATGGGCGCTTCTTTCGTTCAAATGGGGGCTGTCGCTCACCTGGCCCTGTCTTGCCTGCGGCGGCTTACCATCAGCGCCGTCAGGCCGCAGAGGCTCACGACCATCAGCGCCGCCCACCATCCCGGCTGGCTGCCGTCGCCCGTCCGGGGCGGATCGGGATAGGCGGGAATGGCGATCATGACCGGATCGCTCACCGCGTCCATGGGGTCTTTTACCACGATATACACATACTGTCTGCCTCTGGGAAGCCCGGTCAGTTCAAGGGTGATCTCCTCATTTGCGATGCACAGCTCTCCCTCTCCCGAAGTATCGATCTGCGGATCTTCCAGCCACCGGTCCATCACCAGATAATAATAGCTGCCGGGCTCATCGCTGGTGAATGTGACCGTTGCCTCGGAGTGGCTTAAGCGCTCTACCTCCGTCACCTCAATGATCGGTTCATAAACCGTCACGCCGTTTGTGAGCACAGCATGATCCATGCCGATAATCAGGGAGGACTGCGTGGTATAGAGCTCGTGGATCGTGACCTTGGCCCCGCCGTTTCGCGTGATCGTGAGCAGGCTGTTGGCTGGCATCACGACCCGGTCAATCACGACGCTGCCCTCAGGCATTCCGCTGAGGTTGAGCGTCGTCTTTCCCTCCACATAGAGCGTTCCGATGGACACGCTCATCTCTGCCACCTTGCCCGTATCGTCAGGCGCCAGGGCGGTGAGGTTGACCGTCGTGTTTTCCTCGGCAAAGAGCGCCCCGATCGATACGCTGACATTTCCCGCCTTTCCCGTGATGGTCAGCACCGGAGTGCAAAGCGTCCCCTCCATTGTGAAGGAGGCATCGCCGCCATGGCCGACCTTGCCCGGCTTGCCGCCGTTTCCGCCCGCGCCGCCGACGCCGCCATCGCCGCCGTTTCCGCCATTTCCGGTGTCCCAGGATAATGAATCCCTGATGATTCCGCCTTTTCCGCCCGCGCCGCCGAAATGCTCAGCGCCGCCGCTTCCAGTCGCCATGCCGGTATTATATCCCGGGTCCGGATCGACGTCATAGTCTCCCTGCGTGGTGGGAGGATGGCCCATTTCACCGACCGCTATGGCTCCCATGTCGTTTGCTCCGCTGGAACCTCCGTGACCGCCAGTCCCGCCACGGCCGCTGTCGCCGCCTGTACCATACCACGCGGATGTATACTTGATCTGCGTTCCGGAAGCGATCGTGACCCCGTCTGCAAAAACATAGTCTGACGTCAGCCTGAGAGAAGCGTTTCCGCCGTCGCCGCCGTCGCCGCCATCGCCGCCGTCGCCGCCCCGGCCGCCCTTTCCGCCAGTCCCGCCGTTACCGCCATCACCGCTTACATGAAACGGCAAAAAAACCGCATCGCCGCCGTTCCCGCCGCGGCCGCCGTTTCCTCCGTTGCCGCCATCGCCGCCATGGCCGCCGTTGCCCCCTTCACCGCCGTTCCCGCCTGTAACGTTAATGACGCCGAAGCTCTCGTCAGACAACTCTAATGAAAGCGGCTGCCCGTCCGCGCCGTCCCTTCCGTCCGCGGCCTTCTCCTGATCGGCGCCGCGGGTCCCGACCGCGCCGTTACTGCCGCGTTTCCCGTCGTGGGAAATGGTCGCTTTGCCTCCGTTCCCGCCGTTTTCGCCATTTCCGCCATTTTCTGCTTTTTGCGTTTGATCCTGCCCCTTTTCCCCGTCCTCTCCATTTTCCGCAATGACGGTAAGATCGGCTCCTGCCGCAAACGCCGCAACGGGCATTTGCGCAAAAAGCACCGACAGGATCACCAGAACCATCAGGCACTTTCTCATTGTCATCCAAGCCTTCCTCCCAGCGTAAAACTGCCCGCCTGGCAGCAGAATGCATCTTTACATATATATCATAATGACATTTTAGCGTCAATGCTTTCGTTTGATTTCAACATCGAATCGCTGCAGGGCTACGATACATGTTTGGACAGGAAAGGAAAAAGCAGGAGTCTTGCGCATTCATCTGGTATCGTTGAGTTGCAGCAACAACTAAGGAAGTCACTCAAGCCTCATGAAGCGGATAATATGAAGTACCGCCAGTTTCCGATGGAACCTGCAAAGAAGTATGGCGTAAGCCGGTCAAGCAGCGAGGACAACAACACCCGGTCCTACATCTACTCCTGGCTTGGCTGCCACGACGGGTCCCGCCCATCCCTGGTCTGCCAGTCCCACCGGCCTCATAGGCATCCAACCAGCATGCCCAACCAAAAGGAACGCAAACTCACTGCCGACATGCACCGGCAAGACCCTGACCTGGGCATTGTGAAGTTGTGTGCACAGCTCCGAAAGTGAGGGGATAACCCAACCGTAGAAAGCCTGTAGGGGGTGCAAAGGCAGGGTTGTATAGCAAAAGTTTTGAGGGAAAAACCTTACAAGTCCAAACCTTATGAGCAGGCGCAACATCCCGGGCAGCTTGTTCAGCTCGATGTGACAGTTTTATCCCGGCGCTGCATCGCCGGTCTGCAATTGAAGCTGTATCCATACACCGCTCTGCGCGATTCCATCCGCCACATGCGTCCCGGCAGTTCCCATAGATAACCTTTTTTTCAATACGTTTCACAACCTACAGAAAAAGCGCCCCGCCTAAGCGGGGTACCAGACTGTCAACAAGCCCATTTTGAGAGGTTTGGAAGGCCGAAGTCCTCCAAGTGAAAACCGAATCCAGCGACATGTACAGTGGACTCGGAAGCCTTCCGAAGCAAGGCTTGGATGCTGACTAAATGCGGAGTACAGGGGGGATCATCCCCCTGCCTGGGTTTGAGGAGCGCCCCAAAGCCTTATGCCGCAAAATTTCTCTCCAAATACATGGGTTGTTCAACGTCTTGAAGCCTTACGCGTTTCTCTGGCCACGCTGGAGGCGCCGAAGGGAAGCGTGTGCCCTGTGGGCACTTGCATGAAGCGCAAAGCGACCCGCAGGCGTGAGCAAATACAAGCGCTACGCGCGGCCAGCGCGCACAGCGCCGATGTTTGCGAGGAGAGGAAACGTGCCCTGGCGGAAAAGGGCGCCGCATGCGCGCTTTTTCGATACGCTGACGCCCCCGCTTAAGCGGGGGCGCAGGATAGAAACCAACTGATTATTTTATTCGGCGGGAGCCTCGGCTACCCCCACAATGCGGCCTTCGCCGTAGGGATTGGCATATGCCTCGCCTACCACACCTTCTAGGGTGCCGGTAATGTAGTCGATGAGCACCTGATTATCCAGCTTGACCTCGTCCTGGAGCAGGTTGCAGCCCTGGAACATGGTAAAGCCGTCGCCGCCGTCCTTGAGCATATAGTTATGGGAGGCAACGGTATAGGTCTTGGTCAGGTCGAGGTCCTCCCCGGCGACCTTGACGTTCTTGACGCGGTATTCGCCGTCCACGCCAGTGAACAGGCCGTTCTCGTCAGCAGTGCAGGAGGACTCGATGTAGGTATGAATCTCATAAGTCAGGCCGGAGACCTGCAGGAAGCCGCCGTTTTCGCCGGGCACGTTGCGGGCGCCCCACTCCAGCGCGTCAAGTATCTGCTGGCCGGTGGCCTCGACCACGCACAGGGCGTTGCCGAAGGGATGCACCTGAAGGATATCGCCCAACGTGATATCGCCCGCAGGAATGGAGACGCGGATGCCGCCGCCATTGACGAAGGCCACGTCGGCATCGCCCTGATCGCGGTAGGCGTCGGCGCACAGGTCGCCCAGATTGGTCTCGGCGTTGCGGATGATGCGGATGGGCTGACCGTTTTCATCCACGGCTTCGGGGTCGTTAATGGTCAGCTCCACGTCGGATTTGGCCACGACCTCGCCCAGCTTCTCGTCGAGGGTCTCGGTGGCTTCGGCCACGGCGGTGGTAATATCGTTCTCGATTCCCAGCAGCGCGGGCACGGACACATCGTTGGTCCAGGTGTACAGGCCGGTCTGGATGGAGCCATCGGCGGCGGAGATGCGGGCGTAACCGATGCCGCCCAGCTTGGTGCCGCAGCCCGAGCGCGGCACGTCCTCGCCGTCCTTGTTCTGCATGACCACCTGATCGGTATCATGGCTGTGGCCGTCCAGGAAGGCGTCGATGCCGGTGGTGTTGGCAATCACATCGGCATAGGTGTAGGGCGCGCAGGTAGCCTCGTTGCCCAGGTGGGCCATGGCGATGACATAGTCCGCCCCCTCGGCGATGGCCGCGTCCACGGCGGACTGCACGGCGGCGTAGAGCTTTTCGCCCGTCTCATCCTGCATGAAGCCGTAGATGAAGTTGCCCTCGTCATCCTGGAAATACTTGGGGGTAGAGGAAGTGATGGTCTTGGGGGTCGTCACGCCGACGAATGCGATCTTCACGCCCTCAATTTCCTCGATCACATAGGGATCGAACACCAGCTCGCCGTCCTTGTTGAAGTTGGCGCTGATGTAGGGAAAGTCCGCCATTTCCGTCAGTTCAAGGAAACGGTCCATGCCATAGTCAAATTCATGGTTGCCGGGGATAGCCACGTCGTAGCCCACGTCGTTCATCAGGCCGATGATGGCTTCGCCCGTGGTCATGGTGCCGATGGGTTCCCCCTGGATGGCGTCGCCATTGTCCACCAGCAGTACATGGCTGCTTTTTTCCATGGTATCCCGCACGGCGGCCAGACCGGCGTAGCCGAATCCCTGGTCGATGCCGCAATGCACATCGCTGGTAAACAGCACGACAATGTCCTTGGTCAGCCCGGTTTCCTCGGCGAAAGCCGAGCCGCCTACAAGCAGAAGCAGGGCAAGCAGTAGAGCCAGAAGTTTCTTCATGGAACGGTACCCTCCTTTTGTTTGATCCGATTGCTGTTTGTATTATACCACAACCAGTGATAACTTCCTATCAAAACCAAGAAAAATCGGGAAGAATTTTTCGTTTCCCTCCCGGATGGACTTTTTTTCAAAATCGTGGTAGACTTTGGTATTCACTTGTTCTGTCTCACGGAAGAAGGCGGAGGTTTTTCAATGATCGCAATCCGGCTGCTGTTGTTGACACTGTCCCTCTATGGGCTGTCGCGCCTGGCCATGCGGCGCCTAAGGCTTCCGGTGGAGGGGGCGCTGCCCCTGACGATGGTATCCGCCGCGACGCTCACCACGCTTGCGGGCATGCTCAACCTGCTGCCTGAAGCCGTATGGCTGCTGTGGGGAGCGGGCCTCGTCCTAGCGACAAATTCCCTGTGGCGGCGGGAATCGCTGCGTGCCGTCGTTACGCCGGGCACATGCTTCTTTGCGGCTGCCGCGATAGGACTGGCGTTTCTAATGAATGGTGCGCGGGTTTTGCAATATGACGATTTCAGCCACTGGGCGCTGGTGGCACGCACCATTCTTGAGCGAAACGCGCTGCCCACCTTTCGGGATACGACCCTTTCCTTTTTGAATTATCCGCCCGGAAGTGCCTGCTGGGTTTATTTTTTCTGCCGTCTCTGCGGCACAGAAAGCGAGGGCGCCATGCTCTTTGCCCAGTCGCTGATGATGCTGGCATGCCTTCTTCCCCTGTTTTTGATCGCGCGCAGGCGGCCCGTGTGGTCGGTTTCGCTGGCCTCCGTCGTGGCAGCATATGCGTTTCTTTCACGAGAGACACAGCTGATGACGCTTTATGTCGATCTGCTTCTTCCAATGGTGGCCGCAGCGGGCATGCTTCTGGCCCTCTCCAGTATCCGCGAGCCCCGCAGAGCCACTTTACTGGCGCTCCCTTTCTCTGTCTATGCCTATCTGGTCAAAAACAGCGGGATTCTTTTCTCGCTCCTGATTTCCCTGCTGCTGGCCGGTATCGCCCTGTGGAATCGGCGGCAGGGCCGCCCGCCTGCACGGCGCGACTGGCGGTGCATCCTGGGGGCCTGCGTGGCCCCCGTGGGTGTGCTGTACATATGGAACCGGCATACGACCATGGTGTTTGAAAATGCGTCAGCTACCAAGCATGCCATGCGCCCGGGACAACTTTTGTCTACCTTTTCGGAGAAAACGGCTGCCGAAATCTCCGATATCTGCTCCGCCTATGTTTCCGCCCTTGGCGAAGCGTCGGTGCTGCCGCTGGCGTGCCTTGCGGTGATGGGCTTATGCCTGCTGGCTGTAAGCGCGCGCCGCCGCGCCCTGTGCCGTCCGGGTGCAGGCGCGCTCTGCGCAGCCGCTCTTGTATCCGTCATTTACCTGTCCGGTCTGCTGTTGATGTATCTGTTTTCCATGCCCACGGGCGAGGCCCTGATACTGGCGAGCCTGAATCGCTATCTGAGCACGCTGGACCTGTGGCTGGTCCTGATGACCGCGGCTGTGGCGCTGGCATCGCTCGGCGCCTGTCCGCCGCGGGGACGTCAACGTTTTTTATATGGAGCCGCCGCGGGACTGTGCGCTGTGGTTCTGCTGTTTTTCAGCGGGTTTCCGGACGCGTCCGTGCTGCATCACCGTCAGTTGTACGCTCAGTCGGACCGTGCCAAAGTCGACGCAGCTATTGCCGAAAAAGGCATTCCTGCCGGCGAGCGCTATATCCTGGTAGGCATGCAGGACGGCGGCAGGGCCTACTATATTTTTCAGTATCTGCTGGACCCGGCGTTCCTCTCTCTGAATCTGGAGGACTGGCGTCAGGCGGACGCGATTCTGATTTACGATCCCAAACCGCTGGAGCTGGTCTATATTGAACAGACCATCCTGCCATCCGGCGAAGCACCCGTCATCTACGACTGCCGCTAGCGCCCTCATTTCTCCGGCATGGGGATGGTATACAACGGCCGGGCAGTGGGCATCGGCGGCAGCGTCAGCGAAGGCGCAGCCGAGGGTGCGGTTCCTTGGCCTGCCTCTGCCTGCGAAAGGCTTTCGGCCTGGGCCGCGAGCGTCTCGATGGTCTGCGCGTCCTCCTGCGCCCGCTGTTCGTAGGCCAGGGCTGTCTGGGCGCTTTCCTCCATCAATGCGTCCAGCTGCTCTTCCAGCTCATCGGCGCGTGCGGATGCGGCCTGGCTCCGGGCCGCTGCGTCGTCCAACGCTTTTTGGGCCTGTAAAAGCTCCATCGCCAGCGTGTCGCGCTCCTCTGTCAGCGCGTCCAGATCCGAAGCGAGCGTATCCCGCTCCAAAAGCAGCGCATCATAGTCCCCCGCCAGCACCTCCGCCTGACGCCGAAGCTCCTCCTGGTCCTTGCCCTCCTGAACGCGCTGAGCATCCGACTGCGCCATGAGCTCCGCGAGTTCCTGCTGCCTCATCAGCGCCTCGTCCCGCTCGCGGGCGGCTGTCTCCAGCGAGGCGGAAAGATCACCGTTTTGCGCCTCCAGCTCGTCGGCGCGTTCGGTCTGCTGCTTCACCTGAAGGGCCATTTCGTCCATCAGGGTATTTTTTTCGGTTATCTGGCGCATCTGCTCCACGCTGCCCGCCACGATAAACCCCGAAACCGCCAGCAGCGCGATCATCAGCGCCGTCACAATCATCACCGTCTGTCTCATATGCGGTATCCCCCTTCCATCTGCGCATTCAAAAAGCGCCCGGTGCAAGTATGCCCGGACGCCGGGGGAAAAATACCTGTCATTTGTCAGGGTGTCAACGGCTCGTCCACCTTCTCCTGCGCGCTGGGCAGGGGCGGAAGTTCACGGATGTCGGAGATGCCGAAATGTTCCAGAAAACGGTCCGTGGTAGCGTACAGGATGGGCCGGCCCAGCGCCTCCTTGCGCCCGGCCTCCCGGATGAGCCCCTTGTGCAGAAGCGACTGAACGGAATAGTCGCACTTGACCCCGCGCACCTGCTCCACCTCGCCCTTGGTGACGGGCTGGCGGTAGGCGATGACAGCCAGCGTTTCCATGGCAGTCTGCGAAAGGGTCTGGCGCTGCACGGGCTGAAGCAGGCGTTCCACATAGGGCGCGTATTCCGGGCGCGTCTCCATGCGCAGATGGTCGCCATAGCGGTGTATGGTCACGCCGCGGCGTTCGCATTCGCGCTGCAGCTCCTCCACGGCATGCATGATCTCCAGCTCGCTCACCTCCAGCGCCTGCGCCAGGTCGGCCACAGCCACCGGCTCACCGGCGACAAAGAGAATCGCTTCCAGGATCTGCGGAATTTCATTCGGCTCCATCCGTTTCCTCCTCCCGACGGCCCGGCACCAGCATGATGCGGTCAAACGTGCCGTTTTGCCGCACATGCGCCTTGCCCAGCTTCAAAAGCTCCAGCAGAGCGATGAACAGCGTGACCACCTCTTCACGGTCCGGCTGATCGCTGAACAATTCGTCAAAGCTGACGCTGCCCAGCACCAGGCGGCTTTCGATGGTCTCCATGCATCCTTCTACAGTGTAGCTGTCACGCCGGATATCGCGCAGGCGAAAATCCACCTCGCGCGGCTCGGCCGGCCGGCGGTCCTGTACGCGCAGCAGCGCCTGCCACAGCGCTTCCAACGTGAGTCCGTCCAGTTCCAGCGTAGGCGGGGGCAGGGGGTATTCCTCCGGCAGCTTGCCAAAGAGCTTGAGAGCGCTTTTTTCAAACTCCGCCATGTTGCGCGCACTTTCCCGGAACTGCTTGTACGCCGTCAGGCGGGCG